>Ga0209184_1000032_pt1 | contig 187396 bp, 148 predicted proteins | sample EN8Hudsemesocosm_2_FD_184627 | JGI IMG/M metagenome (GOLD analysis project Ga0209184, IMG submission 184627) | Methane-oxidizing microbial communities from mesocosms in the Hudson Canyon - EN8C Hudson Canyon (SPAdes) (version 2) | ecosystem: Environmental > Aquatic > Marine > Cold seeps... | reverse complement strand
CTCAACAAGAAGGTGATACAGGTTCACCAGAAGTACAAGTTGCTTTGTTAACTACACAAATCAACCACTTACAAGGTCACTTCAAAGAGCACATCCATGATCACCATTCACGTCGTGGTTTATTACGCATGGTTGCACAACGTCGTAAATTACTTGATTACTTAAAAGGTAAAAACGTTGAACGTTATACCACTGTAATTGGTAAATTAGGTTTACGTCGTTAATAGTTCGTTTTATGCGAATTATTAAAAAAAGGAGCCTGTTGGCTCCTTTTTTGTTTTAGATGAATAGATTCAATAATCCGTTACTAAAATGCCATTTGAAATTGCGATATGGATTAGCTCAGAATAGGTACTTACTTGCAGTTTTTTCTTAAGTAAAGTGAGGTTATTCGCGATAGTTTTTTCTGACAAAAACAGCTTTTGGGCGACTTGTTTTATTGTTTGCCCTTCGGTTATCGCACAAAAAATATCAAATTCACGAGCACTTAATTTTTGTAATGGTGTTTCTTTAGACTGCGTGAGTAGTAAATCAATATCAGGGCTGATAAATTTTTTTCCCAGAATTACGGTATTCAATCCAGTGAGTAATACTGAGGTCTCGCAACTTTTGCTGATATAAGCCTCTGCGCCTAAATCAATTAGCCGCCTTACTAAATAATTATTTTGAGAAATACTGAAGACAACAATCTTCGCATTAGGCCATTTTACTTTTAAACGCCGTATACCCTCTATGCCGCCCATGCCTGGCATGGATAAATCAGTAATAATTATATCTGCCAACTGTTGCTGACAACGTAATAATAGCGCTTCAGCACTATCAACGGCAGCAATGACTCGATATTGTTTTTGCATGTTTAAAAAATTACTAAGGCCATCTCTAACAATGGCATGGTCATCGGCAATAATTATTGATTGTTTCATATTACTTGTTTCAACAATTCTTTGTTTTTTATTATGATAGGTAAACTAATGAATATTCGAACACCCTGATTAGTTCCTGATGAAAGAATAAACTTACCGTTTAATGCTTCTGTTCTTTCACGCATGCTAATGAGTCCTAGACCACTTTTGGGTATAAGTTTGCTTAAGCCAATGCCATCATCGCTAATAGCTATTTTTAAAAATGATTGCTGCTCAATAGCGTGGTTTGGCTTATCAATATTTCTTATAGTAATTGATACTTCTATATTCTTGGCTTTAGCGTGTTTGCATGAATTTGTTAAAGCCTCTTGAATAATACGAAAACAGCCAATAGCAAGTTTTTCTTCAAGAACATCAGGGCAGTTATTTATTAGGGTGAAATGGGTCTGTGGCATTATTTTCTGCCATTGTTGTAGTAGTTCATTGATAGCCTCAGCTAAACCAAATTGATCAAGCATGATAGGGCGTAAGTCATTGGTGATGGTTCTAATGCCATTAATTAACAATCTTGATGAGTTTGCTATTGCCTCAGCTGCTGAGGTTAAAGTTTGATTATTGCTAGCAATATTATTAGTAATATAATGGCTGATAAAGTCGGCGTGCAATTTAATGCCAGTTAATTGCTGACCGCATTGATCATGCAGCTCTGCCGCAAGTTGTTTGCGTTCTTGCTCTTGCACCTGATAGTTTCGTTGGCTTAATTTACGGTTCTCACTTAGCAAAAGCTGGTTTTTGTTCGCTGCTTCAATGATGAAGTTAATATTTTTCTGATTGATGTTTCTTATTAAAATAAATCCAGCAATAGTAAGTACAACAATAATTAACACTAGGGCTATTTTCCATACCCACATTTCTTTTATACTCACTCGTTTCAACAGTTTTGATTTTGTTAACAATTCTTTGCTGATCTGTTGTTCTAATTGCTGCAGCAGATTTATTTTTTGGCTAATAATATTAAACCATAATTTAACGTCAACTTTAGTGGCCTTATTGATGCTCTGTAGCTGAGCAATATTATGTAACTTTTTTACTTGCCTAAATGAACTGTTGCTCTGTAAATCAATAAATGACTGTTTGATTGGGCCACTTGCAAGCAAAAGAAACTCTTTTTGGTAGAGGCTCTGGGCAGTTGCTAGCTCAATTTGCTTATGATGATTAGCGGGAGAAAACTCATTATTACTAAAGACAACACCTAAGGTTGCTCGCTCTATACCGGTCATTTCTTTTGCATTTAAAAAACTTATATAAGAAAAGAAGGCTTGGGTGAGCTCTGTTTTAACGGTGAGTTTTACAATGTCAGCAATAATATTAAGTAAATTCTTATTGAGCTCACTGTAGAATTCAATGGCAGCTAAACTATCAATAGCTCCGCTGATTACTTTATGGCGATAATGACGTATTTCGAGCAATTGTTGTTTAAATATATTCAGGCTTTCATTGAAATTAACTTGATCCACCTTGTGGATTCTACGATCTATTTCAGTAAATAATATTTCCTGCTTGCTGTCGGTTAATTGCTGTTGTTTGATAAGTTGGTTTAAAAAGTCTTGTTCGTTTCCTGTTAAGTAGACACTGGTATAACCTCGTTCTTTTTGTAATTCATGCAATAAACTACTCAGTGAGATAGCTAATAGGGTTAATTGTTTTAATTTAGTTAATTGTTGCGCTTGATTAGATAATTTCGTTATTTGTATGCTGGACATATAAATAAAAACGATTAAAGGAATCATGAACAAAGTTGTCAATTTAACCAAATTACTTCTGGTATTGCTATTAGTATTAATTTTCCGTGCTTGTTCAGACCAATAATTCATAATGTTTTGATTTTTTTCATTTTAACTCATACCACTAACTTAAGCTAAATACCTTTCTAGCATTGCACAATATAAATATATTCTCTTGATGTATATCAATTAGATAATATTTTCCTCGGGATAATTTCCCGATTTTGCCTTCAGCCTATGTTTACCTATTCATATAAGTTAGTTTTGAACAACAATACAATTTCAAAAGAAACACCGAAATTATAACTGGTTGAATTTAATTGCTTTTCATATGATTATGTAATACGCAATAAGGAATGTAGATGATCAATAAGGATTATAAGCACGACAAATTAACAACCCCTTATCAGGTTGGAAGTCGTACTGATTTACTGAACGAACTTGAGGTTAAAATAGAGCATTATCGCCAACATAAACTCCCCCTTTATATTTTTTTAATCAAGCTAGAAAATTTTACCAAAATTAGTAAAAATCGTGGTGACTTAGGGACAGGCTGTGTAATTCATACATTGGTTGAACGATTAATTTCTTTTGTTAACGAACAAGGTGTGACCTTTCAATTTAATGCCGATCAAATAGTGCTCATTTGTTCTGGAACTCAGTATGATTTTAACCCTCAAGTGCTTGACGAGATGATAAATCAATTAAGAAACCCTGTTAGTTTTTGTTATGACATTATCACCGTTGAGCTTGTTATGGGCTTTGTTGAAATGCAACCTGAGATGGTTGCCAATGCTGACGAGTTAATTAAAAGAGCCGAAACGGCACTGTTATTAGCAAAAGCTGAGCAGAGTTGTTGGAGACACTGTACGTGTCTGCAATGTCAGCCAAGCAGGACGTCTGATCAAGCATTATTCAAGGAGTTAAAGTTAGGCTTAACTAAGGTTGACTTACACCTTGCTGGGCAGCCAATTTATGATTTTAATAGCGGAAAACTGTCTATCGTTGAAGTGTTATTACGTTGGCAGCATGCGGTTCAAGGTGCCATAAACCCATTGAAAATAATTGAGCTAGCCAGTAAAAATGGCTATTTATATCATGTCGCCATTTATGTGAGCCAGCGCTTGGCAGATTTTTTAGTTGAACAAAAAACGCGATATCAGGAAGTTTCCTTCGCTATTAACTTTAATATGCCACAAATCATTAATAAAAAATTGATAGAGAACATATTTGAAATTTTTGATCAACAAGGAATAGATCGCAGTAAACTCATCTTTGAATCAACTGAGACGGATGCCATGCCGGTATCATTTGAAGATGCAGCAGGACATTTTCACTGGATTCGCCAACAGGGTGTGCAAGTTGCCATGGATGACTTTGGCTCGGGATATTCTACTTTAGCTTTGCTCACCAGTATTGAGGTGGATCTGGTTAAAATGGATCGAAGTTTAGTCACGGATATAGAGCACAATTCTCGGCGTTTTGAAACCCTATTAGCTATTTTACAATTATGCGTGAAGCTTGAACTTACGGTTGTTGTTGAAGGCGTAGAAAATGAGCAACAACATCAGCTGTTGCTTGATTGTCAAATTCCAAATCTGTTGGTACAAGGCTTTTATTATGGCAAACCTTGTACCTTACATACACAAGTTACCTTTAAAGAAAATATATTTATCCAAACTGAGCTGCAAAGCTTTCAACCTGCTTTACAAGGAATTTAATCAATGAAATTTATTGAAAACTTAAGTTTTAGAAATAAACTTTGCTTATTGCTACTGGTACCGATTGTCGGTATTTTATTCTTTTCCTTTTCGGGTATTATCGAAAAATATCAATTCACTACTGCCATGGACAAAATTGAATCACTCACTAAAATGTCAACAAAAGTAAGCGCCCTGTTACACGAAACTCAAAAAGAGCGTGGCACTACTGCTGTTTATATGTCGAGTCAAGGCAGAAAATTTGCCAAGCGAATAGGTCAACAACATAAACAAACAGATCTTCGTCTTGAGCAGCTTCAATCATTTTTTGCTGGCAGGGATGATAATAGTTTTGCTTTAAATGAATATGACAAAAAATTTCAGCAGGCGGTAACAAAAATACAACTTAGCCTAGATAAAATACCGAACAAACGTAATCAGGCTAAAAGTTTTGAGCTAGAAACTCAACAGATTATTATTTTTTATAGCCAACTTAATCGTGATTTACTTGCTTTACTTGATGAAATCCCAAGTTTAAGTTCTGATGCCAAAATTGCCATGATGAGCAATTCCTATGTCAGCTTCTTAAGAGCAAAAGAATTGGCTGGAATAGAGCGAGCTGTTATTAGCAGTATTTTATCAGTTAACAACAATGCCGCACGACAACAACTAGGTGACAATATTGAAAAAAGCATTGCACTCATTGCTAAGCAGCAAGCATTCTTCGTTAATTTTAGAGTTTCGGCTTCAAAGGCAAGTATTCAAGCTTTGCAGGCATTGGACTCATCAGCGAGTGCTAATGTTGTTAATAAAATAAGAGTGGCAATATTTGATGGTTTTTTAAATGCAGGCGTGAGTCACTTTAATATCAAGGTAGATACTTGGTTCGATGCCATTAGCGAAAAAATTAATGGCTTAAAGAAAATCGAAAATGAAATTTCTATTGAGTTATTACAGCTTGCAAAATCAGCTAATCAAGCAGCAACGACGGCTTTATTATTTTACAGTGCTATAGTCATTTTTATGGTGATATTAACCTTGGTATTATCTGTGATGGTGATACGTATTGTGTTGGGACAATTGGGAGGGGAGCCCGTTCACGTCAGTAGTTTTGCCCAAAAAATTGCTGCTGGTGACCTATCATCGCAAGAGCAGAAATCAGCGCAAAGTGGTCTTGGCGCCTGTGTGTTACAAATTTCTAGTAAACTAAGAGAAGTCGTGTTGAGCGTTAAACAAGGCTCAGACGACTCGTTAGAAAATGCAGAATATTTATCGCTAGAAACAGAGCAAATGTCAGCGGTTATAGATTCACAATCGTCACGCTCTAGCCAAGTTGCTAGTGCCATTACGCAAATGTCACAAACTATTGCCGAAGTGGCAAGTAACACTGCAGCTATTGCCCAATCAGCTGTTGGGGCAACAGAGTCTACGGCTGAGGCAAAAAATATTGTTACTAAAAGCAAACAAGAAGCTCAAAAAGTTTGCGATATTGTTACTGATACTGAGGAAAGCATCAAAGTATTAGGCAATAAGATTACAGAGGTTAGCAAGGTTGTTGATGTTATCAATAAAATTGCTGATCAAACAAATTTATTAGCACTTAATGCCGCAATTGAAGCAGCAAGGGCTGGCGAACATGGCAGGGGATTTGCGGTAGTTGCCGATGAAGTACGCTCTTTAGCTGTTCATACGGTTAATTCAACGCAAGAAATTGAGCAAATGATTAATGATGTTCAGCAGTTCGCTGATCAGGCGGTTAATTCCATACATCAAAGCCAGTCAATGGTGCTTAGTGGGGTTGAGTTTGCTAACGATACGGCACAAACCATCGATAGCGTAGTCACAGAGATGAATTCATTACAAGGTATGGTTGAGCAGGTAGCCAGCGCAACAGAAGAATTGTCAGTGGTTTCAGATAATATTATGACCGACGTAATTGCTATTTCAGAGCACTCGCAAACGATAAGTACTAGTTTTGAGAGTGTTTCTTCCACGGCAATGAAATTAAAGGGGCACTCATCACAGCTAGTGGGGTCGGTAAGTTACTTCAGCTTATGATGAAATAAGTAATAAGCCTTTTACAAATAGTAAGTTCTTGCAGTTAAATATCCAGTTAACTGCTAGTAAAAAGCGCTCAGGTCAGTATAATATGCGTGCTTAATTTTTTCAGTGTTCGACTTTGAGATAAATAAAGCGAAAATCTTTAAGAAACTAATCAATCAAACTGTATAATTTTTTGTTCTACTTAAACCGTAAATGTGGCGTCTAAGTGAATAAATAATTGTACAGATTGATTATAATAATCAATAAGTTATAAATTAAGGAAACATATTTAATGTTTAATCCAGTAACTAAAAAATTTCAATTCGGTAAACATACCGTAACGCTAGAAACGGGTACAATTGCTCGTCAAGCATCAGCTGCTGTAATGGCTAGCATGGACGATACTTGTGTATTAGTGTCTGTTGTTGCGAAAAAAGAAGCTAAACCAGGCCAAGATTTTTTCCCATTAACAGTTAACTACCAAGAGCGTACTTATGCTGCAGGTAAAATTCCAGGTAGTTTCTTTAAACGTGAAGGTCGCCCTTCAGAAGAAGAAACACTAATTGCACGTTTAATTGACCGTCCAATTCGTCCATTATTTCCTGAAGGCTTTACTAACGAAGTGCAAGTAATTATCACGGTTGTTTCAGTTAACCCTGAAATTGCCCCAGATATTATTTCATTAATTGGTACTTCTGCCGCTTTAGCTATTGCTGGTGTTCCATTTAGTGGCCCAGTTGGCGCAGCACGTGTTGGTTACACTGATGGCCAATACATTCTAAACCCTTTGCAATCTGAATTGCCAACAAGCCAATTAGACTTAGTTGTTTCAGGTACAGATTCTGCCGTACTGATGGTTGAATCCGAAGCTGATGTATTATCTGAAGAAGTAATGCTTGGCGCGGTTATGTTTGGTCATGAGCAAATGCAAGTGGCTGTTTCTGCCATTAAAGAATTTAAAGCTGAAGTTAACACTCCTTCATGGGAATGGACTGCTCCAGTTAAAAATGCTGAGTTAGTTGCTAAAATTGCTGAACTTAGTGAAGCACAAGTAAACGAAGCTTATCAAATCACTGAAAAAGCTGTTCGTTATGAAAAAATTAAAGAGATCCGCAATGATGTTGTTGAAACATTATTGGCTGCTGACGCAGATCTTGATGTTCAAGAAGCTAAAGATTTATTTCATGATCTAGAAAAAACAGTTGTTCGTGGTCGTATTACCGATGGTAACCCTCGTATCGATGGTCGTGATCCTGAGTCAATTCGTGCTTTAGATGTAATGACTGGCTTATTGCCACGTACTCATGGCTCTGCTGTATTTACTCGTGGTGAAACTCAAGCCATCGTTACTGCTACTTTAGGTACGCAACGTGATGCACAACGTATTGATAGTATTTTGGGTGAAAAAACTGATGCATTTATGCTTCATTATAACTTCCCTCCATACTGTGTTGGTGAAACTGGTTTTGTAGGTTCGCCTAAACGTCGTGAAATTGGTCATGGCCGTTTAGCAAAACGCGGCATGTTAGCTGTTATGCCAACGATTGAAGAATTTCCGTACGCTGTACGTGTAGTTTCTGAAATTACAGAATCTAACGGTTCATCTTCAATGGCTTCTGTTTGTGGTACTTCTTTAGCATTGATGGATGCTGGTGTACCAATTAAAGCGTCTGTTGCTGGTATTGCAATGGGTCTAGTGAAAGAAGGCGAAAAATTTGTTGTTCTTTCTGATATTTTAGGTGATGAAGATCACTTAGGTGATATGGACTTTAAAGTTGCGGGTACTACTGGTGGTATTACTGCATTGCAAATGGATATCAAAATTGAAGGTATCACGCAAGAGATTATGCAAATTGCTTTAAACCAAGCAAAAGCAGCACGTACTCATATTTTATCTGTAATGGATGAAGCGATTTCAGGACACAGAGATGATATTTCTGAGTTTGCACCACGCATTCATACATTGAAAGTTAGTCAAGACAAGATTCGTGACATCATCGGTAAGGGCGGCGCAACTATTCGTCAACTTACTGAAGAAACGGGTACTACAATCGAAATTGATGATGATGGAACAGTTAAAATTGCTGCTACCTCTGGTGAGCAAGCAGAAGATGCGATTAATCGCATTAAAGCGTTAACGGCTGAAATTGAAGTAGGTACACTTTACACAGGTAAGGTTGTACGAATCGTTGATTTTGGTGCTTTTGTTAATGTACTACCAGGTAAAGATGGTTTGGTACATATTTCACAAATTTCTGAAGAGCGTGTTAACAGCGTCACTGACGTGTTAACAGAAGGTCAGGAAGTGAAAGTTAAAGTATTAGAAGTTGATCGCCAAGGCCGTGTTCGCTTAAGTATTAAAGAAGCAATGGAAAAACCAGCAGAAGAAACACCTGCTGCTGAGTAATTCTATTTATAATGCTTGACTAAATAACTTACAATTTAGTCTATTAAAAAGGAGCCTTATGGCTCCTTTTTTGTTGGAAAATCAAGTACAATCGTAAATACGCGACATCTGATTTTATTATTTTTAAGGCAAATTAGTGAATTTATTTTTTTCTGAATTCAAGTTTAAACCGATAATGTTGATTATCGTTATTTTCATGACATTAAATACACAGGGCTGTGTTTCATTAGATAAGTCTAATAACACCGCGAGTTCTTCTGCAATGAGTCAATTAGTGATTGCGGAACCTTTAGCAATTAATTTCAAAAGTGAAATTGCTATTGCACGTTTATCTGAGGTTATTAATCGAGTTAAAATTACTGATGAACAAAAAGCACAGCTTCATTATGATCGTGGTGTATTGTATGACAGTGTTGGCTTACGCTCATTAGCTCGTCTAGATTTTTCTCATGCTTTACAATTAAAACCTAACCTGATTGATGCTTATAACTTTTTAGGAATACACTTAACTCAATTAAAAGAGTTTGCTCAAGCGTATGAAAAATTTGACTCTGTTTTAGATCTTGCTCCTGAACATGAATATGTCCATCTAAATCGTGGTATTGCGCTTTATTATGGTGATAGACCAGAGTTAGCCGCGAAAGATTTTAATGATTTTCACCATAAGCAAAGTGATGATCCATACCGATTGTTATGGTTATATCTAGCCGAATATGAAGTTGATGCTACTCTAGCTAAACAAAAGTTAAAGGAAAGGGCAAAATTAGTTGCTGACAGTACTTGGGCTAAACAAGTTATTTATTTATATTTAGATGAAATCACCCAAGAGAAGTTTATTAGTGAGCTAACTAACAATGTACAGTCAAATAAAGAGTTAACTGACAGACTATGTGAAGCATATTTCTACTTAGGAAAGTATAACCAAATTATTGGCTATGACGGCGCTGCAGCTAATTTCTTTAAATTATCATTAAGTACAAATGTTTATGAATTCGTTGAGCATCGATATGCCAAACTTGAGTTGGACTTAATGCGTACTAAAAAAGTGACTTCTATAGAGCAAAAAAATAAATCTTGAAAAACAAACTAATCATCATGAGTTTGTTGGTGTTCCTATTAACAGGATTATCGACAAGCTCATTTTTTTTAAGTGAGCATTTAACAAAAATAATTGTTAAAAATGAGCACAGCACATCTCAATTAAGCTTTGCTATTAAACAAGAAAATTTAGCAGCACTTAACTTTGCTTGGAAAAAAACACCTTTTCATAGTGAACAGTGGCTTAAGTTAGCAAAAACGTTAGCGAAAACGCAGGGAGAGGTGGCTTACCAACTTGCTGTGTATTACCAATATAAACCAGAGTTAGCAATTTTTTGGTATAAGAGTGCGATTAGACTTAATTCTTTAGAAGCATCAACTGCGTTAGCTCAACACTATTTTCAACAAGGCAAGCTAATTAAAGCAGCAGAAGTATTAGCGAACTTACCAATAGAACTTTTGGAAAAGTCAAACGTAGCTCCTATCGTACTTAAAGTGAATATAGCGATTAATCAAGGAAGAGTTGCTGATGTTGAAGGATTAATTAACAAGTATACTCAACAATTACAAATAACAGCAGCAGGGCGGCTGTTATTGGCAGATATTCAAAAATATCAAGTACAGTTTAATGATAGCCAAGCACTAAAATCTAGCCAATTAACCTTGAGTTGTGATAATAGCATTCAACTATTTGCGACAAATTTTAATCATTTAAAACATCTTGAAAATATAGTTTTAGATTTACAAAAACAAGCGCTAAATAACTCTGTTTGCTTTTCGCCAGTTCGTTATATGCCAATCAATGCACTTGATTGTAGTAATGAACAAGGCAGTACTATTCATTGTGATGAACTAAATTGGCAATTATGGGCTAGTGCAATTAATACGCGTTATGTTGGTATTATGTTACCCAGAGGCGGAGCTAATGTTCATTTAGGAATATTGTATTTTGATGCACAAGATACTGTCGATGTTGTCGCCCATGAAATAAGTCATTTATTGGGCTTTGTTGATGAATATCCTTTAGTAGCTGAGCATGTTAAATGCCAGGCTCCCCAAAAAGAGCCTTTTTCACAAAATATTTCTGTGCTGAAAAATAGTTATCAAGGTGGTCAGAAGGAAGTTCGCGCCAAAGTATTGAAGCAGTTGGCATGGGCTAAATATATCAAAAAAAGTACCCCTATTTTACACTCAGTAACAGGTATGAATGGTAAACATTACTGGCAACTAGGAACTCCTGAAGAGTTTAAGCACAAAATAGGGGTGTTTAATGTGCCAACTTGTAATGATTCGAATTATAAACCAAGTGGTGACTTTAGTGCGTTTAAGGCCTTGTCACATGGTACAAAGTTACAATATTTTGCGTTAAGATTTCCAGAGCTTTATTTATTACTATTACAAGAAAATTCAACTCAATATAGGATGCCTAGCTTTCATTACAATATTGCTTTAGCTTATTATCAACAGATCCCTTTTCTGCAAAGCTCACTTCAACAGAGAAGTCTTGATCAAGCAAATTACTGGCTTGAACAAGCAGCAAGCTGGGAAGATGATTTTGATAGGCGCAAAAAAGTGCGCCAAGGAGAGTTTTAATGCTCGTTAAGGTTTTGGTTTAGCTTTTACTTAGCTTTTAATTACGGCTAGCTCAGCTTTAGTGGGTAATATCGTGTTTTGATTCTTAAGCGATCTATCATCTAAATTGCTATAATTAGGTGGCGTTATCTCAGCATTAACTTTGATTTTTGCTGTTGGCCACATTGTATAATTTTCTATGTATTTAACTGATTTAGATGATTTTAATAACTCACTGTTAACGTTTTTTATTTTTGGTTTTGTATTAGTCCTTAAAAACCATGAATATAATGCCACCATACTCTCCTGTATAATCCTTCTTACTGTGAGCCCAATTATACATCAGAAATGATTAAATTACTTAGGTATAATTAATTTTTGTCGTCGATAAGATAAGGTATAATTATGACAAAATTATTATCTTATTGTTTTTATAAGCAGAAATTTATAAATGAAACATTTTGAGCCGGAACAGTTTCGTCAACACTTTCCACTTATTCGTAAAAACCAACTATTAAACTCACAGAGTGAAAGACGTTCCCCTATAGTGTATTTCGATAATGGCGCAACGACACAAAAACCTGACGTCGTAATCGAGTGTTACCAGCATTTTTATCAAAATATAAATGCAAATGTTCATCGCGCTTCACATAACTTAAGTACTAAAGCAACGACTGCTTTTGAACAGGCTCGAGTGTCAGTTAGAACCTTCATTAATGCAAAAAGTAATAAAGAAGTTATTTGGACAAAAGGGTCAACTGAAAGTATTAATTTGATTGCATCGAGTCTTGGTAGAACAATTCTCGCCCCTGGAGATGATATTATTTTAGCTGTGAGTGAGCATCACGCTAATATTGTGCCTTGGCAATTAATAGCACAACAAACGGGGGCATCGCTTAAAGTATTATTACTAGATAAAGCAGGAAAAGTTGATCTTGCTGAGTTTGATAAATTACTTAGCGATAAAACCAGCATAGTTTGTTGTGCTCATATTTCTAATGTTTTGGGGAAGATAAACCCTATCAACGAAATTATTCAAAAGGCAAAAGTTGTTGGTGCCATTACTGTTATCGATGGCGCTCAAGCAATTGCACATTTTCCTGTTGACGTTCAGACACTTGATTGTGATTTCTATGTGTTTTCTGCTCATAAAATGTATGGACCCACAGGTGTAGGCGTGCTTTATGGTAAGCAAGCCTTACTTGAAACTATGCCTCCTTATCAGGCTGGCGGGGAAATGATCAAAATCGTAAGCTTGAAAGAGCAAACCACATTTAACTCACTACCGTTTAAATTTGAAGCAGGCACACCAAATATTGTTGGCGTTGTTGCCTTTGCAGAGGCAATAAATTTTATTAATCAATATAATCATGCTGAAATAAATGCATATGAACAACACTTAACACAGTACTGTTATCATGCGTTAAGTCAAATATCAGAAGTGAAATTTATTGTAGAGCAACTTCCAGATATTCCCGTCATCGCTTTCTCTATCACAGAACATCACAATCATGATATTGCTACAAGTCTTGATAGTTATGGGATTGCCGTTCGTAGTGGGCACCATTGTGCTATGCCATTAATGGAATACTTAAATATTTCAGGATGCTTGCGTGTGTCAATGGCAGCGTACAATACTTTCGCAGAGATTGATTATTTTATTGAAACATTAATTAAAATAATTCAACAAGAAAATGATAGTTCAATAGAAGTAGCCAGTAATAAAAATGCCAATACCGATGGAAAGGCAACTGAAGCGATTATTAATAAATTTTCAAAAGTTAAAAGTTGGGATTCTCGTCATCGTGAGATCATGTTATTAGGCAAACAACTAGAACGCTTAGATAAAAATCTTAGAAATGTGCATAACTTGATCAGTGGCTGTGAAAGTTTGGCATGGCTTGTGGCTACAAAAGATTCACAGGGACTATTTAGTTTTCATGCAGACAGTGATGCTAAGATAATTCGTGGTTTGTTAGTGATAGTGCTTGCCGCTTTTAATGGTAAAACAGCATTGCAAATAAAATCATTTGATATTAATGCTTATTTTGAAAGTTTGGGATTAATGCAACATTTAAGTCCATCTAGAGGTAATGGTGTATTGGCAATTGTTGAAAAAATTCGAACGTTAGCTTGTTAAAGTAAAGCAGTAAAATTTTCTCTGCTTCTTGTTGTAATTGTTTAACTTTGAATAAAAATTATTATTAAGCGATATATTTATGATCTTCAACTTTAATATGATTTACAAGCCAATCATTTAAAAAATAAAGTAATTCTAAAGACATACCATTAATTCTTAAGCATTGTTGCTTTATCTTCTCAATCTCATCAATAAAAAATTGATGTTGTTTCTTATGTATTTCAATATCTTCATCTGACATCGATGAAAAGTAGGCTTCTTCCTCATTAAAATGATAGTGACTATAATTGGTGAGCTCGTCAAATAATTCAATTATTTTTTGTATATCACAATCATTTTCAGATGCAGTATAAATTTCACTCATAAGGTCAAATAGCTTTTTATGCTGTTCGTCAATAATATCTATTCCGATAGTATAACTACTACCCCATTCAACCTTATCCATAATATAACCTAAATAATGTTATTTTATGTTTATTATAGTAATCCAAGACGAATTTTTTTTGATCCAGTTCATCATTATTGAAATAAATCATATGTTTTAATCGTTTATTATACACTTAGTTATTTTAATTTTATTTTCAATAGTTTATCTATCGCTCTTCCCACAGCAAAGAATGCAAAAGTTGCCGTTACATGGGTAGTGGCTCCAAATCCGCCACTGCAGTCTAAACGCATAGCACTTTTATTACCTTCAGTAACATCAGGCTTTGCTAAGCAAACATTTCCAACCTCAGTTGGATAGCGCAGCTGCTCAGTAGAAAAAACCGCATCAATAGAAAATTTTCTTTTACTGGCCTTCGTTATATCAGCACGGGGAAAATTAAACTCACGTCGTAATTGATTTTTTACTTTTGCTAGAAGTGGGTCTTGGTAAGTTTTACTTAAATCTGTAATGGCTATTTTACTTGGGTCAACTTGGCCGCCCGCACCACCAATAGTTATGATCGGTAGTTTATTGTGTTTACAGTATGCAATTAAACGTGTTTTTATATCAACGGAATCAATCGCATCAATAACATAGTCATAGTCTTGGTTAAGTAAGCTGTTTAGGTTTCCTACAGTAATAAAGTCTTCAATGACATTAACTTGGCAATCAGGATTAATTTGCTTGATGCGCTCACACATCACATCAACCTTACTTTCACCAACAGTTTCTGTTAGTGCGTGAATTTGACGATTAATGTTAGTAATACAAATGTCATCAAGATCGATCAAAGTGATGTTACCGACGCCATTTCTAGCAAGTGCTTCGGCCACCCAAGAGCCTACGCCACCAATACCTATAATACAAAAATGTGAATTTTTCAGTATTTGAGCGCCGTGTTGGCCATAAAGGCGGCCTATGCCACCAAACCTTAAAGAATAATCTGACATTTTATGAATAATAGAAAGTTAATACTAAATTAGCGCTATTATAACGTCTTAACCTTTATCGTAAAACTAAATTAGTGTTTTAAGTAAGGCTTAACCATGACATTTTTTATGAAAGAAATTTACAATTGAGCAGTGTCCTCTTTTCTTAATAGACTTCTTACTTAAGGTTAAAATATCTAATTTTTGCTCTATTAAAATGCTTAAAATAAATATAAAGATCAAAAAAACGGGTAAAATTATATAAGAAGTTACCATATTAACGTTAATAATTAATGGGATAGTTGCTATTAACAATAATAAAGTGCTTAACGCTACTCTATGAACTAGTCGAAGTAATCTAACCGTATTTTCCATGAGAATGTCCTTGGGTAAATGTTTATATGAATATAATAACGCTTGCACTTAACAAATTGCGGTGGCATATTTGCCATATTAAGTGCTAAATGTGTCATTTTATAAAGAGGTCAGTATGAAGGTTTTAGTGCTAGCGACTGAACATTGCATGGTTTCTGCAATTTACGGGGTCTTGGATGTGTTTACTACAGCCAATTACTGTATTAGGCGGCGTTATGGTGAAGGTATTATTAATGATTTTGATTGTCAAATAGTCACAATTGATAATAAAAATGTTCAGGCCTATAACGGTATTGAGATCAAGCCAACTCTATCATTAGAATTTGAACAAGCTCCTGATGTTATTGTACTTTCTTCCTCTGTTGAAGTTGTTATTGATTGCTGTGGAGAAGATATCACTATCGCCAATAGAGAAACTATTAAGCAGTGGTTAGTAAATTGTAAGGAACAGGGCACACTTATTACCAGTTTTTGTACTGGGGCATTTTTGTTGGCATCTTCTGGTTTACTTGCAGGAAAGGTCGCAACAACTCATTGGCGAAGTGCTGATTTATTTCGGCGTATCTTTCCCTATATTCGTCTTGATTGTGATCAGTTGATTATTGATAACGGTGATATTATTTGTTCAGGCGGCTCAATGTCTTATATTGATCTTTCATTACATATAATTGATAGATTTATTGGGAAAGATATCGTTTCAGATTGTGCGAAACTGCTTGTTTTTGACCCCGTAAGGCAAAAACAATCCCCATATGTTTCTTTTAAAGCCCAAAAAAATCATGAAGATAAGCCCATTTTATCAGCACAAGACTGGCTAGAACAACATTATAAAAGTGATATTTCCATGGATGAATTGGCTGAAAAAGTTGGTTTAGGAACACGAACTTTCAAGCGTAGATTTAAATTAGCGACTAATGAAAACCCGATTAATTATTTGCAAAGAATTCGTGTAGAGCAAGTAAAAGGGAAGTTAGAAAAAACAACGGACGCTATTAATCAAATAATTTGGTCTGTGGGTTATGAAGATATCAGCAGTTTTCGACAACTTTTTAAGCGATTCACCGGATTAACCCCTAAGGATTATCGACAAAAATTCTCTTAAAATGCTTCATTTATGGATGAAAGAGCATAACTGTTATTTTTTTTGTGAATAGTTGTTATTACTATAATAAATAAAACTTATAGTGCTTTTTGCCTATTCTCAACTGTTTTTGGACAAAAAGTAAACATTTCTTGGTAAGAGGGTTTAGCAAAATTAGCGTGATATCGTTAATTCTGAGCAATAAAAAAGGCAGCAAATGCTACCTTTTTTGAAATTTAATACTTTTCACTCGCTATTAATTACACATGTATTGTAACTCGTTGCTCGTAATTATTTATTTCTTCTATCTTTTAGATAAAGGAACAAACTCACGGTTGATTTCACCCGTATATTTCTGGCGAGGACGACCGATTTTTTGACCCGGTTGAGACAACATTTCGTCCCAATGAGCAATCCAGCCAACAGTTCTAGACATTGCGAAAATTACAGTGAACATGCTGGTTGGAATACCAATGGCTTTTAAGATGATACCTGAATAGAAATCCACATTCGGGTAAAGTTTTTTCTCAATAAAGTATGGGTCTTCTAACGCCACTTTCTCTAATGCCATAGCAACATCAAGCAATGGATCGCTGATTCCAAGCTCTTGTAGCACTTCATGACAAGTTTCACGCATAACAGTGGCTCGAGGGTCAAAGTTTTTATAAACACGGTGACCAAAGCCCATTAAGCGGAAAGGATCATTCTTATCTTTTGCTTTAGCAACGAACTCATCAACACGGTCTAAGCTGCCAATTTCTTCAAGCATTGTTAAACAAGCTTCGTTAGCGCCACCATGTGCAGGTCCCCATAAAGAAGCAACACCCGCAGCAATACAAGCATAAGGGTTAGCGCCTGAAGAGCCGGCTAAACGTACGGTTGAGGTTGAAGCATTTTGTTCGTGATCAGCATGGAGAGTGAAAATTCTATCCATTGCATCAGCAACAATAGGACTTACTTTATATTCTTCAGCAGGCACAGAGAACATCATGTGTAAGAAGTTTTCAGCATAAGTTAAATCATTGCGCGGGTAAACAAAAGGTTGCCCAACACTATACTTATAAGCCATTGCTGCAATGGTAGGCATTTTAGCAATTAAACGGTGAGCACTGCGTTTGCGTTGCTCTGGATCGTTAATATCTAAATCACTATGGTAGAAAGAAGATAAAGCACCAACGACACCACAAAGCATCGCCATTGGATGAGCATCAGGTAAAAAGCCATGGAAGAAGTGAGCTAGTTTTTCATGAACCATGGTATGGTTAGTGATAATGCCTTTAAAATCATCATACTCGGTTTGATTTGGCGCATTGCCATTAAGAAGGATATAACAAACTTCTAAATAATCTGCTTCTTTAGCTAAGCTATCAATAGGATAACCGCGATGTTGTAAAACACCTTTGCCACCGTCAATAAAAGTGATTGATGATTCACAAGATGCAGTAGCTAAAAAACCTGGGTCATAAGTGAAATAGCCGTAGCCACCTAAGGTTCTAATATCAATTACGTCGGTACCTGCTGTTCCCTTTTGAATAGGCAGTTCGGCAATTTCTTTACCGTCAATACTTAGCGAGGCTTTTGATTCAGCCATATGTTTTATCCCCTATTATTTTTGAATGTACAATTTGTGTTCTGATTATCTGGTTAATACTTGAAGATAAGAATAGACCTTATTTAAAAGAAGAATGGAAAAATAATCAGCTTTTTGACTTAACTTGGGTAAATCGAACTGCCGACATTCTACCTTAATTTTAAATTAAAATGTAATAGCCATTAGACTAAAGTTTGATGGGCATCATATATTCGTTCAATAATTAGTCACAAGCTATTAGCCTTAAAGGAAAATTGAATTTATTCCTTATCAACTATATAATCTAGCCGTTCTGTAATTGTTTATTGTTATACGTGAGCTATTGGTGAGATGGGCAGTTTTTTTCCTATTTAATAAGAATGATTTTCATCTGAAATTTTTTTTACACTTATACGAAAGTATTAATAGAATTTCTTAGCCAAGCTAGGCTAAGTTCGCTATTATTACGCGACTCGGTTAACTGGAGGAATAGCTGACAGGTTATTTTTCTTAAAAATGACAGTTACCGTTCATTTCGGGAATTACTTATTTAGTAATCTCTTTAGTATTTTTTTTGTTTGCGTAAATTGAAATTAATACTAAATTCTAAAAAGGTAGTTCATGAGTAACAATAATAAAAGTTGAAGGCTTTCGAGCTCTTTAGGCAACAATTGTGAAAAAACAACGTCCTGTAAACCTAGATCTAACTACAATAAAGATGCATCCGGCAGCTAATGCTTCAATTCTTCACCGTGTTTCTGGTGTAATTATGGTATTTGCTATTGGTATCTTATTGTTGACCCTTGCAACCTCTCTTTCTTCTGCACAAGGATTCGCCCAAATACAAGATTATCTTGGTGGCTTTTTCTTTAAATTTATTATTTTCGGCTGCCTTTCTGCGCTGACTTACCATGTATTAGCAGGTGTTCGTCACTTGTTTATGGATTTAGGTCACTTTGAAGAGTTAGTTTCAGGTAATACCAGTGCCAAATTAATTATGATTATTTGGTTAGCTGTATCTGCAGTGATAGGAGTTTGGTTATGGTAAGTGTCGTCGCTTCAGTAGGCCGTAATGGCGTACATGATTTTATTCTTCTAAGAGCTAGTGCAATCATACTTGTACTATACACCTTACTTCTTGCTGGTTTTTTCGTAGTAACACCAAGTGTTACCTATGATGTTTGGCAAGGGTTCTTTGCTTGTATGACCGTAAAGGTTGCCACAATGATATCGCTACTTGCGTTAATTGTGCATGCTAAAATTGGTGTTTGGCAAGTATTGTCAGATTACATCAAACCAGCATTTTTACGTGGCGCATTGCAGTTTTTATTTTCAGTTTTGTTATTAGCCTACGTAGTGTTTGGCTTCTCAATTGTGTGGGGTGTGTAAGTGAGCGTTCCTATTCGTGAATTTGACGCCATAGTAATTGGCGCAGGCGGCGCGGGCATGCGCGCTGCATTAGCAATTTCAGAGTCAGGCAAATCTTGTGCCTTGATTTCTAAAGTATTTCCAACTCGTTCTCATACCGTATCTGCTCAAGGTGGTATTACCGTTGCTTTAGGTAATGCTCATGAAGATCACTGGGAACAACATATGTACGATACCGTTAAAGGATCTGATTATATCGGTGACCAAGACGCAATCGAGTACATGTGTAAAACGGGCCCTGAATCAGTAATCGAATTAGAGAAAATGGGCTTACCATTTTCTCGTACCGAAGAAGGTAAAATTTACCAACGTCCGTTTGGTGGTCAATCTAAAAACTTTGGTGGCGAACAAGCAGCCCGTACAGCAGCAGCGGCTGACCGTACAGGTCATGCTTTATTACATTGTTTGTACCAACAAAATGTTAAAAATAAAACTAACGTATATTCAGAGTGGTATGCGCTAGATTTAGTTAAAAACAGTGATGGACATGTCGTTGGTACAACCGCTATTTGTATCGAAACTGGTGAAGTTGTTTACTTTAAAGCACGCGCAACAGTACTAGCTACTGGTGGTGCCGGTCGTATCTTTGCTTCAACGACTAATGCTCACATCAATACGGGTGACGGTGTTGGGATGTCACTTCGTGCAGGCATTCAAATGCAAGACATGGAGATGTGGCAGTTCCATCCAACAGGAATTGCCGGTGCGGGTGTACTCGTTACTGAAGGTTGTCGTGGCGAAGGTGGTTACCTTCTTAATAAAGACGGCGAACGCTTTATGGAACGTTACGCACCAAACGCTAAAGATTTAGCTGGTCGTGATGTTGTTGCTCGTTCAATGATGACAGAAATTCGTGAAGGTCGTGGTTGTGACGGTCCTTGGGGTCCTCACATCAAACTTAAGCTTGATCACTTAGGCCGTGAAACGTTATACAAACGTTTACCGGGTGTTTGTGATTTATCGAAAACTTTCGCTCACATTGACCCTGCAGAAGAGCCTATTCCAGTTATACCTACCTGTCACTACCAAATGGGTGGTGTACCTTGTAATGTTAATGGTCAAGCCCTTAACATTGGCACTGATGGTAAAGAAACTATCGTTGAAGGTTTATTTGCCGTAGGTGAAATTGCTTGTGTCTCTGTACATGGTGCTAACCGTTTAGGTGGTAACTCACTACTTGATTTAGTGGTGTTTGGCCGTGCAGCCGGTAACTTCTTAGGGACGTACTTAAACGACACTGAGAGCGGTAAAGATGCTTCAGAATCTGATTTAGAAGCTTCTTTAGCCCGTACTAATCGTTGGGAATCTTCAACAACGGGTGAAGATCCAGTACAAATTCGTAAAGACTTACAGCAGTGTATGCAAATGAACTTCTCGGTATTCCGAGAAGGTGAAGCAATGGCACAAGGCATGAAAGAATTAACTGAAATTCGTGAACGCCTTAAAGAGGCTAAGTTAGACGATAAGTCATCTGAATTTAACACGCAACGTATTGAATGTTTAGAATTAGATAATTTAATGGAAACAGCATTCTGTAGTGCAAAAGCTGCAAACTTCCGTACTGAATCTCGTGGTGCTCATGCACGTCAAGATTTCACTGAACGTGATGATGAAAACTGGTTATGCCACTCAGTCTATACGCCAGAGAGCGAAGAGATGAGTAAGCGTGACGTTAATATGAAACCTGTTCACCGCGAAGCTTTCCCTCCGAAAGCACGTGTTTACTAAGGAGTAATTGGTATGAAACAGTTATTTTCGATTTACCGTTATAATCCTGATGTAGATGCTAAACCTTACATGAAAGACTATGAATTAGAGATCCCAGATGGCTCTGATTTAATGGTACTTGATGCACTTATTCTGTTAAAAGAAGAAGACTCAAGCTTATCATTCCGTCGTTCATGTCGTGAAGGTGTTTGTGGCTCTGACGGTTTAAACATGAATGGCAAAAACGGCTTAGCTTGTATTACGCCATTATCAGAGTTAAAGGCCAGTAAAATTATTTTACGTCCTTTACCTGGTTTGCCTGTAGTACGTGACTTAATCATTGATATGACTCAGTTCTATGAGCAATATGAAAAAATTAAGCCATACTTGATCAACGATGCTCAGCAACCAGCACGTGAGAATATACAATCAATTGAAGAACGCGACAAATTAGACGGTCTTTATGAATGTATTTTATGTGCATGTTGTTCAACGTCTTGTCCGTCTTTCTGGTGGAATCCTGATAAATTTATCGGGCCTGCTGGTTTATTACATGCTTATCGTTTCTTAATTGATAGCCGTGATACTGCGACAGAAGAGCGTTTAGATGGTTTGCAAGATGCCTACAGCGTATTTCGTTGTCATGGCATAATGAACTGTGTTGATGTTTGTCCAAAAGGATTAAACCCAACCAAGGCCATTGGTCACATTAAATCTATGTTATTAAGCCGAGCAGTTTAACTGTTTGAGTTAAAAGTATAGAGGAAATACCTAAGCCAACTGTTTAGGTATTACCGAAATAAAAATATCAGTGTGTCGTATTTATAGACACGCTGATATTTTTAATAATAAATTTCTAAACAGGGTGATTGTTTTATCGAAGTCAGTTTGTTCAAGTTCAAAGCGAAAGCACGGAGTTGACGCACGTCAATGAGTACATTAAAAGCAGAAGTTGGACGAATTGACACAGAAAAAATGATCACATATTTTTAGTTGCTTTACCCCAGCAAAGGAACAAGGCAATGCCAGAAGGTGTAATGAAGGCTTGGCTAGAGTCTTCCCACTTAAACGGTGGCAACATCGTTTATATTGAAGAATTGTACGAATCATATCTAGATAATTCAGCCTCTGTGTCTGCAGAATGGCGTGATATCTTTTCTGAACTCCCTAAAGTTGAAGGTAGTGAGGTGGAATATCGCCACAGCACTATACGCGATGAATTTAAAGTTTTAGCTAAACAGCAACAAAAACAAGTTGTTACGAGTGGTGGTGACGCCAAGCAAGTTAAGGTTTTACAGCTTATCAATGCCTTTAGGGTTCGCGGCCATCAAAATGCCAATTTAGATCCATTAGGATTGTGGCAGCGTGATAAAGTTCGTGATTTACAATTATCTCATCATGATCTTACGGAAAATGATTTCGACAAAGAATACAATGTCGGCTCATTTGCCATTGGTCAAGAGTCAATGAAGTTAGGTGACTTATATAAAACGCTAAGGAAAACATACTGTAGTTCGCTTGGCGCAGAATATATGCACATTACTTCAACTGATGAAAAACGTTGGTTGCAAAATCGAATAGAGTCAATTCAGTCTCAATTAGCACTCAGTGTTGATGAAAAGACTGAAATTCTTAAAGGTTTAATTGCTGCCGATGGTTTAGAGAAATACCTAGGTGCAAAATTCCCCGGTGCAAAACGCTTTTCATTAGAAGGCGGTGATGCACTGGTTCCTATGCTTAAAGAGTTAATTACCCGGGCAGGTACTGCTGGCACTAAAGAAGTGGTCATGGGCATGGCTCACCGTGGTCGATTAAATGTTTTAGTTAACGTGATGGGCAAAAATTCATCAAAGTTATTTGATGAATTTGGCGGAAAGCATGACGAAGCATTAGGCTCAGGTGATGTTAAATATCATCAAGGTTACTCTTCTGATTTTGTTACTCCAGGTGGCAATGTCCACTTAGCATTAGCGTTTAACCCTTCGCATCTTGAAATTGTAAACCCTGTTGTCATTGGCTCTGTACGAGCACGCCTTGATAGACGTGATTGTGATAGAGGTGATTTAGTTTTACCTATTACTATTCATGGTGACTCGGCTATTGCAGGACAGGGTGTTGTACAAGAAACCTTTAATATGTCGCAAGCGCGCGCATTTAAAGTAGGCGGTACTGTCCGCATTGTAATAAATAACCAAGTTGGATTTACTACATCAAAAGCAGAAGATACTCGCTCTGGCGAATATTGTACTGAAATCGCCAAAATGGTACAGGCACCGATTTTACACGTTAATGGTGATGATCCTGAAGCCGTTATCTTAGCAACACAAATAGCATTAGATTATCGTAACGAATTTAAGCGAGATGTTGTGATTGATTTGGTTTGTTATCGCCGTCACGGTCATAATGAAGCAGATGAGCCAAGTGCCACGCAACCATTAATGTACAAAATCGTTAAAAAACATGCGACGCCACGTCAATTATATGCAGATAAATTGATTAGTGAAGGAAGCTTAAGTAAAAGTAATATTGATGAACTAACCGCTTATTACCGTAAATTACTTGATGAAGGTCAGTGTACGGTAGAGCAATGGCGACCAATGACTGAGCACTCAGTTGATTGGACTCCATATCTTGGTCACGACTGGGATGATGATTACGATAAAGAAATCAGTCTTGATAAGTTAAAAGAATTAGCGACCAAAGTATCAACTTACCCTGAGAGCCATCCTGTGCATTCTCGTGTTAAAAAGATCTATGATGATCGCATGAAAATGGCAACAGGTGAGAAACTTCTCGACTGGGGCATGGCTGAAAACTTAGCCTATGCGTCAATTGTTGAGCGTGGTGATAGAGTTCGTATTACCGGTCAAGATGCTGGGCGTGGTACTTTCTTCCATCGTCATGCGGTATTACATAATCAAGACGACGGTAGTACTTATTTGCCCTTGCAAAATATCAGTGAAGGACAAGGTCCTTTTGATATTCATGATTCTGTGCTTTCTGAGGTATCAGTATTGGCATTTGAATACGGCTACACCACAGCCGAGCCAGCAGGTTTGACTATTTGGGAAGCGCAATTTGGTGATTTCGCCAACTGTGCACAAGTAGTATTTGATCAATTTGTTAGTTCAGGCGAGCAAAAGTGGGGCCGTTTATGTGGTTTAACCATGTTATTACCGCACGGTTATGAAGGTCAGGGACCAGAGCATTCATCTGCTCGCTTAGAGCGTTTCTTACAACTTTGTGCCGATCACAATATGCAAGTATGTGTGCCATCAACTCCTGCGCAAGTATTTAACATGTTGCGCCGCCAAGTGGTTCGCCCAATGCGTAGACCATTGGTGGTCATGTCACCTAAGTCATTATTACGTCATCCATTAGCGGTATCTTCTTTAGAAGAATTGTCTACGGGTGTTTTTCATAATGTTATTGGTGAAATTGATGAACTAGACCCTAAAGCTGTAGAACGAGTGGTGTTCTGTAGTGGTAAAGTTTATTACGAGTTACTTGATCAACGTCGCAAGAATGAATTGAATAATGTTGCTATTATTCGAATTGAGCAACTATATCCATTCCCAGAAGAAGAGCTTCAAGCGGTATTGAAAGAATTTCAACACGTTAAGCAATTTGTCTGGTGTCAGGAAGAGCCGCAAAACCAAGGTGCTTGGTATTGCTCGCAGCATCACTTTAGAGCTGCGATCCCTGATGGTACGTATTTGATGTATGCTGGGCGTAAGGCTTCTGCAGCACCTGCTGCTGGTTATATGTCACTGCATGTGAAAGAACAACAAGCGCTTGTCACTCAAGCGTTAACATTGGACTAACATGAAAAGAACTACAAGCGCTTGTCGCTCAAGCGCTGATGTTAGATAAGATTAGATTAACTATTGAGTGCACCAGCTTCTTAAACAGATAAGAAACAAAGTGCAAAAGTTTGTAAGGAATAAAATAAAATGACAACCGAAATAAAAGTTCCGGTATTACCTGAATCAGTTGCTGATGCAACAGTCGCAACTTGGCATGTACAAGTTGGTGAAAAGTTTAGCCGTGATCAAGTATTAGTAGATATTGAAACTGATAAAGTAGTATTAGAAGTACCAGCAACTGCTGACGGCGTGTTAACAGATATCAGTCAAGTAGAGGGTGCTACTGTATTAGGCGACCAAGTGATTGGTGCGTTCTCTGAGGGGGGCGAACAAGCAGCAGCCCCTCAAGCAGCTTCAGCTCCAGCAGCAAGCAATATCAGTGGTGCGAGCAAAATAATTGATATTATCGTTCCTGTATTACCTGAGTCTGTAGCAGATGCAACAATAGCAACTTGGCATGTAGCGACAGGTGATACAGTATCTGTTGATCAGAACCTAGTTGATATTGAAACTGATAAAGTAGTTTTAGAAGTTGTAGCCCAAGACAATGGCGTAATTGGTAAAATCATTCACTCAGAAGGTGACACTGTTTTAGGTTCACAAAAAATTGGTGAATTGAACGCAGGCGCCTCAGCTAACACTACAGCTACTGCAACTTCAGAAGAAGCAGTAAGCTCTGATGAATTAGCTAGCCCATCAGTTCGTCGTTTGATGACTGAAAAAGGTTTATCGGCAAGTGATGTAACTGGCTCAGGTAAAGGCGGTCGAATTTCTAAAGAAGACGTTGAAGCTGCTGTTGCTTCTAAAAGTGCACCAGCAGCACCTGCAAAAGCAGCCCCTGCACCAGTTGCACAAGATTTAGGTGAAAGGACACAAAAACGTGTACCAATGACACGTTTACGTAAAACAATTGCTACTCGCTTATTAGAAGCGAAAAATTCAACGGCAATGTTAACGACTTTCAACGAAGTTAATATGAAACCGATCATGGATTTACGTAAGCAATATAAGGATATTTTTGAGAAAACTCATGATACCCGTTTAGGCTTTATGTCTTTCTATGTTAAAGCGGTAACTGAAGCATTGAAACGCTTCCCAGCAGTTAATGCTTCAATTGACGGTGATGATATTGTTTATCATAACTTTTTCGATATCTCTATTGCGGTATCTACGCCACGTGGTTTAGTAACACCAGTATTGCGTGACTCAGACCAATTGAGCATGGCTGGTATTGAAAACGGTATCCGTGAGTTAGCGCTTAAAGGTCGTGATGGTAAGCTTTCTCTTGCTGATATGACCGGTGGTAATTTTACCATTACTAATGGCGGCGTATTTGGCTCATTACTTTCAACACCAATCCTAAACTTACCTCAAGCAGCTATTTTAGGCATGCATAAGATTCAAGACAGACCTATGGCGGTTGATGGTAAAGTTGAAATACTTCCTATGATGTATTTAGCACTTTCTTACGATCATCGTTTAATTGACGGTAAGGAATCTGTTGGTTTCTTAGTGACTATTAAAGAGTTATTAGAAGATCCAGCACGCCTTCTTTTAGATGTATAGCTTTTAGATCTATTGCAGGCACAAAATAATTACTAAGTAGACTATAGTATTAGCTCTTTTGACTACCGTCACTAGAGCTTTTGTACTATAATTTGTCAACTTTTCATTGGCTCTTGTTTGTTTTTATTTTTTGTGAATATTTTTTACTAAATATTTTCTATTAAAAGATAAAGGAAACGCTAGCTTTCATTTACAGATAAATGGATAAAACACCATGAATTTGCATGAGTATCAAGCGAAACAATTATTCGCTGAATATGGTTTACCAGTTTCTGAAGGTTTCGCTTGCGATACACCTCAAGAAGCTGCCGAAGCGGCTGATAAAATCGGCGGCGATATGTGGGTTGTTAAGACTCAAGTACACGCGGGTGGACGTGGTAAAGCTGGCGGCGTTAAGCTAGTTAAAACTAAAGAAGAAATCAAAGATTTCGCTCAACATTGGTTAGGTAAGAACTTAGTTACTTATCAAACAGATGCAAATGGTCAGCCAGTAGCTAAAATTTTAGTTGAAAGCTGTACTGATATTGCTAACGAATTATACCTAGGTGCTGTTGTTGACCGTGGTACACGTAAAGTAGTATTTATGGCGTCTACTGAAGGCGGCGTTGACATTGAAAAGATTGCTGAAGAAACTCCTGAGTTAATTCACAAAGCTGAAGTTGATCCTCTAGTAGGCCCACAAGCATACCAAGCACGTGAACTTGGCTTCAAATTAGGTTTAAACCCTACTCAAATGAAGCAATTTGTTAAGATCTTTATGGGTCTTGGTAAAATGTTCACTGATTTTGATTTCGCTTTATTAGAAATCAACCCATTAGTTATTACTGATGAAGGTAACCTTCACTGTTTAGACGGCAAAATAGGTATCGATGGTAACGCTTTATACCGTCAACCTAAAATCCGTGCTTTCCATGATCCATCTCAAGAAGATGAGCGTGAAGCACATGCAGCACAGTGGGAATTAAACTACGTAGCCCTAGACGGTAACGTGGGTTGTATGGTTAACGGTGCTGGCCTTGCAATGGGTACTATGGATATCGTTAATTTACACGGCGGCAAGCCTGCTAACTTCCTAGATGTTGGCGGCGGTGCTACAAAAGAACGTGTTGCTGAAGCATTCAAAATTATCCTTTCAGACGATAACGTATCAGCTGTTTTAGTTAACATCTTTGGCGGTATCGTTCGTTGTGACATGATCGCTGAAGGCATTATCGCTGCTGTTAAAGAAGTAGGCGTTGAAGTTCCAGTTGTTGTACGTTTAGAAGGTACAAACGCTGAAGCCGGTCGTGCAGTACTAGCAACATCGGATGTTAACATCATTGCTGCTGAATCATTAACTGACGCAGCACTTAAAGTTGTTGCCGCTGCGGAGGGCAAATAATGTCTGTATTAATTAACAAAGATACTAAAGTAATCTGTCAAGGTTTCACTGGTGGTCAAGGTACATTCCACTCAGAGCAAGCGATAGAATACGGTACACAAATGGTTGGTGGCGTAAGCCCAGGTAAAGGCGGTCAAACGCATTTAGGCCTTCCAGTATTCAACACAGTACGTGAAGCAGTAGAAGCAACTGGCGCAACAGCAACAGTTATCTATGTTCCTGCTCCATTCTGTAAAGATGCTATTTTAGAAGCTATCGATGCTGGCATCGAACTTATCGTTACTATTACTGAAGGTATTCCAACTTTAGATATGGTTGACGTTAAAGTTAAGCTTGAGCAAACTGGCGTTCGCATGATCGGTCCTAACTGTCCTGGTGTTATCACTCCAGGCGAAACTAAGATTGGTATCATGCCAGGTCACATCCATTTACCAGGTAAAGTTGGTATTGTTTCACGTTCTGGTACGTTAACGTACGAAGCCGTTAAGCAAACTACTGATGCTGGTTTTGGCCAATCTACTTGTGTAGGTATTGGTGGCGACCCTATCCCAGGTACTAACTTCATCGACGTATTGGAAATGTTCCAAGCCGATCCACAAACTGAAGCAATCGTAATGATTGGTGAAATTGGTGGTACTGCTGAAGAAGAAGCTGCGGAATATATCAAAGCTAACGTTACTAAACCTGTTGTATCTTACATTGCTGGTGTTACTGCACCAGAAGGTAAGCGTATGGGTCACGCTGGCGCGATTATCGCTGGTGGTAAAGGTACAGCTGATGAGAAATTTGCTGCATTAGAAGCGGCTGGTGTTAAAACAGTTCGTTCTTTAGCGGAAATTGGTTCTGCACTTAAAGAGAAAACAGGATGGTAAGCGGTTAGCTTACAGCTTGTGATTCTTAATAAAAACCCGCTATCTAGCGGGTTTTTTGTTTAGAGTTTTAAATTATTACCCACATCTCTAATACTCTTTTCAGTCAATTGATTGTTTAGAAGTTTTAGCTCCGCCAATCTGTAATGTATAGCTTGTTTAGATACGTTAAATGTTTTCTTTAATTTTGAAATAACCCTTTGATAAGTGTATAAGTTAGCAGGTTGATTATCTAAATATAAAACACCATGGTTAAAGTTTCTGACATCACATTCTTCTAAAGCTTTAATTAGAGCAGGCATTATTTTGTCATAGGGAAGTAATAATGATGAAGCAAAATAATTCGCTTGCCACTCAAGGCGTTGATTGTCACTACCTTTTACTGAGCTCCATAACAATGTCTCTGAATTATCTGCTAGGTTGAGGTTTGGCAAAGCAATTAACAGTTTCTTATGTAGAAGAAGGTGGCCAAGCTCGTGGGCTAATGTATATCTCCACCTAGGAGAGTTTATCTCCAAAGAATTTGAAATATAAACTCTTTTTACATTTAAGCTTAACTTTCCTAATATTTCTTCGCCAGTTGAAGAATACCCTAGATGTTCATTGAAAATAAATTCGATAGATTTTTCTTTAGTGAAATAATTACAAACGGGCTCTAGATTGACACTTGAACCAGAAAAAATTTCATTTTTAAAATAATTAAATATGTTTTCTGTTCTTTTCTTAATCTCACTTTTTCCTATAAATGGAACTAGTTGTTGTGGTGTATCATTTGAATGTAAATTTTTCTCAATAGGGGACTTGTATTCACAAGGTATTATCTTATCAAGTATTGTTGAAAAATTTGAAGTGTATACTTCAGATAAAGTTCCAAAAAACACTTCTGATTGACTGATATAATCTGTTTTGGTTAAGGCTAAAGATATTTCACTTTTTTCTGCAATTGCTCTATTTTTTGTTCCAAGAGGTTTTGAAGTTCTTTCTAATATCCATTCTATTTTATTTAGAGGTTGTAATTTAGCTAATGCTATTCCTTGCGATGAAGCAAATTGGATAGCTCCACTACTGAAGGCTTTGGTTGTTATTACTATCCCTTTTACATTTCTACCTGCAATTTGATCAAGTTTAGAATCAAACTCTTCTATATCATCTACACCTACAGTATGACCATAGTTTTTACACTCAAATACTAGAAGTAAGGATAAATTATTAGCATTTTGTGCATGAACCTCTACAGATATATCAACTTTTATATCCTTTTTTCTCTTATGTGAGTAATAACCTTTTTGTTGATAAAAATTACATTTTTGCGGGTTTACAGAATAATTCCCTTCAAGTATGTAATTTTTTATAAAAGAAAAAACATAACTTTCAAACTCATTTCCCTTTTTAGTTGTATTCAACAGATGTATTCCATTTGTGTTTGATCGAAGATAATCTAGTTATACAGTTTCTTTTGCAAGATCACTATCTCTTTATTGTCGGTGTGCCGACGGCACCCAAAGGGAGACTGCCTCCGGCCTCCCTCTGGACTCCCTCGGAGCTGCTAATCAAGTGTGATCCTCCATTCAAGGCAATATCTTCGACGTAACAGCGCTGAACGGGCATCCATGCCCTACATCGCTTTGTTCATCATCCATGATGAACATACGTGAATATTGCCTTTCATTTCGGCACTTGATTCAAGCAGACTTGATGTTTGTTGATAGGGTAGGGGAATAACAGGGGAAAACTATGTTTTGTTAATATTCAAAAAATACATAGTCCTACTTTTATATTCTAGTGTTGCCAAACACGCCAATTCCCATCTCAGCAATGAAATGACAAACTAGAAAAGGTAGGCCTCGACCCGAGACAGGACGTCTAGGGCTGCCGTTGTTCATGGATGATAAATCGGCAGATATCGTGGACTACGCTAGTTGGTCATTGAATGTTCTGCTGAATTGGGGCTCCGTGGGAGTCCAGAGGGATGCCGGAGGCAGTATCCCTTTGGGTGTCGTCGCCACCGCGACGCCAAGCAGAGAATCAAACTCCAAGCACTAAAAGTTCAGCTCAAAATGTAGAATCGCCACCGAGACGCCAAGCAGATAATCAAACTCCAGCTAGCAATATAAACTTGAAATTTAATTAATCACCTAAAGTCTAGGCAACCACATCCCCATTGAAGCTGCAATAATGCCACCTAATGTTGCTAATGTAAGAATAATAATCACCATAGCGGTTACAGCTTTGAATTGGTTGTTTTTACTTTCTTGGGCACTGAAATAAAGCTGTGCGAATGCTAGTGGAACACAGTATTGAGCAAAGCCTAAAAAGGTTAAAAACGGCCCCGAAAAAGTTTTTGGATCAAAACCTACAGGTGCTTGATGAATCATCAACCATAACATTAACCCCACACGGAAAAACCATACACCGCCCATAACAAGAAATAACCTAATAGCCCAACGTCTGTGAACTTTAATGTTTTTCTTCATTGCGTAAAAAACAGCTAAGGCAGCAAAAATCATGATCAGTATAGCGTTTAGGCTTATGCTATATTTTCCAATCTCAGCACCTACTGTTCCGCGTGTCCACACCATAAATAGGCCACCTAAACTCAATATCATAGCGGTAAAAACATATACTCGACCATTAACACGATGAAATTTTGGAGCTTTGCTTCTAATTTGTGGAATAAGTTGTAATGGTCCACCAACAAGTACAACTAATGCAAGTAGAAGGTGTAATCCAACAGCAATATTACCAATAATGTCACCTTCGACGTAACCGTGAGGCATTACTTTATTCCAATGAGCTATATCGCCTGATAATGTTGCACCGCCATAAAATGAAGCAACGTAAATGGCGAATATCCACTGCCCAGTTACAGCAATAAAAAACCAAGCATTTGCGCTATTGGTTAAAAATTTATTGGCATTAAAAGCTACAGTAGGTTTACTTGTTAATACTGATTCAGTCATGTTTTTCCTTAGAACGTTTTTATTTTTAGATAGTTATCAATATAAGAGCATGAACTGTGCCATGGTATAAAGCTATTTTATTCAATAGGTTACGGTGCGGCTCTCTCTGGCGTGTGCGAAAAAAACTAATAATTGTTTAATTTGCTAATTTATCAGTTTTTTTCACAAAGCAGTTTGAAAATTATTTTATAATTAAAGGGATCGGTGACAAATGATAATTCATCTCATTTGTTGACGCTTTCTAAATGGCTGTTTGTCGCGGTGGCGACGACACCCAAAGGGGGCTTAACGCCGAGCCCTCTTTGGAATTCCCTGACGCTACGATCCAAACGTGATCTTGCATTCACTCAAGTGTTTTCGACGCTTGTACACGCAGACTTAGAGTTTGTTGATAGGTGAAAGAATCACCGTGTTTGTTTTGTATTTTTAATGTGAAAAAGACTGTGTGTTTTTTGTTTATTGATTACAGGCGCCAAGAACTCTAACTCCCATCTCAGGAATGAAATGACAAACGAGCAAGGGTAGACCACGACCCGAGACAGGACGTCGAGGGCTGCAGTTGTTCATGGATGATAAATCGGCAGGTATCGTGGGCTACGCTTGTTTGTTATTGAATGTTCTGCTGAGTTGGGGCTCCGTGGGGTTCCAAGGGGAGGCCGGAGGCAGACTCCCTTTGGGTGCTGTCGACACCGCTACGCCAAACAGATAAGTAAACACCATACGAGACGGTAAAGATTTAAATAAAATCCACCATTGTTCATGAGCTAATACCAGTAGGAATCGTCATAATGAAGTCTCTACTATTTAATTACCGCTATAACTACTACAATAGATGCGTTTCATTTACTTTGAACTAATAAATCACCTTAAATTCTCTAAAGTTAATAACTTAAATTAGTGACAATAAATAATTGCTCATATGACAACACTAACTACTCATAAATCTTCTCAACGTCGTTTATTAATTGCACTGGCAATAACCAGTGTTTTTATGCTTATACAGCTATTTGGAGCCTTTTACGCTAATTCCCTTGCCGTTTACGCTGATGCAGGCCACCTTTTTGTCCATAATAGTTCATTATTTATTGCACTTATTGCCTCAACATTGGCGATAAAATTTGGACAAACATTCAGTGATGGTTATCGGCGTGTTGAATTGTCAGGTGGCTTGATTAATGGCGTGCTGTATTTATTGATTAGTTGTTGGATTTTACTACAAGGATCTGAGAGGCTCCTTGGACATGAACATCATGATGAACATGAAATAAATACCTTTGTAATGTCGTCTATTGCTGCGTTAGGTTTTCTATTTCATGGGGCATCGGCATTTGTTTTATACAAAGGGCGTAAGGATAGCGTTAATGTTTATGCTGTTTTTCTGCATACGTTTTTTGATCTTCTTTCTACCATAGTAACTTTTATCACCAGTATTATTATTTACCTGACAGGGTGGACAGTTGTTGACTCAATGTCGAGTATATTAATTTCAATTTTTGTGCTTCTTACTGGTTCAAAGCTGCTCTATAAATGTATACAAGGTTTATTTTTCAATGGTGTTCGTTTGCCTGCTTTGAAAAAAATAGAACTGGCGCTGAACGAAGTAGAACACATAGATAATATTCACAATTTGACTGTTCAAAGTGTCGATGGGCATGTTGTTGTAGGTGCTCACATTGTGCTTAAACATAAATGTAGCTTAGACAAACATGATGAAATTTGTCGTTTTCAAGTAGAATCAATTTTGAAAGATCGATTTGACGTTGAACAAAGTGTATTACAGATTGAAACAGGCGATTGCCAGCATAGCGAATGATTATTTGTTCAAACACTTTCTTTCATATCTGCATTTGTTAACACAGACTGGCTGCCGTCGCCTCGATAACTACATCCTGTCTTTCCCTGATTCCTTTCAAGCATTTGCAGTTAACTCAAAAATAATGAGATGGTACTATGGAAATAGACTTAGCTAGGTGTTTTTGTTTTCTAAAAAGTTGATTTAATTTACTTTGCTATACTCATAATTACGAATATAAATAGAAGTTATTTATCTATGAAAAATTTGCTACTTTTATCAGTTTTAGTTTGTTCGTGCTTTGTGTTTTCAAAACAAAGCCATGCTGACACCATTCATATTCATACAGATAACCTAGCTGATTTATATGATCTAAAAAGCAAAAGTATAATCAATAATTTCAGCGTGGCCACTAATTTACACGCATTAAAAAATCAATTTGGTAACATCCAATTTGAATACATGACAACCAAGCGTTCTTTGATGTTAATGGATAATAGTAAAAATATATGCGTTGTTAATAGAGTAAAAAATAAAAAACGAATTGAAAAGTATTTGTTTAGTCGGCCAGTTAATATATTTCTCAGTCGGCGGTTATATCAAAATACTTCCTACCCACCGTTAAAAGCCAGAGAATCAGTTGATAACAGCGTAATTTTATCAGAACTCTTCATTGAAAGGCCAAAGGCTAAAGTGATTATATCAACGCAAATATCTTATGGGGATGTATTAGATGCCCAAATAGCAGCGCTACCAGCGGTGAATAAAACGACTCGCCATAGCGGTGAACAAGATACAGGAGTTACAGCTATGTTTGTTAAAGGTCGGGCCGAATTTGCCTTGTTATACCCACATCAAGTATATGGTTCAAGTTTTGCAATTAACGGGCGCTCCTATGCTATTGCTTCAGTTCCTCCTTATATATTAGGGCATTTAATGTGTACAAAAAATGATGTCACAAAGGCTTTTATTGATAGTATTAACAATCACCTAAGTTTACCTAAAAATTTGGATAAACTATTAAGAATCCACATAAACTACATAAATCCTATTGATCAAGTTGTAATAGAGTCATTTTTCAGGCAAGTATTTTATTGAAAGTTCTACTTAATTGAGAGTAGGCGAGACTTCAAAAAGTTTTTGGCGTAGACGCCACTGCGACACCAATCAGTAAACCCAGCTCTATGCTTAATATATTTAAAAGCCTCGAAAAAATATTCTTTTTAAACTATATTTGTTCAACATCTTTTCCATCAGCTCTACATCAGAAATACGATCATCTAACGCTTCCATTTGAAGCTCATGTTTTACTAATTTATTGTCTTGTGCTTTATCTAAACCGCCGCTAGCAACAAAATTTCTAATGCTTTGCAACTCGCCTTTATCTAGCCAAACACCGCAATGAAGACAAGAGTCAATTAATACACCTGATAGTGATTTAAAGTTACGACGTGACATCATCTTTTTACAATTCGCACAGGGTAAATAATTTTCAGATTTTGGTAATCCAGGGCGCAAATACTGAGGATTACTTTCATCATCTCGGTAAACATCAAACTCAGACGTTAACACGGCAAACTCATCAGGTTGTAACCATATACCATCACATTGATTACACTGGTCTAATTCATAGTTTCGATACTGGTGTAGTTGTAATGGTGTTGAGCAACGAGGGCACTCTTTTTGTTTTTCTTCTTGTAAAAGCTTCATACCACCATTACACATCGGGCAATGATGAACTTTTGCTTTAACTATATGGTTGCAAGATGTACATTGAGATTGAAGCATTAATATCCTTTAAAATTATTATAATTTACTAAGTTCTAGTTCTATTTTATCTAAAGTCTGTCGTTCTTTTTCTATATTTTTTTGATACTTGTTATGAATTTCTGTTAACTGATCATTAAGTAATGTTAAGTAGCTGGCACCAGCCCTGTTCATTCCGGCAGCTAATCCATTGGTCTTGATTTCTTCAACGTCATCGTTATATTTTTGTTTTAAACGTTCTATTTTAGCTAAAGATCGCTCTTTCTTTTTGGATAACATATAACTAGTAGGTGTAGTATTATTTTGAGATGACTTGGGCTGAGTTGATTGAGAAGAGATTGTATTTTGAACGTTAGAATAATCTAGCTGTTTATTTTCAGCATTATCGGTTTCACATGGCATTTGAGAGAAAATGATCTGGTCGCCATCTTGACATTTATATACAGTATTGGCATGTGTATTCATGGTGATAAAAGCGATTATCAAACTTATTTTACCTAACATTCCATTGCTCCTTGCGACGTTTCATTTTATATCTTGGGTAAAAAACGTTATGGAGTCAACTGGTTTAAATTATCGCTGGTGCTAAAGATGAAATAAAAGGGGGTCGGTGACAAACAGATAAATAAACGCTATATGTTTGCAGGTTAACTCAAAAGAAATATTCCCCTGCAATTGTCCAATTGTAGAACTAAAAGAAAGATAGTGATATTTTAAGTAAGTCGACTTTAGCGGATTTTTTACATGAGTATTGAAAAGCATAAAATAAGCATGCAAGTTACTTTTATGGTATTACTGCTCATGAGTTGTGGAGGCGGTGGTGGCGCTAGGCCAGCAGAAACGAACGTTCCTGTCAGCTCATCTCCTACATCTATCCAAGCAGTTTTAAATGATGCAGTAAGACAAGGTGTTGACGGTATTTTTGTTTATGTAGAACAACCATCTAAAATAGATAAAAGTTATTCTGCAGGTATTCAAGATAAAGCTATACAGCTGCCTGCAGATGCTAATTCATTGTTTAAAATTGCCAGCATAAGTAAATTATTTATAGCGGTGAGCGCGGCAAAACTTATTGATCAGGAGTACTTATCGCTAAACGATACTCTGGCCTCATGGTTGCCTGAATTGGCAAACAGGATAGAAAACTCAGAAACAATTACTATTGCGCAGATGATACAACATCGAAGTGGGATCGCTGACTTTGATAGTCAACTAGGCTTTGATTGGGAAAATGCTCATACCAACATTGATAGCACTTTATTATTTGCGCTAGATAAGCCGGCAGATTTTCTTCCTGACAGTAAATATGAATATTCTAATACTAATTATTTACTATTGGCAAAAATATTAGATAGGGCAATAGGGTACAACCATCAGGTATTTATTACTGAAAATATTCTTGTTCCATTAGGCATGAATGATACCTATTTAGAACTTAGCGATATCGATCCATCACTGTTAGCAAAGGGGTATTGGGGGAATGTAGAAAGATCAATGCAAGACTATGCTATTCCAGGTGGCTCGATGATTTCAACAGTAAAAGATATTTCGATTTTTATTCGCGCTTTAAATACAGGAAATTTACTAAGTCCCAGTGAAAAAAATGTTTACGCTTCTGTTTATTGGTTCAATCATTCGGGGTGGTTGCCAGGCTATCAGAGTGCAGCTAATTATTATAGTGATATTGATGCGGTAGTGATCCAATTTGTAAATACAACAGGCGGAAATTCTGAAAGTATAGCAAGTACATCCAACGAACAAATTTTGAATGTACTCAGTAAATAGCAATAAATAAAAGGAATAAATAGGGGGAAATCTCCGTTTATTCTAAAGAAAACACTATCAAGACATATTCTATCCTAGCTAGAGAAAATACTGCAATTCCCACCTATATGACTGTTTATTTTTTAACATACATCAAAACACAGCTCATCAATTGCTGGTAACCTTTAACTAATCTCATCTATTTTTAATACGGTTGTTCATTTCTTGTGATTCATAACGATAACACCCAACCTACAATTGCAGTTAAATGTATTTGTTATAGCCTGCTTATTTTGTCGACTTTGCTGATATTTACTATTGCTCAAACAATTCATTTTTATCTTAGTCATTATGATATTAGCTCTATGTATATTTCATTTTGCGCGGGCTTTATTCTTTTCACCCCCTTAGTTGTACTAGTGCTACATCCGTTAATTTTTGTTGAAAAAACTAGTAATGCTCATTCTCAATTCTCAATATTAATGAAAAATGCAGGTTTAGTACTACTGGTGCAGTGTTTGTTTTTTATTATTTGGATGACAGATGCTATTGCTGTTTATAGTATTTATGTTGATCAAAATTCTTTTTTAGCGAAAACATTTAATATTAGTCGTGAAAGCAGTGCTGATTTAAGTACTGAATTTTTTTGGTTTAATCTGTTTTTAGCTTGGTTATTTTCTTTGATCTCTTTAGTTATGGGGATTATGCCATGTTTAATTGCTCGGATAGGCAATAATGGTGTCGTGAAAAATTTTGTAGCGAGCTTTTCATTTGCAAATAAATATAAAGTTAAATTTGCGATTGCAGCACTGGCAATTGCTGTCACTGTCGTTATTCCTCTGCTTTACATGAAATATTTATTTCTGCTCAGTTTTCCAATAGTGGTGGCAAGTGTGTTTTTATATTTTTCGAATTTACTTTTAATACAAAAAAATAAACACTAAGCATTAAGTAATGGTTTATCTAAACCGTTACATTCATTTTATCAAGTAATAACACAGACAGAATTGTATTTTCTGCCATGGAAAGCGTGACGTTAAGTCGACTCTTTAGTGATTGTTGCCACCATGCCACCATGCCACCATGCCACCATGCCACCATGCCACCATGCCATCAAGCTGAAACTCAAACGTTTGTGATAATTAGCAGCTCCAATCAGTAAGCTAATTGGAGTAAAAAGTATTATAACCAAGTTCAACAGAGTTGATGTATTTGTTTATCACCGCTTTGTCTTTCTCTTGATTCTTATAAAGTTGTAATTGTTTATTGAATCGATTGCGAAGTTTTTTATTGTTAAAACCAACATGTGCCTTAACAATGGAAAATAATAGAAACTCATCAATTTCTTTATTTCTTGTGGGATCGGTTGGGTTGATCCTGAGATATTCTTGTAAATAATAATAAAAAATGTAGTAATCCAATACCACTACATCACATCTTCCCTTGAGTAACATTTCTGGAAATTTTGACATGTCATGCAGCTCTATATAGCTATTAAGTTTTGATATTTTTTTAAATTCTTCGCCAAAATATCCCGCAGCGCCTTGAAAAGTAACCAATCTTTTACCTGCTAAGTCTGATATTTTTGTAAATTGAAACTTATTATTCTCTAAACTAAATGCAATAGGACGGTAATTGATAATAGGGGCAGAAATGAATAATTTATCAGTATCATTTTGAGAAAAGGTAGGTAAAAATAAATCAGCCTGCTTATTTGTGACTTGAAGCATCGTTCTGTTTAAAGGAGCGAAACCAAGTTTAACTATATACCCCATTTCTTCCAATACTTCACGTGCTATATCCACGTCAATTCCGCTACTTGAAGAGGCTATCATATGTGGGGGGCCATCATCGGTTAGCATCAACAATTCATTAGCTTTTAATGACAAGGATAAGAATGTGAACACAAAAATAGTAATAACTTTACTTAGCTGTAGAGTACTTTTTACCATTAGAATCAACCTGACAAACAATCCTGTGCTAATGATATTAGCTTAGCGGTAATAACCACAAAAATAAAGAACACCATGACCATCGTGCAATACATCGCTTCGACTGGAATCCATGCAAGTAATAGGTGAATACTTCGTTCATTCCTGTTTTTGTTAACGCAGACTTGGTGCGTGTTGATATATAGGGAATAATAGAGATAATTGTACTTTTTGACTGTTCAAAAGGCTGTGTGTTTTGTGTTTATTAAAATAGCTTCGCCACACACTCAAATTCCCACCTCAGCAATGAATCAAACTCTAAAAGTTAGAATCTAGAACTCTGCCTATTGTTTTCAAGGCTGAGTCTAGAAGGCATTTTATGATGAAGTTATTATTTTGTATTGGTATTATTAGCCATCACCGTTTATTGATGAAATCAGTTCAGCCAAGCATGCTTCATTTTGTTCAGTAGGAACTTGGCAAGTACCTGCTGCATGATGTCCTCCGCCATTATATTTCAGCATTAATTCACCGATATTTGTTTTTGAACTGCGATCAAAAATAGACTTGCCAGTAGCAAAAACGATATTCTGTTTTTTAAGTCCCCACATAACGTGAATTGAAATATTACACTGTGGAAATAATGCATAAATAACAAAGCGGTTACCTGAATAAATAATTTCTTCTTTTGTTAAATCTAGAACGACTAAATTACCGTGAACCGTTGAACAACGCTTAATTTGTTCTTTAAATCTCTCTTCATGCTCAAAGTAAAGATCGGTTCGCTCTTTTACGTCAGGAAGTGCTAATAATTGATCAATGCTGTGATCTTTACCAAAGTCGATTAAATCCATCATGAGTTCATAGTTCGAGATGCGAAAGTCTCGGAAACGACCTAAGCCCGTTCGAGAGTCCATGATGAAATTAAGTAACTCCCAACGCTTAGCATGTAAAACTTCTTCTTTATTAAACTGTGCCGAATCTCCTTTATCGACAGCTTTCATCATGCTTGTCCAACTTGCAGGAAAAGTTTCTAACCCGCCGTAGTAATCATATACAACTCGAGCAGCAGAAGGAGCATCAGCATCGATTACATGATTGTCGCGTTTTTCATTACGAAGTGTTTCACTATGATGGTGATCGAAGGCGATATAAACTCCGTCAACATAGGGTAAGTTGGTCGAAATATCATTTGGTCCTATTTCAATAATACTGTCCTGCATATCTTTGGGATGAACAAAGATAATGCCGTCAACTAAATTAATATGTTTGAGTAAAATGGCACAAACTAAACCATCGAAATCACTACGAGTTACCAAGCGGTATTTTTTGTTATCCGTCATTTATTATCTCCATTAGATATGATTTGCTTTTATTATTTAACTCTTCATTATTTATTTAAGCATAATAAAAGTAGATAAATTTGGGGTAGATCAAATTTAAGTTTAAATATAGTACTTTTTTGTTAGGTTTGTCTGATCAATATGTTGAAACTATATCTTCGTGATGTTGACGTTAGCCAAAATTAGTGGTTAACACCTGATATCCTTGAGAAAAAGCCTTTGATGCAGCGAGTTTCATATTGATGATGGAAAAGGTGAAAAGGAAGATAGCAAAGTTTATGTGCTTGGTTATTACTAAAGCTTACACCAATTCTCTTAAAATAGTCGATAAAATAACGAAGGCCTTGCAGAGGCCTTTGAGTTAAATTAATATTTTTGGTAATTCATTGTTAATGAATTACCTCACTACTAAACCGAAGGTGCGTACTCTTGGCAGCTATGGTTTCATAATCTTTATGACTAATGCGTAATAGTGTACGATGGTCACCTGCTTCAATATAAACATAATCTAATTGATCTAACATTTCATCACATATCGTATGCATGTTAAAAGCATCACCAACAGGCGGAATAGCGCCATGTTCACAATCGTTGAACATTTGGTTAACTTCTTGCTCTTTCAGTAACTTATAACTGCCCCTCAAATTATCATTAATTGCAGACAAGCTAATTTTATTTTTGGCTGGTAGAACAGCCATCAACTTTCTATCTTCATGATCTTTTAAAATTACAGCTTTCGCTATTTGGTTTAAGGGGATTTTAGCCATGATAGCGCTACCGATTGAGCTTGCGCTATGTTCATGTTCAATGACTTGATAAGGTATACAGTGCTCTGTTAGGTAGGAATCAAGTTGGGTAGAAATAGCCATAGTAACCTCCACGTTATATTCGGCCCATTTCAAGTATAGTGCTTGTGTGGTTTTTAACCAGTTAGTTTTGTTCTATAAAAGTGTTCGTTAAAGGGATTTAAAAGGGCTAATTTAACAATAGCGGCGCGTACGCCCCTTTGAAAGCTGTTGTTACTGCGATGTTAAACAGTGGAGCTAAACTCCCCGTTTTTTTAATTATCATCTAATATTTTATCCATTAACCACTTGTTATTTTCTTTAATTAATCTAATTTTTTTATAATCTTTATAGTCACTACCATTACGTTTGCCTGTGAATTGCACCATCATAGTTACTTGAACATTATATTCACTAATAATTTGAGTTTTCATGGCTGAAGTGTGTAATGAAACGGAATCAAAGCGCATATTGAATAAGCGGCGGGCTATGTTGCTAGCAGTATGGTATTTTTCAAGTTCTTTCTTTAAGTTGGTTGAGCTTAATGATATTGCCTTCTTGGCATCATTTTCATTATATATCGCATTAAAGAAGGATAAAGCAACTTCTTTTTCTGAGACCACAACTTCCTTTTCTTCTGAGCCACACCCAAATAGAAAGCTTGATAATAAAAGCAACAGTAGTAAAGGTGAGTTTTTGAATGAGTCCATTATTTTGCTCAAGTTCTATAATCCAATGCAGTTGATGTGAAAGTGTCGCTATTAGAAATACTAAGATACGATGAATTGTACATTATTTCAATATATGGCAAATTGAAGTTGGTTGATGAGTGACTTTTATCCTTGTTCTAATTATAAAATATTATCTTGGAATTTAGCTTTAATTATAATTGAGATTTATTAGGCTTTATATATTCACCTAAGCAGCTATGCCATTAATTCATCTTACATACAAAATGAGTTAATAAAAAAAGCCACTGTTGTATCTAAAACTTCCTGTTTATCAATGGTTTTCATATCAGTAAAGTAAAAAATCACGGGGTAAAATGTTTGTCCCTTCAAAATGGAATGGAACTGATTAGCGATGATTTCACTATCTAACTCTGAGGTTATCTTATTATCTGCCTTTGCCTCGTTAACCCAATTAACAAATAGGGCTTCGGTTTTATACATTCTTTCAAGTTGCTCATCGGATGGTTTTCGCGATTTTAGCATTTCACCTAGGATGATTTTAGACATGTTTAAAAATGACTCTGAACTAAATAGCTCAATTTTATTACTCACTAGTTGCTCTAATTGATCTTGTATCGTTAATTCTTGGCAATATTCTTGTTCGTTTTCATAAACGCGATCTAATAGTTCGTCAATTAACGCGCTGTATAGCTCATCTTTAGTGGGAAAGTATTTATACAGGGTTCGTTTAGAAACCTCTGCTGAATCAGCAATGTTGTGCATTGAAGCTGCATCTAAACCTTTAACTAGAAACTCTTGCGTAGCTGACTGAATAATTTGTGCAATTTTTTTATTTTTTATTGTCATTTAACTACCTGTTTTAATTGAATATGATAAAAAAGTAAACAATAGTGTTTACTTTTGCTTGCATTTCTTAATATGATACTGCAAAGTACACACAAGTGTTTACTTTATCAAAATTGCTTTCTCAATGAAATAATAAAAAGTAGTTAATGATGATTATTATTTTGTTTGATTTTTTATTTAGTTTGGAGAAAAAATGAAGGTGTTTCTTGGTTGTGTAGTTTTTATTATATTAGGAGTTGTTATGCTGTTTAACTGGAATGAATTGGGAAAATCTCCACAAGGTTCTGATTTAGCTAGAATTGAAGAATCAATTAATTATAATTCTGAAAAAGGTATGTTTGTAAACCTTCAACCTCAGATAAGATCTCAAGATAAAAAGAAGAGCTTTGACTGGCAGCTGATAAAGGATTGGTTTTCTCCTGGGATTGATCGAGTACCTCCCGCTAAGTTACCAGAGTTGAAGCCAGACTTAGCTGCATTTGTACAAGTAACTGATGAGCTTAAAACTATCTGGTTTGGACATTCCAGCTTCTTACTGAATATGAATGGTAATATTATTTTAGTTGATCCTGTTTTTTCACAAGCGGCATCGCCAATTAAATCAATGGTAAAGCGCTTTCAAAAACCAGTGTTAGCTTTAGAAGAGCTTCCGGCGATTGATTATATTTTAATATCTCATGATCACTACGATCACTTAGATATGGAGTCAATTAAGTTCTTTGCCGATAAAGAGGTTAAGTTTATTACACCTTTAGGGGTTGGTAGTCACCTTAAAAAGTGGGGTGTTGATAAAAGTAAAATAACAGAAAAAGATTGGTGGCAATCTGCTGATTTTGCTGGTGTTAAATTTATTGCGACCCCAGCACATCATTTTTCGGGAAGAAATGGGATTAATGCTAACTCGACCCTGTGGGCATCGTGGGTAATTCAAAGTCAATCACACAATGTTTATTTTAGTGGTGACTCTGGTTATGGTACTCATTTTAAAGATATAGGTGAAAAATATGGCCCGTTCGATGTTGCCTTTATTGAATCGGGTCAATATAACGAAAAATGGCAAGATGTACATATGTTACCTAGTGAGGGAGTTAGAGCATTTAAAGACTTACAGGCTGAAAAGTATTTTCCCATTCACTGGGGAATGTTCGAATTAGCCCTGCATACTTGGTATGATCCAATTGAACAACTATACAGTTTTTCAAAGTCAGAAAATTTTGAATTGCTTACTCCTAAGATTGGTCAGCTTGTTAATATGGATCAGCCAGAAAGTAATGAAGCGTGGTGGCAACAAAGTACATTAACAGCAAATAATATGTGGCAAACCACAGCAACCGTGGCAGCAAATTGATAGCTAAACATATAAATTGTTATTTTTTAGGTTTTTTCTTGTGAAATTATTGTTTTGACTCTTTGCTGAAGCTTTGGTACTACTTCATCTTCAAACCAAGCATTTTTCTTTAACCAGATATTATTTCTAGGACTAGGATGAGGCAGTACTATTTGGTTTGATTTTAATAAGGTGTGCCATTGTTTGGCTAGCTCTGTTATTGGCGCTTTTGAATGTAAGTGCCATTCAATTGAGTACTTACCTAGTAATATAGTTAATTCTACGTTGGTAAGCTTTGCTAATAACGCTTCGCGCCATGTCTTTGCACATTGAGGAGTGGGAGGTAAATCACCTGACTTTCCTCTACCGGGATAACAAAAGCCCATAGGTAAAATGGCAAAGAGCTCTTCATCATAAAATTGGCTTTTATCAACGCCCAGCCATATTCTTAATCTGTCACCACTTTTATCGTCAAAAGTAATCGATTTTTGGTGAGTTTTAGCCCCTGGTGCTTGACCAAGAATGAGAACTTTACTTTTATTACTTATTTGTAATATAGGATTAGGCTCAAAAGGCAAAATATTTTCACATAATCTGCATTGCTTAATTTGCGAAAGTAGTCTTTTCATACTCATATTTTCTGATAGCTAGTTCTTAACGGATAGATTCTAATGGTTAGCATCTTATGAATATTTATCTTTAAAATGCTCTGGGTTTTCATTGAATAAATTAATGCAGGTTAAACATATACATGATTTTTGCTGCAACTGCGTTGGCACCAATGCAGTAAGCTCTGATGGGATAACAACGTCATTACACCAACAAGGATTTTCATCTTTAGCCATACAGCTATTTACACTCTGACAAAATGGACATGAATCTTGGTTAACTGGTTTTTGCATAGGTTAATATATCCTGAATTAAAGTAATAAATGGCTGATTAAGTGTGATATTACTTTCGCCATGAGTTTACAAAGTTTTAGGGGGTATTTGAAGTATGTCACCGATTCAATTATAGATATAGCAGGTGGAAAGTAGCTATAAATATTTATTCAAGCTGATTCAAAGTACGTGGTATTGCTAGTTTAAATCAGCCTAAGTAATGATGTTTGTTTGTGTATAGCCTTTAATTTTTCATTGTCGCTTTAATTTGCTCAATGGTAGCGTGACGTACATCTTTTCCTTCAACTAAATACACAATGTATTCACAAAGGTTAGTGGTGTGATCGCCAATACGTTCTAGGGCTCGAGCGCACCAAGTAACGCGTAGTGCATTTTTTATTTCACGCGGGTTTTCCATCATTTTGGTCACGAGTAAACGAGATATATTGTCAAATTCTTCATCAACAATATTGTCATTTCTGATGATTTCTAATGCTGCATCTACATCCATTTGTGAGTAAGCAGTTAAGGCATTGTGTAGGGTTTCACTCACATGTTTACCTAAGTGTTTTAGCTCAACTAAGGGTCTAGCGCCTTCTTCTTCAGTAAAGTTACCTCTGGCAAGCTTGATCGCATTCTTGCCAAATTTTACCGCTTCATCGCCCATACGCTCAAGATCGGTAATGCTTTTAATGACACTCACTAGTAAACGCAAATCACTGGCAGCAGGCTGTCTTCGGGCTAAAATTTGCGTGCAATATTCATCAATTTCTAGCTCCATGGTATTAACTTTTTGATCGCGTTCGATAACTTTTTCCGCGAGTTTTTCATCAGCATTTAATACCGCGCTTAGTCCGTCATTAACTTGCTCTTCAACGAGCGCACCCATATTCATCACTAAGGCTCTTACTTGTTCTAACTCTTCATTAAAACGACGTGAAATATGCTTATCTAGATGAAGCTTTGCTGTGAAGCCCGTTGGGTTGTTGATATTATCTTGAGTTGTCATTCTATTCTCCATTTAACCAAAGCGGCCAGTAATATAGTTTTCTGTTAGTTTGTGACTTGGTCGAGTGAAAATATCTTCAGTTTTGCCCATTTCAATTAACTTACCCATATGAAAATAGGCAGTGTGTTGTGAAACACGCGCGGCTTGTTGCATTGAGTGAGTTACAATGGCGATGGTGTATTTCTCTTTGAGCTCATCAATTAACTCTTCAATAATTGCGGTTGCAATAGGGTCAAGTGCTGAAGCTGGCTCATCCATTAGAATGACTTCCGGGCTAACCGCTATGGTTCTAGCTATGCATAAACGTTGCTGCTGTCCGCCAGATAAACCAGTGCCGGGCTCTTTTAGTCGGTCTTTTACTTCATTGAATAAACCTGCTTTTCTTAAGCTCGTTTCAACAATTTCATCCAATTCAGCTTTATTATTAGTAAGGCCATGAATTCGAGCGCCATAAGCTACATTTTCATAAATCGATTTTGGAAAAGGATTAGGTTTTTGAAATACCATGCCAACACGTGCGCGCAATAACACGGGATCTAAGTCTTTAGCATAAATGTCTTCACCATCGAGCATTAATTGCCCCGTTACACGACAAATATCAATATTGTCATTCATGCGATTTAAGCATCGTAAGAAAGTTGACTTCCCGCAGCCTGACGGGCCAATAAGCGCTGTTACTTGGTTTCTAGCTAAATCTAGGCTGACATTGTGAATAGCTTGTTTTTCACCGTGCTTTTTATTTCCATAAAAAACATTAGCGTCACGGATTGACATTTTTGCATCATCAGCATAAATATTTCCAACGGTTTGTGTTAATTCTACTTGTGCTAACTCTTCTTGTTTTATATCTGAATTGTTCATCTATCTCTTCTCAAACTGTTTTTTGTAAAAATTACTTTTTTTCAAACATAGATCGCAACACAGTTGCCGTTATGTTTATCACTAATAATAATGTTAGTAACACTAAAATGGCCGCGGAGGTTTTTGCCAAAAAGGCTCTTTCTGGGCTGTCTGCCCATAAAAATATTTGTACAGGTAATACTGTTGCAGAATCAACAATGCTTGTCGGTACATCAACAATAAATGCAACCATGCCAATCATTAATAGTGGTGCTGTTTCACCTAAAGCTTGAGCAATACCAATAATGGCGCCGGTGATTATGCCGGGCATTGCTTGTGGCAGCACATGAGAAAAGGTAACTTGCATTTTTGAAGCGCCTAAACCAAATGCGGCTTCTCTTAAGGATGGTGGCACGGCTTTTATAGCGGCACGACTGGCAATAATGATTGTTGGCAGTGTCATTAACGTTAACACTATGCCACCGACTAATGGTGCTGAACGGGGAAGTTCAAATATATTAATAATGACCGCTAAACCAAGTAAACCGAAAACAATAGAGGGCACAGCAGCTAAGTTATTAATGTTTATTTCTATTAAATCGGTCCAACGGTTTTTAGGCGCAAACTCTTCTAAGTACAAGGCACCGGCAACACCTAATGGAAATGAGAGTAACAAGGTAACAAATAGGGTTAATAAAGTACCCATTAATGCGCCTTTAATACCGGCTAGTTCAGGCTCACGAGAGTCACTAGCAGTGAAAAAGCTAATGTTAAAACGACGTTCAACACGGTTTTCAGATTCAAGATTGGATATCCATTGCGCTTGTTGCTCTGAAATGCGTAAACCCGCTTCACCAACAGGGAAGCCTTCTTTAAGGTAGCTGTCTACGTCATCATCAAGCCTTACCCAAATGCTGACTTTTTTATTGAAATGATCTGGAGAAGCAATTAATGTCTCTTTAATGGTAAATTCAGCATTAGTTGAGAACAGTTTAAATAGTTGACGTTTTTCTTTGCGATTAAGCTTTTTACCCGCAGGAGGTGAAAACATTTGATAAACAGAATTTTTCAATACCTTACGGTAGTTTGCTGTTTTCATTCGCTTTGCTAAAGGGTTTGCTAAAAGATTTTGTGCAGATGATTCATCAATATTTAACCAATTATCTTTGTAATTTATATCGACTTTTACCCAATGCTGGTGAAAAGCAGGCAGGGCTTTTGCTGTTATATCACTTATCAAAATAACGACTAATATGAAACCAAAAAATACAGTGAAAAGTCCGATACTTTTAAAACGTTTTTCTTTTTGAAGACGTTTAGTAAGGCTCAAGGCAACCCTTTCTGTGGTAGTGAGTGTGGTAGAAAGCTGAGTTGATGACCGAGTTAATGGCAGAGTATTATCCATTTTTGAATTCTCTATTGATCTTTTTGTTGAGTTAGTCATATTGCTCTCTATATTTTCGAACGACTTTAAGCGCTAATATATTTAAGCCAAGTGTGGTGACAAATAGCATCAAACCTAGGGCAAATGCTGCTAATGTTTTCGGGCTGTCAAATTCTTGATCGCCGGTTAATAGAGTCACAATTTGTACCGTTACTGTGGTAACTGAATCTAACGGGTTTGCCGTTAAGTTGGCCGCCATTCCTGCTGCCATTACCACTATCATGGTTTCACCTATTGCACGAGAAACAGCTAATAAAATAGCACCAACAATACCAGGTAAAGCTGCTGGTAATAACACGTTAACTACGGTTTCACTGCTTGTAGCTCCCATACCTAACGAGGCTTCTTTAAGTGAATTAGGTACAGCGCTGATAGCATCTTCTGACAATGATGAAACGAAAGGAATAATCATAGTACCCATCACTAATCCGGCTGCTAAGGCACTTTCAGAGGCAACACTTAAACCAAATTGTTCTCCGATATTTCTAATCACTGGCGCTACGGTTAAGGCAGCGAAAAAACCATAAACAACGGTTGGAATACCGGCTAATACTTCTAACATAGGTTTCGCAAAGCTGCGTAATCTAGCACTGGCATATTGGGATAAATAAATGGCAATCATCAAACCGACAGGTACCGCTAATAACATAGCTATAAAGGTGATCAGCATGGTTCCTGCAAATAGTGGGACAGCGCCAAAGCTGCCTGAGCCAGCTACTTGGTCAACACGCATTGCAGTTTGTGGACTCCATTGAGTACCAAACATAAATTCAGCAGGAGGAACACTTTTAAAAAAATGAATAGATTCAAATAATACTGAAACGATAATGCCCATAGTAGTCAAAATTGCAATCGCTGATGAAGCAAGCAGTAATGCCCTTATTATGGTTTCAGATTTTTGTCTGGCTTTAAAAGTAAGGCTAAATTTTCTTACAAGTACAATTACACTGACAACCGCTATAACCAGTACTAATCCTGTTTTTAACCATGTAGATTGCTGATTTAACTCTTGTAAAGCTAAGGCAGCTTTAAATTGCTCTTGTATTGTGAATGCGTGACTGCTATTTACGCTTTGCAGCTCTATACCTTCAAGTAAACCTTGCGTTGTTTCTGATGATGCAATTGAGTGAATATTGTTAAGGTATAAACCTAAATCAATATTTGAAAGTGCTTGGATGTTTACTGGTAATGTCGTGGTGAGCAGCTGTTCAATAACAAGCTGTTCCGCACTATTAAAAATTAGAAGTGTGATTAGTGCAGGCAAGCCACAAACCAGAGCCGTTAGTAAGCCAAACTGTTCAGGTAAGCTAGTTAGTTCATTTTTATGATCAGAGCCACCGGCAACGCTTAACGAGCGCTTTAGTCCAAACCAATAACTGAAAAAGGTTAAGCAAAGTAGAACAATAAAAAGTAAAGATGAATTCATATTTCAAGGCCAGTATTTTACAATAAAATAAACATTTCTGATAAAGTTAAGGCGAGAAAACTATTCTCGCCTATGATACTAAACGGACTAATCAACTGTTTAGCATAGTGAATATTGCTTATTAAATGCTAAGGGTTATTCAGTGCTAAAGGGGTTAGTGATAATACGTTTTTACGTACGTCCGCTAATTTATCTTCACCTAATGGAATTAAACCTTTATCAGTTAAATAACCTTCTTCACCCATCGCAGCTTCACTGGTATATTCGGTTAAAAATTCTAAAATTCCTGGTACTTTGCCGACATGAGCATTTTTCACGTAAAAATAAAGTGGACGAGATACTGGATAAGAACCGTCGGCAATAGCTTCAAATGTTGGCCCTTGACCATCGATGATTGAACCTTGCAATGTGTCACTGTTTTGGTCTAAAAAGCTAAAACCAAAAATACCAAAGGCTTTAGGGTTAGCTGATAACTTTTGTACTATTAAGTTGTCGTTTTCGCCTGCTTCAATGTAAGCATGATCTTCACGAACGCTATGACAAGTTTCTTTGTACTTAGATTTGTTTTGTTTTTTAATCGCTTTAATCCAAGAGAACTTTTTACAGCCGCCTTCTAATACTAATTCAGCAAAAGCATCGCGAGTACCTGACGTTGGCGGAGGACCTAACACTTCAATTTTATTGGCTGGTAGAGCAGGGTTGATGTCGTTCCATAATTTATATGGGTTAGCAACAAGCTTTTCGCTGCCGTCTTTTGCGGGTACTTCTTTCGCTAAGGCTAAAAATAACTCCTTGCGAGTAATCTTCATTGCTTTACTAGTGTTTGAATTAGCAACGACAATGCCGTCGTAGCCAACAAGTACTTCAGTGATGCTAGTTACACCATTTTTAGCACACAGTTCAAATTCGCTTTTTTTCATACGACGTGAAGCATTTGATAAGTCAGGAGTATTAATAGCGTTGCTGGCACAGAATAACTTCATGCCACCGCCAGTACCTGTAGATTCTATTTTTGGAGTTTTAAATTCAGTGCTTTTGCCAAAACGCTCAGCAACTACTGTCGAAAATGGATAGACAGTTGAGGAGCCTACTGCGGTAATGGTGTCACGGCTGTTGCCTTGAGCACTTGCAACACTCGCCATTAAAGCAATACTGCTTAATGATATATTAAGGATTGTTTTTGCTATTCTGTTTTTCATCATGTAGTTCATATTATTTCTCACTTGTTATATTTTTGAGAGTTATAAAGATTTTAAATAGTGTTCTATTAATCTGGACACAGTGTAAAAATTTAATGTGACAATTAAATGACCGAAATATTACATTTATGTGACAGTAGGAAATGAGGTGATAAATTATTTAATTTTTCTTCAAGAGAAGCTGTACTCTGATAAAGTTATGTGTAAAAATAACCTTACAAATCGCGTATCTAATTCTTTACGATTTTATGTTTTTATTTTTGAGTAAGCTGTAAGCCTTTAAAACTACACTTTGATCTTTTCAATATTTTCTGTAAATCTTGTTTTATCCTGCGCATTTTTAACTTTTTGTTATTAATTATTAATTATTAGGAATAAACTATGGCAACCTTAACTGCTGACATAAAAGCTCACAAAAGCACTTTAAATGATATTCATGTTAATGAAGAACATGTATTAATAACGCCAGAGCAACTCAGAGAAGAGTTACCATTAAAAGATCCGGGCAGAGCATTTGTAAAATCAGCACGTAAAATTATTGCTGATATTATTCACAAGAAAGATTCCCGTTTACTGGTAATTAGTGGTCCATGTTCAGTACATGATGTTGATGCAGCAAAAGAATATGCTAGAGAGTTAAAGAAGCTTCATGATCAGTATCAAGACTCTTTATACATTGTCATGCGAGTATATTTTGAGAAGCCACGTACAACGGTTGGTTGGAAAGGATTAATTAATGATCCGCATATGGACGGTTCTTTTGATGTGGAAGCTGGTCTTAGAAAAGCGCGTGAATTGTTAATTTATCTAACAGAACTCGGCTTGCCACTAGCGACTGAAGCACTTGACCCTATTAGTCCACAATATTTAGCTGAATTATTTAGTTGGTCTGCTATTGGTGCGCGTACTACTGAGTCACAAACCCATAGAGAAATGGCGAGTGGTTTATCTATGCCAATTGGCTTTAAAAATGGTACTAATGGTAGTTTAGATGTTGCGATTAATGCATTGCAATCTGCGGCATCATCACATCGTTTTATGGGAATTAATCGCCAAGGGCAAGTGGCTTTGATAAAAACATCCGGCAATCCTGATGGACATGTAATTTTACGTGGTGGTAAACAACCTAACTATGACAGTGTTAATATCAGTGAATGTGAACAAGTACTTGCTAAACATGGCTTAGAGCCGGGCATAGTCGTTGATTGCAGTCATGGCAACTCGAATAAAGATTATCGCCGTCAGCCACTGGTGGCTACCAATGTTTTTAATCAAATTGTTGAAGGTAATAAATCAATCATTGGTATAATGCTTGAAAGTAATATTAAAGCAGGTAATCAAAGTAGCGAATTAGCTGTTGCTGATATGGAATATGGTGTGTCGGTTACTGATGCTTGTATAGATTTAGACAGCACTAAAACGTTACTAGTTGAAGCCAATGTTATGCTTAGTGGGATACTAAAGCAACGTGTTTAAAAATAGTGCAATGCTGAGTGAATAAATCAGGTGCTTTGAGCCCATTTATGGGCGCTCTGCAACATCATCCTTGATGTTGAAGCTTTTTTTATCAACTTAACACCGTTCTAATTAAACATTTGTTGCTTGTTAAATAAACAATAAGAGAAACTATGAGTGATTTTGACGACAATCTTAAAGCATTGCGTGATGAGATTGATGACATCGATAGCCAATTAGTGAGGTTGCTGACTAAGCGATTGGCTGTAACGACAAAAGTTGGCGAGCTGAAAAGCGCTGAAGGCATGCCTATTTTTGCGCCTGAGCGAGAAGCAGATCTAATTAGTAAACGTCGTGAGCAAGCTGAACAATCAGGGTTAAGTGGCGATTTAATTGAAGATATTTTACGCAGGTTAATGCGTGACTCTTATGTAATCCAAGATGCTAGCGGTTATCAATGCATTAATCCTAGTTGCAAAAAAGTGGTGATTGTTGGTGGTAAAGGACAGTTAGGTAGCGTTTTTGTTGATTTATTTAAGCGCTCTAGCTATCAAGTTGCCATTATTGAACAAGAAGATTGGCCTAAAAGTGAAACTATTTTAGCTGATGCAAGTTTAGTTATTGTGGCTGTGCCGATTCGTTTAACTTCATTGGTAATTCATCACTTAAATAATTTACCAGATGATTGTATTTTAGCTGATTTTACCAGTATAAAAGAGTCTCCATTATATGAAATGATGAAAGCACATCAAGGGCCTGTGGTTGGTTTGCATCCCATGTTTGGTCCTGATGTGACTGGGCTAATTAAGCAAACCATTATTGTTTGTGATGGCCGTGAAAAAGAGCAGTACCAATGGGTGTTAAAGCAATTTCAAGTGTGGGGCGCTAAAATTTATCAGGTGGCTGCTCATGAGCACGATCAAGCTATGTCAATGGTGCAGGTAATGCGACATTTTTCTACCATAGCTTATGGTTATCATTTAATGGCCGAAGGTGCAGACATCGAGAACTTGGTCAATATGAGTTCACCTATTTATCGGCTAGAGTTGATAATGGTTGGTCGTTTGTTCGCACAAGATCCTATTTTATATTCAGATATTATTTTCGCTAATCCTGATAACATCACTATGATGAAACGTTTTGCTTATCGTTTTTTAGAGTTATTAGAAGATGTAGAGTTAGGTGATAAAGAAGCGTTTGTTACTATGTTCAAGCAGGTTTCTCGTTGGTTTGGTGATTATGCAGATGACTTTTTAGCAGAAAGTAAAACGATGTTGTTAAAGGCTAATGAGTTAAAAAAACACTAGCCCCTCTCTAAAAATTAGCCTAAAGGTAAGTTAAAGATAAACTGAAGTTTCTTGAAACTTTAGCTTTTCTTTTTTGGTATAAAGGTGTTCGCTAAATCAGTAATACCTTCAACACTTTTGGCAAGTAATTTCATTTGTTGGGCAACGTTATCAGTTTCAGACCAAGTTTTATCTGTTGTTTGGCTGATGTCATCAAGATGGTCTGTTATTTGAGTTGATACCACACTTTGCTCTTCTGCTGCGGTAGCTATTTGTGTTGCAGCATGGCTAATATTTTGTACTCGATCAACAACAGAGTCTATTTTGCTGTGTGATGCTTGTGCGCTTTCAACGCAAAAGTTGGCTTCATCTTTATTTTTATTCATTAATTCAACCCATTGCTCTATGGTATTGAGCATAATGGTTAAACGTTGATGAATTTCTTTTGCTGAGTCTTGAGTGCGAGAAGATAGGTTTCTGACTTCATCGGCAACTACCGCAAAACCTCGACCATGTTCACCAGCACGAGCTGCTTCAATAGCGGCATTTAAGGCGAGTAAATTAGTTTGATCGGCAATGGATTGAATATCTTCCATTAGTTCGCCAACGCCGTTCGCTGACTGAGTTAAACTATCCGCAGAACTTGAAGCGCTTTCAACGGCTTTCGCTAAATTTTGTATTTTATTCGTTGTTTGATAAATATCCTGCTGTGCTTGTTCACATTGTGCAAAAGTGCTTTCTAAATCACTGGCAGCGACTGTGATATTTTGTGCAATATCTGTTGTTGATGCTTGCATTTGAGCCATGGATGTATTGAGTTGCTCAATGCCTATTTTTTGCTCTGCTAGCGTACCCCTGCTTTCATCAAGTCCATGGGTCACTTTGGCCATTACTGTTTTTATTGGTGTAGCTGCATCAAGTGTTCGCTCTAAAATTGCTTTAATCTTAGTTTTCATCATGGAAAAATTAAAATCAAAAACACTGGCGGTACCTTTACCAAAATATATTTTTCGAGAGATAGAGTCGAACATATTCTGCATTTTTTGAGCTCTTTGCGCAGTTGGAATAATATCAGACCAAAAAACAAGAATAGGAGTTACGGCACTCAAAGCAGCAATAATTGACGCTATTAAACCTAGTTTAAAATAAATAAATCCTTGGGCGATAGTTGAAAGCACTACTAAAAATAAGAATTTATGGTTTTTAGTGAACTCAAAAGTTGCCCATTTATTTTGTTTGTTGAGCGCGTTATATATATTGTTGGCATTCTTTTGTAAGGATGAATTAGCGACTTTGCTAATAGATTGATAACCCGTTACTTGACCATTTTCATATTGTGGTGTGGTAAAAGTATCAAGCCAGATTTCTTGGTTTTTTTGATTGGTTATACGCATGACACCATGCCATGAAAAGCCTTTAGATAAAGTACTCGATAATTCATCAATCACAATGTTTGGCATGTCAGAATGAGTTAATTGCTTAATGTTTTTTGTCAGTAACTCAGAAGAATCATAACCTGTTGCATTACAATAGTGCTCATTCACATAAGTGAATTGACCATTACGATCAGTAACAGATATTAATTGTTGGCTGGTTGATGTCATATTCCTTCACTGCTCTTAAGGTGGAAAGTCCACCTAAGATATCAGTTATATTTTTTTGTACTTTGATCTAAATAAATAATCTGCAATATTTATTAGTCTTTTATTCAAAAACTATAAGCAAGTCCAACAGAAATTTGACCATCAAACCATACCGCACCATCAAAATGTGCTACGCAGGTATCGTTTTGACAAAATAGCGTGTCATTATCATCTGTTAGTGTGGCATAAGCTCGCAATTCAGTGACAAAAGCCAAATTGTCAGAAAACACATAACGAGTCCCCACCGCGACTGTTAATGAGGGGTAAATAACGTCATCAAAATCACTGTTGAAATAAGTTGCACCAATACCTAAGCCGACAGTGGTCACATAGTTTCTTTCTTTAAAGAGGGCGACACCGTTAAAGTGAGTGTAAAGGGTGTCAAAAGAGTGAGTAGATTGATCGATATTATCGGTGAAATCGCGAGAAATATAATTAACTAGAATTTGTCCTTGGCCTGTCGGTGTATCTTGCCAAGCAAAAGCCAAAGCAAAGTTAGGTTCGTTAGTGGTTGATAAGGAAAAGACGTTATCACCTGTTGCAAGGTCTGGACTGAAATTTTGACCAACCATAGGGGTTAGTTCAAACTCAACGGCTTGAAGGTTTATTGAAAATAACTGTGCGCAACAAAGTGCACTAAACACTATGTTTGAGCAAGAAAAAAACTTCAATGGGGGCATGATTGAATGTTCCTTTGTTTATTGTATATTAATGTCTGTATATGAGATTTTAGTATTTTTTGTTTATACTTTATAAGCTTACTCTGCTTTCTTTAAAATACAAGAGTAAAATACAAGTAACAAAAATTTTACAAGGCTACTTATTTATTTGCTAATTTGAGTAAATGAAGCAAAATTTCACCACCTACTTGATTCATTACCAAGCCTTCAAAACCGCCTATAGTCGCTATATTTATATTGTGTTTTTGTGTTGAGCTAGTGGAACCTGCTTGAATTGTATTTAATTCTAGATATTTAATATTAATACCGGAAATAATTATTCTTTGCTGGGGTTTACCGCGTTTTTTCTTATTCTTTGTGTGTTCAACGAAAGGTCCTGCTTGTGGATTTTTATTCGCATATTCTTCAGCATTAAGCTCTGGATTACTTTCAGCATAAATTTTAGCGCTTATTTCAGGGTAAAGTTCTGGATAATCGTTGGCAAGTTTGAAACTGATTTCATGAATTAGCTGGTCAATATTATTTATTGTCCCTGATTTCTTTTCAATATTTATAGTGAGTTTGTTAATGGTTATTTTACTAATCTCTGTTAACAAATGTTGACTTTGTTTTGTTGATAACTCGACATGTACTTTATCAATGATGAGTGCGTGTTGCGCTTGATATTGGTTCAAGTTAGCTAAGCTAAGTTGGATGAGAGTAGTTATTCCAGTGTTAGAGGAAAAATCAGCAAGCGCAAGTGTTGTTTTCTGTCCACTATAATAGTGTCCTTGCAGTTCTATTTGGCTTTTTAAATATTCATTTAGTGATCCGGAAGCTAAATACCAAAGCATAGTGCTAAAAAATAACAGCAAGGCGAATGCTAAAACAGCGAGTTTATTCAAAGTTTGATCTCTATTTTCGGTTAATTGTTGATATTTTAAGATAAATTGACGTTTGGGTAAATGCCATGTTTAATTCTTTACGCTATAATGGTGATGTTTTCCTACTATAAAAAGTTGAGATTTTTAGTCTATGCCTAATGACAATCCTATAACGAGCCGTTTACCGTTATTCATTATTTTATTTTTACTTGTAGGTCTGGTTATTTATATACAATGGCCTGAAGCAGAAAAAAAAGAACAAAAATTTCAGCGTATTGTTTCAGTAAAAATAACAAAGGCAAAGCTGGCTGAATTCAAAGATAGTATTGAGGCTATAGGTACTGCTAGAGCAAATGAACAAGTATTTATTACCAGTAAATATTCAGATCTAGTAGATCAGATATTTTTTACTGATGGGCAATTAGTTAAACAAGGTGATGTGTTAGTTCGATTAAACAATCAGGAGGAATTGGCTAAAGTAAGTGAGCTCGAAGCTAATTTGTCAGAATCTATGGCGCAGTTAAAACGTTTTCAGGAATTGTTAAGTTCAAAGGCAACCTCAAAATCATTGGTTGATCAACAAGAGGCTAAAACCAAAGCTATCGCCGCGCAGCTACAAAGTGCTCGCACTAAGTTAAATGATTTGAATATTAAAGCACCCTTTGATGGGGTGTTGGGTTTTAGGGAAGTGAGTTTAGGCGCCTATATCAATGCAGGTAGTGTTATAACAAGCCTTGATGATTTATCTTTGATCAAAGTGGACTTTGATTTACCTGAACGATTCTTACCTACTATTAAACTTGGACAATCGGTAGTAGCCCTTAATTCTGCCTATAAAAATCAACAATTTATAGGAACGATTAGTTCAATTGATACTCGCATTAATCCGGTAACTCGTTCTTTGAAAGTACGAGCAGAAATTCCTAACGAAAGCTTAGCTTTGCGCCCAGGCATGTTACTTAATATTGAGGTAGTTAGGCAAGTTGAAACGCTATTGCAATTACCTGAAAGTTCTATTATTCCTATAGAAGATAAACATTTTGTATTTAGTGTTATCGGTGGAAATCCCCAAGAGCAAACAGCCGTTCGTAAAAGTATTATTATTGGTCGTCGTCTACCTGGTGTTGTGGAAGTACTTGAAGGAATAAATCAAGAAGAGCTTATCGTTATTGAAGGTGCATTGAAGTTACGCGATGGCGCTAAAGTAAAAGTGATAAATCAGCTTATCCCCCCCACTTTAGAGGGTGAAGCTAAGTGATTTTATCTGATCTCTCTGTCAAAAGGCCTGTTTTTGCTACTGTAATTAATTTACTTATTATCACTTTTGGTATTGTTGCTTTTTTACTTTTGCCTTTAAGGGAGTATCCTGATATTGATCCGCCTGTGGTCAGCATTAACACTTCATATCCCGGCGCATCTGCGGCCATTGTTGAAACGAAAATAACTCAAGTATTAGAAGATAGAATTAGCGGTGTTGAAGGTGTTAAAACTATTACCTCTAATTCTCGAGTAGGGCGTTCAAACATAACGATTGAATTCAATCTAGATCGTGATATTGATGCAGCAACGAATGATGTCAGAGACAGAATTTCCCGTGCTTTGCGCAGTTTGCCAGAACAGGCTGATCCGCCACAGGTCTTTAAAGCCAATGATGATGAAAGTGTTATCGTTTGGTTCGTGCTTCAAAGTGACAGTATGACGACGTTAGAGCTGACTGACTATGCCAATCGATATATTGTTGACAGGTTTGCTGTCGTTGATGGGGTTGCTCGAGTGCGTGTCGGAGGCGGTCGTACTTATGCCATGAAAATATTACTAAATCGTGCCGCTATGGCTGCTCGAAACGTAACGGTACAAGATATAGAGTCAACTTTGCGTAGCGAAAATGTTGAATTGCCAGCGGGTAGAGTTGAGTCTGTTGATCGCGATTTTTCGATTCGAGTACAACGTAGTTATTTAACGGCACAAGATTTTTCTAGTATGGTCATTACCCGAACAAAAGATAATTCTCTTGTACGTTTAGGTGATATTGCCCAAGTAAGTGTTGCCGCCCAAGATGATGAAAATATGTTTCGTGGTAACGGTAAAAACATGGTCGGGCTAGGCATCGTGAAGCAGTCAAAAGCCAATACTTTAGAGGTAGTGAAATCAGCGCGTAAGAAAATGATTGCGGTGCGCAGTTCATTACCCATGGGCACAACTATTACGAATAGCTATGACTCATCTGTTTTCATACAAGGCTCCATTGATGAAGTTTATAACACCTTAATTATTGCCATGTTGATGGTTGTATTAGTTATTTTTTTGTTTTTGGGTAATGTTCGCGCAACACTCATTCCTGCGATTACTGTGCCCGTAGCATTAATTGGTTCGATGATGACTTTATCTTGGTTTGGTTTTTCTATCAATTTACTGACCTTATTAGCGCTTGTTTTAGCAATAGGCTTAGTGGTTGATGATGCTATTGTGGTTTTAGAAAACATTTATCGCCGTATTGAAAATGGGCAGGCTCCTTTAATTGCGGCTTATGAAGGAGGTAGGGAAGTTGCCTTTGCGGTGGTTGCTACCACATTAGTTTTGGTTGCTGTATTTGTTCCTTTAGTATTTTTGTCGGGAAATGTTGGGCGATTATTTACTGAGTTTGCCATTGCAATTGCTGCTGCTGTTGTTTTTTCAAGTATTACTGCCTTATCTCTGACTCCAATGATGTGTTCTAAAATGTTAAAACATCGAGAGCGTAGCTCTTCTTTTGGCCAGTTTCTAGACAAGAAATTTGCGAAGTTTGAAGCTGCTTATGGTCGAGCTTTAGCAAAAAGCATCCATCAACCCCTGCTTATCATTAGTGTCGTTGTTATGTCACTGGTAGTTGTTTACATGCTGTTTAATAAGCTGCCATCGGAATATACCCCTAAAGAAGATCGCGGTAATTTGTTTCTTATTATGCAAAGCGCAGAGGGAGCAAGTTACGAAAATAATGTTAAGAATATGCAACAAATTGAAAAGAAACTATTAGCGTATAAAGAACGTGATGAACTTGATCGAGTTATTGTGCGAGTGCCCGGTTTTGGTGGCACTGGCGGTATTGCTATTATAGGAATGCCTGATTGGGGAGAGCGTAGTTTTGATACCTTCGAGTTTATTAGTAAAATAAATAAAGAATTACAAAGTGTTACTGACGTAAGAGCATTTGCTATGATGCGCCGAGGCATTGGTGGCGGAGGCAGTAACTCCCCTGTGGCTTTTGTACTGCAAGGGAACACTTATAGTGAATTGGCAAAATGGCGAGATATTGTCATTAAAGAAGCACAAAAAAATCCTAATTTGTCGAATGTTAATAGTGACTATAAGGAAACCTATCCACAGTTAATGGTGAAGATTGATCGTGATAGAGCTTACGATTTAGGAGTGCCTGTGGGGGATATAGCAAAAACATTAGAAACCATGTTAGGGCAACGCCGTGTGACTACTTTTGTCGACCGTGGTGAGGAGTATGACGTCATTGTTGAAGGTGATGAAAGACAGTATCGAAGTCCTGCGGATATTGACAATATTTACGTGCGTTCACCTAGTTCAAATGAGCTAATCCCTTTATCGAATTTAATTACCATTGATGAAAATGCAACATCATCACGGTTAAATCGTTATAATCGTTTGCGTAGCATCACTATTACTGCAAGCTTGGCTGATGGTTATGCTTTAGGCGATGCCTTAGATTTTCTGAAAAATATTGCTGACCAACAATTGTCTGAAGAAGTACAAATAGACTATAAAGGCCAATCCTTATTATTAAAAGAATCAGGAAGCTCTATTTTACTTGTTTTTTTGTTAGCGCTATTAATCACTTTTTTAGTGTTATCTGCGCAGTTTGAAAGTTTTATCCATCCCTTTGTTATATTGTTGACTGTACCTTTAGCTTTAGTTGGGGCGCTTGCAGGACTTGAATTAATGGGCATGAGTTTAAATATATATAGCCAAATTGGCATTGTGATGTTGATTGGTTTAGCGGCAAAAAATGGTATTTTAATTGTTGAATTTGCAAACCAACTTCGTGATAAAGGCGTTTTGTTTGAACAAGCATTAATTAGCGCCGCGCAACAACGACTAAGACCTATCGTAATGACTACTTTTACGACGGTGACGAGTGCTATACCATTAGTGTTGGCTTCAGGCCCTGGTGCTGAAAGTAGAATGGTTATAGGTGTGGTTATTTTTGCCGGTGTTGGACTAGCGAGTATGTTTACTTTGTTTATTGTGCCAGGCGCTTATTATTGGCTCTGTAGAAACACCGGTTCTCCACAAGCAATTGCTAACGAAATTGCGAAAAAACAAAAAGAATTAGCAGTAAGCAGAGAAAGAAATTAAGAAGGAAACAACAAATCAATGGCGTTTTTTACAATTAAGGCATAATCAATTTGCTGTTTTTTCAAAATATAAGAATTAAATTTCGCTACTTGGCACACTAGTCGGGCTGATATGCTCAATAGGGTAACAGCCTAATACTTTAATAAAATTAGTATGTTCGGTAATTTCATTAATTGCTTCTTGTAAAGCAAAATTTTTCAAGTTCGCTTCTACATCGATATAAAACATTTCTTCCCATGGACGACCTTGGATTGGTCGAGATTCAAGTTTACACATGTTGATGCCTTTTTCTTTTAGCACTAACAAGCATTCAACTAAAGCACCAGCTTTTTGGCCAGTTGCTAAAATAATTGCCGTTTTCGCTGGAATTTGTTCAGCGACATCAACCGCTTTTCTTGCAACAAGAATAAAACGAGAGTGATTTTCGTTTTGATTAGCAATTGATTTCTCTAACGCTTGCAATTGATATAATTGCCCACCTTCTTCGCTACCAATTACTGCAATAGTTTCATCTTGCTGCTCAGAAACCTGCACCATCGCATCAGCAGTACTATCACAATATTCAATACGAATATCAGTTTGTTTATCTAAAAAATTACTGCATTGAGCAAACGGTTGACCGTGAGCATAAATCGTTTTTATTTTATCCAAACTGGTATTCACCGCTGTTAATAAGCAATGCTCAATCGGTTGAGTAATTTCGCCAACGATAGATAAATTAGTATGCTGTAATAAATCATAAACCTGATTAATACTACCAGAGCTAGTATTTTCAATAGGCAGCATACCGTAGTCTACTTGGCCAGACTCGACTTGTTGTAAAATGTCACTGAAATTTTGACAACCCGATTCTATAATTTTTTCAGCGCGTCTTGAGAAATAGCGATGACTCGCTAAATAACTATACGAGCCTTTATCGCCTAGAAAGGCAACACTAACGGTTGGTGTATGAATATCGGGGTTAGCTAATTTTTGTAAGTAAGCTTGCTGATTTAAAACAGAGTCTTCAATAATTGTTTGAAATACACTAGTAACATAATGAGCATCTAAGCCTAACTCTTTCCCCTGTTTTACTAAGCGAATTAATAATTCTTGTTCACGTTGTTGATCACGAATAGGTCGAACTTGCTGTACTTTACTTTTAGCAACATTAAGTGTGAGCGCACGTCGTTTAGCAAATAAGGTTAATAATTCTTTATCTAAGCTTGTTATTTCTTTACGTATTTCGTTTAAATCTAATTTTTCGCTCACTTTTATTTCCTACTTTGCTATTTGCGCTATTCTGTTTAAGAAAAAACCTTTCAAATGAAGGTTTAACTTAATCAACTTGGTATTAATACTTCACTAGAGCGCTTACTCTAGCGAGCTTGACTGATTTCTGTCAATAGTTTCTTTAGACCATTTTTAATCGTCATTTAGAATTAAGGGATACACTGCCAGATAATGGTAAAACTACTTATTGTTGCAACGGCCCATACAAGAGTACGTAACTTGTCAATATTTGCTAAATATAAGATGTTATATGCCACGCGAGCACAGACATGAACTATTGCAAGTAACGCTATGTTTTCTCCTGTGTGATGTGTGGCAATAGCCAATAAAACTGCTGGGCCAAAAATCATAAATGATTCAAAAGCGTTTTGGTGAGCAGCCAATGCACGAGCGCCAAAACCAGTAAGCTTACTTTGTTGCTCTCGTGGGTGATTATTGTTGTAGCCGCCCAGTTTATTCATCGCAAAAGCAACTGGTCCTTTCGCAAGTAATGGAAGTAGTGCTGCGATAAATAAGCACCAAATTAACGTTGTCATGTTTTTTCCTTATTGTTGTTCTTATTGTTGATATAGTTTTAATTGAAACGAGTTATTAATAACTTAGCAAAGTCAGTTTATATTTAGTTTCTCCAGGTAAGAAAGGTGACGCTATACCTTGCTCCCAGTCACTATGGCCTTTGCCATAATATGGACTCCAGGGATGTCCTGCTTGACTTGTTGGCATATGAAAAATGCCTGTCTCTTCATGACCCGGTGAAACCACCATGCGCTCTGATGCGCCAAAGGATTTTCCTTGCACTTTTGGCATATAGCTATCACCAGATAAAGCTACAGCAGGCATATCTAACCACTTACCAATGAAAGGAACAGACTTGCTTAATGGATGTTGGATCTCTGTGGTATTTTGTTGTCCCCAAGTTGCCTTGGTTAGTGCTTGTTTTTTACCTGCTTCTAAGGAAACCATATCATCAATAGTTTGCTGTAAAGCTTGATTGAATACAGCTTGCCAATCATGTAAAGGACGCATTAGAAAGTTATCAGGTTGTTGGTTAATTAATTGCCATAATGGAATTTCAACTTGATGGCGTATACTGCGAAAACTATAAGCATCGTTTAAATTTTTAAATGTTTCATTTAATTCACTAAAGATTAAATCACGAACATTAATGCGAAAGTTTCTAACAAGTCGGTAGCTGACTGAATCTATGCTCGCGCTTAATTCTTTATCTGTAGATAAGATGCTTTTCACTTCTTTAAATTCTTTATGTTCAGTTAATGTCTGCTCAGTTAATGCACGGTCGCTAAGTACTTCATTTAATAAAAATTCTTGCCAAGGTTTTAAAAACAATGCGCGTTCATCTAAGCCTATTGCCAATAAAGATTTTTCATCGAATGTGTTAATAGCAAATAAATCATCACGAATTTGTCCTGCACGAGCACCTAGTGCATAACCTCCATTTCCTATTTTTTGTAACATTTCTCCGCCAACAACGCGAGAATTTGCTGTCCATAATCGGTTGTTTTTTGGGTTTAGAATACTTGGATATTGTTCTGGTGTTAAATAGCCTTCCCAACCATTATTTCCTTGATGCCAATATGTTGGTGTTTCGCCCACTTTGCCAAACTTTTTAGGAAGAGGACCCATAATGGTCCAACCGACATTACCAGTTTTATCACCAACCATCATGTTTTGCGATGGCATACCACTACGAGCAGCAACATTAAAAGCTTGAGTCACATTAGTGGCAAGCTCTAATTCCTTTGATGTAAAGTTCACCGCTTGCTTGTCGTGAGCAACCCAACGATAGGCAAGTGATTGGCCTTGATGGTTTTCACCAATGATTGGACCCCAAATAGTTTCTTTGATGATAACCTCGACAGGTTGTTCATCTTTTACTGCAATTATTTGTTTATGAAAGCTAAAATCTTTAACACCACTAGGGGTCATGTATTGCTTGTCATCATTGATTGTTTCAATCTTTATTACATCATTATAGTCACCGTAGCTATTAGTGAAACCCCAAGCTATATGGCCATTGCTGCCAACAATCATGTTAGGAGTGCCAGGAAGTGTTGCACCAGTGACCTTTATTTGCTTATTAGCAACAGGATATTCAAAGCTTGCTCTAAACCAAGTATTAGGAACACGTATTCCTAAGTGCATATCATTAGCGATAATTGCACTTCCAGTGGTGCTAATGTTTCCAGATACACCCCAATTATTTGAACCAGAAAACTCATCAGCTTGATATTGTAGGTAGTTAGTGTTTTGGGCTAATCCAATTGTTTTTTCGGCATGTTTTACATTATTTGAATCGGCACTAGAGGCTGAAGGCCAAGCTTTTTTTGGTATCGGTGATGGCTGGTATTGGCTGTTATCAAGTGCGGCATCCCAAATACTGCCTTTAGGATTTAAAAAAGCATAAACATCAGCAGATAAAATGGCTTTCATTAATCCTAAAGTACGTTCACGTTGCCCATCTTTATATTGCAAATCAATATACATACTAAAAACTGTTAAAATTGAATCTTCTTCACTCCATTGAGCTGGCTCTTGTTGAAGTAAAAGGTATTCGAAGGGTTGAGAGCCTATATACTTTAAACCTTGATTCACGCCACGGGTATAGGCTTTTAATAAGGCTTTTTGATCTTTGGATAAATTATTAACTATTTCTGTCGCTCTTTCTCTGAAACGGTGAATACGAATAGATTTGTCATAGTTAAGCGCTACAGAGCCAAATAAACTAGACAGCTCACCAGCAGAGTTACGCCTAAGTAAATCCATTTGAAAGAAACGCTCTTGAGCGTGAACGAAACCTGTAGCAACAGCTATATCGAAGCGATTATTTGCTTTTATCGTTACAATACCTTGTTCGTCGCGTTCGATAGTAGCGCTTTTAGTTAATCCAAAGACTGTTTTTTTACCGTTCAAAAGAGGTAAAGCACTATCTATTTGACTATAAATCCAAGTTGCGCCAGAAGCGATAATAAGAGAGCTGATGAGCAATAAAGAAATAGTAATTCTTTTTATCATATTAATGATGAAAAATAATGATGAGAAATAATGTGATAAAGAATAACTGATTAACACAAACTAGCGAAGCTTTTGTTGTTTTTATTGGATTATCAATAACGATAAAACTTAAGTGTCTGTTTTATATGTTTTAATACAAAGATCAAAAAAGCGACAATTTTCTTTAGATTTTAAGGTTAATCAAATGTTATAATTTCCTTATCATAGTTAATGTTTTTCAGTATTTTTTTTCGGAGTTTTAAGTGCCACAGTCAATGTCAAAGCATGTGCAAATTGGAGATTGGATTTTCGAAGTAAAAATGGTCAGGGCGCTAAAAGTCGACGAATATGGTCAACCGTATACAGCCATTGCTAATTGCAATATTAATGGTGATACAATGTATATTGATGGCTTATTAACAAAAGAAGAGGAAAATTTCACTCGAGATGATTTTAAGAGTTTTAATGATTTTGGTCATCTAATAGGCCTTAAACAATTCTCATATCACAGATATCAAAGCGGTCAATCGAAAACCAAGGATGTTATAGTAACACCTCCTGCAGAGCCAAAAACTATCAAAAAGGATAGTTCTATTCATTTGGTTAAATAACGCTTCAACAAAATTCGGTTAAAAAATTAACACTAAAACGGCATTAATAATGGCATCACTTCAAGATCAACTGCTTAAAGCAGGTTTAACGACTAAACAAAAAACACGTCAAGCAAACGCTGATAAACGCAAAAAAAATAAACAAAAGCGCAGTGGCGTACAGCATGATGCGACATTGCAAGAACAAGTAAAACAAGATTTAGCAAAAGCGAAAGCAGAAAAGCAAGATAAAGATAATGCTTTAAATGAGCAGAAAAAGCAGCAGCTTGCTGACAAAGAGCAGGTGTTGCGTATTAAACAAATTTTAACTCATCATCAAATCAAAAATGTTGCAGGGGATAATGAATATAATTACACTTTTGGCAGTAAAATCAAGAAGCTTCCTTTAGATTCTACCACTCATAAAGCACTGGTAAATGGTCGTTTGTCTTTATGTGGATTGAGTGATGTTACCTATATTGTTACCCGTGAAACAGCTGAGAAATTAGCTGAATTAGATGAAAAGGTTGTGTTAGTACAAAACGATAAGGTATTAGATGAACAAGTTGATGAAGACGACCCCTATGCTGATTATCAAATTCCAGATGATCTAATGTGGTAATGGCATATTATCTTGCCATTATTATTTATATGAATATTAATAATAATTTAGCAATACTATTACTTTTGTAACTCGTTATGTAATAATACATATCTAGCAACCAATATTGAGGGGGTTATATGGCCCACGAGGATAGAAGTAATATGTCAAAAAATACTGAGTTGAATGTTGAAAACAATGCTAATGAGCAGAAAACCACACAACAACAGCTAGCAGATGCTAATAGCGAAATTGCTGAATTAAAGCTACAGATAGCATGGTTGGAACGCTCTTACGAGTAGTGTCTTTAAAAATCAACTGAAATAAACAATATATGAAAAGGCTAGTGTAATTATTTACACTAGCCTTTTTTTGTTTTTTGCTAAAGGAAAATACAGGTGTATTTTTTGAAAGCGTTTTAGAATGATTACATGTCTACATTCATTTGTTTGATCCAATACTTGCATTATTTCAATTGGTATTGGCGCTAGTTCATGGTATTTTCTTTGATAATTTACAATTATCCAAAATTTAAGGAATTATCCATGCCAAAGGCTAGCGATATAAAGAAAAACGCTGCAATAGAGCACAACGGTAAAGTTTTAATTGTTCGAGATATAACTCGTTCAGTACCCCAAGGTAGAGCTGGTGGTAGTTTATATCGCATGCGCTTATACGATGTAGTAACTGGCGCAAAAGTAGATGAAACCTTTAAAGCCGAAGATATGCTTAATTTTGCTGACTTAAGCCGTCGTCCATCAATGTTTTCATACATCGATGGTGATGAGTATGTGTTTATGGATAACGAAGATTACACTCCATATAACTTAAACAAAGATAGTATTAGTGACGAGCTTTTATTCATTAATGAAGATACCCAAGGAATGTCGATAATTATTGTTGATGACATACCTGTAGCTGTAGATCTTCCTGCTAGTGTTGACTTAGTTATCACTGAAACTGATCCATCAATTAAAGGTGGTAGTGCTACTGCGCGTACTAAGCCTGCAATTCTTTCAACAGGTTTAACAGTACAAGTACCGGAACATATTTCCACGGGTGATAAAATCAAAGTGAATACTGAAGACCGTAAATTTATGGGTCGTGCAGACTCTAAATAACCATCACATCAGGTTAGATAAACTTATACACTTAAATACAGGTAAAATATGACTAGTAATCTCGGATATCCTATTGGCTCGTTAGGCAAAAAATGGGGTGATACTGAAAAAAAACAGTGGCTTGATGAGCAAACTATTAAACGCTCGTATCATGACGAGGTTATTAGTAAAATTGAGGTATTGTCATCTTCCTTTGATGTTATTCAATATGGCGCGTTATCAATTGATGAGCAGCGGTATCCATTATTTGCATTAAAAAGCAAAAATTGGCAAATCGATAAAAAAACGCTGCTTGTTACTGGTGGAGTGCATGGCTATGAAACTAGCGGAGTACAAGGCGCGCTTCGTTTTTTAGAGAATGAAACTAATAACCAAAGCTCAAATTATAGCGAATCTTTTAATTTATTGGTTGTTCCATGTGTTAGTCCTTGGGGTTATGAAACTATCAACCGATGGAATCATAAAACCATTGACCCAAATAGATCGTTTTATGCTAATAGCCCAGCACAAGAAGCAGCAGCATTAATGACATTTGTTCAGTCACTTGATGTTGATATCTTTATTCATGTCGATTTGCATGAAACTACCGATACTGACAATACAGTGTTTAGGCCTGCACTTTCAGCACGTGATGCCATAGAGCAAAAAGTTTGGAATATTCCGGACGGTTTTTATCTGGTTGGCAATACGCTTAGCCCTCAAGCTGATTTCCAACGAGCAATTATTAAAGAAGTTGAAAAAGTCACTCATATAGCTCCCGCGGATGAAAGTGGCAAACTTATTGGTGTCGACTTAGAACAGTTTGGTGTTATTAACTATGCTGGACGAGAATTAGGGCTTTGTATGGGGTTAACAGATGCTAGTTATGTTACTACCACAGAAGTCTATCCAGACAGTCCTAAATCAGATGATGAAAACTGTATTGTTGCGCAAGTAGCAGCAGTAGCAGGTGCGCTTGATTATATTATTGAACGTGTTTAGTTTTTGTTAGCTCGTTTGGGAACATAATTCTAGGGTGTTTTATGTTATCAATACGGTTTATTATTGGCAGGATAAATGATCAATTGAAGAGTATCTCACAAGTAAAACATTCTCGTCATCGCATTCCTAATGCTGTTTCCTTGAACTGACTGGCTTGAAGGCTTATTGCTTGATAAACAATAAGCCAATGTTCAATCTAAAAATTATACTTAAGATCAATGCCGGCTTCTAAGCCTCTATTTATTCTGGCGATAGGAGTACCTTGAGCCTCAACAGTAAATCCGCCTACACTGTTCACATTACGTTGATCAAGTAAGTTTTTACCCCAAAGTCCTATTTCAAAGGTGTCACTATCGTCAGTCCAAGATAATCGAGCACTCAAATTCTTAGTATCAACAAAGTAGCCAGAAACTGCTTTCTTATAGTCTTCTAAACCAATTTCTTCACTGTTGATGTTTTCAACAAATTCATAATCAATATGAAAATTAGTGGTACCCACACCAAAGTCAGGCATCCAATCAAGCATGAATGTATAGTTTAGACTAGCATCACTAGAAGACGTTTGAGCGAGAATTAACGTTCCCTCACCATTATAGAATTCAGGGGATTTAATATCTGTTGAACGAATTTCACTGACTAGACCTAACGATATATTTTCTGTTGCCATCCATCGTACATCCAACTCTAATCCAGTGATTTCTCTATCTTCATTAATCACAAGGGGTAGTGCTTGTGTACTTTCAGGAGATTTAGACTGTATAGTGCGTTGTAGATTGTCCACTTCCATGTAGTAAAGGCTTATATTAGCTTGAACTTGTTGCTAAAATTCACACAGAAGGGCATCAAAATTCCAGAAATAAAGGCAAATTCCAACAATTTAAAAATTCCTCTAATAGCCATATGCCTAGAACTTTGTAAGACATGTCTTACAAGCACGTGAGACATAATGTTTATTTTATGTTGTTATAACCATGCTTTATATGTAACTTAATGAATATATTGATTAAATGTTTGTTTATAGATGTAACAAATAAGTTGCGAATAAAAATTATTTTTTTACATACTACGAAAAATTTGTTTTAAGCGTATTATTAATCATGTCAGGAAGGCACAGAGCAGGAAGCTCTCTTAGTTAGTACGGAGTACTAAAATAGTTGAAGGAGGCTTAGGGATTAAGTCGGGTGAATAGGATTTCACTGAAGGATGAAATGAACAAGGATGTGGTCAATTACGGATAATTGATGTTAGGAAGACGATGTCTAGGAGACAAAAAGCGTGTTACATGGAGTTAACGTGTAAGAACAATATAAGGACATAAGGAAGGTCATAGCAAGGAAGTATATGGATGTATAGCTAAGGACAATGAGTAGAAATTTACTCAAAGGATATACTAAGGAAAGTTTTCACGGATGAAATGAGAACACTGAATAAAATGCAGGATGCATATAAGCTAGTTATAAAAGTGCAGCTCTTTGAGCTGCATTTTTTTATGCATTTTCTGCGGATTCAAATAAGAAATCCCCTAGAGTATTCAATTTCCTTGACTAATAATTGATATTTGCATTAAATAAAAAGCAAATTTGTTTTATTAGGAATGAATATGACTATAGTAAGATATGGACTTATTAAGTGATTCCATTACTTATTAAACTATCAACAGCGTTAAAACCTTTTCATAAGTTAACTTATTTATTCGCCTTGTTAATCATCGCCAATGTAGCTTATCAGTTTGTATTTTCATCAATGCCTGCTCAACCTGAAGATAAAGGAGCTATGTTTAGTTTGTTAGCTTTAGCTTGGCTAGCGCTAATCAACTTAATGCTGCACGTCTTTACGCAAATACCTGAGAATAAGAAAAATGAGCAATTTGTTTTAACTTGGATAAAAAACAAACTTCATCAAATATTTTATTATATGTTGTCACTTGTTTTTATCTGTTTATCAATAGCTTTAATAATCTTGTCTTTTAAAATGTTAAGGGTTTAAGTTCGGCCGATAACTTAACATTGGACTGTTTTTTTGCTGATGATAACTACGGTAGTACCAGTAAACTTGCTGTAAATTACACCTATGAATTTAAGTAAACTAAAGACTAAATTGATTATTTTTAAGTTATTGTTTAATCGAAGAGTACAATTGTTTTAATTGGAATATATAGATAAACTGCTAATTATGTGTCATTCCTAAAAATTTAAGAACTCATGGATCCATTCATAAAGCTAACGACCAAGCTTACTAACCCAAAAGTATCGATTGAAAGCAAATTAAAAGAGGTTTGCCTTACTACTTCCTCTTTAATCAAAGGTGCTGATAGGGTTAGTTTGTGGTGTTTTGATGAAAATTTTGAATCTATAAAGTCGTTAATTTGTTATGACTCTGCTAGCCGTAATTATACTTCTGAGGTAATTTTAAGCAAAACTGATTTTAATGATTATTTTTCAGGTATTTTGAAAAATGAAGTTATTAACGCTCCACAAGCAAGATCACATGAGCTCACACAGTGTTTTAATGAGTCTTATTTTGTACCGCTTAATATCCATTCGTTGCTTGACTTTATCTTACATCGAGATTTTAATCCTCATGGTGTTATTTGCTGTGAAAGTGTTGGTAAAGTTACTCAATGGTCAGATGAAAATGTTGAAACTTTAAGAAGAATTGCAAGGGCAAGCTCTATGTACTTTAGAGTTGAAGATTAGCTTTATACCTCCCTTTACTGCATCTTCAAAATAGCTATTTTTTGTAATTTGTTAAATTTTCCAAGACTATTGCCGCGAAAAAACCGATAATTACCTCAATTAAGATCAATCCGCCGATAGGCAGCCGTTAAACCCGTCAAGTTGAAAGGTTTAAACGCTTTCAATGGCAACACAATTGTGGAAACTATTTAATGGAAATCAAAGTTAATTTTCTCGACAACCTCAGACTTGAAGCTAAGTTTGATGATTTTACTGTCATCGCTGATCAACCTATTCGCTATAAAGGTGATGGCTCTGCACCAGGTCCTTTTGATTATTTCTTAGCTTCATCCGCAATGTGTGCTGCGTACTTTGTAAAGGTATATTGTAATTCTCGTGATATTCCTACTGAAAATATTAGACTGTCTCAGAACAACATTGTTGATCCTGAAGATCGTTATAACCAAATTTTTCAAATTCAGGTTGAGTTGCCAGAGAGTATTTCTGATAAAGATAGACAAGGTATCTTAAGATCGATAGATCGTTGTACGGTGAAAAAAGTCGTACAGAAGGGGCCTGAATTTAAAGTAGAGGCAGTTGAAAGTCTTGAAGAAGATGCTCAAGCCATGCTTATGGCACAGCCACAAGTCGATGCCAATACTTATATTTTAGGTAAAGATTTGCCTCTTGAGCAAACTATCTCTGACATGACGGCTATTTTGGCTGATCTCGGCATGAAGATAGAGATTTCTTCTTGGCGTAATATTGTGCCAAATGTATGGTCATTACATATTCGCGATGCTGCTTCACCAATGTGTTTTACTAATGGTAAAGGCGCTACTAAAGAGAGTGCTCTTTGCTCGGCTCTTGGTGAGTTTATTGAGCGCCTAAATTGTAATTTCTTTTACAATGACCAGTTTTTAGGCGAAGAGATTGCTAATAGCGACTTTGTTCATTATCCAAATGAAAAATGGTTTAAACCTGAAGTAAGTGATGAGCTACCTGCAGATATTTTAGATGAGTATTGTTTGAGCATTTACGATCCTGAAAATGAACTGCGTGCTTCAAATCTAATTGATACTAATTCCGGAAATGTTGAGCGTGGCATTTGTTCTATTCCTTATGTACGTCACTCTGATGGCGAAATAGTGTATTTTCCTTCTAACTTAATTGAAAATTTATTTTTAAGTAACGGTATGAGTGCAGGTAATAACTTACATGAAGCGCAAGTACAATGTTTATCCGAGATTTTTGAACGCGCGGTAAAAAGACAAATCATCGAACAAGAAATTGTTTTGCCTGACGTACCACAAAACGTACTTGAAAAATATCCAAGTATTTTAGCCGGTATTAAAGGCTTAGAAGCGCAGGGCTTCCCTGTGGTTGTTAAAGATGCATCACTAGGTGGTCAATTCCCTGTGATGTGTGTAACGCTAATGAACCCAAGAACTGGTGGTGTGTTCGCTTCATTTGGCGCTCATCCAAGTCTTGAAGTGGCGCTAGAGCGCAGTTTAACTGAGTTATTACAAGGCCGCAGCTTTGAAGGCCTTAACGATGTGCCAAAACCAACGTTTAATAGCATGGCGGTATCAGAGCCAGAAAATTTTGTTGAACATTTTATTGATTCAACAGGTGTTATCTCATGGCGTTTCTTTAGCACAAAATATGATTATCAATTCTGCGAATGGGATTTCTCGGGCACTAATGAACAAGAGTGCGAAAGTTTGTTCGCTATCTTGAAAGAACTAGAAAAAGAAGCCTATATTGCTGTATTTGATCAGCTTGGCGCTACTGCTTGCCGTATTTTAGTACCAGACTATTCCGAAGTGTACCCAGTTGAAGATCTTATTTGGGATAATACCAACAAAGCGCTAGATTACCGTGAAGATATTTTAAACCTTCATGCATTAAGTGATGATGATTTAGCTGACTTATTTGAGCGTTTAGAAGAGAGTCAGCAAGATAACTACATTGATATTCGCACCTTAATCGGTATTGAGTTTGATGAAAACACCGTGTGGGGACAACTAACTATTTTAGAGCTGAAAATTCTGATCTGTCTTGCTTTAGGTGAACTAGAAACCGCGATTGAATTGGTTGGAGAGTTCTTGCAATACAACGATAACACTGTTGAACGAGGCTTGTTCTATCAAGCTGTTCATGCGGTACTTGAAGTGACCTTAGACGAAGACATGGAGCTTGAAGACTTTATTGGCAACTTCAATAGAATGTTCAGTGAAGAAATGATGGATAATGTCGTTGGTTCAATAACAGGTGCTGTAAGGTTCTTTGGTTTAACGAAAACCAGCATGAAACTAGAAGGTTTAGACAAGCACCTTAGACTAATCGATAGCTATAAAAAACTCCATCAAGCAAGAGGCTCCAAAGCGGGGAGCTAAGTCGATTAATTTGTCTTTAAAAGCTAATTTCTAATTCTTTTGAAGAGGAAATTAGCTTTTTCAGTTTGAGCTAAAGGAACTCAGTGATCTTGAATCTTAGCTAAATAATGTTAAACTCATCCGACCAGAACAATAACTGCTCAGGAAGATTAAACATGGCGCAAGATAGACCGACCAAAACTCAGGTTAATAAAGCTAAGCCTAACAAAGTAATGTCTCTTTACAATAAAGTGACTCGCCTCCCTTTTGGTAATAAAATATTTTCTGTTATGGTGGCCAGAATGGCTCCTTATTTCAGTACTATTAAACCACTGATCACTGAACTAAGACCTAACTATTGTGAGTGTTTCATTAAAAAGGGCAATAGGGTACATAACCATATAAAAACAGTGCATGTTATTGCTATTTGTAATGGTTTAGAGATGGCAATGGGCGTGATGGCTGAAGCATCTATTCCTAAACATTTAAGATGGATCCCTAAAGGAATGTCTTTAGATTACACTGCAAAGGCTGGTTCAGATATACGTTGTGTTGCTCAAGTGAACCCCGAACAATGGCAATCTGGCGATCTTCTGGTGGTAGTAACCGCCTATGACAGCGAAGATGTAGTGGTGGTAAAAGGTCATATCAAACTTTGGATTTCTGAAAAATAAAAATTAGAAAGTTGCTCTTTTAGTTATATTCAAATATTGATGGATTTGGGGTACTGTGAAGAAGCTATTTTAACTTTAACCAAGAAACTCTAGGTTTATGAACTCAAAAACAAATGAAGATATGCAACAATATCTCGTTGCCACTGAATACTTCGATTACCATCATCCAAAGGTAGTAAACCTATTTAAGCAAATAACCTCTAATACAGCCAAAGCAATGGCGGTCGAGATCTATTATCTGGTGAGAGATAATTATTTATATAATCCTTACTGTTTTGTTGATGGAGAAATTGGCTTTAAAGGCAGTTATTGCTGTAAAAATAATGAAGGTTATTGTATCCCCAAAGCCTCTTTAATGATTGCCTTATGCCGTAAGGCTGGCATACCGGCACGCCTAGGTTTGGCCGATGTTTTAAATCACTTAGCCACACCAAAATTGTTAGAGATGCTTGGAACGAATATTTTTTCAATGCATGGTTATGTCGATTTATATATTGAGGGCAAATGGGTAAAGGCAACCCCAGCATTTAACCGCACTTTATGCGAAAAAATGAATAGCCAACCATTAGAGTTTAATGGTGAAGAAGATTCCATTTTTCAACCTTTTACCGAAGAAGGGCACAAGCATATGGAGTACCTTAATGATTGGGGAACTTTTGCTGACTTGCCTGTGGATTTTATTATGGAGAACTTGAACAAGTATTATTCACACTTAATGAATGACATAGGGCATAAGCAAATAACCCTACCACCTGCGATGGAAATGGAATCATAGTGCTGTAACGGTATAAATTGAATTGATGATAGAAGAAGGAGTAAATAAAAACAATTCTCATTTTTTAATAGCGACTATAATTAGGAAAGAATCTAGTAAATTATTTAAACAATTGTCATCGACGTTCTTGATTACAATAGATTTAGCTAGGAACAAATAAAAATGAGGGTGCGTTGATGTGGAACAAGTCATATTTAAATACCGTCAAGTTAGTAATACCTCTGCTGTGCATACTAGTTTCTACACTTACCTATGCCAATAAACAATCATTGTCTGTGGCGATACCAATAGAGGGTTATGCGCCCTTTATCATAATCGGAAAAAACCAAGTGCATGGCATACTGATAGAGCCTCTGCAATTAGCCGCCGACAAGCTTGGCATAGAATTAACATACGTTTATTATCCTGAAAAACGCTCACAAGCAATGCTTGAAAAGAACTTGGTTGATGCTCGCATGGAATCAGAACTTTGGGTTGATAACCCACAAGATTACTTGTGGAGTGAGCCCATTTCTCCCTTGGAAGATGTTTTTGTTTTTCATAAAGACTCTAAATCTAAGTTCGAGACAAATGCAGACTTAGCTGATAGCCAAATAATCACTCATCTAGGCTACAGCTATCCAACATTACAACCCTTGTTTGAGCAAGGTATTATTCATCGTATGGATTTGTCATCTGAGTTCGATATGCTAAATCACCTGTTTAGACCTCACCCTGGCGTTAACAGTGCCGCGGTAATAAATAAGTATGTGGCACTTTGGATTATTCAATCAACACCAAAACTTCAAAACCGTTTTCTTTTGTCTAAACGAAGAGTTGGCATAGCGCCTTTGCAATTTCAATTCGCCAAAAATAAGCGGCTTGAGAAAATAGTAAAGCAAATAAATGCTGAGTTAAGAAAATTGCAAAATGATAAAACAGTAGAAAAAATCACTGCCAGAATTCTAAAAAAATAGTTGCTGAGTTATATACGAACCAATATCAACCATTGCTATTTTCTAATAAATTAAAAGCAAGAGCTAGCTGATTTATTAAACCAAGCTAAACTCTTGTTGTTAACTTTAATGCTGATTTATCTCTTAACTCAATCTAATCTAATTTAAACTAAGCTGGTTAACATTTCCTCAGAATAGCTAATCAAAGGCTCATTTTTTCTAATTTTAGCAACATAATCAGGATTAGCGATAAAAGGTCTGCCGATGGCAATAAGATCAAACTTGTTAGTCTCTATTGCATTACTTGCTGCTTCTGCGCTGTAACTACCAACACCCACAAGGGTATTATTATAATTTGCTCGCACATAGCTTGATGCTCGGCCACCTAAATAGTCAAATTCCATGCTATCGTCAAATATACCAATATGAAGAAATGCCAAATTACGTTTTTCTAGCTCAGGTAATAAGTAATCAAACACATCACGGTCTCGGCTATCACCAGCCATATTAAAATACGCACCTGGCGATACTCTTAAACCTGTTCTGTCTTGACCAATTTCTTCGATGATTGCATCTACCACAGCTAATGGGAAACGCACCATATTTTCAACACTGCCTCCATATTCATCTGTACGGCGATTACTGTCATGATGTAAAAATTGATCAATAAGATAACCGTTAGCACCGTGAATCTCGACGCCATCAAAGCCGGCCTCAATAGCATTAGCGGCAGCTTGAGCATAATCAGCTACTAAGGTTTTAATATCATCATGAGTTACTGCTTTTGGTGTTTTATACGTCAGTTCTCGCATTCTCGGTACACTACCTTCAACACCAATAGCTGATGGTGCCATTACTGCAGCATTATCATCACCTTTGCCATAAAAATAAGGATGAGCAACGCGGCCTGTATGCCAAAGTTGCGCAAATATTTTACCGCCTTTGTTATGTACGGCAGTAGTAACATTTTGCCATCCTTTAATTTGTGCCTGATTAAACAAGCCTGGCGTGTTGGGATAACCTTGACCATCAGGGCGAATAATTACTGCTTCTGAAATGATTAAACCCGCTTCAGCTCGGCGAGCATAATATTCTGCCATTGCTTGAGTTGGTACTAAATCATCATCTGCCATGCAGCGAGTAAGTGGCGCCATTAATATGCGGTTATTTAGTTTAATGGTGTTATTTAGCGAATAAGGCTTAAGTAAATTATCAGTCATTGGAACATCTCTTTCTTGAATGTACGTTCAAGATATCTTTATTTGAACGATCATTCAAGTATTATTTTGAACAATCATTCAAAATTGAGTACAATAAGGTCATCAGCAGTTACAACGATGAATAATTAATGCGTAATGCAGAGTTTGATAAAGAAAAAGTGCTAAGGTCAGCAATGAATGCTTTTATGCATAAAGGTTATGCAAATACGAGTATGCAGGATCTTAAAAAGGCAACGGGTTTGCACCCAGGGTCTATTTATTGCGCTTTTGAAAATAAACGAGGCTTGCTATTAGCGGCGCTTGAGCAATACCGTCTAGATAGAGCAACTGCGTTTGAGCTGTTTTTTTCAACATCACAACAGGCCATAGCTGGTTTAAAAGCCTACCTTGATAACGTTGTGGCTGAATGTATCAGTTGTGATAGTTCTCAAGCTTGTTTAATGACAAAAGCATTGAATGAAATAGCCGAGCAAGATGAAGAAATTCAACAAATAATTAGTGATAATTTGTCTTTGTTACAACAATCACTAGCAGAAAAATTTGAACTAGCAAAAACTGAAAAAAGCATCAGTGCGAAAAAAGACAGTGATCATCTAGCACGTTATTTTTTGATGGGGATATATGGCTTAAGAACCTTTGCACATACCCATCCAGAAGCCGAAGTTATTAAGCAATTAGCACAGCAGCTCTATGATGATATTTGCAGTTAAATCACTTGATATCAAAGAGGTTGTACCATATTTCTCTATGAAATTACTACGATAGTGTCACTGTACAATCTAACAATTTTTAACCTATTGAAGTAACCACTTTAACGCTAATTCTTTATCAAGAAAGCTCTCAGTTTTCTGTTGTGTCCCTATGTTACACAATGGACAGTAGCGGACAGTTTATTGTGTCCGTACGGACACTTCCTTAAAATACACTTAAATAAATGCCTTTAAATACAACGGGTTAAGTTTTTATTTTATTTGGCATCGTTTCTGCTTTATTACTGTTATAAATTTTATCAACAGAAGATAGCTATGATTGAAGGTACCAATAGCCAAGACGAAATTATTGAGGCAACCAAGAAAGCTTTACCAGTAAAGACCATGGGAGCTTTGGTAATTTTTGCATTAATAACCTATTTAATGTTGCCAACATTAGTTCAATGGTATTCATCTATCCCGAGCGTTAATGCCAATGCATTAACAACTTCTTCAGTAATTCGAGGAGAGCTTATTCGTGATGTTGCCGTATCAGGAAAGGCTGTCGCTGCTAATGCTCCACAACTTTATAGTACAGAAGTTGGCAAGATAACTTTGCTATCAAAACCAGGAGAAGCGGTTAGTCAAAACCAAATTGTGGCAAAATTGATTAGTCCAGAACTTGAAGCATTGATAAAACAGCAAGAGTCAACTTTAGAGCAGCTCAGTATTAGTGCCAATCGCGGGCTATTAGAAGATAAAGAAGCAGAGCTTGATTTAGAAAGTAATATGAACGCTGCCTTATCAAGTTTAAATGTTGCCAAGCGAGAACGTCAGCGTTCTGAGATATCATATAAAAAACAGATCATTAGTGAAGTTGACTGGATGAAAAGCCAAGATACTCTTCACGATGCAAAGCGCTTTTATCAACATGCAAAGAAACGTGTTGAACTAGCTAATGAGCGCTTAATCTTTGAGAAGCAACATCGCCAATTTTTGGTTCAGAAGCAGCAGTTAATCCTAGACGAACTAAAACGTCGTCATCAAGCATTAGACATTAAAGCGCCTGTGTCAGGCGTTGTCGGTAACTGGTTAGTTGCACAAAAAAATTCAATTGCTGCAAATACTGCCATTATGACTATCGTTGACTTATCAGAATATGAAGCTGAATTAAGTGTGCCAGAATTCTATGCAGATGATATAGGGCTTGGTCTCACTGTCGCTATGCAAATTTCAGGTGTAGATGTGATTGGCGAAATTATAGCTATATCACCAGAAATCAAAGCTAATCAAGTTAAAGTTCGCGCTAAGCTAATTTCCAAAAGTCGCATTCAATTAAGACAAAACCAGCGCATTAATGCACGTATTGAATTTGAAAAGAAAAGTAACGTATTAATGGTTAAACGTGGCGCATTTATTGGCTCGTTAGCAGGAGAGTTTGCTTTTAAAAAGATTGATGATAATACCGCTAAAAAAGTTGCGATTACTTTAGGTGCTAGCAGTGTCGATTTTGTTGAGTTGACATCAGGTGTTACCGAAGGTGATCTAATCATTACCTCTAACTATCAAGATTTTAATACCGCAGAGCAAATCATTATTACTGATTAGCGCTCTCTTATTTATACAAACAATATTTAACTAATATTTCAGCAACCTAACTAAAGAGTATTAATACCATTGGTATAACTCAAAGGATCAAAGGAAAAACTATGCTTATTATGAACAATGTTTCACGTATATACCGCAATGACACTATTCAAACTCACGCATTACGCGACTTTTCGTTAGAAGTTAACGCGGGTGAATTTGTTGCGGTCACTGGACCTTCGGGCTCAGGTAAATCAACTTTCCTCAATGTTGCAGGTTTATTAGATAGTTTTGACCAAGGTGAGTACAAATTAGATGGCATCAGTGTTCATGGTTTAAAAGATGATGCGTTATCTCGATTGAGAAATGAAAAAATAGGGTTTATTTTTCAAAGTTATAATTTAATTCCTGATTATAGTATTTTCGATAATGTTGATATGCCATTAAGGTATCGAGGTTTTAACACAGCAGAACGTAAACGTCGTGTTGAGCAAGCATTAGAAAAAGTCGGTTTAGCCTCACGTGCTAATTATTTACCCAGTCAACTATCCGGTGGGCAACAACAACGAGTTGCAATTGCTCGTGCATTAGCGGGTGAGCCAAAAATATTATTAGCCGATGAACCGACGGGTAATTTGGATTCATTAATGGCGCGCCAAGTCATGGAGTTATTGCATAACCTCAATCAAGAAGGCACAACGATTATCATGGTGACACATGATCCAGATCAAGCAAGAGAAGTAAGCCGTAATATTCAAATTATTGATGGTCAAATTTCTGATTTTAAAATATATGCGCCATTACAGCCATCAGATAAAGATAAAAACGCCATTACTGATGAAGAAAAAAGTATAAAAAGTCCGGAGGTTATGGATGTTTAGTTATAATCTTAAATTGGCAATGCACAGCTTTAAACGTGCTCCATCGCTGTATTTTCTTGTACTACTTACTTTGTCTATTGGTGTCGGCTTATTATGCGCTAATTTAGCCTTAGTTAGCTCAATGGCGGGAGACCCCATTCCAGAGAAAAGCGATAAACTATTTCATGTCAGTATGAATACTTGGCCTGACGATCAACCGCAAGCAGAGCCGTTGCATATTTTACGCTACCGTGAGGCGATGAAAATAGTCGAGTCTGACATTCCAACACATAGTGCAGTTTTTTATGCCTCTGGAGTTTACGCAAGAGACTCACAATCAAAAAGTTTGCAGCGATTTGATTCAAATGTTCGAGCAACAACGCCCGGTTTTTTTGCATTAACAAAAGCGCCGTTTGCTTATGGTAATGGTTTTGCAAAAAGCGCTGGTATGGAGGTGGTTATTGGTGCTGTATTGAACCAGAAAATTTTTGCGGGTAAAAACAGTGTTGGCGAAATATTAGAGCTTGATGGCGAACTATTAACTATTGTTGGTGTATTAAAACCTTGGTCTTTAAGGCCATTATTTTATCATGTGACAGAAGGGCGAGCGTTTAATTTAACTGATGATATTTACGCTCCGCTAGAAACCGCTATTGATTTAGGCTGGAGCATTCATGCTAGAAGTTCATCCACGGTAAGTAATACAGGTGTTCAATTTACTCGAGATAGAGATGTGTTTTATTTACAAGCTTGGGTTGAACTAGCAAGCAAAGCTAAACAGCAAGCCTTTCAAAGATATCTAGATAACTACAGTCAAACATTGAAGAACGCAGGCGAGCACCCGTTAGACATTATGAATGAATTGAGAGATGTAAACACCTGGTTATTAGAACAAAAAATTGTTGATCAAAAAGTTTTGGCTTTTACCTTAGCTTCGGTATTGTTTTTATGTGTTTGTGTATTTAACGCCAGTAGCTTGTTGTTATCACGTTTTCATTCCGCTAAATTTGAAGTAGGTTTACGTCGCGCCCTCGGTGCTAGTAATAAACAAATGTTGATGCAGGGTATTACGGAAAGTGTGGTTTTAGGTTTGATCGCAGGTATTATCTCATTGTTATTGAGTTGGCTATTTTTAAAACTTTCAATTTCGTTTTTACCCGATTTAGCCAATATTGCGGTACTCAAACCTAAGTTACTTCTATTAGGTATGGTGTTAGCGTTAGTGACTTCGGTATCAAGCGCTTTATATCCTTTATATCGAGCCAATCGTTACACAATTTCAGCCGAACTCAAATAATCTAAACATTAAGGAAACCTCATGAACATTAAAGCGCTATTCAAGTCCTTATTGTTGCGTAAATTCACCACCGGACTTTTAATTTTACAATTAGCTATTACCCTTGGTTTATTAGTTAACAGTGCTATTTTAGCATTCGATACTAAAGAGAAAATAGCACAATCAACAGGGCTTGATATTGATAATATTTTGATAATGTCAACTCACCCTACATCAGGTAATTATCGCGACCTCGATTACTATCGTTCAATTGTCACAGAGGATATGGTAAAACTACGTCAATTATCAGGGATAAAAAGTGTTTCGGTGACAAATCAATTACCGCTTAGAAGCCGAGGAATGTTACGTGCTATCTATGATTTGGATAATCCAGAACAAGAAAAGGATGATAAATATTTGCAAGATGTGAAATATATCTTAACGGAAGAGCATTTAATTGATGTCATGGGCTTAACTCTACTTGAAGGGCGCTTTCTCAACAGCAGTGACCAGTTTGATTTTGGCAGTGAAGAAAAGCACAATATTGTGATCACAGAGTCTCTTAAACGTGCGCTTTATGGTGATGACTCTGCGATTGGTCAAGAAACCAATAGTGGTTTTATTGTCGGTGTAATTAAAGACATTATTCTCGATCCAACACTGCCATCAGATAAACAGTATGGTTTGTTTATTAATACTATAATGGAATATATTTATTTTGGTCGATATTACGCCATGAACGTTGAACCCGGACAAATGGAAAGTGTTCGCGCTAAAGTAAGTGATATCATTTTAAATGTGCAACCTGAACGAGATATCTTTAAAGTTTTTACCATGGGCGAGCATTTAAAACGTTTTTATCGCGATGACCAAGGGTTAGCTGATTTGTTTATGTTGTTATGTGGCTTAATGTTGTTTGTTACTGCCATTAGCAGTTATGCTTATTCACAATTTCATATTTCAAGACAGAAAAAATTTATTGGTATTCGCCGAGCATTAGGTGCTCGAAAAAAAGATGTTTTATTGTATGTTTTAACCGAAAATTGGTTGGTCTATGGCATAGGTTGCTTGCTTGGTGTTGTGGTTGCTTTTGGCTTTAATATTTTATTAAATCAGCATATTGTTTTGAGTAAACCCGACCTAATACTATTTTTAATTGCCACGTGTATTATTTTTATTTCAGGTACACTAGCGACTTGGATACCCGCAAATAGTACCAGTAATATTTCACCCGTTATTGCAACCAAAACAGTGTAAAGAGATTGTTCTACAAGGAAATATATGACCCAAGTTTTAGTCGTTGATGACAACCCAGATATTATAGAGGCACTTGATTTATTACTGAGTTTGCATGGCTATAAAGTACGTAAGGCGTTGAATAAAAAAGAGGCCGTTTTAGCGGTTTCTCGCTATGCCATCGACATTGTTATTCAAGACATGAACTTTGATCAAGGCATAACTTCTGGAAATGAAGGTAAGTTACTGTTCAGTCAGTTAAGAGAATTGAAACCTGATTTACCGATTATTTTGATCACAGCATGGACACAATTAGAAACTGCAATAGAACTGGTTAAAGCAGGAGCTACTGATTACTTACAAAAACCTTGGGATGATATAAAGCTACTGGAATTAATTGCTAAATATAGCTTTAAGAACAAGGTGAGTGAAGATGTTGCTAATAAAGTTTTAGTCGCAGGAAAAGCCACTCAAACGTTAATTTATCAAAGTGCAGAAATGCATGCTTTAATTGCTGATGCCAATAAAGTTGCCGCATCAGAGGTTAATGTATTAATTACTGGCGCTAATGGTTCAGGGAAGGAAAAGTTGGCAGACCATATTCATCAACACTCATTACGTCACGCAGCGCCTTTTATTAAAGTGAATATGGGCGCTTTACCACATGAACTAATGGAAGCTGAATTATTTGGCGCGGAAAAAGGTGCATTTACCGGAGCGAATCAAGCAAGAGAAGGGCGTTTCGAAGCAGCACATGGAGGGACATTATTTCTTGATGAAATCGGTAACTTATCACTTGCAGGCCAAATTAAGCTATTGCGGGTACTACAAACGGGTGAGTTTGAGCGTTTAGGCTCTAACCAAACGATAAAAGTAGATGTACGAGTTTTAAGCGCAACCAATGCCAATTTAAGTCAAGCAGTAAAAGTAGGAACATTTAGAGAAGACTTATATTATCGCCTCAATGTTATTGAGTTACATTTACCGGCTTTAAATGCACGCAAAGCCGATATTATCCCTTTAGCTATGCACTTTATTGGAAGTGAATATTCTCTTAGTGATGACGCGAAACAATTTCTCATGTCAAATACATGGCAAGGTAATGTGCGTGAATTAGAAAATGCATGTAAGCGAGCGATGGTTTTTGCCACAGAGCATAATATTACTCGTAACGACTTTAATAATTTGCAAAAAAATAAGCCAACACAAAATGAAAAACAGCAAATTGAAGATGCATTAATCAAACATGCGGGGGTAATAAAACATACCGCAAACGAACTAGGTTATAGTCGACAAGCATTATATCGCCGTATTGAAAAATACAATATAGATGTAAATAGCCTATGCTAATCATAAAACTGATACTGATAAACTTGCTTTTTATCGTGAGTTTTTCGCTATTATTACCTAAACATTTTTGGTTGTTTGTCTTCAATACTGTTTTGGTAATTATACTTGCCGTTTTGCAATTACGACGAGAAAATCAAAACCAGCAAAGAACGCTAAAAGCATTACTCGATGGCTTACTAAATTTACAAGACGGCGATTTTTCTGTCAGTTTAACTGAAAACTCTCAGCAGCAAAAAAATGGGCAACAACATCAACTGATCACACTATTTAATCAAGTTACTGATAAATTACGCGAAGAAAAACAATCGCTTTATCAACGAGAGCTGTTGCTAGACAAAGTGGTCAATGCGTCAGATGTTGTTACTGTGCTCGTTAATCACAGAAATACCATTATATTTGCTAACCGTGCAGCTCAATATTTTTTTGACTCAGGCGTGTTACTTGGTCAGTTGTGGCCAGCATTACTTGAACAGAAAATGCCAGATTTACTGCAACATAACGATAAAAACAATGCCATTATCCAGCTGTTAATAAAAGAGACAATGAATTATGTCGGTAGTTCAACAGCGCCAACTAATGCAGAGCAAACTGAACAGAGCTGGCATTTATCACGTCATTACTTGAAATTGCATGGTTCAAGTCATCAGTTAATACTGCTGAAACCAATCACCAAAGAACTTCATAGGCAAGAATTACAAACCTGGAAAAAAATAATAAAAGTGATGAATCATGAGCTTAATAACTCAATCGCTCCGATCAGCTCAATGTGTCACAGTGGACTTATATTGGCTGACAGACTTAATGAACCACAGTTAAATCGTGTTTTTAATACTATTTCGGGACGAATAAAAAAGCTTTCTGAATTTATTCAAAGCTATAGTCAATTGGCACGACTTTCAAGCCCTCAGAAGCAGCCCTTTGACATAGTAAAAACAGTAGAACAATTACAAAACCTTTATCAACTAGAATTAATAAGCTCAAACGCTGTGGTAATGATAAATGCTGACGAAGGTCAAATAGAGCAGTTGTTAATTAACTTACTGAAAAATGCAAAAGAATCTTCTCCTAACTTACCCACTCAGGTAAGTTTGAGTATTCAAGAAAATGTCCTTAATATTTGCGTAAGAGATCATGGCTGTGGCATGGAATTAGAGATAATGAAAAAAGCCTTTTTACCTTATTATTCAACTAAGGCTAATGGCAGTGGTATTGGCTTGAGTATATGCAGGGAGGTTGTAGATGCTCATCAGGGACACGTTACTTTAAACAATCACCCCGAAGGTGGCTTGCAAGTGACAGTATGTTTGCCTTTAGTTAGTGGTGAAAATTGATATTCTATTTAATCAAAAAAGTAGAGAGCCATCCTTGGCAATAGGTGAGACGGTAAAAAACAATTTAATTCTTAATATTCGACACTTTGCTGAAATAACCGCCCCAAAAATACATAAGCGTTATGCTGTGGTATTTATGATTGAATCAGATTCTTCAATATCAAATTTTTCAAATACCTGTGCCAATATTGATTGTTTATCCTCATCACTCAGCCTATCGCTATTATTAGATGCTAATTTTTCTTCCAAAAGCTCGGATAAATAATCAACCATCGACGTTATTTCTTCTGTACTTTGTTTTGGTGGAGGGGGAGGTCTGTTACCACCCTCAGATACTTTGGCCAGATCACCAATACTTTTTGCATCAAAGCCTAAATCAGCTACAGCCTTTTCAAGTGCTGCACTTGGTTGAATACCTGCTTGTGAGAAAGCTTCAACAATACTTATTGCATCAGCTTCAGTTAAATTATCAACATCAAACTCTGACAAGGTATCTGAAATTAATACTTGCTGCTCTTGGGTAAGGCTTTGCTCTGTTCTAGGAGACGATGGCATTGGCATGCCATTATTAACTGTATTAATCATCACGGTCTTCCTTTGGTTTTTTGTTATGTGGTGGTTTGTGGTTTTCAAATTCTTCTTTGCTGATTACGCCATTACTATCGCTGTCGAAATTAGCAAAAACCGTTTCGTGGTCTCCTCTAGGTAATTTGTGTGATGAAAATTCGTCAAAATTTATATCTCCATCGCTATTAATATCTAACGATGAAAAACAAGGACGTTGTCGCGCTCCTTCTCTACTGTGCTGTTTTTCTTCTGCTTGAACCTGACTAAATACGGTGAATAATAGTGCGAGGGCTACTATTGCTTTTGGATAAATACTCATATGAATTTCCTGTTGCTATACCAAACTCATCACTAAGGTTAACAACAGAACTTGCAAAGAATGTGAACAGAATGTGCAAATAAAAAGGAAGATGAAATCGCTAATTTTTTCCTTATTTCTTACACATTTATTACATTTTTCTTGCGCATTACCAAGCTATCATCCGATTAATCAATTTGGATCGGTTGTTTTTTTAAATGACCTGCTAAATAACAGACGTTTAGTAATAATAGGATTTTTATATGTTTAATGACTTGTTTAGTAATAAATTTAATCAGACGTTAAAACAATTTGTTTTACTCACAATAGTTAGCTTGGTTTTAGTAATATCGGGGTGCGGTAGCGATGGTAATACTGACATCATTGATGAAGAAATAGTGACAGAAACACCTACGGATGCTGATTCAGATACGACTATTGATGATGTTATTGATGAAATTACTGACACAGATTTTGAGGCGACTGACTGGACTGATGGCACCCATAGCAAAAGTGCAGACCCTGACTTTGATGAAGTTTTTGATGATACACAAGTTAAACGTTTTGATTTCGTTATTACACCGGAACGTTGGCAAAGTATGTTAGATGATATGACCGGGCTATATGGTGAGTTTGGTCAAAGGTCATCGGGCACAGGATTAAAGGATGTTGATGAAAATCCCATTTTTGTACCTACAGATGTATATTATAACGATAAGCAATGGTATCGAGTGGGTATTCGCTTCAAAGGCAATTCATCGCTTCAATCGAGTTGGGAACAAGGAATACTTAAGCTGTCATTTAAAATGGACTTTGATGAGTTTGAAGATGATTATCCACAAATAGACAACCAACGGTTTTATGGTTTTAAAAAATTAAGTTTGAAAAATAATTACGATGATAAATCTCTTTTACGTGAGAAAATTGCCGCTGATGTTTTCAAAAATGCAGGTATGGCAGTATCAAATACAGCTTTTTACACTCTGTATATTGATCATGGCAACGGGCCTGAATATTTTGGCCTTTATACCTTAGTTGAAGAGATAGGCGATACCGTTATTGAAACACAGTTTGCTAATGATGATGGTAATTTATATAAACCAGAAGACGGTGGAGCAAACTTTGTTGAAGGTGGTTTTAGTGAAGAAAACTTCGAAAAGAAAACCAATGAAGATGATGAAGACTGGTCAGATATTATCGCTCTTTTTAATGCTCTGCATGCGGATACAAGGACAAGCACCCCAGATACTTGGAGAACAAACTTAGAAGCTGTTTTCGATGTTGATGGCTTTCTAAAATATTTAGCAGTTAACGGCATTATACAAAACTGGGACACGTACGGCCGAATGACTCATAACTATTATCTTTACAATAATCCTGAAACATCAAAGCTAACGTGGATCCCATGGGATAATAATGAAGCCTTGCAAGAGGGGAAAATGGGTGGGGCATTAGACCTCGATTTTGCTAACCTTGAATCTAATAATTGGCCGCTCATTACAAAACTGTATGCTGATGAAGTGTATAAAGCACGTTATAACGATTACCTGTTACAAGCCATTGGTGATGCATTTGAAGCCAATAGCATTCAAGCAACTTACGATAGTTATTCTGCATTGATAGAACCCTATGCAACAACAGAATTGTCAGGATATTCATTTTTAAGCAGTGCTGATGACTTTTATCAAGCGGTTGAACAACTCAATGAACATGCTGACAATCGTTCAGAAGCGGTTGACGTTTATTTAGACAGTCAATAGTTCGTTTTAATGTAATAAATTGCGGGTAACAATAAAGCACCAATGTGAATGGTGCTTTATTGTATAATATACCAAATCTATTAATTAGGTTATATTATAGCGTTATGAAATTAGTTTTAATTCTGTCTTATATTGATGATTGCTATGAACATAATGAGCAGCGCCTTCTGCGATCATTACTTTGCTTTTCTCATCAAGTTGTTTAATCACTTTTGCTGGTGAGCCTAATACTAAACTACCATCAGGTATGACCATATTTTCTGTTACCAAAGCATTAGCACCAACTAAACAGTTTTTGCCAATTTTCGCACCATTTAATACCACTGCATTTATACCAATTAAACTGCCTTCATCTATAGAGCAACCATGTAACATCGCTTTATGACCAATAGTTACATTTTGTGCAATGGTAATGGGAAAATCTTCATCAACATGCAAAATACATCCATCTTGAATATTTGAGTTTTTCCCTATTTTAACTTGTGCTAAATCGGCTCTGATCACCACATTAAACCAAATGCTGGCATTGTCACCTAACTCTACATTTCCAATGACACTTGCATTTGGTGCGATAAAACAGCTTTTTGAAATATTTGGAGAAAGTTTACCTAACTGATAAAGCATATATTTGTACCTTAATATTTAACTATTGGATTGATTTAATGTACTTAGTTTGAATTTAACTTAATTTAACTTAAAGTCATTTTCTAACGGCAATATTAACGAAAAAAGACTGCCTTTATCTATTTCACTGGTTACAGTTACCGTACCTTTGTGAGCTAATGCAATATGTTTGACAATAGATAAACCTAACCCTGTACCACCTAACTGTCTACTACGTGCTTTATCTACTCGATAAAAACGTTCAAATAATCGTGATAAATGTTCTTCTGGAATACCACTGCCTTGGTCTTCAATACTTATTTTAATATCATGATTTTGCTTTATAACTGTAATGTTTATTTCACTGTTGCCATCACTGTATTTAATCGCGTTGTTTAGAAGATTGATTATCGCTTGTTCTATTAATGAAGAGTTATGTTTGAAGGTAATGTCTTCGGCGTTGTTTAATATAATGTCTATGTTTCTTTTTAACGCTTTGTCTTTACATAGAAAAATAGCGTTACTTAATGCTAAAGTAATGGATTCATCTACAAAATCAATTCCATCTATTTCTGTTTCTTTTTCAATTTTAGATAAAGCTAATAAATCTTCAATTATGCTTTCTAAACGAATGGAATGTGTATGAATAACACCAATAAAATAGGCCCTTTTTTCCTCTGCTAAATCAGGAAATTCTATTAACGTTTCAGACAAGCCCTGAATAGCGGTAAGAGGCGTTCTGAGCTCGTGTGAGACGTTGGCAACAAATTCTTTCCTTTGTAATTCAAACTCTTTTAGTTTAGTTATGTCATTAAAAACTACCAGGGTGCCACATTTGTTTTTATGTATATCAAGTAAAGGAGCAGATTGAGCCAATAACACTTGCTCATGTTCAACGTTATTATAAATAACAATCTCTTGCCCAACAGGCGTATTTTGTTGCAAAGCAAACAATATAAGGTTGTGTAATTCAATATTTTCTATAACATTTTTTAATTTAATGCCTTCAATGTTTTTTTCTGAAATTTTTAAAATATTATAGGCGGCTTGATTGATTCGAAGTATTTTTTCATTGCTGTCAACGGCAATGACCCCTTCAACCATACTAGAAAATACGGCCTCTTGTTCATTTCTTTGGTTAAGAATGATCTCAATACGTTGATTTAATTGAATGGCAATTTCGTTAAATGCTTGGCCCAATTGTTCAGATTCAAGCGAGTCATTTGAACTTAATTGCACACGACTGGAAAAGTCGCCTTTGGCTAATCGTTGCGCTTGTACTTTCATTGCTTCTAGTGGTCTAACTAAAGCTTTAGACATCCACCAGCTAGCAAATGCGGTAATTATAATGAGAATAAAAAAACCTAATGATACTTTATAATAAATACTCCACAAAGCACTTTGTAGAGTATCTAAAGGGGTCGATGTTCTCATTATGCCAATCATTTTGTCTTGTGCGATTATAGGCATAGCAAAATACATTGAGTCTATTGCTAGTGTGTGACCATATCTTATTGATAAACCCTTTCCATTAAGTATTGCTTGTTCAATTTCAGGGCGGTTTTTGTGATTGTCCATTGTTGTAGGGTCTTTTTTATTATCCCCAATTATTTTTCCTGAAGGCAAAATAATAGTAATTCGTGTTGATGAATCGTCACCTAGTTTTTGAGACTTATTTTGAATTTCTTGATGATTTTGGGATTGAATAAGTCGAGCAAACTCAGGCGTTAAAATTTTTGCTCTTATTTCTAAGTCGACAGCACGCTCTTGATAATAGAACGATTTAAATGACCAAAGCGCAATCATTACAATGGCGAATAATGAGATAAATGAAATAATTAAAAAGGAAGGGTACAATTTCCAAAAAAGAGTTTTGCGTTTCATTTTCATTTTATATTCATTAGTGGGTGTTCGTTATTATTAATTATCTTTATAATTTCAGTTCTTAAAACTCAAGACTGTGATAATACCATATCAAATCGCGCTGCAAAGATCGTTTTCGTATCTTTGGGTTAGCCTAAGCTAATTAGTTAATCAAGCTAATTTTTATTTGCTTACAGATAGCTCAACCACTTCTTTTTTTGCTGAAATACGGAGAGTAACCAAAGCTTGGCTCTGATTAACATCAGTTAAGTAATCAACATCTTCATGTATATCTCTTAGTATTTTAAAAGTACGCTTGTTAAGGTTGTATGACCATAATTGCCTTTCACTATTGACGGCAAAAATCACATTGTCTTTAATCACAAACCGCTTGAGAGCATTTAGGCCATTTAATGGTTCAATAAGCTGATCTTCGGCGGGACCAGGTTGCCAAAAACGATCCAGTTGATCTGTATAAATCAGTTGACCATCTTCGCTTTTATTAGCCCACTGTACTTGCTTATTGGTGATTATCCTGAACGTTGAATCAATAAAATTGTACTCCACCAATTGTGATATACCTTGGATTCGTGTCATTAATAAAGCGGTGTTATTTTCACTATCCCATTGAAAAAGTCTTACAATAGGGTATTCAAATGAAAAGGTTTTTTGACTTGCATCCAAGAATACTTGAGAAAGCACTTTATTCGCATTGACTAAAATACTTTTACCGTCAGCTGCCCAATTAATTCCATAAATATTCGTATCTAAGGGGAAAGTAGTGAGTTGGTGTGCACCATTATCATTAGTTATCCAGAGCTGATACCCGCCAGAACGTTCTGATATAAATGCAATTGTCTCCCCTTCAGGTTGAAATATAGCATCATCTTCCCCTAATATTGAGCGCTCTAGACTAACATAGCTCCGATTTTTATCTATTTGCCATAAGGGGTTATCTTGCGTTGGATGAATAAGTGGTATAACTGCAATATCACTATCATAACGTCCTTTAATCATCAGTAATCGTTTGCCGTCAGGATGAAATTTAGGATCTGACATCCACTCACCAAAAGGCAAACTGATTTGGGTGATTTTACCGTTATAAGAGAGGCTAAAGAATTGTCTACCGGTACTAAAGACTAGTTGTTCTTTTAATGGAGAAAAACTTGGATAGATAAATCTGAATTTTGGTATTTTCTCTGATCGTTCTATTAAATTGCTGGATAAAGTCGTTCCATCAGCTTTGAGCATATCAATGTAGTAAAGGCCATCATTATGGATAGCAGTAACCGCAAAAATATCTTCAGATGTAGAATAAGCGAAACTAATTAAATTACCATTTAGAGGATCAAATAAATCTGTTGTTTTGTTTTGGCTTATTGAATAATTGATTAACTTCCAACGATTTGACTCTTTCTGCATTACAGCAATGTCGTTATTATTTAACCATATGGGATTGTTTAACTTTGAATGTTTACACTGCATTATTAAGTTTGGTTCTTGGGGACTTTTAAGTGCTTTTTCAAAGTCTAAACTCACCAAATTATAACAATTTTTTTGAGTGATTGGTTGACGACAATCTTCGGTTTCGACAAATACTAGGTTTTTACCATCTTTAGAAAAACTATGACTACCGTAAGAGCCGATGTTTTTGGTCAATTGAAATTCTTGCTGCGTGGCTATGTTTTTTGCCCAGACATTATTAGAGCAAAGCTTATCTATATATCGATGAAATACTATGTATTTACCATCCGGTGTATAGGTCGGATCAAATTCCTTATCATCAGTAGCGGTGAGTGGTCGTAATTTATCAAATGTTAGCAGCGAGTTTTTTTCAGGAGCAAAATACATCAGACCAATAATACTCAAGATGACGATTGCAATGATGGCTGAAATCAGTTTTGGTTTTGTTCTTGAAGGATCTGTTTTATTGGTTGAACATTTTATGACTTCTGCTCTGCTTTCGGGATTAGATTCGATTTTTTCATCTGATTCTATTTCAAAAGCATCTTCCTGTGGCCTTTGTAATTCTTTCTCCATTTGCCATTGAACATCACACTCCAAGCTATAACCTTGTTTCGCATGAGTTTTAATATAAGACTGAACTTTGCTGTTTTCACCTAGCGCTTTTCTTAATTGGGCTATGCTTCTTTGCAAGGTGTTTGGAGTGACAACAGTGTCCTGCCATACAATAGAAAGCAACTCGTCATAACTAACAACATTTCCTTGATTTTTAGCAAGGCAGGTTAAAACGGCTAGGGCTTTTGGCGCAAGCGTTTGAGATTGTTCTCTCTTGGATATTTGATTTCGGGACAAATCGACAAAAAACTCGCCTATCCTATATTGTGTAGACATAATAATTCTTACTAAGATGGAATTGGCGTACGTAATTGAATTTAAAAGTAAAAAAATATATTCACAAAAATAAACATATTGACGTCAGCAAAAAATCAGCAAAAAATCAGTGCAACTTCATGTTCTTTCGTTTTAATTCAATTAAGTTAAGTTCTAACAGCAGACAGCGTAACAATATATAGGATTTCGTCCGTACTTTCTACGTTCATTATTATTGTTGTAGCTGGCATTATCATTTGGAAATCAGAGGTTAAATAAACATGCATATAAATATGAAGAAGAGTTTAGTTTTAATTAGTTTGTTTTTTTTATCTTGTTTCACACTCGAAGCGAAAAAATATAAATCTTTAGAATTACCGAGAATACAGGTTGTGCCCATCCAAGATAGTCAATCTGGCGGTCAATATGAGCTATATATTAAGTTACCAGAAAGCTATTCAAAAGATAACGGTAAAGAATATCCTGTCATTTATACAACAGATGCAATGTGGCATATAGAGATACTCTCAGGTAGTGCAGAGTTTGTTATCGAAGATGCAATTTTGGTGGGGGTTTCTTGGCAAAAAGATATGGAAGATGAACACGAGTTTGCAAGTAGATTTCAAGATTACACATTCATAGAGTCGAAAACATCGAAATACAAAAGAGGGCAAGCTGATAATCATATAACGTTTATCCGTAATGATGTAATTAACTATGTAGAAAGCAACTACCAAGTTGATCCTGATAACAATACCTATTTTGGTTACTCTCTTGGCGGAGCATTTGGCGCTTACATATTATTAACCCAACCAGATATCTTCAAAAACTACATTCTTGGTAGTCCAGCGTTTGGAGAAAAGTCGCTTAAATATATTAATGACATTACGCCTACTTCAGTGCTGAAACAAAAAAAGGAAAACACAAACGTTTTCATATCCTACGGTGAACTAGAGACGGAACTGGGTAAAAAAGCTGAGAAGTTCGTCGCCAAGCTAAAAAATAGTCATTATCCAAATTTCTTATTGAAGCAAGAAGTAATTAAATCTTCTGATCATGGGCGAGCTTTTCCTATGACAGCCGTTAGTAGTATGTATTGGTTATCAGATGTAGATAATAATTAAAGTTAATTATTCAAATATCAATTTTGGTCTTAAAGTATTAAATTTAATACCTTAAATACATAAGTGGCGTCATCATCAATCACAGAGAATACTATAATGATCACCAATTTTAAGTTTAAAATTCTAATTGTTTGCACTGTATTGAGCTGTTTTGTTAGCTTGGCAGAAGCAAGTAATAAACTCGCACCAGAGATTCGCGAATTCAATGCCAAAGACTCCTCTTACGAACTTGAGCAAACTATTCCTGATCTTAACAAGGCCTTTATCGATTCATCTCCTGCAGTTAGAGAAGATGGGCTTCTTGTTGGTCAGCTAGGTGCTGATGGCGGAAATAAAGCCAAAGTATATAAGATGGCACAGGAAATTGCCGACAATAAACACGATCTTTACGATAGCATGCTCATCTCTTACCAAGGCAAACTTATTTTTGAATCTTATTATACTCGTGGCCGTATCGACTTACCTCATTTTCAGCAATCAACAACTAAATCATACACAGCATTAGTAATAGGCCGAGCAATACAATTAGGTTATTTAACCATGGCGGATTTAGATAAACCTGTGGTTAGTTTTCTAAAAGAGTTAGATTCGAAAAGACTTGCCAAAGGCGTAGAGAATATCACCCTACATAAAGCAATGACAATGCGTTCTGGTCTTAATATCGACTGGAATAAAATCAAAGAGCTTAGAAAATCCCCTGACCAATTAAAAGGCCAAGGTTCAATACAGGCTTATCTTGAGCACAGTATGCCTATCTCAGCAAAACATCAGCCGTTCAATTATCAAAACGAAGATGCGGATTTGGTCATGCAGGTTGTTGATGCTGTTGTGCCAGGAACAGCCAAAGATTTTATTAAAAATGAATTGCTAGATAAAATGGGGATTTCAGTTTACCGCTGGGACAATGATATTAGTGGTCTACCCACAGGGGCTTATGGTAGTAGTATGACATCACGAGACATGATTAAATGGGGCACTTTGGTCATGAACAAAGGCAAGTGGCAGGGGGAGCAATTAATCCCCGCAGGTTTTATTAGCAAAGCGACCAGTAACATTGTTGATTCCGACGTGCCTAATACTTCTTATGGCTATTTTTGGTGGCAAATCGACATGAAAGTAGGGGATAAACGTTACGTTTCTAAATCTGCTCGCGGCGGTGGTGGGCAATATATTATGCTATTTGAGGAACTTAATTTAGTTGTTATTGTTACATCACATAATAAACTTGGCTCTGATGACCAAACTTTGGCTTTGATCGAAAATAGTTTATTACCCGCTTTTATTAAATAGATCTTACACCTTTGGACGAACACAGTGAGAGATAAAGAGGTCACTATTTTGCTAAGCAAAAACTAAGCTAATTAAATTGAATGAATTCTAAGAATCCAATAAGGAGTACGTTATGAAAGATCGTGTTATTTTACACTCTCTGCTGTTTGCTATTTTATCTTTTAGTGGCGAAAGTTTTAGTGGAGAAAGTTTTAGTCAAGATGAACAACCTATTCTACAAAGCCCTTACCTTGGTAAAAAACAACCAGACTTGGTTCCTAGGTTTTTCCACCCTGATACCTGGGGAGCTTTTACTCCCGATTTAAAAGAGTTCTATTCACTTAGATTTCCAAAGGGAAAACCTGCATTATTGATGTTAACTCAATATAAAAATAAAAAATGGAACGAGTCTATTGTAATGCAAGGTGAAGGTGTGGAAGAGCCAACGATATCTCCGGATGGTAAAATTATGTACATGGCAAATAAATATATGGAACGAACGTCTGCAGGTTGGTCAGAGCTAAAAAGTCTGGGCACTCTTTTTGAAGATGTTTCCATTATGCGTCTTTCGGCTTCAGCTAAAGACACTTATTATTTTGATGAGGGAACTTCTGTGGTAGGTGCTATTCGATATTCTCGATTGATTGACGGAATACATGAAGAAGCCAGAGCATTACCCGAGGAGGTGAATACAGGGAAATGGATAGCCCACCCATTTATTGCCCCAGATGAATCCTACTTGATATGGGATGCCGACCGAGTAAATGGCTATGGCGACAATGATTTATATATAAGTTTTCGACAGCAAGATGGTTCATGGGGTACTGGCATTAATATGGGCGATAAAATAAATACAGCGTCGCAGGAAAATGGCGGTTTCCTGTCTCCTGATGGGAAATATCTGTTCTTTAATCGACACAACTCCCAAGGAGGGATGTACTGGGTTGACGCTAAGATTATTGAGACTCTTAGGCCTGAATAACCCCTCGCATTAAACAACGGCCTTAGCAATGACATTGAATTTGTAATAAAGGCTGTTGAATCACCATTTATGATGCTGTTCTTTAGTAGTAAGAGCAGAATTAACCCTCCTCTTATTTCATGGAATCTACAAACTCAAACCTCATCATTGCAGTTCTGATTATTTACTCTTGGAAAACGAATATCAAAACTAAGTCCTTTTCCCTGTACGCTGTTAATTTCAACTGTTCCATTTAATTTTTCGGTAATAATTTCTTGAACTATATTTAATCCAAGGCCGCTACCACCTTCATTCTGTTTAGTGGTGAAAAATATATTCATTGCTTTTGGTAAGTTTTCCTCTGAAATACCAACACCGTCATCACTATAGCGAAAGTCTATATCATCGTTATTTTCGCACGTTACCGTAATATTAATATTCCCCCCCCGTCGCTCGCCAAAACCATGAATAATCGAATTGTTAATAAGATTAGTGATAACCTGAGCTAAAAGTCCAGGGTAAGTATAGATGTGACAATTTGGGCTACATTCAAAATGAATAGTAACTCCTGCTTTTTGAGTTTTAGGCTGAAGACTATGAATAACGCTTTCAAAATACTCTGAAAGAGTAATTTTTCTTGCTTTTTCACTGACTTGATCAACTGTTACTTGTTTAAAGCTTTCTAACAATTCTATCGCGCTATTCAAATTACAAAGTAATATCAACGAAGAGTTATCACAAAGGGAAATAAATGTATCTAAATCAGTTTTTGTTAAATTACCCGATGATAGCTGATCTTCTACCTTAATTATCCCATCTTGAATACAACTAACAGCAGTATGACTAACACCTAAGGGAGTATTCACATCATGGATAATTGTCGCCATCATTTGCCCTAACGACGTAATTTTTTCTTTTTCAAATAATTGTTTTTGTTTTTCTAAACCTTCTCTTTCTAATAACGTTGATTTAAATAATGAAAAGGCAATTGCCATTTGTTTAAATTCAGCTGTATCTGAATGGTATGATAATTCAGCCTCATAATCCCCTTTTCCTATACGGATCATATTTTGTGAAACATCACTAAACAATCTCGTTAATCGACTAATTAATAAGAAAGAAATTATAATTAAAATAACCGCAGCTAAAACGACACCAATAATAATATACATACTTAAGGTGCTGGCTAGCTCTAATTGGGAGGTAATATCGAGTTTCGTTTCTAACACTCCACGTACATCCCCCAGTTGCCAATCATTTTTAGGCGTTAAGGGATGACTATTATGACAATCGACACATGCCTGTACTTGCATTTGATCTGATATAGCCACTCTAAGCATCACTTGATTATTATTAGAGACTATTTTTTTTACAATTTTATTCGGGTTTTTCTGTAATTCACGCCATGCTTCAAATTGAAAAGCATCTAACTGCCGATCTTTCCGATTAGGAAAGGGATAAGCACTATATAAACTAAAGGTAGTACCTTTTTTTTCATATAATGTACTTAAATCATGAATCATTGTCGCTGGTAAGGGGATTTTATCTTGAGTGCCGAGGTGATTGTAAGATGTTGTTATATCACTATTTAATAATATTTTTTTTACGATGTTATCAGTGTAGTAAGCACGTAATAATTTAAACTGACCTAAAGAAGTAATCGCCGTATTGAAAGAGGTTTTTTCAGTATGATTTCTTACTGTATTGGGTATGACAATAATCAAAATAGTAATAATTATTGCCATGACAATTGATATGGTTAAAACCGTTTGGATACGTAAGCTTTTAGGAAAAATATTCATAACATCCCTGCATTTTAACTTGTAACAATCCGTTAGGCTTGATTGTTACAAGTTAACATAATTCGGTATTTACGATTACAGTTGATTTTCTCTATTTAAAACGATTATAAATAATGATGGTTCTGACAACCATCAGAGTGCTCAAAACACTATACTGTAAACATTCATTCGAATGGATTTGATGATTGCTTTAATTTTAAACCTAGCCGTTAATATATTAAACGTCAACTTACATGTCACTCGAGCAACGAATATTGTTATAACACTTTCGTTTTTTGCTGATTTTTATCCTCATTGTAAGTTTGATACGAGTATTGACCTAGCTCACTAATATTAATATTGAATGTATCATATAGTTCATTAAACTTAACAATATCTCTTAAATTAATCTTTATTTATTTCGGCTAAGTTATTCATTATATTACTACTCATGTTGTGAGCGAACTGTATAAGACTTTCGCAATTTCCCTCTGTATAGCGAGTGAGAAAAGATATCATCTGTTCGGTATTGTCATGGCACATATTTTTTAACAAAGGTGTTAGCATTAACTGTTCTGACCAAAAGACTTGTTCTTGCTGGCGAAAATTTTCTGCAATGGTTGAAACTAGCGCTAAGTTTTGTTGGTGAGCTAATGTAAATAGTATACGGTATGCCCAGTACGCAGAATGATTTTCAAAACTGTTGTTGCCAAAATGATATGTTTGAGGGAATGATTTTACTCCAGAGAAAAATGGGATGTAGGGGGAACAAAGTGGGGTGCTTATAGCTTGCCATATCACTCCTTGTAGTTCGTGCGGTTGTTGCTTATCTAATGTGATGATATGACTTTCCGCCGTTTTATCATAGCCGATTGGTCGCTGTGCTATTCCTTCGAGCACCGTGTTGCGGTATGTTGCGGTGAGCACTTTAATGACATCAGGTACGCTAATTGATTCATCTGCTTTTAGGAATAAAGGATATTGTTCTTGTTCTGTTGGTTGGTTAATAGACGGTGTAAATAAGTGTTGACCAAGCCAGACACGATCAACATTATATGGATCTCCTAATTCACCAAATGCTTTGGCAAAATTGAAGCGGTGTTTATCTGGGGCTGTTAACAGTTGATGCTTTTCGACAAACTCAAACAATGTCGGAGAATGAAGTACGTCATTCGAATTCAAATCAATGTCGTGAATACGCATAGCATTAGCGACTACGACGTAACATTCTTCTGGTACTTTTACTGCAACCCAGTGGTGCGACGAGCCGTTTTCAAAATACCAAACTTCGTTTACGTCAGCGATAGTTACTCCGTTGACCTCTCCTGCACCAAATTCTTCTATATAGTGACCGAGCAACTGTACACCATGCCTAGCTGATTCAGCTTGAGGTAAAATTAACGTAGGAATTACAGCTTCTGTTATGCCTCCTTCTTTAAGCAACGGGTCTAACGTATTTAATTTAGCGTTCATCTTGAAAGAGTTTGTTGCAGAGACGGCAACATTCATTTCATTAATTCCTCGCTCCTCGAATAGAAACCTAGCAGGCATTAAAACATGTGCTTCTTCGTTTGCGATAAAGTCGGGTGCAGCACTGTATCCAAAGTGATGTAATGGTTTAGGTACTTTAAGCCCGTTACCTAGTTGCCACATACCGTCGTGTATAACTTTGTCATTGGTATATTCTGCTTGATGTCGATAAACGAAGTATTTATTCCAAACATCACGCAGGCAATCTTCGTTTCGTGAAACGATAATATGCTGACGTTCAGTAGCTTTAGAGCCAACGATGACACTTGTACACATAATAATTCCTTAAAATTAAAATTAAAATTAAAATTAAAATTAGAAGTAGGGAGGGCGAACCCTCCCTTTTATGAGTCAATTAATAAGTGCTTGATTGAACTTTAGCTATTTCTGCTTTGACCGGAATTGCTGAAGTTAATAAGTAATTTTGACCTTCTTTCACATCTTGTCCATGAAAGTTAAACTCAAGGTTTACCTCTTTTCTGAAGAATAAACAATGTGTTGAACCGCCAAAATGAAACATGCCTAATTCGTCTCCTTTTTTCACCGATTGTCCTGGCTTAACGACGACCTCGCACGTCGACACTTCTGCCATACCTACTGCCATAAATGCCATTAAGCCAATGTCGGGGTTGTTGGCCTTAATGTAAATGATAGCTCGGGTAGCCATCTCAGTAATGTAACCTTGAGACTCGTTTGGACCGGCAGGATCTTCACCAATAGCTGGTGTTTCTGCGTAATAAGTACCGTCAACAAATTCAACCAATTCAACGGTGCCATCAACAGGACTATTCCAGCGGTGATATTGTGCTGAACTTAAAAAAGCCTGATAAACGGTACCACCAGCGAAAGCAGGGTAATAGTCAGCATTATTGTTGAGCATATGTTGCATAGAATAGGGTTGCCCCTTGATCCAAAAATTATCTTGCAACTGAACATTTAAAGCCCATTTGTATGGAGCAGATTCACAGGCATTAGCTATCACACTTTGGTCCTCAGGCGCCGTTACTGGTCGTTGATCTGGTTTGAATACGCGAGTAAAAAATTCATCCCAACAAGAGAAACCGTAGTGAGGGAGTGCAGGGTCACATTCAAATGTTGCGATAAATGCTTCACGCGACCCCGACATTTTTTTCATAGCTGCGTCGCTAAGCCAGCCAATGTCTGATTCATTGAGCACATAGACTGATTCTGCTGATTTGAGGAATTGCCCCCAGTCATTTAGTATTTGCTTAAAGTGCTTGTTAACTGTGGGGTCACGAAAGGCACTATATCCACTATCGGTTGCCATTACGCGATCAAGAATTGCATTAATTGGAAAACCAACCAGGCCAGTTTCATTAAACTCTGGTGCTATGCTAAGTACGTAATTGCACATCTCTAGCATTTGCTTATAGTCTTTAACAATTGGTGCTGGTTCTGGGCCATCATCACCTCCATGAATAGGAACATTATGGTGTTTAGGTTTTTCAGTAAACATACGAGTAAATAACATATAAGCAGTTGAGTTGCCTTCAATGTATTCTTTAAACGATAATATTGCTGGTTGCAGAGGTAAATGTGCTTTTCTGGTTCTTTCTGCCATTTGATATAGCCAATCGTTTAGTGTTTCTTGGTCTTCGGGTAACCATTCGCCGACGCGATAGGGAGTAGTAGAAGTATTCATATTTATATCCTTATAGTTAATTAATTTGACTTAGGGCTGTATTGCTTGCAGGCTTGAAAGCCAGTTTTCAACAACTTTTCTAGGAACGCCGCGAGTTCTGCAATGCATAGCATCAGTACCTAACCAAGGAAACTCTGGTTTGCTATCAATGCCCACAATTGTATGGTTAGGTAGTGCCGTGCGGTAAGTGTTAAGTGCATCTTGATCATATTGTTCATATCCTTTGCCTGATAAAGGAACGTAAACATAATCATTTAATATGAGACTGTTGGTATAAGCTGCGGTCGTTGCAGGTTCGTCCGCCTTGGGAATGTACATGTTTTGACAAAATACACGGGATACTTTGTACTCTTGTGCAAAATTGTCAGCAATAAGATCTAGCTTTTTGTTAATCTCAGCGTTTTCTGATTGGGCAATAAGCACTTTATCTTTCGCTAGAAACTTCCCCCAACAGTCTATATGGCCAATGTATGTACCTGAAGGATCTGTTAAAACACGATACGATTGAATTCCCATAAAACGGTTTAATTGCTCCAATACATAATTCATGCGTTCTTCAAAGATCGCTGGGCATTTTGCATATAAATCATGTTCATTTTTGGTTGGCAATTCATTTTGAGTAGCGACTAAGTAACTTGATGCTATATTACCTTCACCATCAACCATGTAGTTACCGCCAACATCTAAGAGACCTGTGTAGAAGAAGTTGTGGACTTTGATTGGACTGAGCTTGGTTAACGCATCTTTATGCCACCGTGCTTTATTCCATTGGCGAATAGGGTTGTTCAGATAGTCTGAAAACTTCACTGCGCCATAATCATCATTTGGTCTGAAGATACCGAGCCCTTCTTTTGGTGAGACATTTTCAGCACCCTCCACTAAGCCAACTTCACCTCCGCCCAATGTGGTATAGGTATGCTTAGCAATAGCGTAGTAATCAGAATTTTTGTTATAGGTCCACCAAGGTCCATAATCTCGAGTCCAAAAGGTATCTGTATCCCAAGGCACGATATGTAAATTTTCTGAGTTAAATACTAAACCAAGTTCAGTTGCTGTCTGGGTAAGCTCCTTTTCGATATGTTGCTTTTGAGAAACATCGCCACACATCACAAAAATATGGACAGGGTTATTACTTTCATTTTGTTGCATGCGAATGATAAGTTCATTCGGTATACCGAATGCACGAGGTCCTGAAGGTGGAAGCTGTGGCTGCTCTCCAGGTATAGTGCCAGGGTAGGCGATTAATACACCTCCCATGGGAGCAAACTCTGCTATAGCATTAGCAAAACTTGGCGTATCGTTGTGGTAAACCTTGTTAGGTAAGCCTTCAGTTAATCTACTTACTGCAGAGGCTAAATAATTAGGCACAAGCGTAGGTCGTTTATTGGGTGTAGTCATTGACATGAGCACTCTCCTTGTGAATATTTAAGATAGATAGGTCGAACCAAAGGTTCTTTCACCTTTTAGTGAAAATCAAAGTCCCTTTAATTTGATCTGGTAAGTACGGCATATTAAACATAGTCGAAAATAATCAAAAAGCAATGAGACTTATTTAGAAAGTTTTCGCTTTGATAGTTGTCTTGAAAATTTAGTAAGTGCATTGGCCGAATGAATACATAAGCTGAATGAATACACAGGGTGTAAGGATTTGGTTTTATTATTCTTTTCAGATGAATAACGCAAATAGGAAAAGCATTTAACTTTATCTCTGGGCATAAACAACGTTTCCAACATCATTACAATGCCTTGTTGATACTATGAAGAGCATGGTGCTATCGAGTGTTATTTTGGTAAGGTTTTAGTCGACATTCTGTTTGGTTCATTATGCTTTACCGATGTTTATTTTATGAACACACGATAAAGCCGTCTGACGATGGAGGATAACCTTATTTTATGCTGCATGTCCCACAAGTAAAGCAGCAACAACAAATCAATATTCCTTATCTGACTCGGCTTGTTTTTGTATCTCCGCTAACGCACTATTTCTTCTTTGCCAAACGGAGTTTCAACGAAGCTTAAATGGTCAAACAATCAATTATTACAAATTAATATATGATTTATGAGGTTTTTAAAAGCAGATGCACCAGAGTAAATTTTTATTTAATCATTCTGACGGCATTTTGTTTTGAGTACAATATTACTTTATTACGTCCTTGGTCTTTAGCTAAGTAAAGCGCAATATCAGCTTGTTTGTACAGTTCATCATAACTAGCTTTTTTCATATTGCCTAAAGCAACACCGATACTTGTTGTGACTGCTGCTTCAAAGGACCTTGCCATACCCTCGACACAACCTCTTACTCTTTCAGCAAATAAATATGCAGATTCCTCATTGCTATTCATATTCAAAATAACAAATTCTTCACCACCTATACGGGCAAATAGGTCATCTTTGCGACAGAGTCTTTTGATAGTCTCTGAAATTGCTACTAAGATCTCATCACCAGCATCGTGACCAAAATTGTCATTAATATCTTTAAAGTGGTCGATATCAAGCAGTAAGAAGGCCATTTGAATGTCTTGTCCTTTAAATACGTTGATTTTATGTTCAAGAAAACGACGATTTCCAATACCTGTTAAATGATCGGTTTCAGAAGCTTTTTTCAATGTTCTATTAGTGGCTTCTAAACGAGCTATAACCTGTTTTCTTAGCATCAATATGAGGAATAAAACTAAACTGAACAGTGAAACAATAATAACAGCAAATAAGTACAAGGAAGAGTGTCGAGATTTGCGTTCACTACTAAGTAATTCATCTTGCAATATTATATAATCACGTTCCATTTGTAATTGGTTTTCTAATTTTTGAACTATACCTTCCTGTATCAAAGGTTGAATTTGATTTCTTCTTTCAATGTATTCTGATTGAATTGTAGCCGCGGATTCAAAATTTCCTTGGCTTAACTCTAATTTGGCTAAATTCTCGTACAGCGCCATTTCACTTTCCACTGATATTTTATCTTTCACTTCAATGATGCCCTTTTGGTATATATCAACGGCTTCCTTTATTTGGTTCGTTTGAATCAAAACTTCAGCTAATCCTAAATATGCTGCTGCAACAGCAGGTGGATAAGCGCTACCCTTTTCATCGTTGATAACAAATTTATAGAGGGACTTGGCGGAGCGAAACTCTTTTGACGACTTATACACATGAGCCAAGTTTACCGATGCTTCACTAAAGGTGAAGTCACTGATAAGAGGCTGATTACTTATAACTTTTTCTAGTAAGTTTTGTGCTTGGAGCAATTTTCCCGATTTTAAGAAAGATACACTTAAGCCTACAGAAGCATTCATTTTCATTTCAATGTCATTGAGCTCTGTATTAATCTTTATTGATTGTTCAAAATATTTAGCAGCATTTGCATAGTCATTTTGAGAATTTAGTACATTCCCTAGGTTATTAAAAACCATCGCTAAATCTTCTTTTTTATCACTTAACTTAGCGAACTTTAACGCTTCAATGTAGTATTTCATTGCATTTTCATGATCAATAAGTAGTTCGTAAAATACGCCCATGGCTCTATTTGCAACAGATATTAAATGAAAACTTTCGCTAGCATTTGCGCTAGTAATTGCTTGATTCAAATGAGCAAAAGCCTCCTGGTTTAAGCCTTGATACATTTCAGCTTGTCCAAGTAAACGTAATGCTTTTGCTTTATTAAAATTATTATTATGACGTTTAGAAAAGGTTAATGCTTGTGTCGCATAATGTGCTGTCTTTTTTGGGTCGAGATAAAGATAATAGTTTGCCAATTCAATTAATGGCTCTATTCTCGCTTCATCATCTAGGGAAAGCTCTATTAATGTTGTTTTTAACAGATCAACATTAATTTCACTCGCTAAAATATATGAGGATGCAACCCAAGGTAATAATAATGTTAAGAACCATTTAATCATTTTAAACCTTTTATCCATAATAAGGGCGTTCAATATACAAGGCAGTATCAATTTACATTGTAAATACTTTTATTGTAGAGCATTCGATGTGCAGTAGTAATTGTAGCCTAATCATATTATTAACGTGATATAACATAAATGTCTACTCTAATTGATTTTTCACAAACTGAACTGCTCTAATGGCACCGCACACTATAATGAAGGCTAATTAATCCATTTAATTACAGTTCGACTTTATTCACAGATTACGAACTTTTACACCCCCTTTACTAATCGAAAACCGTGGGTAGAGTTAAACCGTTTAGTGGTGGTATCCCAATACCGTTTAGATAATCGCAGTCTGTTAGGCTCGTCATACCAAGAACCTCCACGTAGCACTCTATAATCACAACCGCCTTCAAGCCAGGCACTACCATCAGTTGGTGCTTCAATATAATTGTAGTTAGAGCAATCTTGAATCCATTCCCAAACATTGCCAAGCATATCATATAAACCAAATGGATTAGCGTCATAGCTTTGCACCGGATTTGCCGATTTTTGTTTTCCACATTCATTACTCAAATAGCCATATCGTGCATGAGAGCAATTAATTTCATTTCCCCAATAATACTTAGTTTTCGAACCAGCACGTGCAGCATATTCCCATTGAGCTTCACTGGGTAAAGCAAACTTCTTCTCTCCTATACTTTGAGTTAATTTATTTAACCAAGGAATAAATTGTTCGGTAATATCATCAAAACTAACATTATTTACAGGGTAGTTAGCTTGAGTTTTACTGTCATATTTTGGTTGGTAATTGCAACCATTCGATTCAACACAGGCTTGCCACATAGCAAAAGTCACTTCTGTCGCCATCATTTTAAAGGAGCTGACATTGACCCAATGAACAGGTTTTTCATTATGATGACAAGCTTGTTCACCAACACAACCCATTTGAAATTTTCCTTCTGGTATGATTTTCATATTAGAAACTAACTTATTAATTGCTAATGGATCTTTTCCTTGCTGTAGAGTTTCACTAAAAGCCAAATTATTTGTTGCGGTACTCAATCCTATATATAGCAAAACAATTAACTTTTTACTTTGCTCTACTATTATTGTGAAATGATTCATTGTTTATTCCTTAAATTTTGTTTTGGATTGTTATAACTTTAAGATGAAAAATAGTTATCAAAGATATCCTCTATAAAGCTAAATTACTTATCAATAAGTAAAAAATACTGACGAATTTCAAAAACTTTATAATTTAGTGGAATTAATTTACTCTGAACTTTGTGGTTTTCTTTACTCGTTTGCTTTTTATTGTATTTTACTGAATTGCAAGTGCAGTACCTTTCGAGTGTTTGCCACGTTATATGCGTTAGCATATTGAGGGTTGACTAGTATTTCATATGAATACAGACTCCTGTATAATCCCGCGCATTAAACAACTGCCTTAGCAAATACACCAAGTAAACTATAAAGACAGTTAAACCAACATTTATGACGCTGCTCTTTGAATATTAAATGGTAAGTAAAATCACCAATAAAAGCTAAGAGCAAGTTGAGACAAAACATGACCGTAGAACAATTCGACCCGCAAGCCCCTAAGAAAATCAGTAACTCGGTAGAAAGCCAAACAACCACTTTAGACATTCCATCTAAAATGATTGCAGAGCAACATCAAGAAGTTGTAACTTCACATCCAGAGTCAGAACGCGCTGCAAAGGTAGGCTTCGTAAGCCTCGGCTGCCCGAAGAACCTTGTTGACTCTGAACGCATTCTTACTCAACTTCGTACTGAAGGCTATGACGTTGTGAATTCGTACGATGATGCAGAACTAGTCATAGTGAACACCTGTGGCTTTATTGATTCCGCAGTACAAGAATCTTTAGATACAATCGGTGAAGCGTTGGCGGAAAATGGCAAAGTGTTGGTTACTGGATGTTTAGGCGCGAAGAAAGATGAAATTATTGAACTTCACCCTAATGTATTAGGCGTTACAGGCCCGCATGCTTATGATGAAGTGTTAACCCAAGTTCATCAGCATGTGAGTAAACCTAAACATAATCCTTTTATTGATTTAGTGCCTGAACAGGGCGTTAAGCTTACCCCTAAGCATTATGCCTATTTAAAAATATCAGAAGGTTGTAATCATCGTTGTACTTTTTGCATTATTCCCTCAATGCGCGGTGATTTAGATTCTCGTCCTGTTGGTGATGTGCTTGGTGAAGCAAAGCGCTTGGTTAATGCTGGCGTTAAAGAGTTATTGGTTATATCACAAGATACTTCTGCTTATGGTGTTGATGTTAAACATAAAACAGATTTTTGGGATGGCATGCCTGTTAAAACACATATGCAGCAATTATGTGAAGAATTAGCGAAGCAGGGCGTTTGGATACGTTTACATTATGTGTATCCTTATCCTCATGTTGATAAAATTATTCCATTAATGGCGGAAGGTAAAATATTGCCGTATTTGGACATCCCATTTCAGCATGCCAACAAACGCATATTAAAACTAATGAAGCGTCCTGGTAGCTCAGACAGAGTATTAGAGCGTATTGCTAAATGGCGAGAGATTTGTCCTGAACTTGTTATACGCTCAACGTTTATTGTTGGGTTCCCAGGTGAAACAGAAGAAGAGTTTGAAGAGTTATTAGCATTTTTAGAGGAAGCACAGTTAGACCGTGTTGGCTGCTTTAAATATTCACCTGTCGAAGGCGCTACTGCGAATGCTTTACCTGATCATGTTTCTGATGAAGTAATGGAAGACAGACTTCAACGCTTTATGACGGTTCAAGCTAAAATTAGTGCGGATAAACTGCAAGCACGCATTGGTCAAGAATATCTAATTCTTGTTGATGAAGTGAATGACCTTGGTATTGTCGGGCGCTCATACATGGATGCACCGGAGGTTGATGGTAAGGTTTATTTATCTGATGACTTTGATGCTAAGCCTGGTGATCAAATCTGGGTACAAATCATCCATGCTGATGAGCATGATGTTTGGGGCGTTAGAGTCGAAGATTGATAGATTTAAGTTAGGCTTAACAATTCAGTTTAAGCCTAACTAGTATTGCTCACTTGTACTGGTTGAATGACGCTAAGGCAGCTATATGAAAGTTATAGAGTTTATTAGAGAAAAAAGAAAAAATTTCCAACACCAAAATGATCAGTTCATTGCCAAGTTAGAGCCTAAATTTAAGAACTTATCAAATTTATTCAATAACAAAATCACAATGCCTTTTAGGAATACGCTAAATAACCCTTGGTTCTCTCAATTTAGTCCCGTAGATTCTGAAGAAAGTAAGGCTGAGAAGGTATTAGTACAAATACCTGAAGCAGAAAAAACATATAAGAGCCTTCTTGAAAAAATTGATACCGTCACCTTTTTAGGCGAATGGCACTCGGTAGAACAAGAGTGTATTGATCAATTTGCAGAAGTCACAGGTGATAAACAGTGGATTCATACAGACCCTATACGTGCAGCGAAAGAGTCGCCGTTTAAAGCGACAATAGCTCATGGATTTTTAACTTTATCATTAATCCCAAAATTAACTAATTCAGTTGATTTGGATAATAATCCATATCCAGAAGCTAAGATGGTTATTAATTTTGGTCTAAATCAAGTACGGTTCCCTTACCCAGTTAAAGCGGGTACTCGTGTTAGGGCCAGTATTAAATTAGTCAACTTAGTACCTATGAAGCGAAGTATTGAAGTTGTTAATGAAGTAAGCATTGAAGTTGAAAACAGTAAGCGTTTAGCTTGTGTGGCTGAAACTGTATTAAGATTATATTTTTAGTACTTCTTTTCTGAATTAAGTTCTTAAGCTGTTAATAGAGTACGTTAATTTAAATGCCAAGCCAGGCGATTTGATGTGGGTGCAAATAATTCATGCCGATAAACATGATGTTTGGGGCGTTCGCGTAGAAGATTAGTATTTTAACTTTAATTACTCATTACCTAATATAAAAAGCCCAATTTAAAATAAGTTGGGCAATTATAATCTTAGTTATATCGGTGTGATTACCAACTATATATATACGCAATATATTGTTCTTTTAATGCCTTATCAGTTTTTTGTATCAAATAGCTGGCTGCTCTTTAGCGTTAATAATATTTGTATTAACTGCTTAGTCATAGGAATGGCCGATGCAGGGTTTTGCCCTGTGATCAAGCGACCATCAACTACTACATGTGCTTTTCCTTTTGCCTTTGATGAATAACGACCGCCAAGCTCAATAATTTTATCTTCCAGCAAGAACGGGTAGTTATTTCGTGCCCAACGACCTTCTTCATGATTGGCTTTTGCCGTTATTTTTTTGCCTACTATTAAGCGGCTGCCATTTTCAAGAGTAACATTGAGTAAAGCTGCAATACCGTGACAATCAGCTGAAACAACACCACCATTTTGATAAATTGATGCAGTGAGTTTTTGCATCGCTTCATTGTTAATAAAGTCAAACATTGGCCCTGAGCCGCCAGCAAAATAAATGGCTTGATAGTTATTAGCTTTTATTTGGTTAATCGTTAAAGAGTTAGATAGTTTTTTTGGTAAACTTGATTGCTCAAACCATTTTTCTTGTTCTGATGATAATCTTGAACTGCCACTTTCTTTGCCTTTACCACCTAAAGGACTAGCAATATCAATTTCAAAACCTGCTTGTTGTAATAGTTGATAAGGCTCTAATACTTCAGGTAGCCAGTAGCCGTGTTTATCACTGGATATTACTATCAAGACTCTTGCTTCATTCTGCTTCTTGTTTTTTAAGGTTTGAACATTGCTGTTGGCAGCTAAACTGCTTAGGCTCAAAAAAGTAACAAATAAAATGCTAAAGCAGATCATTGAAAAAGTTCTTAATGTTACCTTTGGTTGTTTGTGTGTATTGAAAGCGAAAATATTATTCATCTATTACTCCATATTTCGGATGCATTTTTTAAGTACATTGCTGTTTGATATGTTGCAATTTTAGATAAAGCATCAATGAAAAGAATGAATAGCGGGTGACTAATTAGGAACAATGTTGGAAACTGTTATGACCAAACTGTGACCGAGGCCGTATTTAAAGACTTTACAGGGAGCTTAATCAGATAAGTCGCCCTTGTGAGGCAAAGTACAATTTAAAAACCTTAATAACTTTATTAAAGTGCAGTACCATAAACAGTATTAACTTTTGAATTAATCGAATAAAAATAATAAAACAAGGACCTACTTTGCGCTATTTACACTTTGCTGATATTTGCATCGATACCCATAACCAACTGCTTTATCGTCAAGGTGAAACCATTAACTTGGCACCTAAAGTATATGATCTATTAGTATTTCTTTGTCAAAATAGCCATAGAGTGATCAGCAAAGATGAATTGATGGAGCAAGTATGGACTGGTACCTTAGTTACCGAAAATGCGATAAGTCGTACCTTAGTGAAAGTGAGAAAAGCGTTAGCTGACGATCCCAAAAAGCCACAGTTTATTATCACAGTGCCCCGTAAAGGTTATCGCATGGTTGCTGATTTTGTTGCCTCGGACACTGTGAGTAATCAGCCTGAAGGGAGCGTTTCTCTTAATCAAACAGATGATTTTAATGACGACGAGGAACAGGCAGAACTTTTAGAAAAAAAACAGCAAAGTACGTTAACTGCCCAGCCATTAGTATTTAATCAAAGTAGAACAACGAAATATACTATATCGATAGCGGTTGGCGTCATTATGATCATTGCTATTATTTATGCGCTATCAATAAAAACAAACACTGTATTACAAACTAAGCAAATAAAACCGTTAACCCGTGAGGTAGGTGTTGAGCAATATCCAGCAGTATCACCAGATTTAACTCAGTTAGCTTATCGTAAAGACGTGTCAGGTAAGCCCTCATACATTAATATTGAAAACCTTAGCAGTCATGTAAAGCAGTCTATTACTCATGAAAGAGGCACCTTAAGCAAACCGGTTTGGTCGCCAACACAAGATAAATTAGCTTTTTTATATAAACACAATAGTGTTTGTATGATCTTTTGGGCAGAGCTTTCAGATATTAAAAATAAAGATACTTGGCAAGACATTACTGAATGTGGATCTCAAGCTAGTCCGCACTTTGTTTTTTCACCAGATGGACAATACCTGTATTTTAACGACAGACAATCGGCAAGTCATGGATATCAAGTTTTTAGGGTAAATTTAGCTAATAATGAGAAAGATATTGTTAACCAACCCATTACTAATGGTTTAGGTAATTACAGTTTTGATATTTCGCCCGATGGCGAGAGGTTGCTGATGATTAACAGTGAATTTTCGCCGACAACTCGTATTTATACCTTAGAAATAAAAACTTCAACCCTTGAGCAAACGGCTCAGTTAGATTATTTAATGCGCTCAGTACTTTGGCATCATGACAATGAAACTATCATTCATCCGTCACCACATCCTGCCTATGAACTTTGGCAAAGTGATTTAGCAGGTAACAAGCTTGCAGTAGTAGCCAGTAATACCTCAAGAGTAAAACATTTATCACGAGTAAATAACGGCAAAGATTTTAGCTTCGTTTCTTATTTACTCAATAAAGATATTCATTTTAAGTCAAAAGACCAAGTTGATGTTGAGCTAGATAATTCAACGGTAATGGATTATTTGCCCACGTTGGCAAATAATACAAACCAATATGCCTTTGTCTCTAAACGTTCTACTTCAGCAGAAGTTTATCTTAGCACCATAACAGGTGATAAAAATAACAGTACAGAAAATGCTAAACAGTTGAGTCAATTCAATAATCCAGTGAAGTTATACGACTTAGCTTTTTCGCCGAATGATAGTCAACTTATGGTGCTGGCTGATAATCAAATCTATGTTGCAAATATTGACGAAATGTCGATGAAAAAGCTGCCACTTGATAATATCGCGATTGTGGCAGTGAGTTGGCAAGATGAAAATAACGTACTGTTTTCTACCATTAAAAACGCCGACTGGACACTAATGACTTATAACATTAGTGAACAGAAACTATCCTCTATGTCGGTAGGGTATCAAGGCGGGCTTTATTCAGCAGTCGATAATAGTTTTTATTTGATCGCTGATGAAAGCTCGCAAGTGATGAAGTTCACTGAGGTCTCAGCAAAACCACAAGCGACTGACTTAATTTGTCAGCCAAGTATTATAAATAGAAAACTCAATTTAAAAGCAACCAGTGACGGCTTAGTGTGCCAATCAAATGCTGAAAATAAACAATATAATCAGTACTCCTTTGTTCAGAAAACTAGCCAAACTTGGCAAAATCCACCCGCAGGTAATGATTTTGAAGCCAATAAAATTGGTATGATTTACGCAAAAATGAAGCGTTCAGTTGCTGATGTTATGCAAACAAGTAGTTTTTAAATCAAATAAAACAAGTTAACTTTCTTTAAATTACAAACCTAGTTCGTTGTTTTCATTGTATTAAAGTTGTGACCACCATGGTGGTCACAACTTCTTCCTCGTTAATCACTCTTTAATCCCACTTTGTTCCTTATTTCCCCACCGTTCTGGTTAACACTGCTTATCAAATCAACGAGCAGGAATTATTATGGACAAGCCACTAATAAAAAAGAATAAGAAGAAATATCAAGCTAAGTATTTATTTGCAGGCCTTAGCACTAGCGCATTTATCGCTATTTTTGCTTTCTCTCAAAGCAATGCTTCCTTAAGTAACTCAGGGAAAAATTATAATGTTGCCGCTAACAATTTAGTTATTAGCACTATTAAGCAAGCCGAGTTTGCTGAATATCTACCACTGCGCGGTGTTGTTGAGCCGGAAAAAACAATTTTTATTGATGCTATTGATGGTGGTCGTGTTGAAGAAGTACTTATTCAAGAAGGTGCTTTAGTAAAGCAAGGACAAGCTATTTTAAAACTTAGTAATACTAACTTGCAATTAAATGTTCTAGCCCGTGAAGCCGAAGTATCAGAGCAAATCAACAATATGCGCAACACTCGCTTAGCGTTAGAGCAAAACCAGTTATCACTTAAGCGTGATGTTATTGAACTAGATTTTAAAGTATTACGCCTGCAAAAACAGTTTACTCGAAATCAAGCATTGGTGAAGAAAAACCTAATCTCAGAGCAAGCATTTGAAACGGTAAAAGATGAGTTGGACTTTCAACTTAAATACCGCGAAACCGTACAGCAAAGCCAACAAAAAGAGGCGTTATTACAAAGTCAGCAATTGGAGCAACTTACTCAAAGTATCAAAACTTTAGAGTCTAACTTAGCTATTTCTCGTGGCAGTTTAGACAAGTTGATTATTCGCGCCCCGAGTAGCGGCCAGTTAACCTTTCTTGATGCGCAGGTAGGAGAATCGAAAAGCAATGGTCAGCGGTTAGGGCAAGTGGATTTAATCGAGCAATATAAAGTGACCGTACAAGTGGATGAGTTTTATGTTAGCCGTGTAGCAAAAGGGCAAACTGCCAGCTTTGAGCTTAACCAACAAAGCCATCAAATAGAGGTGGTTAAAGTCTACCCAGGGATCGACAACGGCAGATTTAAAGTTGATTTTAGTCTTTCAAATAAGGCCATAACCAAGAAACTTCGTTTGGGACAAAGCGTGCAACTGAAGTTCAACCTCTCACCAAGTGAGTCCAAATTACAAATTGCTAATGGCGGTTTCATGCAAAACACTGCAGGTAGTTGGGTCTTTGTTGTTGATGAAAGTGGTGAGCTAGCCAGTAAACGTATCGTTCGTTTAGGTAGAAAAAACCCACAAAGTATCGAAGTACTTTCGGGCCTAAGCAAGGGCGAGCGTGTTATTACTTCTTCTTATGCTAGCTTTGCTGATGCTGAACAATTAAGCCTTTCAGCAAGCGATTAACCCTCAAAACACCAAAAACAACACTGTAACTAATTACAAAGCACAGAAAGTTAACTTTCTATCAAGAAAAATAAGGAATTACCATGATCAAATTTGACCAAATAAGCCGCTCTTTTATTGGCGATGAAGTAGAAACAGTAGCGATAGATGAAATGAACTTAACCATTAATGAAGGAGAATTTTTATCTATTCTAGGGCCATCAGGTTGCGGTAAGTCTACCTTACTTAACGTACTAGGCATGTTAGATAGCATAGACACGGGCGAGTTTAGCTTTTTTGAAAACCCAGTTGATAAATTTAGCGAGCAACAAAGAGCTCTTTTAAGAAAGCAGCATATAGGTTTTATCTTTCAAAACTTTAACTTAATTGATGAGTTAACCGTTGAGCAAAACATTGAATTGCCACTTTATTACCATAATGTTGCTAAAGCAGAGCGAAAACGGTTGGTTGATGCAGTATTAGAACGTGTTGATATTAGCCATCGCCGTAAACACTTACCGGCAAAATTATCAGGTGGTCAGCAGCAACGTGTTGCTATCGCACGAGCCATAGTTACCAATCCAGATTTAATTCTAGCGGATGAGCCTACTGGTAACCTAGACTCAAAAAACTCAACTCAAGTGATGGAGTTATTGCAGCAACTTAATCAAGAGGGAGCAACCATAGTGATGGTTACCCATGCACCTGAGCATGTTGTTTACGGCACTCGAGTTATCGAATTACTTGACGGAAAGGTTATTAATGATCACCGAGTAAATGAAACAGTAAAGCAAACGGTAGCGGAGGTGACCTGTGCTTAAGTTATTATTTATTGTTGCCTGGAGAAACTTTTGTCGAGATAAATTAACTAGCTTTATTCAATTAACAGGCTTAGTTATTGGTATTGCCAGTTTTATCTTAATTCAGCTTTATGTAGATCATCAAAAGAGTTACAACACAGCGTTTACTGATGCTAAGCATATATATCGAATTAATTTAATTCGTGGTGAGAATAAACCACAAGCACAAACACCGCTGAGGCTGGCAAGAGAATTAACACAAAACTTTAGTGAAGTAGATGATGCTACCCGTGTTTCACCATCAAGCGTTTCAGTGAAACATTTACAAGGAGTTTACTCTGAGCGCGCACTCTACGCTGACGCTAATTATTTAGACTTTTTTGATTTTCAATTAATTGAAGGGGATGTAAATACAGCACTAGACGCGCCAGATAGCCTAATACTGCATCAAGAGTTAGCGATTAAGTACTTTTCCACCACCGTTGGGGTAATAGGCAAGCGTTTAACCATTAATGGTAAAGATCATCAAGTAACCGGTGTTGTTAAAAAACCAACCACGCCAACAACTATGCCATTAACGATGATACTACCAATGGAGAGCTTCTATGGACAAATTTCACGACCAGAGTGGATTGATGCATGGAACTTTAATGCCACTAGAACCTATGCCAAAATTAAACAAGCAGCTAAGTTAAGTACATTAACGCAAACAGTTAGCGACTATTATGATAGCCGCGCTAAAGGGTTGTCATCATTTAAAACTAATCGTGTCATCATTCAACCATTACTGGATATCTACCTTGATAACACTACGACAAAAAGCTTAATACCACCAAGTAGTGGCGCGATGGTTACTGTATTTAGCATTATCTCTGTAATGATATTGTTATTGGCTTGTGTCAACTTCACTAACCTTTCAACGGCTGCTGCAATGCGTAGAGGCAAAGATGTTGGGGTTCGTAAAGCCTTAGGCGCCAGTAAAATACAATTGATCACGCAATATTTATCTGAGGCTGTTATGTTATCCGCCATTGCCAGTATGTTTGCATTGTTCTTGGTTTACCTTTGTTTACCTGCTTTTAATCAATTAATGAATGCGGAGATGGTCTTTAATGTTTCAGCTGCACAATCAATACAGCTACTTGGATTAACTTTATTAGTGGGTGTATTAGCAGGCAGTTATCCAGCGTTTTATTTAAGTAACTTATCACCAGCCCATGTACTAAAAGGTTTAGTAAGTACGTCTAAATCAGGGGTGTTTTTAAGACAATCACTTATTATTTTACAGTTTGCCATTGCGGCTTTCTTACTGGTTGCCAGCTTAGTAGTAAACTGGCAAATGCAATATATAAAGAATATGGAGCAAGGCTTTGATCGTGAAGGCGTTATAGTTGTTTCTCACGGCGATAACACTTACAACGCGTTTAAGAGTCAATCATTGCGTCATCCAGACGTAATGTCTGTCACTATGTCACATACTGTGCCTACCAAGGCAACCAGAACCTCAAATACCGTCAGGCGACTAGATGATATTACCAATGAAATTTGGGTAGGTAATAACCCAGTAAGTGTAGATTTCTTCAAAACCTATGGTATTAAACTGTTAAGTGGTCGGGTATTTTCTAAGGCCTATGTTAACGATGCTTATAAAGAGAATAAGGATAACTGGCAGTCATCAACAGGTAAGTTGGTTATTAACCAAACGTTAGCGGCTACGTTAGGTTGGAGTCCAGAAGAAGCGGTTGGTCAATTACTTACCTTAGGTGGTGGTCAAGACGGTTTACATAACCATCAAATCATTGGCGTGGTTGAAGATAGTCACTATGTTAATGTGAAAAACACCATACCACCAATGACCTACGTATTATCGGCGCAGCCAAAAGACTTATCACTACGTTGGACGTCAATTCGCTTTAAAGCGGGTACACGTTTACAAAGTTTAAAAGAAGTTGAGCAAATATGGTTAGGTTTAGCACCAGATTTAGCCTTCAAATATGATTGGGTAGTAGATTTATTTGATTCAAGCTATCGCAATGAAAACCAGCAAACAGATTTATTAAATGTATTTACCCTATTAGCCATTGTGGTTACAGCCATTGGTTTATTTGGTTTAGCAGCCTTTAATACCCAACGCAGAGTGAAAGAAATTGCGGTACGTAAAATATTAGGGGCAAGTACTGGGCAGTTATGTTTTATGTTGGTAAACCAGTTCTCAAGCTTAGTGATGATAGCCAATGTGATAGCACTACCTTTAGCATATTTGTTAATGCGAGATTGGTTAGATAACTTTATCTACCGTATTAATATGCCCTATAGTGCTTTTATGCTAAGTGCGATATTTAGTTTAATGATTGCTTACATAACAGTAATGGTTATAGCTTATCGAGCAGCAACAGCCAAACCGGTAGATTCATTACATTGTGAGTAATCAGAAGAGTGATATATTAAACATCAAAAACTTATTCTTACACGAAAATGTTTTACTAATACCATATTTAATGTGTATAAAAGTCGATAAATATGTTGTTAATTTAATTTAAACTCTAAGTAATGAAGTGAATTCTCTTGGTGCGGTAGGACGTTCTTATATGAATGCACCAGAAGTTTATGACAAAGGCGAGAAGTAAAATAATTTAAACCACTCGCCTTTATAATGATATCAGTCTCAAATTTCATATTCTATGGTAATAGGAAGTTTGGTATCTGAAATGATTAAATGTTTAATTATAAATCTTTCCAATACTATCTATTTGCGTGAGATAAATTCTCAAATCTAGCTCTATTTGATGATAGTTCGGTAACATATGCAGGCACAGTTGATAAAACGCTTTGTTGTGCTCCTTTTCTTTCAAATGCGCTAATTCGTGTACCACAATCATTTCTAAAAACTCTTCAGGGACTGATTTAAACACTGTAGCAATACGAATTTCATTTTTATTCTTTAATTTGCTGCCTTGCACTCTTGAAACAAAACTGTGTAAACCCAGTGCATTATTGATCACGTGTATTTTATCGTCGAACTGAACTTTACTTAGCGGTGATGACTTCTTTAAGTATTGATTTTTCAAATCCATCACAAAAGTTCTTAAGGCTTTATCATTTACAATGTTGTGAGTTTGAGGATATTTTGAAAGTAAATATTTGCTCAAGGTTTTTTTATCAAGCATTGATTTAACTTGATTTTGTATTTCTGATGAATAAGCGGAAATGTATTTTAATACGGTCAATTTTACATAATTCGTTAAGATTGTTTAGCTGATTATTGTAATGATAAATTCTATAAATTGCACCGTTCTTTTCTGGTGCTATTTTTTAACTGTTAATTTCCAGATATTAAATGCCTAAATTAACATTTTCATCAGAAATTTATCTTTTCAAGCAATCATCGACTACGCTTAAGCTACTAAAACAGGGAGGAAGGTATGGGTAGAAGAAACCAAGAAGTAAAGGATGTTGAAGTTACTTATGATAAAAGCGAACAGCTAGTTTCTACCACTGATCTTAGAGGTATCATTACCTATGCGAATAATATCTTTTGTCAGGTTGCTGGTTATAGTCTTGATGAATTAATGGGTAAAAATCATAACATTGTTCGTCATCCAGATATGCCTAAAGCTGCTTTTAAAGATTTATGGACCAAAATGGAGACAGGACAATCATGGCGAGGCATGGTCAAAAATCGCTGCAAAGATGGTAGCTTTTATTGGGTTGATGCCTATGTAACTCCGCTATATGAAAATGGTAAACATGTCGGTTATCAATCTGTTCGAATTCAACCAAGCAATGTGCTAAAAGAAAAAGCGGCAAGCGTTTATAAAAAAATAAACGCAGGTAAATCACTTGAGCCGAAATTGACCGCCATTAAATCAAGAAGATATATATCACTAGTTACTTTTATTGGTTTAATAATATGGAGCTTGATGACATTACCATTAATTTCTTCAGGAATTTTATTGTTGTTTTTGATTACGTTAATTTTTATCAATATGAAAGAGTTACTCAATACGCCGTTAGCATTAGATAAGCTGCAGGCTCAATTTGATAGTCCTAGCCGCCTTATTTATGAAGGCCATGAACCCTTTGATATTGCCAATTTTCATATTGGTTTATTAGAGGCGCGCATAAAAACTATTTTGGGCAGAACTTCAGATGCAACAGTGCAATTACAGCACTTGGCCGGAGCAATTAACGACATATCTTCAACCACTAGTGCCAGTGTAGATATTGAAACCGAAGAGTTAGATCAGTTAGCTACCGCCATTCATGAAATGTCAGTAACAGCTAAAGATATAGGCCGGTCTACGTTAGAAGCGGCGGATAAAACCCAAGAAACGCAAGAGCGATGTCAGCAAACGCAAAGTAATATGAAACACACTGCTACAATGGTGACTCAATTGGCCAGCGATGTTCAACAAGCAGCTAACTCTGCTAATGAATTAGTGAAGGAGTCGGATGATATTGCCAAGGTAATGGCTGAAATTCAAGGTATAGCCGATCAAACCAACTTGCTGGCATTAAATGCGGCCATTGAAGCCGCAAGAGCAGGTGAACAAGGTCGTGGTTTTTCTGTAGTCGCCGATGAAGTAAGGGCTTTGTCTAGTAGAACTCATGAAGCAACTAAGTCAATTCAAACTTCTGTGGGACAAATGCAATCAACGCTGAAAGGTTGGTCAACTAAAATGGAACAAAGTAGCCAACAAGCGGAAATTACGCTTAATGAAACGGCTTCAACGCAAGAGTTAGTGGAAAGTATTTCTGATAAAATGAGTGAGATTTACGATATATCAACCCTGATTTCAACTGCAGCAGAGCAACAATCTATGGTTAGTGAAGACTTATCAAAAAATGTTGTTCGCATTAGTGATTTAAGTAAAGAGACTAAAGTTCATGCAGACAACTTAAAAGAAGGCAGTGATGAATTGTCTAAGAAGTCTGATGATATCGCAGCCTTGTCAGATATGTTTTTATAATATTAGGTATTAATGTTAAGCACAAATTTTATTGTTTTCAAAAGAATCATAATTTTTGCTGAAAAGTAAAAGCGCATAGAAAAAGTCTAAATAATAAAATTTAGGCTTTTCTTGTTAATAACATTTCTACAACCAAGTTGATGAATAATCGAACATTCGACTATATTTAATAAATCAGCCTGTCTGACATAACTACTCAATTTGGCTAAATACCATATTGGTATAGTCAACCATGCCAATAATTTCTTTGTTTTCAATAACAGGTGCAAGGTGAATGCTAAAGCGCTCAAATAATCGGGCGCAATACCTTACATCCATTTCAGGTAATACAGTCATCAATGGTTTTGCCATTATTTCATATAAGTTCACGCGATCGGGCGAGCGATCTTTCGCTATTACTTCTTTGGCAATATCTGCAAGCATCACTAAACCGTATTCATCTAGGTCATGACGTTTATTAATAATCAAGGCGCTAATTTGATGTTCTTTGGCTAATTTAATCCCCTCAGCAACCGTCATCATACCATCGGCTAATTGATAGCTGTTGGTGGTCATTACATCTTTAACTTGTACTAATTTATGGTTCATAGCTCTTCCTCAACTTTACCTTTTAAGCGCTCTACCTGATGAGCAACACCTACTGCATCTTCTACATTTAATTGAATGGCAATACCTTTACCAGGATCTTGATCAAAACCAGCAATCTTGCTAATTCGCTCAAGTATTTTTCTTGATAAATGTTCTTCAACAACAAAAAGTAATACATCTCTTTGTGTTTCAAGTTGCATGCCAAAAAAAGTGCGTTGGCGATTTATACCTTCACCTCTGGCATTATTTATTATGGTTGCGCCTGTAGCGCCGGCCATTCTTGCACCTTTCATTACGTCGTCTGTTACTGCGTCGTCAACGAAGGCAACAATTAATTTAAATTGCATGTGATCACCTGTTTTATTAACATTTTTTTGACTCTTTAAGGAGCCTTGTTTTTTCTAATTTAAGTTACGTTTATTTTGTTTGTCTTTTTTAATTCTGTTTCTTTTTTCTAATTTTTGTTCAACTCGCCGTGCTTTGGCTTCAGTTAATTGTGCATAAGCCATTACTGCAATTATTGGAAATAAACTCGCAAAAGCGATTAAACCGAATCCATCAATTAGTGGGCTACGTCCTGGAATTGTACTCGCTAAACCTAAACCTAAAGCAGCAACTAAAGGTACGGTTACGGTAGATGTTGTTACACCACCAGAATCATATGCCAATGGCACAATTAATTTAGGGCAATAAAAAGTTTGTATTACCACAACAATATAACCAGCAATAATATAGTAATGAATAGGATGACCAACAACGATGCGGTAACTCCCTAGAGCGATACCGATAGCGACACCAATTGCCACTGAAATTCGCAAGCTATTCGCACTGATAGCACCACCAGAAACTTCCTCTGCTTTAATGGCTACGGCAATAAGTGAGGGCTCTGCAATCGTTGTACTAAAACCGATTGCGGCGGCAAAAACATAAACCCACTTATAATCTGACCAATGAATACTTGTTAAAACGTGTTCACCAGCATGAATAAATTCGGGTGCGGTTAATTGTTCTGCCATCATTTTTCCTAGCGGGAATAAGGCTTTTTCCAAACCAAGCAAAAACAATGCTAAACCAATAAGTACATAAAAAAAACCGTATCCTACTTGCTTGATATGAGGAATAGGTTTGCGAATAACCAGAAGTTGAAAGCCCAAGATTATCGACAGAATAGGTAACACATCAATAACGGTATTTTTTAAGGTGGTTAAAAACTCAAAGAATAAATCCATTAACTGATCACCATGCCGTAAATCATCACAAAAATCATCGGTGTTAAGGATGCAAAAGCAATCAAACCAAAACCGTCAATCATCGGGTTTCTACCTTTTATTGCTGATGCTAAACCAACACCTAATGCTGTCACTAAGGGAACAGTAATAGTTGATGTAGTAACGCCACCGGAATCGTATGCAATGCCAATAATCCAGCTAGGAGCAATGATAGTCATCAGCACAACAACAACATAACCGCCCAGAATTAGATATTGTATAGGCCAACCACGAATTATGCGTAGTACACCAACAACAATGGCAAAGCCAACAGCAAAGGCAACGGTAAAACGTAAACCGTTAGCATAAGAACGTTGTGATTCTAGCGTATCGCTAATGACGCCCCCCGATGCGGCAACAATTGCAGCTTCTTTTGCTACGGCGATTAATGAAGGCTCAGCCACTGTTGTGCCAAACCCTAAACAAAAGGCAAAAGTGAGTAACCAACTAATACTTCCTTTTTTTGCGAATGCTTGCGCCATCGATTCACCAATGGGAAACAAACCCATTTCTAAACCGTAAATAAAGAAAGTTAAACCAAGAACGACTAATGTTAGGCCAATTAAAATATCACCAATATTAGGCATGGGCTGTTGCAGAACGGCAAATTGAAAAAATGCAATAACGAGAATAATGGGTAGTAAGTCTTTGCAACTACCCAATAGAGCTTTTAGAAAAACGAGAAACTGATGATTCATAAAAATAATGTAATGGAGATTACTTAATATTATAAAATTAATTAAAACAATTACTTTGATTCAACACAAGGTAATTGTTTATTTAAAATCAAAAATAGAGGTTGATGATCTTTTATATTTGAAACCAAATTTATGCACATTCTAAGGCGAACATACTTTTATAGTTTACTTTTCTGAGACAATAATTTCTTTCCCATTTACTTGATTCAGATTAAGAAAATTGGAGGGTTTACCCTTGCTGTATTTTCTGTCGCTGTTTATTCTCTTTAGTCTTCGCCATAATCTTAGAGAATAAAATGAAAGAGAATTATTTCAAAAAGTATCCGAACAAAGAAGGATTTTTCAATGAGTACGGTGGTGCATTTATTCCTCCAAATTTAGAAGACGAAATGAAGAAAATTAATGATGCATATTTTGCTATAAGTAAGTCGCATAAATTTATTTCAGAGCTACGTGATATTAGAAAGTATTATCAAGGTCGTCCTACCCCTGTTTACCATTGTCATCGTTTATCAGAAAAATATGGTGGACAAATTTATTTAAAAAGAGAAGATTTAAACCATACCGGTGCTCACAAACTAAATCATTGTATGGGAGAAGCTTTACTTGCTAAACACTTAGGTAAAAAGAAGTTAATTGCTGAAACAGGTGCGGGACAACACGGTGTTGCACTTGCTACGGCAGCCGCTTATTTTGGCTTAGAGTGTGAAATTCATATGGGCGAGGTTGATATTAAAAAAGAGTACCCTAATGTACTGCGTATGAAAGTATTAGGGGCAACGGTTATTCCCGCCACACATGGCTTGAAAACTTTAAAAGAAGCGGTAGATAGTGCTTTTGAAGCGTACCTCAAAGATCCTATTTCAACCATCTATTGCATAGGCTCCGTTGTTGGGCCACACCCATTTCCAATGATTGTACGTGATTTTCAGCGTATTATTGGTATTGAAGCTAGAGAGCAATTTTTTGATATGACAGGAGAATTACCTGACAGTGTTGTCGCTTGTATAGGAGGTGGTAGTAACGCGATAGGAATGTTTTCGGCCTTTTTAGATGATGATGAAAGTCAATTGTTTGGTATTGAGCCTGCAGGAAAGTCTTTTACTGCGGGAGAACATGCGGCCACAATGACGTTAGGTAAACCGGGTGTTATTCATGGCTTTAAATGTTATACCCTACAAGATGAAAATGGTGAACCAGCACCAGTACATTCTATTGCTAGTGGTCTAGATTACCCAGGCGTTGGTCCAGAACATAGTATGCTAAAAGATTTAAATAAAGTTACCTACGATAGTATTACGGATAAAGAGTGTATTGATGCTTTTTACGAGTTAAGTCGGTTAGAAGGGATTATCCCTGCTTTAGAAAGTGCTCATGCTGTTGCGTATGCTATGAAACTTGCGAAGAAATTTCCAGAAAGATCAGTACTCGTTAATTTAAGTGGTCGAGGAGATAAAGACCTTGATTATGTTGTTGATACCTTTGGTTTACCCTAGTAAAGTCGCATTTTAGGACAACAGCTTTTAATAGCTCGAAGTTGATTTTTTATTTTGGCGAACAAAAATAGTGTATAGAATGTAATATAAGTTATTACATTCACTCCAATTTATATCCTGGAATATTGCATAATTCAACCTTATCTATCTGAGATTTATCTAGGAAATTTTCAGCAAAGGTTAAGTAGACTTTTTGCTGTATAAAAACATCGAACAAGTCGGGGTCAATATGGTCATCTAGCTTCATATATCCCATAATTTTTAACGTTTCAGATAAGGTTTTAGGCTCTTTATAAGGACGATCATTAGCAGTTAATGCTTCAAATATATCTGCTATCGCCATTATTCTTGCTGGAATTGACATTTGATCACGTTTTAAGCCTTTGGGATAGCCCGTGCCATCCATTTTTTCATGATGACCACATGCATATTCAGGTACATTTTGTAAGTGTTTAGGGAATGGCATTGATTCAAGCATTTCTACAGTCACTTTCATGTGATCATTAATTATCTGACGCTCTTTTGCCGTGAGTGTACCGCGTTTAGTGATTAGGTTGAGTACTTCGTTGTTAGTTAATACCGATTGTGTTTTACCGTCAATCGAGATTTTATGTCTTTTGGCAATTTTGTAAACACGCTCAATTTTATTATCATCAAAGAATTCACCACCAGTGTTTGCTGTATTTATAAATTCACGATCGGAGGATAGTTCATTTAAGTAACTAATCTTTTCTTTATCGGTAAAATTTTTGGAATAGGTAATATCACGCGCAGCTATTTCAAAACGGGCGTTAACAAGCTCTACTCTGTCAAAAACAGTCTCTAATTTTTTAGCTTTATCCATTATGTATTCGGGTGTAGCAACCTTGCCACAGTCGTGTAACCATGCTGCGACACTTAATTGATGAAAATCTTCATTGCTCATTGAAAAGTCAGCTAAAGGACCTTCAGATACTCGATGACAAGCTTTGGCTAACATCATGGTTATTCTTGGAACTTTACGGCAATGGCTTCCTGTGTAAGGTGATTTTCTATCAATAGCCGAAGCAATTAATTTAGAAAATGAAGAAAATAAATTCTCCATTTCAACAACTAATTGTTTATTGGTTAAAATAATGGCAGCAAAAGAAGTTAGTGACTGAACAACTCTGATGACGTCATTATTGAAGGGTATTACTTCATTATGCTCGTTGGTTGCATTAATAAGTTGTATTACACCATTTAGCTCCCCTTGGTGGTTTTTCATGGGGATAGTTAATACAGATTTAGTTCTATATCCTATGTGCTCATCCATGATTTTTGCGGCACTAAAATCATAGTTTTCACATTCATCGACATTTTCAACGTTAATCATTTCCCCATTTGCGGCCGCAATACTAACCATAGCACTGGTATTAACTTCACCAAAAATATAAATATCAATATTAGGGAAGTTTATAGCATTATTGCTTGTCCCCCCTAAATGAATATTTAAGCTTGTGTTTAGCACTGTATTAAAGGCAAGTTTCTGATTTTCTGTAACGGAATAAATAGTGCCAGCGTCAGCACCGCTCAACTCCATTGCGCTTTTTAAAATTTTCTCTAGCAGGGCATGATGATTTTTCTCTGTAGATAATGCAATACCGATATCTACAAAGTGTTCAACATCGCTTTTGGCATTACTTTTAACGTCACTCATAAGGTAATCCTTTAACTCTGTTAGCTTTTTTGAGTTATATAGAGCCAAGTATAGGAGTAACCAGTTATTTTTGGAAAAATGTTAGCAAAAAATTATTTAACGATTACCCTTAATATTAATCACTAAGCAATTTGTTTTTCTAATGAATTTACCTAAAACAACACAATGGACTTTAGTTATTGGCATTTTGTTAATGCTATCTTATGTATTTTCGTTAAGAAACGACCTGCTTAAACAAGCTGATTTTTTTATTTTTGACTCACAAACAAAACAAGTAGCTAAACGTTTAAGTAGTGATAATGACATCGTTATTATCACTATTGATGATTATAGTTTGAGTAAAATGCAAGCTATATCAGGTATGTGGGTTTGGCCAAGAAGTGTGCATGCTCAGTTAGTTGCGAAATTAAATCAAAGACCAATTAAAGCCATAGTTTTTGATATTCTATTTGCAGAGCAAGATGTTTATCGGCCTGATGATGATGCATTTTTTAATGAAGTTTTGATGCAAAGCCCTAATGTTTACTTTGCAGCGTTACAGCAAAATGTAACTAATGAAGGTGGTGTCGCCATTGAAGAATTTGTCGATTTATTAATGATTGAAAAATCTGAATTAGCTAAAGTAAATATAAAAGCTAGTTTTGTTTTGCCTTTAGCTATTGAGCAGAGTTTTTGGCAAGCAGGTACCATTAATTTTACCAGTGATGCTGATGGCGTTGGTCGCTCTTATGACGTAAGGAGAAATATTGAAGGTTGGTTGATGCCATCTTTAGCAGCCAAGGTTGTTGCTGGTATAGGTATAACGACACCAGATGTGGATAAAGTGCAACTGCAGTGGCGAGGTAATGCACAGCAGCCTTTCACAACGTACAGCTATGGTGATGTTTATCAAGCGGTAATTGACCATGATGCGAGTTACTTATCTCAATTTGATAATAAAATCATTTTAATAGGCGCATCAGCTTCTGGTTTATACGATGCGCGAGCTACAGCAATCAATAAAAACTTACCTGGTGTTTATATGCTAGCTATGGCTATTGATAACTTAAAAAATCATCACTATTTGCACTCTGTACCTTATGCATATTCTTTGGTATTAGGTGTTCTTGTTATTTTATTAGTAACGCTTTGTTTTGTTTTTATTCAAAGTTATTTAAAGCAACTCGGTTATGCTTTTTTGTTAACTATCATCACTAGCTACTGCTTATGGTTAATTTCACAATCATTATTATTGCAACAACAGCTCTTATTTATAGGTGTTATTATTAGTTTTATGATCATCAGTTTTGTAGTCTTCTCGTTACTTTATGGCTATTTAGAGTATCAGCGTCGGTTGCAAACTATAACTATGTTCGATCGATTCTTACATCCTCATGTGGTGCGAAAATTATTAAAAGAGCAGCAACTGTCACCTGAAAAATTGAATAAAAAACAAGTGATCACTGTGCTTTTCTCTGATATTAGAAATTTCACTAAACTATCCGAAACAAAACCTGCAGAAGACGTTTTACAACTTTTGAATAATTATTTTGAGCAGCAGTTAGAAGTGATTTTTGATCATAAAGGTACGTTAGATAAATTCATTGGAGATTGCCTAATGTCTTTTTGGGGAGCGCCATTGGATAACCCCAATCATGCAGTCTCTGCGATTGCTGCAGCATTAGCAATGGAGAAGGCATTGTTAGCTTTTAAGGAAACGCTACCTGAGTCGTTATCTGGTTTTGATGTCGGTATCGGAATTAATACAGGCGAGTGCATTGTTGGCATGATTGGCGCAAATTCTCGGCTAGACTACACTGTAATAGGTGACACAGTAAATTTGGCAAGCAGAATAGAAGGACTTACCAAAAATAACCATAGAATTTTGGTATCACAAAGCAGTAAAGAATCATCTGAGCATGTATACGACTTTGAATTTGTTGGAGAATATCAAGTTAAAGGCCGGCATGAGTTGGTAAAGGTTTATCGACCTCTTGGTTTAAAGTAAATGGCTTAAAGTAACTGTTTAACGTTAACTGCTGAAAAGGGTAACTGAAGGTATTTATAATGATAAATTTTAAGAGTACTTATTTAACTTTTATGGCATTGTTATTGGTTAATTCAATGACATTGAGCCTATTGATCGTCAATAAAGCCCATGCGAATAATAAAAATGAGTCTAGCCAACCACTTCACTCAAGTAAAACGCGTGATGCTCAGCTTGTTAAAAGTAGTAAATTATATAAAAAAGCTAACAATCAAAGTGAAGTGATAGAAACTATTTTAGCGAATGAACCTGTTATTGTTCATCACAGGCAAAGAGCTTGGTATTTTGTAGCAACTGAGCAAAAACTAACAGGCTGGCTTAGCATGTTAAATGTCAGATTTAATGGCGTCGCTAAACGCACAGGTGAACTGGGCGTTGCAAGTGCTTTCGGTAGTCTTACTAAGAATACTTTACCAACTCAATCAACAGGTATTCGAGGATTTGATGAAGCAGACCTAAAAAAAGCAAAGGCTGATTTTAAAGAACTTGCACTAGTCAATGCCTTTCAAATAACTCCTTCTCAAGTTAAAGAATTTGCTCTGCAAGGGCAGCTTAAGACAAATACTAACATTGAGGTGAAATAATGAAAGCACGTCACTTAGTATTATTTATATTTTTTTGGGTGTTGTTAATTTCATGCAAAACAACAAGTTTTAAAATTGGTAATTTAGATGTCGGTAACCTTGTCAATCAAGGTGTGAACGTTTTTAATGCCAATAATATTGATGAGGAGCAGGAAATACAATTTGGCGAAAATATGTCAGCCGTTTTATTAGGGGCAAGGCCTTTATATAAAAGCGAAGAGATTAATCTTTATGTTAACCAAGTTGGCTTGTGGCTTGCCAGCAATAGTGAAAGACCAGACTTGCCCTGGCATTTTGGAGTAATTAACAGTTCAAGCATCAATGCTTTTGCAGCCCCAGGAGGATATGTCTTTATTACCTCGGCTATGTTAAATCAATTGACTAATGAAGCACAATTAGCGGCTGTTTTAGCGCATGAAATTATCCATGTGGTCGAGCAACATCACTTAGATGCCATTAAAGAAGGAGCTATGCGTGATGCTTTAACAGAAAGCCTATTTGTTTCTGTGGATGCGTATCAAGCGAATACGGGAGCAAGTAGTAAAAAGAAAGAATACAAAGCGTGGAGTAAACAAATTAGTAATGCTGCGCAGGATTTATATAGTAAAGGTTTAAATAGAGATGATGAATTACAAGCAGATCAGCAAGGTATTCGTTTGCTTGCACGAGCAGGGTATGATCCCTTTGCTTTTATCACTAATTTACAAGTTTTACAGGGAATTTCAGCCGATGACTCAAGTTTGGCTTTGCTCTATAAAACTCATCCAACACCAGAGCAAAGGTTAACTGCGCTTTCCCATAACATTGATGAACTTTCAACTATATCAGGCGAATTGCTTGCAAAACGTTTTCAAAAAAACATCTATTCACTTTAAATGTAGCAGCTCATATCTGAACTGCTACTTACTAGCAAAATACACTTTTATACATTTTATATACATTTTAGAACAAGATACTTACAAGGGAAGAATTTACTATTAATTCATTATTTAGTCTGTAAGAAATTGAGAACAAAATGAATTGTGTATTTAAAACCTTTCGAGCTTCGCCAATAGTAGCGCTCGCTCTTTTTAGTATGATCATATTGACTGGCTGCGGTGAGGGGAACGGTAAAAAAATATCAGACCCGTTACCTGAAAAGCCACTAACGGGTCATGCTGGTGATGGCAATTTAGAACAAATTGTAAAATATATTCGAATTGATGCAGGTTTGCCCGCTTTGGCAGCTGTTTTAGTACATGACGGGCAGATCATTGAAATGGCCGCCTCTGGAACTCGTAAAATTAGCAGTAATAAGTCTGTCACTATTGAAGACAAATGGCACCTAGGTTCTTTAACAAAATCGATGACTTCAACACTAGCAGCAATGCTAGTGAAGCAAGGAGTGATCAATTGGGGAACAACCATTGTGGAGGTATATCCTGAGTTGTCTGGTGTAATGAACAGTAAATATGAAGAAATAAGACTCGATCAATTGTTGTCACACACATCAGGCATGAGACCGAATCTTCCAACCGTAAATAGTTATCACTCTAGTTCACTTGATATCGAATTTCAACGTCAAAAAATGGTTGAAGAAGCGTTGGTTCTCAATCCGGAAGTTGAACAAGGGGAGTTTCTATACAGCAATTTGGGTTATATGGTTGCAGGGGCAATGATGGAACGAATTACAAGTACAAGTTGGGAAGCATTGTTAGAGAACCATTTATTTACCAGCCTTACTATGACCAGCAGTGGTTTTGGTGTCCCTGATGCACAAGATAATTTGTCTCAGCCAGTCGGACATTTCTCTGAAGGATCTGGCTGGAAAGCTAACAATACAGATAATCCTGCAGTTATGGGCCCTGCAGGCATTGTTCATAGTAGTCTTGAAGATATGGGGAATTATATTGCGGCACACTTGGCGGGTGCCCGTGGAAATGATGTTACTGGTTTATTAACCGCAGTAGAATTTAGTAAATTGCATACCGCCGCAGAAAATTCATATTATGCATTAGGGTGGGCCATTGCTGGCAGCACTTTATCGCACAATGGAAGCAATACTAAGTGGTTAGCAGACATAAAAATATTTCCGGGGAAGAACACTGCTTTGTTTATCGTAACTAATGCAGCCGATTTACAAAAAGAGCAAAACAGTTATTCATTTAAGGCTGTAGAAGAGTTAACTGATGAATTAATTAAACGTGCCGATGTAGCATTTTCCAATTAGGTTAGTTTGAACACAACCAAAATAGAAATATAGTGCCCTAGTTACAGGGGCACTTTAAGCAGAATACTTAGTCATAATCACCTCCAATTATTATTGTCAGCAAATATCCCAAAGTCATTAAAAACCTGACGAGTCCACTTTAAATGATAAGTTGAATCAGTTTACAAAATGTCCGTTAGCGCAAAGCCAATACCAAATCGTTGTTGCTTGTGGTTATAATCAATTAAGCTTTCACCATAACCATTGAAATATTGGGCATAACCTCTCAATTTTCCCCATAAAGGGAAAGTGAATCCAATTTCTATTGCCCCGTGATGCTGAGAGAAATTCTCCCTTAATTTCATCGAAATTTCATAATCATCAAGCCAATCATAAGCAATACCTAGCTCAAAATGGCCCATATAATCAGCTATATCAGGGTTGTCATCGCCAATGGCATCATAAGAAGAAGCTTTGTCTCCTTCAGGTATTCGATACCAAGGTCGAAAAGATAAAGCGAAATTGTTCTTTTCAAAAAGAAAGTTAGCATAAATTCTGTTCCAGCTTCGAGAAATTAGCTGTGAGCGACCATTTGATTGGTGCTCAAAACCAAGGAATACTCCTGAGTTGCTGTTAAACGGGTGCCAATTTAAAGGCGTAAAATAAAAGAATTCTGGTTGATAGTTGGTTTCTCTAAAGGGGCGAGAAATGCTTTCTGTATATAATTGCCACCATGACTCTAGTGTAAAAGCAAAAAAGAATTGATCACCTTTGTTTAAAAAGCTGCCTGTAGTTAAAGGCACTTTAATACTTATTTGAAATTTTGCTTCAACATCTCTGAGGTGTTCTGCCCAGTTTGAAAAGCTCTCATAAGCTTCTTTATTGATATTGTCAGTGATAGTGACAGGTAAAATATAGTTCATTTTGTGCGGGGTGATCACATAAGGATTAAAGGCTGATTGCCTTTCTTTGATCATGCGTTCCGATATGGCGCCGAGTTCTCGATTACCCAGTTCCTTTTTAATTATTGTCTCTTCGCAATACTCTTCTATCTGCTTTAATGTTTGATTTTTGTCAGTTGTTTTAATTGTTTTAAATAGGCAATCTTGAAAAAGATCTTCAAATGATTGTGCATGTGATAAAGAAAGAACTGAAAAATAAAGCAAAATAAGTGCAGAGGTAAATAGTTTTAACATGTTAAAAGAAATTGTAAGGAATAGGATATTTAGGAGATTATATACCCAAGCCACTTCAATATGCGAGGATCAGGAGTTATAAATATGTCAAATTATGTCTGTTCATTTCAAACAATTTCATCTTAGCTGTTCATCGCGTTTAATTATCCGTTAAGCGCAACCATTCTGTTTAATTTGTCACCTAACTGTATCTTAAGTGTTAATTATTGTAATGGATGATGGAAAGAACAATGAAATTGACAAAGAGTGCTTTAACAAGTCCAGCAGCTGTCGCTGTCGGTGTTGCGCTTATTTTACTGGTAGGTATGTTAAGTCTATTTAAATTGCCAGTGCAATTATTTCCAGATATTGAACGTCCACGTATTGCTATTCAAACCTTTTGGCGAGCTGCATCACCTAAGGAAATTGAATCAGAAATTATAGAGCCGCAAGAGCAGGTTTTACGTGGTATTCCCGGTTTAAAATCTATGAACGCTTTTGCAAACCGTGGTGCTGCGTTTATTAATTTAGAGTTTGGCGTTGATACCAATATGGAACAAACGCTTATTGAGGTTATTTCTCGAATGACACGGGTTGCTAATCTACCACGCGATGCACGGCCTCCTAGAATTATGTTGGGTGGTTTCGGTGGTAATACGCCAGCCCTAACTTGGTTTTTCTTACAAGCATTACCAGGTAACGACAAAAATATTTCTGATTATATAGAATTTACCAATGACACTATCAGGCCACGCATAGAAGCTGTTGAAGGTGTTTCGAGTGTCCAAACTTTTACCCAGCAAAACCGAGAGCAATTACAGATCCGTTATGACCCAGTAAAAGCGGCTGAATACGGTATTAAAATAACCGACCTTGTCGCTTTAGTATCAGCTTCCGATGATGTTTCTGGTGGTTTTGTAGATGTTGGCAGGCGCCAATATACCCTTAGATATAACGGTAAGTATAGAATTGATGAATTGTCGCAACTAATGCTGGCATCTAGAAATGGCAGAAACATCCGTTTAAGTGATATTGCTACCGTTAAAGTTCAACGTAATGATAGACAAAACTTAGCAATTCAAAATGGTAACTCTGCCTTTTCAATGCGCATTGACCGTGCCAATGGAGCCAATGTTTTAGGCACGCTAAATCGAGTTAAAGCAGAAGTCGATTTAATGAATAAAGAACTACTTGCGGGTAAAAAATTAGTGATGGTGCAATCGTTTGATGCATCTGTTTTTATCTATCGTGCAATAAATTTAGTAACAAGTAACTTGTTTGCCGGGATAGCTTTATCACTGTCAGTGTTATGGTTTTTTATTCGCCGTATGCGAGCAACGTTGATTATTGCTACTGCAATTCCTGTGAGTTTATTAAGTACCTTTATTGTTTTAGAGATAACAGGGCGCTCATTAAATGTTATTTCACTTGCGGGCTTAGCTTTTGCTGTAGGTATGGTATTAGACGCCGCCATTGTTGTGCTAGAAAACATACTTAGGATGCGCGATAAAGGGCTAGATGAAGAAGAAAGTGCTGAGCAAGGTGCTGAACAGGTATGGGGTGCTCTACTTGCCTCTACAGCAACAACTGTTGCTATATTTCTACCCGTGTTTTTCCTTAAAGATATTGAAGGCCAGTTGTTTGGTGATTTAGCACTAACCATTGCTATTGCCGTATCGGTTTCGCTTGTTGTGGCCGTTGTATTACTGCCAGTACTTGCAAAATACTTTTTAAAGCAACAGCAAGTAAATGACCCTAATGAAAAACTTTGGCAACGTATCACCGCCTTTGTCATGCGTAGTACTAGTACACGAGTTAAACGTTTGTCATTAGCAACAAGTCTACTTATTTTACCCGTTATTGTAACTATTATTGCGATGCCCAAGTTGGATTATTTACCGCCAGTAAAACGCGATGCAGTTGATGCCAATTTACAGTTTCCTCCTGGCGCAAACGTTAAAACTATTGAAAAAGAAGTAATAGAGCCAATGGTCGCTAGATTAAAGCCTTATATGGATGGAACAAAAGAACCAGCGTTGAAAAACTACTACATTTTCAGTGGCCCTTTTGGCGGTAGTCTAGGCATTAGAGTGAAAGATCAATCACGTGTTGATGAATTACTTGCGTTAGTACAAAATGAAATTTTGGTTGATTTGCCTGATACACAAGTTTTTGCTCGCCAAGGTAATTTGTTCGGCGGCTTCGGTGGCGGTAGACAAGTCAGTATTCATTTGCAATCAAAAGATACCAAAGCACTTCAAGAAGTTGCTCGCCAAGGTATTAACTTTGTTACCCAAGCAATACCCGATGCTAATGTTAATGCTAATCCAGGCTTAGAAATGACAGAGCCAGAGCTTAGGTTAATCCCAAATGATCGCAATATTTTAGAACTAGGTTGGAACCGTCGTGATTTAGGGCGAGTTGTTAGAACTTTAGGAGATGGTTTATTTGTTGGCGAGTATTTCAATGGTAATAAACGCCTTGATATGATTTTACGCGCAGATGGTTGGAACTCACCAGATAACCTTGCAGACGTACCTTTGGTCACAGGTAATGATCAACTCACTCAATTATCTAACCTTGTGGAAATCAAACGTACCGTTGGCCCTAGTCGCTTAACTCGAATTGATGGCAATCGTACTATCAGTTTGAATGTAAACCCACCTGAAGGTTGGTCTCTTGAGGAAACTATTGCGGTATTAAAAGCTGAGGTTGAACCTAAATTGCGTGAACTAATGCCTATTGATGGCAATATTTTATACGGTGGCAGTGCAGATCAATTAGAAAAAGCGATTAGCGTGATGAGTGAAAATTTTGCCTTTGCTTTAGTTATTTTATTTCTATTGATGGCAGCACTATTTAGATCGGTGAAAGACAGTTTACTTGTTGTCATTACTATACCTCTGGCTACTGTTGGCGGCATTATTGCGTTGCAACTTTTAAATTTAGTTGTATTTCAACCCCTTGATTTACTTACTATGATCGGCTTTATTATTTTACTTGGCTTAGTGGTTAATAACGCAATATTGTTGGTGCATCAAACACGTTTAGGGCAGCTGCAAGGTTTAGAGCGATCACAAGCCATTGAACAATCTTTAAAATTACGATTACGCCCTATTTTTATGAGCACTGCAACTAGCTTCTTCGGAATGCTGCCATTGTTATTAATCCCTGGCGCAGGAAGTGTTATTTATCGTGGTTTAGCGGCTGTTATTGTTGGCGGTTTAGCGTTTAGCACATTGTTCACCATTGTTTTACTACCCTGTCTATTACGATTGGTTAAACAAGACTTTCTGCCACAACTGGCAGCAAACAAAAATTCAAAAGCACTGTTAGAGAAGTTACCAAGTGCAAGAGTTAAAACTTAATGCTTGCATTAAGAGAACGGATATAACGCATTGCCAAAATTTATAAAAGGAAATAATTATGCTTAAAAATTTATCTACAACCTCATTATTAACACTTGCATCGACATCAGCTTCATCATTGATTTTGCTCGGCAGTATTTTAACCACGTCATTTAATGCAAATGCTGATACAGAAAAACCAGCACAACTCGTTAGTGTTGAGACTGTTAAAGAGCAACAGGTCAAGCCAAGTATTTGGTTACCTGCTAATGTTATTAGCCGAAAAAACGCCCCAATCTCTGCGGAGCAAACTGGGCAGTTACTTTGGATAGAAGATGTTGGTAGCAGTGTAGAAAAAGGGCAGTTACTTGCACAAATTGATGATCGCCATTTAAAATTACAACTAGCTCGCCAGCAAGCAGAAGTTAAGCAACACCAGGCTGATGTGACGTATTTCACTCAACAAAAAAATCGCATATCCAAATTACGTGAAAAAAACAATTCAGCTTTAAGTGAGTTTGAGCGCACTAGCAAAGATTTAACCGTGGCTATTAATGAAGTGGCAGCGCTTAAAAGCTTAGTTGCTCAAACTGAGTTAGCGTTAGAAAAAACAAAAATAGTTGCCCCCTTTAATGGTCATGTTAGTGAACGGTTTGTTCATATAGGTGAGTTAATCTCAATTGGTCGTCCGTTGGTGCAATTGGTTGATACAAAAAATTTAGACATTAAAATTGCTGCACCTATTAGCATTGCACCATTTTTACAAAAAGATGCCCAAGTCATGGTTAAATGGCAAAACAAGTTAATAGAGCTGCCGATACGTACGTGGAGTATGGCGGGTAATCAATTATCTCGTACTTTTGATGTTAGGCTTTCAGCAAATAATGTTGATATTTTAGCGGGTAGTGCCGTGATGGTTTCACTGCCCAAGAAACGTCCTCAAAGTGCTATGTTAGTACCGCGAGATGCTTTAGTTTTAAGAGAAAATGAAACTTATGTGTTAACGGTAGATGAAAATGATCAAGCAACAAAAGTTTCAGTGATTGTTGGACAAGGTTTAGACGATTACATTTCAGTTACTGGTGACTTAACATTGGATGAGCGAGTAATAGTTCGTGGTGGAGAGCGCTTACAAAGCGGCCAGAAAGTAAGATTTAATAATGAATTAATTGCTAAAATTCCATAATAAACTTATTTACAGTTTCATCGAAATATAAAACGAAACAATAGTGATTTTGTTGCTATTTGTTTCGTTTTTTTATTTTTATAATAAAGTGCTTTGAAACTCATTTTGTTGGTTCTAAGTTGGCTTCTGTCGCTCTAAGTTGAGCGATTCACTATTTCAATTGGTATAAGTGGTATTCTCAGCACTTTTTCGCAATAATATTGATATGAAAGTTTTCTAGCCAATAAAGTGATTTATAATGTCTACAAATGTTACCGATACTTCTCTGGTAAACCTTAGTGCTTATGAATTGCGTCAGCTAATTCGTCATAATAAATTTAGCGATAATACTTCAGGCTTTGCTCAAGGTTGTGTACAAGGCAATATTGTTATTTTACCTAAAGACTGGGCAAGTGATTTTTTACAATTTTGTCAGTTTAACCCAAAACCTTGTCCCTTGATTGGTATGTCAGAAAGTGCAGGAGATTTTCTCTTACCTGAACTGGGAAAAAATATTGATATTCGCACGGATGTTCCTAGTTATCGTTTATTTATTGATGGTTTATTTGAACGAGAATTGACCGATATTAAACAGCTTTGGCGTGATGATTTAGTCACTTTTGTTTTAGGGTGTTCTTTCTCTTTCGAAGAAGCACTCATTGCTGATGGACTTGAAATTCGAAATATCAGTGAATACAAAAATGTTCCCATGTATCGTACTAACATACCTTGCAAAAGTGCTGGCCGATTTAGTGGTGAAATGGTTGTTAGTATGCGACCAATGTTACCAAAAGATGCCATTCGAGCCATTCAAATTTGTAGTCGCTTTCCATCCGTTCATGGTGCGCCAATACATTTTGGTCAACCTGAACTAATTGGCATTAATGATATTCATAATCCAGATTATGGGGATGGGATTACGATTAATGAAAACGAAGTGCCTGTGTTTTGGGCTTGTGGTGTAACGCCACAGCTGGCATTAGAGCAAACTAAACCGCCGTTTTGCATAACTCATAGTCCCGGTAAAATGTTAGTGACAGATATTACTAATTCAACTTTAGCTGTGCTGTAAATTATTGCCAACCAGGAAGTAAAACAAAATGAAATTAAATTGTGATTTAGGCGAAAGCTTTGGCAGTTGGACTATGGGTCTTGACGCACAAGTAATGCCGTACATAGATCAAGCGAATATCGCCTGTGGTTTTCACGCGGGTGACCCCCTAGTGATGCAAAAAACATTAGAGTTGGCAAAAGCGAATAATGTTAGTGTTGGTGCACATCCTGGATATCCAGATATAGTTGGTTTTGGTCGTCGGTCAATGAGTTGTTCAATTGATGAAATCATTGCGTTAGTTAAATATCAAATAGCTGCTATTGATGGTGTTGCTAGATCTCTCGGAATTGAACTGGAATATGTAAAACCGCATGGCGCCTTGTACAATGACATGATGGTAAAAAAGGATGTTCGCGATGCAATTTTGGTTGCCTTAAGTAGTTATTATCGTCCATTAAAACTTATGTTACAAGCAACGCCAAATATTGAGCAACATAGAGTAGAGGCTAAATATTATAATGTAGAAATACTTAGCGAGGCCTTTGCTGATCGATGTTATGACGACGATGGAAAGTTATTGTCACGCACCAAATCAGGTGCAGTCCATAATAAAGAAAAGATGCTAGCACAGGTTAAACAGCTAAAAGAACAGGGATGTGTCACTTCTTTAAATGGTAAAATTTTAACTTTAAATGCAGATAGCCTATGTGTGCATGGTGACAATATCGAAGGTGTAATGGCAATTGAAGCTATTCGGGAGTTAATTGGTTAATGTCAAAGGATACACCGTTTCACAAGCCAAATATTCATATTGCAGGTGAAAATGCTTTAATCATTTATTTTGCCGAAAAAGCAAGTAGTGAGGTTTCTGCTAAAGTACAGCAAGCTGAGCAACTTATTCGCCAAGCGATGACAGATGATTTAGCGGTAGATATCATTGATTTAATCCCTTCATATGCTTCAATTTTAGTGGTATTTAATTTACTCAGTACTGATCATCACCAAGTGCGCAACAAATTACGGTTATTGTTGCACTCTCTTAATGACAACCCCAAAACAAATGACGATAGTAATAAATCGTCGGTTGTTGAATTACCTGTATATTACGCAACTGAATCAGGACCTGATTTAGTTGTTATTGCTAAACGAAACAAGTTAAGCGTTGAGCAGGTGATCGAAATTCATCAATCTAAAGAGTATCGGGTTTATGCAATAGGTTTCGCGCCCGGCTTTGCTTATTTAGGTGAAGTTGATCAAAGAATTGCTTCGCCTCGCTTAAGCACACCTAGAATGAAAGTACCTAAGGGAGCTGTTGCTATTGCTGATAAACAAACAGCAGTTTACCCCAATGTTTCTCCCGGTGGCTGGAACATTATAGGGTTATGTCCTGTAGATATGTTTGATATTACAGCAGCACCTATAATGCCGGTTAAAGTTGGTGATAAAGTGAAATTTAAAGCAATTGATAAAGATGAATTTTTATCGTTAGGTGGTCAATTACCTGAAGAATTTTCAAAACTAGCTCTTGGAAAATCCTCGTGAGCTTTTCAACTGGTTTTTTAGTGAAACAACCAGGTATGTTATCTCTTGTTCAAGATGCTGGCCGCTTTGGCTTTTTCAATATAGGTTTAACTAACGGTGGTCCAATAGATTTAGACGCCTTTCAATGGGCCAACCGTCTGTGCGCTAATGAATTAAATGCTACGGTTATTGAAATTAGTATTGGTGGTTTAGCGCTTATCGCACAGCTGGATATTACCATTGCCGTTACAGGCGCAAATATGTCGTTAACTATTAATAGCCATAAAAAAGAATTATGGCGCAGTTATCATGTTAAGGCTGGGGATATAGTAGCGTTAGGTTTTGCAAGCCAAGGTGTGCGAAGTTATTTGGCTGTTGCGGGTGGTTTTGCTATTCAAGAAAGTTTTGGTAGCACTGCAACGGTATGTCGTGAAGTCGTTGGTGGTTTGGCGGGGGATAAACTTAAAACTGGTGATATCTTGCCTTGCGTAAGCCAAATCAGAAAGACAAATTTAGTCTTATCAGAATCATTAAGGCCTAAGTATAGTAATGAAGTTGTATTGCACACAGTGCCAAGCTATCAACAGAAGCATTTTTCATCACATCAACAGCGTTTGTTTTTTTCTAGCGAATACAAGGTTAGCAAAAACTTTGATCGAATGGGATACCGATTAACAGGTCAGAAAATCTCGGCTGATATTGATGGTGTTTTATCTGAAGGGATTTGTCATGGCGCTGTTCAAATACCCGCAGACGGTCAGCCAATTGTATTGATAAACGATCGACAAACTATTGGTGGTTATCCGAAAATTGGCGCGGTATCATCGGTGGATACCGCTAAGTTAGGGCAATTAAATCAAGGCTGTAAAGTACGTTTTGAACCCATTAGTATGGAACAGGCACATAACTATTTTTATTTGAATTTAAGTCATTTAAATCGCATAAAACTGAAGGTATGTGATTAAAAAATAATGGTAAACACAACAAATTAAATTCTGTTAAGTAATTTTCTATGGTTAACAACAAGCTTGGTGCAATAAGCCATGAATATACAAAATGAACAATCGCTTAGCGAAAAAATAGAAAATATGCTTGTTGAGCGTAATTTACGTGGTATGAAAGATTTACAACCACATTTAACATCAGGTTATTGTTTACGTTCAGCTAAAGTATTGAGAAACATTAAAGGTACTGTACTTATAGGGACAGGATTTCCAGTCGTTAATACTTTTGAAACAGATGGCCCTGTAGGAGCCTTGATTCTATATCGTGCCTTAGAAATTTTAGGAGCTACGCCAGTACTTGTTTGTGGTACACCTATGGCAAATGCCTTCAAACACGATTATCGAACTTGTGTTATTAGTATTGGCAACAAAGATATTGGTTTAGTTGAGGCAAAACATGCTCTATCTCATTTTAACCCTCAAGCTATTATTTCTATTGAATGTCCAGGAGTAGCTGAAAATGGTCGTTATCACAATATGCGTGGAGAAGATATCAGCGCTCAATCTGCTTGTTTTGATTTTTTTATGGATGAAGCAAGCTGCCCAACGATAGCCATCGGTGATGGTGGAAATGAAATAGGTATGGGCAATGTAAAAGAATTATTAGCTCAATTTGATATAATCCCTGCTGTTACAGAGTGTGATGAGTTGATTCTTAGTGATGTTTCTAATTGGGGTGTATATGGCATTTTAGCCTTTTTGAGTATCTGGTCTAAAAATGATTTATTGAATGAGATTTGCCCAAAACAGATTCTTAAATATATTTCAAAATTAGGCAGTGTCGATGGTGTTACCCGTAAAAATGAATTAACAGAAGACAGTCTCCCTGCATCGGAAGGTATTGCCTTAATTTCAAGAGTGAGAGCCTTAATTGGTTATGCCTCGACAAACTCAGGAAAAGAAAAATGAGCACAGTGTTTCTAAATGGCGATTATATGCCAATTGAAAAAGCCAAAATTTCCCCTCTGGATCGTGGTTTTTTATTTGGAGATGGCATCTATGAAGTAATCCCATCATATTTTGGAAAAATGATCGGTTTTCAAGCACATATTAATCGTATGAATGATGGATTAAAAGCTATTGGTATAGAATTAAACTGGAAGGATTGTCAGTGGCTGACTTTATGTGAAAATTTATCAGCTAGAAACGGTGCTGGCCCATTAGGTCTTTATTTACATGTTAGCCGTGGTACTGATACCAAACGTTTTCATGCTTTTCCTAAAAATGTAACACCTACCGTATTCGCTATGGTTTATGAAATTCCTATCCCAAAGAAACCCAGTATGGCTGCTGTGGGTAATGGATATGCTTTGACAAGCACAGAGGATTTACGTTGGAAACGGTGTCATATAAAGTCTACTGCTTTGTTGGGCAATGTGTTGCATTTTCAAGATAGTTTTGATGCGGGAAGCCAAGAAACTTTGCTATATAATAGAGATGACGAACTGACAGAAGCGAGTTCATCAAACATTTTTATTGTGAAAAATGGTGTGATAGCAACACCAATTCAAGATAATCAAATTTTGCCGGGTGTTACTCGTCGTTTAGTTATCGATATTTTAGCTAAAGAGGGCGCATTAGTTGTTGAAGAACGTACTATAACGCTTGATGAAGTTAGGGCTGCTGATGAAATTTGGATCACCAGCTCATCAAAAGGAATTGCGCCTGTAACCATACTAGATGGCGTAGCAGTAGGAGATGGTAATGTTGGTTCAGTTTGGTTAAAAGCTGCAATTTTATATTCGATAAATAAATTTTCTTATTAATGCTTTAACCATACTTCATTCATCTCAAAAGGCAAATATAAAGGTGTAAGATAAAAAAATCAGATAAACCCATGAAAAATTGGTGTTTTGCAAAAGAGTTATCTACATTAATAATAAGGTTAGTTCTTAATTATATGTAAATAACTCTTTTTTTTGCTAAATGTATAAGGATTTATGATGGAGTCTCTAAAAGTACAAGAATATATGAACCACTATCCCGTTACTTTCACTGCTGATATGGGGGTTGAAGAGGCATCTTTGCGTTTTTTGAAAACCAAACAAATAGGTGGGCCAGTAATTGATGGCAATGGTAAATTAATTGGTTTTCTGTCAGAAAATGATGTACTCGCTAAAATGCTTGAAACCATCTATTACAACGAACATATTGCGGATGTTGTAGACTTAATGAGTAAAGAAGTATTAACGATGAAACCCTATGATAGTGTTATTGAACTAGGGCAGCTAATGCTCAAGAATAAACCGAAAGTGTACCCTGTGATCGATGATGACAACAACTTGTTAGGTACTATTTGCCGTAATGATGTTTTACATGCTATTGATAAACACCTGCGAGCAAATTTAAAGTCGAATAAAGTGCAAGCGGCTCATTAATGATATATGTATGGAATTAGTCGAGCTTAATTTCTTTTTCGCAATATAATTTGCACAATATAACTGATAAAATAGACTTTTCTACGTTTTCTTTTTGTTAAATTAGTTGAGTCTATTTTGTCGTTAAACATCTCCCCTAGTGAAATCCCTAATATCCAATCTTTATTTGATGCGTTAACTCAAGTGAAAAAATCTGATTTATCACGCTTGAAGCAGCAACTAATTCATCACAAAAGAACCATGAGTCAACTAGAATCATCTGATGATAATAAAATAAAGGTTGAACAACAACTTAAGCAGTTAAATAGAACTGTGTTAGCTATCGAAAAATCAATAGGCGAGAAACAGCAAAAATTAAAAAACCTTCCAAAAATAAGTTACCCTGAAGGTTTACCTATCAGTGAAAATGCAGAGCAAATAGCTCAAGCTATTAGAGATAACCAAGTTGTAATTATTGCTGGCGAAACAGGCTCAGGTAAAACGACTCAAATTCCCAAAATTTGTCTTGAATTAGGTCGCGGTATTGATGGGCTTATAGGTCATACTCAGCCAAGAAGAATAGCGGCTAGAACAGTCGCTAACCGTATCGCTGAAGAGCTTAATACTAAACTAGGGGAGCAGGTAGGTTATAAAGTAAGGTTTAACGATCAGGTAAGTCAGCACAGTTATATTAAATTAATGACTGATGGTATTTTGTTAGCTGAAATGCAAAAAGATCGTCTACTTCGTCAATACGATACCATCATTATTGATGAAGCCCATGAGCGTAGCCTAAATATAGACTTTATTTTAGGCTACTTACGTCAAATTTTAGTTAAACGGCCTGACTTAAAAGTTATTGTTACTTCAGCCACTATTGATCCAAAGCGTTTCGCAAATCATTTTGCCGATAAAAATGGCAAAGCCGCCCCTATTATTGAAGTATCAGGTCGAACTTATCCGGTAGAAATGCGTTACCGACCATTAAACGACAACTCTGTTAATGGCAGTGATCAAGATGATGATGTTAACGAAGGCTCTTGTGAGGCCAAGGACATTATTAGCGGTATTCTTAATGCGGTAGATGAACTTTCACAGCTTTCAACTGGTGGGCAAGGTGATATTTTAATTTTCTTAAATGGTGAACGAGAGATTCGTGACACTGCTGCAGCGTTAAACAAAGCAAATTTACGTCACACACAAATTCTACCACTATATGCTCGTTTAACCATTAGTGAGCAAAATCGAATTTTTAAGCCGCATTCAGGACGAAATATAGTGCTTGCCACTAACGTTGCGGAAACGAGTTTGACCGTGCCTGGTATTAAATATGTGATTGACCCCGGCACAGCACGTATTTCTCGCTATAGCTACCGTACTAAAGTGCAGCGTTTGCCTATAGAAGCAATTTCACAAGCGAGTGCTAATCAGCGAGCTGGGCGTTGTGGACGTGTTTCATCGGGTGTTTGTATTCGTTTATACAGCGAAGATGATTACTTAAATAGGCCTGGATTTACCGATCCTGAAATCCTTCGTACCAACTTAGCTACCGTTATTTTACAGATGTTAGCATTAGATTTAGGTGAAATTGGGGATTTTCCTTTTGTTGAGGCGCCTGATAATAGGAATATTAATGATGGTGTTAAATTATTAGAAGAGTTGGCTGCCATTGATAATGACGCTAATAAGCAGAAAAAACAAAAATCACACAAAGAACAGCAAAACCACGGTACTCGGTTAACAAAGTCAGGGCGTTTGTTAGCGAAATTCCCAATCGATCCTCGGTTAGCTAAAATGGTGCTAACAGCGATTGATTTAGGTTGTATTGAGCAGGTACTTATTATTGTAAGTGCGCTAAGTATTCAAGACCCACGAGAAAGGCCGCACGAAAAGCAGCAAGCTGCGGATGAAAAACATAATCGTTTTAAAGACAAAAACTCAGACTTTGTTAGTTTACTTAATTTATGGCAGTACGTTTCAAATCAGAAAAAAGATTTGTCGCAAAATCATTTTAGAAAGCTATGCCAGCGAGAATATTTATCCTATGTGCGGTTGCGAGAATGGCAAGATATTTTTAGTCAGCTTAAGTTAACTTTAAAAGAACAAAAAATATCTCTGACTTCAGTTGATTATCAGTTTTCAATGATTGAATCTGGGTCATCAACAAATCAGGAGAAAAAAGAGCAAACTTTACCTGCTAGTTTAGTTTCTGTTCACCAAGCTTTATTGTCTGGTTTATTAAGTCATTTAGGACAACAAGACGAAAATAGAGAGTTTAAAGGTGCTCGTGGCAGCAAGTTCTTTGTTTTTCCTGGCTCTGCGTTATCGAAGAAACCGCCAAAATGGTTAATGTCGGCTGAGCTTGTTGAAACCAGCCGTTTATTTGCCAGAATGAATGCCCGTCTTGATCCTCTCTGGATAGAGCCTTTAGCTGAGCATTTGTTAAAACGTAGTTATAGCGAACCTCACTGGGAGAAAAAGCAAGGTGCTGTTATGGCCTTTGAACAGGTTAGCCTTTATGGTTTAAACATTGTTACTAAGCGAAAAGTTAACTTTAATACTATTGAACCTCATACTTGTCGAGAGCTTTTTATTCGAGAAGCACTCGTTAATGGTGATTGCTTTATTAAAGAGAAGTTTTTGGAACAAAACCAAGCATTAGTCGCTAGTATTGAAGCGCTTGAGCAAAAAGCACGGCGTAAAGATTTTTTAATTGATGAACAACAACTTGTTGATTTTTATCTAGACAAGCTACCTGAATACGTTGTTTGTCAGCGAAGTTTCTTAGCTTGGTGGAAAAAAGCTAAGCAACAAGAAGCTAAGCTGCTTAATTTCACTAAAGATTTTTTGCTTAATGAATCATCAAATGAATTATCGTTAAAAGAATACCCTGATAGATGGCAACAAAATAGCTTAACGCTTCCTTTAAGTTACCATTTTAGCCCTGGAGATATTGATGATGGTATTAGCGTTATTATTCCTATTGCAATATTGAATCAGTGTCATGTGGAAGGATTTGATTGGTTAATACCTGCACTTCGTTATGATTTAGTCGTTGCGTTAATTAAAGCGCTACCGAAAACATTACGCCGTAATTTTGTACCAGCACCAAACTATGCTCAGGCTTGTTTGGAAAATATGGGCGAAAACCAAGGCAGTTTGACAGCCACGTTAGCAAAACAACTATTGCGAATGACAGGAGTAAGATTGCCTGAAGACGTTTGGCAAGACGTGGATTTGCCTGTGCATTTAACAATGAATTTTCAAGTGGTTAGTGAAAAAGGGAAATTGTTAAAACAAGGTCGAAATCTTAATCAGTTAAAAGAGCAGCTACAGGGCAATGTCAAAGCATCAATTAAGCAAGTAGCGGAAAAGGGGATAGAGAAGTCTAAATTGACTTTATGGGATTTTGGTAAGTTGCCCCAAGGCTACGAGAAGAAAGTAGTTAATATGACTATTAAAGCATTCCCTGCCTTAGTTGATCATAAAAGCAGTGTTGCTATTGAGCTGTTTGAGCAAGAAGAGCACGCAGAGCAAGCTATGTTAAACGGAATTAGCAGGCTTATTCTATTGAATATTCCATCGCCGCTCAAATACTTGCAAGAGAAAATGCCAAATAAGGCCAAGTTAGGTTTGTACTTCAATCCATTTGGCTCTATTACTGATTTATTGCAAGACTGTATTCACGGTGCTTGTGTTTATTTAGTCAAAAAGTATATGTTAGATAAAGGATTAACGAATTTACCTAGAAATGAAAATGATTTTGAATTAGTTCGTGAGTACGTTCGCGCTGAAATTTCAGACTGTGTATTAACTGCTGCAATTAAAGTTGAGCAGGCATTAAGCTTAAGACATGACATAGCTAAAAAATTAAAAGGGAATGTTGCACTTAATGTTATTCAATCTCATGGTGATATTAAACAACAAAGTGAAACATTAGTATTTAAAGGTTTTGTTAGTGCTTCTGGTTTTGAGAGATTAGATGATATCACTCGTTATTTAAAAGGAATTTTGCGCCGATTAGAAAAGCTGCCAATAGATCCCAATCAAGATCGATTAAAACTAATTGAAGTGAAAAAAGCATCAGAGTTGTACGATAGTGTGCTATCACAGCAGCGAAAAGACAAACCTATATCGCAAGAAATTTTATTAACAAAGTGGATGATAGAGGAATTTAGAATTTCATTATTTTCTCAAAATTTAGGCACAGCGCAGCCTATTTCTTTAAAGCGAATCATTAATCACTTGAAAGCTTTTTCATAGACTGAACGCTATAGTTATTTGACACACAGGCTCAAGCTCAGTATAAGTAACTTATCTTTTAAGTGAATTTAGTCTGTGGATTCTAACAGAAGGCTATATTATGAATTCACTTAGATATATAGTTTTAAGTTTTATTACATTGAGGTACGAATGATAAATTTTGATGACAAGCGTAACTTTTATCGCATGATGTTAAACAGTGAAGTAGTTGTAACTATTATTGACGATGAAGCAAATAGCCAAATAAAAGCAACTTGTCGGGACTTAAGTGCTACAGGAATGGCAATTGAAGTGGAGCATCCCTTGGCGATGTCTACTCACGTGAAGGTAAAGCTTGATTCATCTTCTGAGCAAGTGCAGTCACTTGATATGCGAGGAAAAGTTGTTCGTATTGATGAAGAGTGTGAAGGGTGCTATTTAGTTGGAATAGCTATAGAAGAACTTGACTAGTAGTGAGTATCAAGCAAAGGTATTTCTAGGACTGTACCCATCAACGTTGTGTTTTGGTGTAAATATAAATTTTCTACAATATAAACAAGTTTTTACATTGTAGAAAATAGATTCTAGAAAAAAGTGTTATTATTCTAGTTCTTCATCAGAGGGTTTTATGCTTGCCGCATGATGTCCTTTAGGGCCCTCATTTAGTTCGTAATTTACATCTTGTCCGGCTTTAAGTGTACGGTAACCATCCATTTCAATAGTTGAATAGTGAGCAAAAATATCTTCTCCACCACTATCAGGACGAATAAAACCAAAACCCTTCGCATTATTAAACCATTTAACTGTACCGTGAGCCATACTTCTACTTCCTTCTATATCCTTTAGTATTATAAGTCATGCCTCATATCAATTTTATATTTGATTTTAGTCTCATTAAAATAGAGATATAATAAAGCATATACATAACTAGACACGCGGCTAAATAATAGCCACCTACTAAATCGTAGATAAAAAATAGGATTAGTCAAGTTAATTATGAAAATATATATAGATATTTAACAAAAAAGTTACAGCAAAAATTATCAGCAGAGACTAATATAAACATATGAGTAATTGGAAAGAGTTAATTGACAGCCATGAGTTTGTTGAAGAAGAAATTAGAGATGAAGTAGAAAAACCTCCTAAGTACCATGTTTTTTTACTTAACGATGATTATACGCCGATGGACTTTGTTATAGATGTATTGTGTCAATTTTTTAATAAGACTTCTGATCAAGCGACAGACATAATGTTAACTGTTCATTATAAAGGAAAGGCTCTTTGTGGCACATTTACTGCAGATGTTGCAGAGACAAAAGTGGATCATGTTGTCCGTTATGCACTTGAAAATGAACACCCTTTAAAGTGTGTTTTAGAAAAAGCTTGATGCTGTCAGACTTTTCATTAATGAAGAAAAGTTCGCAAGGAATTAAATTGGAGTACCTATGCTGAATAAAGACTTAGAAATTTCCCTTAACTTAGCTTTTCGCCAAGCCAAAGAGTCTCGTCATGAATTTATGACGGTTGAACACTTATTATTAGCTTTATTAGACAATCCTTCTGCGATTGAGGTCTTAGGAGCTTGTGGTGCAGATTTGATTAAAATACGAGCTAACTTGCTTGAGTTTATTCAAGAAACTACACCCGTTATACCTGTAGATGAGGAAGAGCGAGAAACTCAACCAACCTTAGGTTTTCAGCGAGTATTACAGCGAGCTGTTTTCCATGTGCAATCTTCAGGAAAAAGTGAAGTAAACGGCTCTAATGTTTTAGTAGCAATATTTAGTGAGCAAGAGTCGCAAGCGGCTTACATATTGAAAAAAGCAGATATTAGTCGTTTAGATATAGTTAATTACATTTCACATGGCATTGCTAAAATAGATCATAATACGGGCAACTCACCTGTTGAAGAGGGTGAACAAATAGCAGACGAAGAGCCTCGCACTATTGAGAACTTTTCAGTGAATCTAAATGAAGAGGCACTTAAAGGTAATATAGACCCTTTAATTGGAAGAGACAGTGAGTTAGAAAGAACTTTACAAGTGTTAAGCCGTCGCCGTAAAAACAATCCCTTATTTGTTGGTGAAGCGGGTGTTGGTAAAACAGCGATTGCTGAAGGATTAGCTAATTTAATTGTAAACGAAGAAGTCCCTGAGTTTTTAAGTAATGCAACAATATATTCGCTTGATATGGGCGCTTTACTTGCAGGAACAAAGTATCGAGGGGATTTTGAAAAACGCTTTAAAGCATTATTAAAAGATCTTGAGTCTGATGATAATGCAATTTTATTTATTGATGAAATTCATACTATTATTGGTGCGGGTGCAGCATCTGGCGGTATGTTGGATGCTTCTAACCTAATAAAACCTTTGCTTTCAGGTGGCAAGCTTCGCTGCTTAGGCTCTACTACTTACCAAGAATACCAAAGTATCTTTGAAAAAGATCGTGCCTTAGCCAGACGTTTTCAAAAAATAGATATTGTTGAGCCAAGCATTGAAGATACCACTAAAATCTTACAAGGCTTGAAAGAAAAATATGAAACTCATCATGGCATTCGCTATACCAACGCAGCTTTACGTGCTGCAGCTCAACTTTCAGCTAAATATATAAATGAGCGTTTTTTACCCGATAAAGCTATTGATGTTATTGACGAAGCTGGTGCTAAGCAGCAGCTTGTAGCCGCATCAAAGCGTAAGAAAACCATTAGTAATACAGATATTGAATCCATTGTGGCAAAAATGGCCAGAATTCCGGAAAAATCAGTCTCATCAACGGAAAAAGATAGCCTTAAAATGTTAGATCGCAATTTAAAATTGGTGGTATTTGGCCAAAATAAAGCGATTGAAGAATTAACATCGGTGATTCGTTTATCTCGTGCAGGTTTAGGTGATGATGAAAAACCAGTAGGTTCTTTCTTATTTGCTGGCCCTACAGGCGTAGGTAAAACGGAAGTAACTAAGCAATTGGCTAAAATTCTGGGCGTGGAGTTATTACGTTATGACATGTCGGAGTATATGGAAAAACATGCTGTTAGCCGTTTGATTGGTGCTCCGCCAGGATATGTGGGATATGAGCAAGGTGGCTTACTTACCGATGCTGTAATAAAACATCCCCATGCAGTAGTTCTTCTTGATGAAATAGAGAAGGCTCATGAAGATGTTTATAATATTTTATTGCAAGTGATGGATCATGGTACTTTGACCGATAATAATGGTCGTAAAGCTGATTTCAGAAATATAATATTAGTACTAACTACCAATGCAGGTGTACAGGAAACGGTGCGTCAGTCTATTGGGTTTAAGCAACAAGATCATAGCCTAGATGCAATGAGCGAAATTAATAAAGTTTTCTCTCCCGAGTTTAGAAACCGCCTTGATAACATTGTTTGGTTTAATCACCTTGATAATGATGTTATTCAACAAGTCGTTGATAAATTTATTGTTGAGCTACAAGTGAAACTTGATGAGAAGGGTGTCTCATTAGAATTAACACGTGATGCCAAAAAATGGTTGGCTGAGCATGGCTACGATAAAGCAATGGGTGCTCGTCCAATGTCACGTTTGATTCAAGAGAAGCTTAAGAAAGAGCTTGCTAATGAGTTGCTTTTTGGTGAATTAACTAACGGTGGTGTTGCTAAAGTTGGGGTTAAAAAAGATAAGTTAGTAATTTCTTTTGAAGATAAAAAAGAATTAATTGCTGAAAAATAAACATTAGTTTATTAGTGATGTTTTGATGAATGAAAACCTTACCTTCTTGTAGAAGGTAAGGTTTTTTTTTGATTGAAATATATTTTATAGAGAATTTAATAATGAAGTTAAATATACAATTTGTTAATGCATTTACAGATGTAATTTTTAAAGGGAATTCTGCTGCGGTTGTTATTATTGATGAATGGCTTGCCGATAGTGTAATGCAGTCCATAGCCACAGAAAACAACTTATCAGAAACCGCTTTTGTAAAAACTCTAAATAGAGAGTACTTTGAAATTAGGTGGTTTTCACCACTAACAGAAATTGATTTTTGTGGTCATGCTACGCTTGCAGCTTCATTTGTGATTTTTTCTAATGATAACTCATTAAAAATGATTACATTCAAGGCAAAAGCCGTTGGTGATTTAATTGTGACTGAACAAGAAGATGATTATCTTCAAATGAGCTTTCCTAATAGATCTCCAATCGAACTCTCAAATGTGCCTAGTTCGTTGCTTGAAGGCTTATCGGTAGCGCCTAAGGAAGTATTACTAAGCGAGCAGGCTTATTATGTTATTTATAATGATGAAAGTGATGTACGAAATGTAATTTCAAATAATACACTTTTAAAAAAACTTGCTCCCTATGATGTTGTTGTGACCGCACCCTCTGCAGAGTATGATTTTGTTTCTCGTTACTTTTGGCCTGCTAATGGTGGAGATGAAGATCCTGTAACTGGCTCTATTCACGCGGGTTTAGCCCCATATTGGTCTAAAAAACTTAAGAAGAAGGAATTAGTTTGTTTTCAAGCTTCTAAACGAGGTGGTGTGTTAAAGTGCAAAATTGAAAATGACAGGGTCCTTATTTCAGGTAAAGCTGTTAAGTATTTGGAAGGAACAATAACGGTATAAAATAAAAGGCTCGAACCAGTGACACATGCTTTACTAATAAAAAGTTAATAAAGAGTACAATCCATCGCTCTAGCAACTGAGCTATTATTGTGCAAGGTTTAAAGACGAAAAAAAACCTGCATAAAGCAGGTTTTAATTCTTACCGAAGTAATGTGGCTCCCCAAACTGGGCTCGAAAAACTAATCAGCGACACATGCTATTATTAGAGAGTACAGTCCTTCGCTCTAGCAACTGAGCTATTGGGGAATAAACTTTCAGGCAATAAAAAAGGCTACGATTTCTCGTAGCCTTTTTTATTATGTGGCTCCCCAAACTGGGCTCGAACCAGTGACACATGGATTAACAGTCCATCGCTCTACCAACTGAGCTATTGGGGAATAATACTTTTCATGAGTTCGTTAATTCTCATTATAAAATGTGGCTCCCCAAACTGGGCTTGAGAAACCAATCAGCGACACATGCTATTATTAGAGAGTACAGTCCATCGCTCTACAGCTCTTCATTTGTCGCTAACAAAAAATGTGGCTCCCCAAACTGGGCTCGAACCAGTGACACATGGATTAACAGTCCATCGCTCTACCAACTGAGCTATTGGGGAATTGCTTTCTTTCGATAGCTTGTTAACCAACTTGGCTAACGGGGCGGAATATTAAAGACCTGATGCCAAAGTGTCAATACTAAAATAAGAAAAATATCATTTATTAGTTTGTTTGCTTAAATTGCGTCCATAAAAGTTAGTTTATCAGCATTTATTGGTAGTTTTATATGCACTGTTTATTATTAACAAATAAACATGAAGAAAATGTACTTATCCACCAAAGTTGTGGATAACTATGTGAGTTAATTTGTAAGAACTCGTTACATTATCGTTTTACTTAGCTTGTAGGCAAGTCAACAACTAAATGTGTCTTTTTATTTATCTAATCTAATCAGTGTATTAGGTGTATTTTGTTGTTTTATTAACAGTTTGGTTTGATTTTTGACCAGATGGATATTTAATTGCAATTACTGTGCATTTCTTTTGCTTTTGATTACAATAGATGTCGCTTGCGCTTGAGCTACATTCAAAATGTTTTTGATATGAGATTAAGCCTTTTAACTATGACCTTTAAAAAGTTTATTAATGACATCAAATAATAAAACAAAAAACAAAAAACAACCGGTTAATTTACTAAAAGATCCCGTTGCTAGTACCTTGAAAAGAATGACCATCCCAATGATTTACGGCATGATTTTGTTGATGACGTTTAATTTGATCGATACATTTTTCGTTAGTATGTTGGGTACACAGCCATTAGCGGCAATTAGTTTTACTTTCCCTGTCACTTTTACTGTCATTAGTTTAATGATTGGTCTAGGAATAGGTACATCAGCTGTTATTGCTAAATTTCTTGGTCATGATGATCATGAGTCTGCCAAAGACTCCGCAACTGCTGCTTTATACATGGCCGCCATTGTTGTTATCAGTTTATCCTTTGTAGGTTATTTATTTACCGATGAACTCTTTACTTTACTTGGCGCTAAAGAGTCTCTATTACCTTTAATTCATCAGTACATGGATATTTGGTACTTAGGCAGTGTGTGTTTAATTGGTCCTATGATTGGTAATGCTGTTCTTCGCGCATCTGGCGATACTAAAACACCAAGCATGGTAATGGGAAGTGCAGGGTTGATTAATGCAGTACTTGACCCTATTTTTATTTTCGGCTTTGGCCCTGTTCCAGCTATGGGGCTTGAAGGTGCGGCAATAGCTACACTTATATCTTGGCTCTTTGGTTTCGTTTTTGTACTTACTATTTTAACTAAGAAGAAAAGGTTAATTCATACTCACTTATTGCCAATGAAACATTTAATTACTTCATGTCGTGGTATTTTAAAAATAGGTTTACCCGCAGCCGGTGCAAATATGCTAACACCAATAGCTGCAGCAATTATGACGGCTATTGCTGCCAGTTATGGTGAGTCAGTAGTGGCTGGTTTTGGTGTTGGCACTCGAATAGAGTCTATCGCTTCATTAGTCGTTTTAGCGATGTCTATGACTTTACCCCCATTTATCAGTCAAAATTTTGGTGCAGGTAACATGCATCGTGTTGAACAAGCCTATAAAACCTCAATTAAGTTCGTTTTATTTTGGCAAGTACTTGTTTATTTAATTTTAATTATTGCAGCCCCTTGGATTGCTTCAATTTTTGCTAAAGAGCAGAAAGTTGCGGATATCATTGTTTTGTTTATTTGGGTTTTACCATTAGGTTATGGCTTGCAAGGTATTGTTATCTTAACTAATTCATCCTTTAACGCGTTGCATAAGCCTATGGTAGCTTTGGTGTTAAGTATTGTGAGATTGTTTGTTTGTTATGTGCCTTTAGCTTATTTAGGAAGTTATTTATATGGTTTGCATGGTTTCTTTTTCGGAGCCTTAATGGGGAATTTAATTATGGCATTTATTTCTTATCGACTTTTTTCAAAACAGTTCAATGATGATGAGTTTATTGCTAAGGAGCAATTATCTTGAAAGAGGAAATATTGAAAGAAACAACCGTAAAATCATTAACGTTAGAATCAAGTTACACCCCTAATGGCGATCAACCAACGGCTATTAAGCAATTATTAGAAGGGATTGAATCTGGTTTAGCCCACCAAACGTTATTAGGCGTTACGGGCTCAGGTAAAACCTTTACCGTTGCTAATGTTATAGAAAAGCTAAACCGCCCTACGATGATGTTAGCACCGAATAAAACGCTAGCAGCACAGCTTTATGGTGAAATGAAAGAATTTTTTCCAAACAACGCAGTTGAATATTTTGTATCTTATTATGATTATTATCAACCCGAAGCTTATGTACCAACCACAGATACTTTTATTGAAAAAGATGCTTCTGTAAATGAACATATAGAGCAAATGCGTTTGTCGGCAACTAAAGCGCTATTAGAGCGCCGTGATGTCATTATTATTGCCTCTGTATCTGCTATTTATGGCTTGGGTGATCCTGATTCATACCTAAAAATGATGTTGCATATTAGTGTTGGGGACATTATTAATCAGCGTGATATTTTGCGTCGTTTAGCTGAGTTGCAATACAAACGTAATGATGCTGCTTTTGCTCGTGCTACCTATAGAGTTCGTGGTGATGTTATTGATATTTTTCCTGCAGAATCTGATCGCCTTGCATTGCGTGTAGAATTATTTGACGAAGAAATTGAACGCATTAGTCAGTTTGATCCATTAACAGGGCAAGTTGAGCGAACATTAGCCCGTGTCACTGTTTATCCTAAAACTCACTACGCAACACCGCGTGACAAAATATTAGCAGCAGTAGATAAAATCAAAATAGAGCTAAAAGAAAGATCTCAATACCTTAAAGATAATAATCGTTTAGTTGAAGAGCAGCGCATATCACAACGTACTCAATTTGATATTGAAATGATGACAGAGCTTGGCTATTGCTCTGGTGTTGAGAATTACTCACGTTACTTATCCGGCCGTGAACAGGGTGAAGCGCCACCCACTTTGTTTGACTATTTACCAGATGATGGCTTGCTAATTATTGATGAGTCTCATGTTACTGTGCCACAAATTGGTGCTATGTATAAAGGTGATCGATCACGCAAAGAAAATCTAGTGCAATATGGTTTTCGCCTACCTTCAGCGCTTGATAATAGACCAATGAAGTTTGATGAATTTGAAGCATTGTCACCACAAACTATTTATGTTTCAGCGACACCAAGTAATTATGAGATTGAAAAATCTTCAGGTGATATTGCCGAGCAGGTAGTGAGGCCTACAGGTTTATTAGATCCACAAATCGAAGTGCGAGACGTAGAGACGCAAGTTGATGATTTGTTATCTGAGATTAATAAACGATTGCCATTAAATGAGCGAGTATTGGCTACCACGTTAACCAAGCGTATGGCGGAAGATTTAACGGACTATTTAGATGAACACGGTATTAAAACGCGTTATCTACATTCAGATGTTGATACTGTTGAGCGCGTAGAAATTATTCGTGACTTTCGGTTAGGTAAATTTGATGTTCTAGTTGGTATCAACCTATTACGTGAAGGTTTAGATATGCCAGAAGTATCACTTGTTGCGATATTAGATGCAGACAAGGAAGGTTTTTTACGTTCAGAGCGTTCGTTAATTCAAACTATTGGTCGAGCAGCTCGTAATATTAATGGTAGAGCTATTCTTTATGCCGGTAAAATTACAAAGTCTATGCGCAAAGCTATTGATGAAACTGAGCGTCGTAGAGAAAAGCAACACCAGTATAACCTTGATAATAACATTACTCCAAAAGGCGTAGTACGCAAAATAACTGACGTAATGGAAGTTGGTGCTTTTAGCAAGTCAACTGAGTTAGATAAGGTTGCAGAGAAGAATGCTAACTATAGAGGGTTAAGCACAAAAGAAATTGATGATAAAATTACTGAGCTTGAAAAAAACATGTATACACATGCTCAAAACTTAGAGTTTGAACAAGCTGCTGCAATTCGTGATGATATAGCTAAATTAAGAACCCAACAATTGAGTACTTAATTGTTGGGTCTAGTATTAGCTATTTGAGATCTATAATAGAGTAGCGACCGATGATACTAGCAACTGCATCACTATTACAGTTAACTAAATGGCTAATTTCATCAATTATTTTGTCTTGTATATCAACAGGAAAAAGCAATAATTTCTCAAGATAAAGATGTGCTTGTGTTTCATTGTTGGCATCAATCATTTTATTTAAACACTGAGCTTGGTGTCTGAATACTGCACTCATAAAAAACCCTTAATAATAAATGGACACCTATTAAGTCTAGACTAAGCTGCGACAAGGGTTATATGGATTTTGTCTTAAAATAAGATCAAAGGAAGATAATATTCTATAGCACTAAAAGTTATTAATATTCAATATATTATAACCCTAGTAAAAATACTTTTGAGAACGGAAATTATCTTTAATTACCACAATGAGGGCATTTTTTCCCATGATGTCCTCGTTTCAACAGTATGATGCTCCGTTGTAGCTCTTCTGGCTTTATTGCTAACTTATCAGCTAAAGTTTCCAGTGCTTGAAACTCCTCTGTGTTGATATAACCATCAGTTAAAGCACCTTTAATATGCGCATATTTTTTTTCTTTCCCTTAACTCTTCACTAAATCGCGCAGCTAACATAGCAGTGGAAGTGCCACTAAAACTACCCCAATAAGCATAATAAAGGTAGAAATCACTTTGCCGATTGCAGTAACAGGAACCACATCGCCATAACCAGCAGTTGTCATTGTGACAACTGACCACCAAAATTAATTAATTATGCTGCCACAAGCTTCGGGCTGAGCAACGTTTTCAATTGAATGCATCAAACTTGCTGTAATGTTTATTAGAATTATCATTACCATTATTGCTGCGGCAATACTTTTAGATTCTTTCATTACGACACTTATTGTTTTTAGTTATTATTCATATTCTATAGGATCTGTAACTTTATTATCACTGAATGCTTCAAGACGCTCTTGACAAGATCCACATTTACCACAAGCTTTCTCTCTACCATTATAACAAGTCCATGTGTCGCTATAATCTAAGCCCATACTGATTCCGTCTGCTAAGATAGCTGTTTTATTTACGGTTAAATAAGGACTGAAAATTTCAACGCTTTCATAATTTGCAATTTGGCATACGTCATTCATTTTTTTAACAAACTCTGGACGACAATCAGGATAAATTGCATGGTCGCCACTATGAGCGCCATAATAAACTTGTGATGCACCAACTGAAACAGCATAACCCACCGCTAAAGATAACAAAATCATATTTCGGTTAGGCACTATTGTTGATTTCATGTTTTCTGCTTCGTAATGACCTTCTGGAATATCAATATCATCAGTAAGTGAAGAGCCCGCCAGTAATTGATTGATTGATGAGATATCAATTACTTTATGCTTAATGTTCAATGAAGTGCATACGCTACTAGCACATTCCAGCTCTTTTACATGACGTTGCCCATAGTCAAAAGACAGTGCAAACACTTCTTTGCCATCTTTTAATGCGCGGTTAAGTACGGTAAATGAATCCATTCCGCCTGAATAGATAACAACAACTTTTTCAGTCCCTATTTTTTCAGTTGATAGTTTTTCTGTCATAGTAAGGTCTCTTAAAAATAAATAGGATATAATTGATGCTGCATATTTTACTTGAATACAAACCTAGGCAAAAGCACAAATTAAAATGATTCAATACAAAATTAATGAAATATTTGAAAGTTTACAAGGCGAAGGCTCATTTACGGGGCAACCGTCAATATTTATTCGTTTGCAAGGCTGTCCTGTAGGTTGTTCTTGGTGTGATACCAAACATACTTGGGAGATAGAGCTAAGTGATAAAGTGACTAAAGAGGTCATGCTAGCCAAATCACAAGAAACGCCACAGTGGGCAAATTTTACAGTAGAGCAATTACTAGAATTGGTGACAGAACGTGGTTACAAAGCTAAACATATTGTTATTACGGGTGGTGAGCCTTGCATGGTTGACTTAACTCCACTGTGCAATACTTTTGATAGGTTAGGTTATAGTACTCAAGTAGAAACCTCCGGAACGTTTGAAGTGAATGTTTCTAACCAATGTTGGGTAACTGTTTCACCGAAAATAAATATGCGTGGTGGCTACCCTATTTTACCGAATGCAATGAAACGAGCCGATGAAATTAAGCATCCAATTGCGACAGAGCAACATGTTGACGATCTCAAAACATTATTAGCTGAACATAATATTGAAAACACACCCGTATATTTACAGCCAATTAGTCAAAAAAATAGGGCAACAGAACTGGCTATTGAAACATGTATTGCTAATAATTGGCGCTTATCGGTACAAGTACATAAATATTTAGGGATTGAGTAAGGTTGTCTTTTATTAATAGATTTGTAAATTTGGTGGCTAAATCATAGCTAATAAGCAATATTGAATATAATTCCAATTACAATTTGAAAATAAACAATAATAATGAGGGAATAAATTATGGAAATGATTTTTTTTTATAATATATTGTGGAAAAAACAAGTAAATGTATATTTGTTTTTTTCAATGTTTCTTTTAAGCTCTTTTGCTCTTAATGCTGCCGAATGGCCACAAGAAGTTAGAGCAGACAAAGGGAATATTATTATTTATCAGCCTCAACCTGAAAAGTTAATGGATAACATTTTAACAGGTCGAGCTGCAATGCAACTTGAATTGCACGCCAATAAAGATCCTATCTTTGGTGTTGTTTGGTTCTCATCTACAATAGAAACCGATCGTAGCACCAATTCGGTCATCTTTAAAAATATCAAAGTAACTAAAGTTGGTTGGTCTGATTCAACAGAATCTGATGAAGAAAAATTCACTCAACTTGTTGAAAAAAAATTACAAAACTCTAGCTTTACCGGATCACTTTCTAAACTAACCGCTACATTATCAAATGCAGAAGTAGTTCAAAAAAGTTTAGAAAACATTAAAAATGATGCACCCATTATATTGTTCGAAAACGAATTAGCGGTGCTACTAAGCTATGACGGTGAGCCTGTCTTTAAAGACATTGAAGATAGTTCATATCAACGAGCATTGAATACGCAATTTGCTGTAGTTAAAGTTAAAAGTGAACAGCAATATTATTTAACGAGTGGTAGTTTGTGGTATCAAGCAAGTAATGAACTTGGCCCTTGGCAAGTAACCAATACCCCACCAGCAGATTTAGTTGCCATGGTTACTAAAGATACGAAAGATTTAACCAATACCAAACCTGAAAAAATACCATTAGTCATTACTGCTACTAAGCCTACAGAGCTTGTGGTTTCTGATGGTAAGCCTGCATGGGTCAGCTTAACAGGTGGTAAATTACTGTATGTGAATAATACAGAAACTCCATGGCTTAGAGAAATAGCTAGTGGTGATATGTACATTTTACTTTCAGGTCGTTGGTTTAAAAGAAGAAATGAACAAGACCCATGGATATTTGTTCGTGCGGACAAATTACCTAAAAGCTTTAAAGATATTCCCCCAGAATCTGATATTGGCGGTTTAAGAAGCTCTGTTGCAGGTACTGATGAAGCAAACCAAGCGGTATTAGATGCTCAAATTCCTCAAACTGCAGCTATAAAGCGAAGCGAAGCAAAGCTTACTGTTCAATATGATGGAAAAGCTGAATTTGTTCATATAGCAGACACAGATGTTGAGTATGCAGTTAATACCAATGCCCAAGTTTTGAAAATAAATGATAAATTTTACGCTGTAGATAATGGTGTTTGGTTTGTGGCTGATACAGCTACAGGTGTGTGGGTAGTAGCTGATACTATCCCTACAGCGGCTATTGCTCAAATTCCACCAAGCTCTCCTGTATATAATACTACCTATGTAAAAGTTTATGATTCAACGCCAGAGATAGTCTATGTTGGTTATACCCCAGGTTATATGTGGTCTTACCCATACTATGGCGTGCCTATCTATGGAACGGGTTGGTATTATCCTCCTTATTACGGTGTTTGGTATTATCCTCGTCCACCAACATGGGGAATGCATATTGGCTATAATCCTTGGACAGGATGGCGTGTTGGTGTGAGTTGGGGAAGTCCTTTCTTTCGTGTTGGCGTAAGCTGGGGGGGTGGTTATCACCGGCACTATAGGCCTTGTTGTGGTTATTATGGTGGATATAGGGGCGGTCATAACACCAATATCAACATTAATGGGAATATTAATATTGGTAATTCAGTTAGTATAAGTAACCGAACCCGCGTAAGTAATAATATTGGTAATGGTTCTAATAATTTAAAAAATAATAAACGCACTAATTTGTATAATACAAACCAAAATAAAAACCGTAATGCTAAATTAACGAATCGAAACAATAAAGTACAAAAAGCGCATGGCACGTCAAAACGAACCAATAATCTTTATTCTGATAAACAGGGTAATGTGGTTAGAGATAATAATGGCCAATGGCAAAAGCGTAGTAATCAAAGTTGGCAAGGTGTTCCACAGCAGAATAACCGAAAGATACCAACGAGACCTAGCTCTGGCTTACCTTCAACCAATAATAATATGAATAGACAAACACCTGCGTTTAATCATAATAATATGAACAGAGCACGTGATGCTCGCAGTATGGGTGGAGCCCGTGCAGGAGGTCGTCGAAGATAAACTGAAAAATTTAATAACTGTCAATATACTCTAATAAAAGGAAATTAAAATGAAAAGAAATAATATTGTAAAGGCAAGTGTTATCGTATTTAGCACACTATTAACTATGGGGTGTAGTTCAAGTGGTAATGCGCCACAAGTCTCTGAAGACGGCATGCAATTGAAAGTTGATAAACGCTCAACTGTTGCTTATCAAAAAGAAGGCGTTAACTTTGCCGAGTATACCCAAGTACAAATATTACCGAGCCAAGTGGCTTTCAAAAAAAATTGGCAGCGAGACTACAATCGGAACCAAGCCACTTTATCAAGTCGTATAAAAGATGAAGATGTTATTAGAATTAAATCTGGTGTTGCTAAGTTGTTTGATGAAGTTTTTAAAGAAGAATTTGCTAAGGCAGGGGATAATCCTCTAGTCGATAAAGCAGGAACAGCTACTTTAATAATGAAGCCTTCCATTATCAATTTGGATATTCATGCGCCCGATGTACAGTCTGCAACCCGTTCGACAACTTATGTAAGTGAGGCAGGTAGAGCAACTTTGTATTTAGAGCTGTTTGATGGCGTAAGTGGTGAAATTTTGGCAAGAATTATCGACTCTGAAATTGTTGGCGATAATTCGTATACTACATGGGCAAATAGAGTTACAAATACTGCTGATGCTAAACGCACTATTAGAAAATGGGCTAAAAAATTAAGGGAAAAATATGATCAAGCACAAGCTAAATAAATAGATCTAGTTAATTTGGTTAAACTTTGCCTATTTACAGAAAAATATAGGCAAGGTTATTCTTTTAAATGAGTTTTTAAATCCGTTATTTAGTCAATATAAACTCGAGTTACACGATTAGATACGCGAGTAAGTAACTCATAATTAATAGTATCAAGGTACTCGGCAACGGTTTCAATAGCTAAATTTTCACCCCATAACTCAACTATATCTCCTAGATTAACATTATCTATATCAGTAACATCAATGGTTAACATATCCATGGATACCCGACCTGCAATAGGCGCTATCTGTCCCTTAATGAAAACGGGAGTGCCATTTTTAGCATTTCTTGGATATCCATCAGCGTAACCTATCGCGATGGTCGCAATAACAGAAGGACGTTTAGCTTGCCATATTTCGCCATAACCAACGGACTCTCCAATGTTTAATTGCCTTAAACCAATTATAGTTGACTGTAAGGTCATCACTGGTGTTAATTTAACGGCTAAGTTTTTAGCCGGTATTGGCGTAGCGCCATATAAAGCAAGTCCAAGTCTATTGTAGTCACCGTGGCTTTGTGGCCAATTAAGAATACCAGCAGAGTTAGCTAAACTTTTTTTAAAGCAAGCTTTTTGGTTTATACGTTCGAATTGCTGTATTTGTAATAATGTTTTAGGATTATCCAATTCTTCAGAACTAGAAAAGTGCGTACAGAGCACTAAGCTTTGTAGTTGCTCGGGTGTCAGTTTAGTTAAAATATTATCCACTTCATTCGGCTTTATCCCTAAACGATTCATGCCGGTATCAACTTTAAGCCATAACTTCCCAGAATAAGAAGGTGTTATTTTATTTAACCAATCAACTTGCTCAGCAGTATGTAACATCAACCAATAATTTTGCTGTAACGCAATAGAAAAATCTTCATAAGCTAATGGCCCTTCCATAATTAAAATAGGTAAAGTAATTCCAGCACCGCGCAACTCTATCGCTTCGTCTATAAACGCTACTGCTAAAGCGGGTACATGTGGGCTTAAATATTTTGCTACTTCGATGGCACCATGACCATAAGCATTTGCTTTAATTACAGCAATGGTTTCACTTTTTGGCGCTAAATTGGCAATGTGATTATAATTACTGACTAATGCCGGTAAGTTAATAATTGAGTAAGTTTTTCTTGAGTGGTTATTCATGTAGGTTATTTATTCAGGTTATTCAAATTAATCATTTGCGAGAAGCACAGCCCTTTTTTTCAGTGTATCATGTTTATATACAGTTAGTTTATATACTTAAACGAACAAATTGAAGAGCATAGTATGAATACATTTTCGAGCGAAAAACAGTCTCAACTAATTGATGAGCTAAAACAAATTTCTACAGAGAGCCAGAATCAAGATACTTTAGATATAGATTTACTCGACGCTAAAGGCATTTTGGAAAAAATTAATGTTGAGGATCAAAAAGTAGCCGAAGTTGTAAATGGAATCATTCCTCAAATTGCTAAAGCTGTTGATGAGATTGTAAAAGCTTTTGCAAATGGAGGGCGGTTGGTTTATATCGGTGCAGGCACTAGTGGTCGCCTTGGCATTCTAGATGCTGTTGAGTGCCCACCAACCTTTAGCGTTTCAAGTAAACAAGTTGTTGGTATTATTGCTGGAGGAAATAAAGCAATATATAAAGCAGTGGAAGGAGCTGAAGATAGTGAATCATTTTCTATTGATGATTTAAAGGCAGCTAATTTGTCTGAAAAAGATGTTTTAGTCGGGATTGCCGCTAGTGGCCGGACACCTTATGTGATTTCAGCAATGAAATATGGCAAATCTATCGGTGCTACCGTTGTTGGTGTCAGCTGTAGTTATAATGAAAAATTTAATCAAGCCAATGATATCAATTTATGCGCTGTAGTAGGCGCAGAGGCTTTAACGGGCTCAACTCGAATGAAATCTGGCACAGCACAAAAACTAATTTTAAATATGCTCACTACTGCCAGTATGATCCGCTCAGGTAAAAGCTATAAAAATTTAATGATAGATGTTAATGCCAGCAATGAAAAATTATATGCTCGTGCAGTGCGCATAGTGATGCAAGCGACAGACTGCGATTATGATTGTGCGAAACAAGCCTTAGATCAATCTGAAAATAATGCCAAGCTTGCTACACTAATGATATTAACAGGATTAAGTCTTGAGCAATCAAGAGATTGTTTAGCAAAAAACAATGGTTTTTTACGAAAAGCTGTTGAACAAATTTCTCTTGATCAAATGGGAAGTAATTAAAAGGCTTTCTTATGCATTTATTTTTAAAAAATTTGCTAACTTGCTTTGTTGTTACTCTATTTATTACTCTAGTGCTATTTTCTTGCGCACCAATAAAGACTGTCAATAGTGCTTCATCGGGACAAAAAGCATCGAATCAGCCATCAGAAAAGAGAATAATAGTAGGGGCTGAGCAAACTCTTCATTACTTACCCATGTTGCAAAATAAACGCGTGGGTTTAGTTGTTAATCAAACATCAATGATTGGCAATAAACACCTAGTCGACACACTTATCGCGAGTAACATCAATGTTAAAGTTATTTTCGCGCCTGAGCATGGGTTTCGTGGCGATTATGATGCTGGCGAGAAGTTTAACTCTAGCATAGATGAAAAAACTGGTGTGCCATTGGTCTCAATCTATGGGAAAAACCGTAAGCCATCAAGTGATATTATGGCAAAACTTGATGTAATAATTTTTGATATTCAAGATGTCGGTGTTCGTTTTTATACTTATATCAGTTCAATGCATTATATGATGGAAGCTGCTGCTAATGCAGGCATTTCTTTCATCGTTTTTGATAGACCAAACCCAAATGGTGCTTTTGTAGATGGGCCGATATTAGAGCCAGAATTTACATCTTTTGTTGGCATGCATAAAATCCCTTTGCTTCATGGTATGACCGTTGGTGAGCTGGCACTGATGTTTAAGGGCGAAAAGTGGCTTGGAACTCAGCTTATACCTCCAAAAACGCTTGATCTAAAAGTAATAAGCTTGAAAAATTATCACCGAACTATGCCTTATTCTTTGCCCGTAAAACCAAGCCCTAATTTACCTAATGACAGGTCAATTAGTTTATACCCTTCATTGGGCTTTTTTGAAGCAACACCGGTTAGTATTGGCCGTGGAACTGATTTTCCTTTTCAAGTGATCGGACATAATAAAATTTCATTAGGTCAGTTTGCTTTTATGCCCGTTTCAACACCTGGTGCCGCATCGAAACCAAAATTAATGAATAAAAGTTTATTAGGGCAAGACTTACGTAATAGTGAAGTTAGCGGGTTGGATTTAAGTTTTATTATTAATTGGCATAAAGCATTTAAAATACAAAATGTTGAATTTTTCACTCGTGCTAACTTTATGGATAAACTCAGTGGTACAGACAAATTAAGAAAAGCAATTGTTGCAGGGCAAACAGCCCAAGAAATTAAATTAAGTTGGCAACAAAATTTAGTTGAATTTAAAGAATTGAGAAATCCATATTTACTGTACTAATACCAGTTGAGTTAGCTCTTAAGTTCAGAAACAATAGCATTGGTTTTTTCTAGTAGTTTTCTACTTTGTTTTGAAGACTGGGTGATAGCAAGAAATAAAATATCAATGATGTATTCTTGTGCTGTACGTACAAGAATTGGTGATAAGAGTAATGATTCAGCTTCAACAACAGAATACAGCTTTACGTCAGCATGATCAGATACTTGAGTTTTACCATACTTAGTCAATGAAATAACACTTGCACCACATTGTTTAGCTTGTTGACAAATTTTTATAACTTCAATGGTTTGACCAGATTCACTAATAGCAAAAACAAGGTCGTCTTTAGTAAAAGTTGCCGCTAATGCAAGTTGAGCATGAGAATCAGAGTTAGCTATGGCACTGTAGCCAATTTTTTGCAATTTATAAGAGAAATCATAACCAACAAGTGCAGAGTTACCAAGGCCACAAATTAAAATGCGCTTGGCTTGTTTTATTAAGTTTACAGCCTCCTCAATCAGCTTTTCTTCATTAAGGTGTTTGGTCTCATTAAGCACAGAAATTTTATTACTAAGCAGCTTAGCTGAAAGTTGTTCTAAAGAGTCATTTAGGGTTATTTTTCCATGCAAATGGACATTGTTTTGTTCATTGCTAAGGGTTTCATTATTTAAGGAATCTATAACAGCTAATTTAAAAGCTGGATAACCTTTATAGTCTAACTTTTGAGTAAACTTAACCACACTCGATTGGCTAACACCGGCAACATTGGCAAGCTCTTGAGAAGAAAGTTCTCTAATCGCATTGGGTGAATTGAGAATAAAATTAGCCAGTTTACTTTCACTATGAGAAAGAGAATCTTTGATTGCTTTAATTTTAGTAAATGTAGACATAAAAACCTGTTGCAATTAATAATCTATTTTATTTTTGTTAATTAGTTTATATCATTAATTTATTAGCTTAATCTAGTGTAAAGTATAAAAAAAGTTGCTGTTTTTCGTTTAAATATTTGTCATTGTACAGTGAAATTGTAATAAAAAATTTACTGTTTTTTTGTGCAAATGAATAACTTTAGAATGAAAGTCCTATGAGCCTATTACTGATTAATACATTAAAAAGAATAACGTCTTTAGCTGTTTGCTTAATGTTAACTAGTTGTACATTGAGTACATTGCCTATAGAAAATATCCATTATAAAAATTATGGGCATCGAATTAAGTTTTTGACCATACATAATACGGCCAAAAACTATCAGAAATCTGTAAATGAATTAACAGGTAAACATGCTGTTAGCTACCATTACTTACTACCAGAAAATAATGATAAAACGTACCTTGATGATGAACTAAAAGTGCTCAAGCTTATCAATGAAGATGAAAGTTCATGGCATACAGGTAATAGTTATTGGCAAGAAAGTAGGGCGATTAATGAACAATCTATTAGTATTGGCGTGGTTAATGTCCCTAAGTGTGAGGGGGGGCCGCAAGTACAAATTGCATTAATATCTGAAAATAACACATTACCTGAGCAAAACAGTTTATCAGAAAGAATGTGCTTTTTTCCTGATTATGATCCTAAACAGATTGAATTATTAATTAAATTATCGAAAGATATTTTAATTCAAAATCCTGATATTTCTCCAACACGTATCATTGGCTATAGTGATATAACCTCTCAGATGAAAAGTAACCCAGGCCCTCGTTTCCCTTGGTATCAACTATATCAAGCGGGTATTGGTGCTTGGTATGAACAAGCTATCGTGATTAAATATTGGCAGTTGTTTAATAAGCAAATGCCAAATATTGGTTTAGTGCAAGCAGCACTGAAAAACTATGGTTATGATGTTATTGAAACTGGAGAATTAGATGAACAAACTCAGTCTGTTCTGCATGCCTTTCAAACACACTTTGTTCCATGGGGAATTACAAAATTAGCTGATGAGCAATCTGTTGCCACTTTATTTGCTTTGTTAGATAAATATATGCCCAAGGTTAGTGAAAAGTTACTTGAACGTTACCAAAGTGAATTGATCCCGTTAGTTATCCTTCCTATTTTGACGGTTAAAAAAGGTCAAATAGATCAAGAGTTTCCACAAAAAAGTCGCAGTGATCGCGAACTCGTCAATGATCGGGCTGTTTTTAAAAGTTATCAAGGACGTGGCGACATTATCATAGACAACCAAGACGCTGTGTCTGCTGAACTGTATGTTAATGGTGAAAAACTCAATATTGCCGAGCCATTGCAAGCATATAATAGTTATCATTACAGTTTGAAAAAACGCACCCAAAATGGCAATAACACCTTTAAAGTTGAAAACATTTTGCCTGAGGGGGCCAGCTTAAATGTAACTATACCTTACCCATATCTTGAAAATGACACCCAAAGGTATAAGCAAAGCTTTACTAAAGTTGATGCCTTAATAAATAATGATGTTGATAGTGGTTTTCCCGGTGCAGTATTGGTGGTACTTAAAAATGGAAAAATAATTAAAAACACTGCATATGGTTTTTCAAGAAAGTTTGCAGATGGCGGAGAGCCTCTTAAAGCACCCGTTAAAATGACCACAAATACTTTATTTGATATTGCTTCAAATACAAAAATGTTTGCCACTAACTTTGCTTTAATGAAGTTAGTTAGTGAAGGGAAACTAGATGTTAGTTTGCCGATAAATCATTATTTACCTACTTACCTTGGTAGTGGGCGTGATTTACGTACTATAAAAGATATTCTTACTCATAATGCTGGTTATGCTCCTGAAGTGAAGTTTTTTACCAAAAAAAATAATTTAGGTAGTAGCTTTTTCTCTCAAAATGAAGAACGCACTAAAGAACTGATACTTACCAAGGTACCATTTGTTGTTGGTCGTTCAACTAAACGTATGTATAGCGATACCGACTATATGCTTCTAGGCATGATCATTGAAAAAGTTACCAATCTGCCTCTAGATTTATACACTGAATATAACATTTATCACCCTTTAGGTTTAAAAAGCACTTTATTTAATCCACTGAAAAAAGGGTTTAGAAAAAATCAATTTGCCGCCACCGAAATTCACGGAACAACTCGAGAGTATCGCATCGATTTTGAAAATGTTCGCACCTATGTATTACAAGGAGAAGTGCATGACGAGAAGGCCTTTCATTCGTTGGGTGGGGTTGCAGGTCATGCAGGGTTGTTTTCAACAGGTCAAGATTTGGCAGTGTTAGCCCAAGCTTTATTAAATAGAGGTGGCTATGGAATTAATGCTTTGTTTTCAGAAAAAGTTATTGATCAATTTATTAAACCTGATGATGGTAATGGTACTTATGGTCTAGGTTGGCGACGGGCAAATAATGGTGATAGGAAGTGGCATTTTGGCCCTTATGCAAGTAGCTCTGCATATGGACATACTGGCTGGACAGGTACTGTTACTGTAATTGATCCTGAACATGATTTAGCCATAATTCTACTTACAAATGCTCGCCATAGTGTAATTGAAGGTAATGATAAAGATTATCAATTTAAAGGTAAGCAGTTTGAAACTGGAAAATATGGCAGCGTTATTTCTCTTGTCTATGAAGCAGTTTTAGAACATTAGGCTAAAGCTACTTGGGGTTATACTCACCATATAACCTTGCTTTATAGCCCTACAAAGTTTTAGACATTTTCTTTTTGCTAAAAACGTAAGAAGATGAGCTTAACAAGCTTTTAAAGCAGTCTAATAAAAGGTTATAACCATGAATACTTTATCTCAAAAAAATGAAGACACACTGTTAACATTGGGTTCATCTATTACAGAAAGTGAATCAGTTAAAGAAGCAATTAAAGAAACCGCAATGAAAGTAGAACTACCATTGATGAGGTATTTCGATTTGCTTGATGATTCATCACCTAGTTATGTATTAGGTTATAACTAGCGTACCTAGACTTGTTAGACTGACGAAAAAATTCATACATTTCCCTTTCGTGGCTAATGTACATTCATTATGCTTGGGTATTTTTTTATACACTCCAAGCACTTGATAATAAGGCTATATGTAGTTAATGATTATTAATATTTGATTTTCATTTATTGACTTGCTCTATATGGCAGTAATTAGCCCTTTCATTAAAGTCAAAAATGTCTGCTACGTAGCGAGAACCGGAAGGTTTGTTATCATAACTGTCAGCTTCAGCTAAGCGCGCTTTGAAGAAAAGCTAATATGTAGAAGTTTGCTAATTCAACTAACATCCTTGTTAGTCAGTGTTTCATGAAAACCACTTAACTATAGACGAGAATTTCTATTCCTCAAGTTATCTTGAAATTTGTATATGCCTTCACTTAAAGCTTTTACAATATACATTAGAAAAAGTATTGAGTTTTTGTTGATGATTTTATTCTGCTTAGCGCACGGAAAAGACCTTTTAAGAAATTAAGCGAAATTTTGAGACTATTAATTTTTTAAATAATAATAGAAGGGCTATAGCTGCCATATTGATGTCATTAGTAACGGTAAATCATGGGAATGTTTTTCTGTCGTTTTATGCCATCAGTCGAAGCAGATCAATTCACTACCTGTAATTAACATCAACAGATATACACTGACTTTTTTATTTGATAGTTCAACGAGGTTATTGATATCTGGTTGAGTATTAGCATCTGTATTAACCTTTAATCAATGCTTCATCCGTTATGACTGTCACTTCGCCTTTCACAAAGCTTGTTTTTACAGTCCAACTATTAGAAGCATCCCCTACCAATTTTTTTGAACAGGCAAGTAATGAATTTGCTAGTACTTGACTCAACTCTTCAAGCCCAACTTCATTCTCAAGTGCTACCATTGCTGCGGCAAGATTTCTCATTGACTCGCTCATATTAATCCCCAAAATAATTTTTAAACGGATTTCTTGTTAACCTAATGTAATACAAATATGCCTATCTATTATTCGAAATAGGTAACTGCCCAAGCTTACCTTTTTAAACATAGTATATTACGCGTTTGTTTTCCACGCCTGATAAAACGTACGTACGCTGAACATCTCTTTGCTGATCTTAACAAAATTTTATAGTTAAGGTCTGGAATACGTATGGGGCAGAAGATTTTCAGGATGACAATGAATACCTTCAAGAATTGGGAATTGTATGAGCGGCTCAATTAGAATATTAATGTTCGTGTAATAGGAAGTACAAACACTGAGTGGCTGGAGTTCATGTCCAATAAAGTCTGATATGTAATTTTGGGAACTGCCTAATTTAGTTTAAATAAAGAAATTACCAAACTAATGCTATTGATTTCATGCTTTTCAGCTTGAGTTGCTCATAGTGTTCTTGCCGAATACGTATAAAATCATTGTTTTTAATACCATTGAAAACAATATCTTGAAGCTCAACTTTTCTGCTCATTAGGTGTGAATACTTTGATATAGCAATAAAGTGTTTAATAACATGATTTGGTTGATTAAGTGTTTTACTTATTTGATTATCAACACCTAGCTCAACTAACTTTCTAAAAGTGCTTTCTTCATAGTGTATAAATAAGTCTGTTCGACCATGTAAAACTAATTTAATATTTTGCTCTAAGCTTTTTGTTTCTAATTTATTAATTTGACTATCTTCATCAAATTGTTCGAAATATATTGAATGTCGATTGACGGCAATTAGCTTTCCTTGCAGATCTTCATAACTTTTGAATTTATGTGTATTTTTAGTTAAAGAGTAAAAACGATAAGACAACGATTCATAACTTGGATTTATATAAACGAACTCATCTTCTCTTGTAGGCGTTTGTTGCAGGCCAACAATGATATCTAAACGTCCTATTTCAACTTCTTTAAGGCGCCTAGCAAAGGGAATGGTAGTAATTGAAAGAGGCATTGATAGTTTGGCTGCAATATATTTCAAATACTTACTATGCAAGCCATTGGTAAAGCCTTCAGCTACTGCTGCATTGATTGTTTTGTCTTCCGCATCACAATAAAAGGAAAAGAATAAATGAAAAATAATGAATATTTTCAAAAACATTTACTTCTCCTTCATATATTTTTTATTAAATTAATACACAAAAATAAGACACAAAACGATTATACTTAATGGACAAAATCACCAGCTAAAATACCTTGATATTGTTCGTTTTCAATAACTAACTGACCATTTATCACAACCTGTTCAATCCCCTTTGAATATTTATTCCAGTGACTAAAATCAGCTTTAGCTGAATAATTATCGGGATCAAAAACTATAATGTCTGCTTGATAACTTTCCTTCAAAACACCGCGTTTTGAAAGACCTAGCAATTTGGCCGTTTGTGATGAACTTCTATTGATAAAATCAGCGAGGGAAAGCAGTTGTTTATTGACTACATAGGTTTGATATTTTCTTGGAAAGCTCGCATATTTTCGAGGATGACCATTGGTACCATCTGAAGAGGTGACAACCCAAGGTTGTATCATAAATTTTTCGACATCTTTTGGTGACATGTTAAATGAGGCAACGCGAACTTCTCCTTCTTGTACCATTTTAATCGCAGTTTCAACCACTGATAGCTTTTTAATTTCTGAAACTTGGAGCAAATTCAAACCTACTAAGTTTTTATCTTTAAATTCGGTGATATACAAAGAGTCAGGGCCACCACGTCGGCGAATATTTTCAGTTATTTCAAGGTTAAGTTGCTCTGCTAAATCTGCTTGATTCAACCTTTGATGAAAAGCTTGCTGAGAGTCGGCCATTACCCATTTAGGCATTACTGCACTTCGTAGTTTAGTACCTGATGCTAACCAAGGGTATTGATCTGCTGAAATTGATACGCCAGCTTTTTGGGCTTGTTCAATTTTCGCGATTGCCTCCTCACTTTGCCCCCAAACATCAACACCTAATGCTTTAATGTGCGCTAAATGTAAGTGTATGTCAGCCTCTTTTGCTATATTGATAGCTTCATCTAAAGCACTAGTAAAGCCTATATTAAAGGTACTTTCATCGCGCAAGTGCGTATCGTAAATACCATTGTACTTGCTTGCGATTTTAGCAAGGGTAATTACTTCTTCGGTATTTGCGTAACTGCCGGGAACGTAGTAAAGACCGGTAGATAAGCCAATGGCTCCTGCTTTCATCGCACTTGTTAACAACGTTGACATTTCGTTCAGCTCTTGCGGAGTTGAGAAACGTTCTGCTCGCCCCATAACTTGCTCTCTTAAACTCCCATGGCCAACAAATAAAGCGACATTAGTGCCAATACCGTTAGCCTTAAGCTCAGTTGCAACCGCTTTTATATCGACAGGGCCGCCACCATCATTACCGTTAACAACCGTTGTTACACCTTGCGTAAGATAGTTTAAGTTATGATTTTTGTCGTTACTTTTTAATTCAGCAAGACTATGGGTATGAGGGTCAATAAAACCGGGGCTGACTATTTTACCCGTCGCATCTATCACTTTTTTAGCTTGAACTTGTTGGTTTCCACTAGGGTAGATATCGCAAATAATTTGTCCGCAAACAGCAACATCTAAGAATTGACCTTGGGAGCTCTCACCCGTATAAACAATGCCATTGGTAATTAGTATATCAGCAACAATGGCAGTTTTAGTTTGCTTTATCGATTTACTCTGTTGCTCTGAGCATGATGCAATGACAAACAGTCCAATAGCTGCAGTGATAAGATGAGTTTTAAATAATTTCATTATTAATCCTATTCTTTATTATGATCTACATCGGATAACATGTTAGCCATTAATAAGTTAGCTGAGTTAAAAGCAATACGTTTTATTTCGCTGCGATCGGTATTATCGCCCATTTCATAAGTGATGGCGTGAACACCATAGGTATCAGAAAAATATTGTTTTGATACACCTAAACCAGGGTTGTTACCCGGTTTTATTACTACGTTAAAGTTTGGCATTTGGCGATTAAGCTCTCCTAGCCAATGTCTGACAAAATAAGGTTGTTCAACACCATAATCTACGGGCATAGTATAAAAAACATCATGCTTAGTAGAATGAAAATCTACAGCAAATTTTATCTTTTGTCCTTGTTTAACTAGTTGCTGTAAATAGTTGTTAATTAGGCTAGTTTCAATTTGAGAAAAGTTATTCCAGTCGCGGTTTAAATCTAAGCCATTGGCATTGCTTCGCCAATTTCCTGCATATACACCATCAGGATTAATGTTTGGGATCACCAGTACGTTATGGTTTTTAAGATAATCCAGGCTTAATTTACTAGTTGATAAAAGTGTTTCAACAAAAGGAAATAAAGCTAGAGCACCGGTAACTTCAGGAGGGTGCTGTCGACCTAAAATAACTAGCCACTCATTAGCATTTTTATTTCTATGTTCAATTTTATAGATAGGGCGGCCTTGGGTAGAATTACCCAAAAGACTATGCGTAATTTGATTTTTTGCTGTTAGCTTTTTTGCCCAATCAACATAATACTGATTATCAATAACTTCTTGGGCTGCGATAATTACAGGTTGTGTAGAAGCTGCTAGCTTCATTACTAGGCGATCACCTTTTAACTTATATTTTTGTAGTTGCCATTTTTTACCATCATGGCTAATTTTAGGTGGATACCTGTGTTCATCACCGCGAACTTTCATTGAAATGGTAATTTCAGTTGGCTGCTCTGCTTGCACTTTAAAAGCATACCAAGGGCTTGAATTAATTGGAGTGTTTTCTGGTACTAACGTGATCAAATATTCATTTGTCGCCACTAATGAGCATTCATCCATACGCCCAGTAGAAAAATCAGTGGTTAAGCGTACATTACCTGTACTACATGCTTGCGCATTGTCACTTGGTTCTAGTTGAGTAGATGCACAAGATATCAACAAAATACTTGAAAGTAATAATGAGCAAGTAAGTAATATATTTTTCATAATTTATCTTTATATACTAAAGAGGAAAGAAAATATGGCTCAACTATTGTTAACTAGCAGAGCCATATTGTAGTGTTAGTAATGCTTAATATTTATTAAAAGCTTTTACTAAGGTTCATATAGAAGTAGCGACCTCGGTTTGAGTGATAATCACCAGAATAACCATGCCAGAAATTATCCGCCATTGGTGGCTCTTCATCCCCGATATTACGAACACCTAATCTTATGTACATACCTTCTAAAGCACTTTCTTGAGTGAATTTGTAAGAACCATAAACATTAACAGTAGTGAAGCTGTCTATAGGTAAAAATACTTTTTCATCGTCAATTGTCGCGTTTGTACTGGTATCGATAAACTCACTAGTATAATCGACACTCACACCAGCGCCCCAGCTATTAAGTTTCCAATTAAGTGAACTTTTAGCTCGCCATTCAGGGTTACCATCTTGTAGGATTAGATCGCCTACACCTGCAACGCTTACATCTTCAAGATTTGGATATTTAACTAAATCTTCTTGTGCTTCAAGTACTACAGCTGAGAGACTATCGACGGATGTTTCATATTTAGTTAAATATGCTGCATTAACGTTAAACTCAAAACCACCAATGGCTGTTTCAAAATCATACACTATGCCAAAATCAAGACCTGACAATTCTTGCGCTGACGCATTTATGTATCGGTTATTTACTTGGCTAGCAACTAAGTTTACATCACGAATAACATTAGGGTTACCAGTACCACCATCTTGGCGTAAAACATAGTCGTGTGCTAGAACAGTCTCATAAGGAGCAAGGAAAACCAGATTTTCTTGCTCAATGTTCCAATAGTCTATAGTAAACGTTAAATTTTCACTCGGTTCAATAATTAGTCCGAACGAGGTGTTTACACTGTCTTCAGGTACAAGGTCTGAGTTACCTTGACGATTGTCAATAACGGCATAACTCTCATCAAGTACAGGGTCATATTTAGTACTACGGCGCGGCATATTAACTTCTTCAGAACTTTGTTGTAGGCCAGGCACTTTAAAACCACCGGCATATGATGCTCTCACACTTAACCAATCTACAGGTTTGTAAAATAAAGCGACTTTAGGTTTGAATGCATCACCCGCATCAGAAAAGTTTTCGTAGCGTGCTGCCAGTTGAATTTCAGCATACTGATCATCACTGTCAATTAATGGCAATATAAGTTCAGCGAACGCCGAAGTAACACTACGGCTAGCACTTGCGTCTGTTGTTGCGCTACTACCATATAATGAGCTCTCATTAATAACACCGGCATAATCAGTAAATGGCAAGCTCCCATCTACATATTTAGAACGATCACTATCGTAAGTTTCATGACGAAACTCAACGCCTAAAGCAAGTCCAGCATCACCCGCTGGCATGGAGAAAATGTCGCTATTACTGGCTTTAAAATCAACCGACGCTAAGCTAGTTGATGAGTCAGTTTTTGCTTGAATTAAAAACTGATCGCTAATTGATGTCGCAACTAATGGTCTATTACCAATAGTATTTGGGTTGTTAATATCACCACCACCAAAAACGTTGTAAGCAGTGCTTTCATCAGTACTGTTAACCGCTTTTTCAAATGCATTTATATCAATACGTGTACTGCGATCGTTAGTTTCTGCTTCACTATAAAATGCTGCACTCTCCCAATCCCAGTCGCCCATATAACCTTTAAAGCCTGCTAATACACGAAAGCTTGTATCTGTAACAGTAACTGTTCTTGGTCCAATATCTGTAGGACGAAATCTGCGTAAAAGTACTTCTTCGCCAAATGGGTTATAAAAAGCATCTGCCGCGATATTAAAGCGATGTTTGCTACCATTGTGGTTTTGCTCTGATTGATTGGTAAGTTCCGCTTGGTAATATATGCCTTCCGCAAAAAACTCTACATCATCATTAACTTCATGGGTAAAGTGAGTGTAAAAGTTAACTCTTTCTGCATCTGAAGATAGCGGACGTGTCGTACCGCGATCAAAACGGATATCTCGGCCTGAACTGCCTTGGTCAACACAAACACCTTCAACATCAAGCGGTGAATCTACACAGCCTGACAGTGAATCAGGTTGGAGATGAAACCTTCCTAAGCTATCACTGTCAAACTCGCCCCAAGGCGTGTCTGAACTTCGGTTATCTAATGAAGTTTTACCTACAAATTCTTCAGGTAAACCTGGGTATTCACGTCTATCATGACTCGCAGAATAAGGACGTTCTGTTGCCATCATACCATTACGGTTATAAACAGTTACAGAGCCTACAAGATTAGAAAGGCCGTCATTAAGCTCAATACCACCTAAGTAACTAAAGGTCGTTTCATTTAATGGTGTGCCTTGAGATTGACCGTATCTAAGGCTAACTTTGTGGCCGACATATTCACTATCAAGGGCATAGTTAACTACACCGGCAATAGCATCTGAACCATAAACAGCAGCAGCACCATCACGCAATACTTCTAATGAACGTAAGCCTGAAACAGGTAGAGTATTTGAGTTAACAGTATTCACAGGCACTTTGTTAGCCCCTGATTTAGATTGGGTACCCGGGTGATTTACCATGCGTCGACCATTTAGTAATACTAGAGTATTACCTGCGCCTAATCCGCGAAGGTTAAATGAACCAACATCGCCACGGGCATCATTTACATTGGAAGAACCCGTTGTTTCACCAAAGTTAACAGAACCCATTTGTGGGATAGAACGAAGTAATTCATCACCAGTCATTGCTGCGGTATTTTCAATATCAGCGGCTGTCAACGCCGTTACAGGTAGCGTAGTAATATCTGTTGCACGTTTTATGTTACTACCAATAATTGAAATTCGTTCAACTTCAGCTTCTTTTTCAGTTTGTTGAGCTTCTTCAGCGTGTAACACTTGTGGCGATAAGGCCGCTAATAGACATAAACTAAGGTGAGTTAACTTATGTTTGGCAATAAATTTATTTTTCATGATATTCACCGTTGTGGTTCCCGAGTTATTTATAATTAATTAGGTATATTTTTTACCTATATCTTTCTCTCCTATTAACCATGAACCGAAATCATTATTTAAACAATTGACGCTTTATGGCTTAACTATAACCTTAGGTTATGTGTGGTGTTTTTAAATGTTATAACAACAACTTAAGCTAAACTTAATACAATAAATTTAGTTGAATATTATATAAATTCAATAATATCCATAAAATAGTTTTTGAATGACTACACTGATATGAAAGGTAAGCTAAGGTTGTCAGTTTGTGTAAGGTGAAAAGCAAATGGTCAATTTCACAATACGATGAAATTGACCTGCAGAGATAAATTTAAAAATTCCTCTTAATTGAGAATATTTCTAAGCGAGTAGGGCTCGTATTTGTCTGTTAGCAAATACGAGCTTATCAATATAAACAACGCCTTCTGTTTTCAAATCATCAATAACGCGTTTAACTCTATTTAGATCTGAAGTCTTGTTAGTTGTCCATAATTCAATAGCAGCGTCAGGGATTTCATTTTGATAACTTTTGACAATTTTAACTACAAGTTTTTCACGAAATTCCAGTAAATCAAGTAATAATGAAAAACGGGCTAATCTTGACCAATGATCACTCGTTTCCACTTTTTCTGTTTGCTCAATTAACCAAGCAAGACCTACCAATTTACTGACTTTACAATAGCAAGATAAAATACTTTCTACTGATAACTTAAGCTCAAACGCTGTTTTTACTATGTCGCAAAAAACTACGCTAGAGACCTTTAATTGATGAATTTTATCGACGACAGCTAAACTATCGGTTTCTTTTTCTAATTGATATAAAGATTGTTCTACCGGAGCAAAAGGCAGCGTTATTTCATCGTCATCAAGTTGTTGTAACGTCGTAATGCCAGGAGAGTACTGTCGTACAATGGTTTCAATATTGTAATGAGGATTGGCATGATTAATAAACCAAATAGCCATCAGCCGATAAAAACGCTGCACTTCTATCATCATTTTAATTTGTATTTGAGCGCTTACGGTATTTGACAATGATTCTATTTCATTCCAAATATCATCAAGTGAAAATACCTCTTTGGCAATAATGAATGCCTTTACTATTTCTGAAATTGTTGCCCCTGTTTGCTCTCGAACCGCATGAATACCGCCGCGATTGAATATTTCATTAGCAACACTGGTAGCAATTATTTGCTGCGCTAACGGATGTTGGACAATAAACTTAGGGTATTGCTGCGCTAAAACATCAGGAAAGGCCGATAATAAGTATTTTTCAAAATAGGGATCCGCTAATAACTCTTTTTGCTTTAATAGTGCGTTATGAACATCCATTTTCGAATAAGCCATCAGTACCGCAAGTTCTGGCCTAGTAAGGCCCTGTTTAGCTATATTACGAGACTGTAGTTCTTCATCATCTGGTAAATATTCTAATGCTCTATTTAGCTGGACGCTATTAACTAAGTAATGAGTTAAACGGGTAAAACTATCAAAATGAAACTGACTATTGGCTTCATCAATGCTTAAGGCTTGTGCTTGGTAATAATTATTACGCAATACCATCCTACCTACGTCAGCTGTCATCTCTTCTAATAACGCATCACGATTATCTTGAGTCAGTAATTGTTGAGCAACTAAATCATTTAATAATATTTTAATGTTAACTTCATTATCAGAGCAATTAACTCCCGCGGAGTTATCAACCGCATCGGTATTAATTTTTCCGCCAATCTTTGAAAATTCAATGCGCGCTAGTTGAGTACAACCAAGATTTCCCCCTTCACCAATCACTTTACATTGTAATTCATTGCCATTTATTCGTAATGCATCATTGGCTTTATCACCCACTTCAGTATTTATTTCATGGCTTGCTTTTACATAAGTACCGATACCACCAAACCAAAGCAAATCTGCTTGAGATTTTAAAATGTAGCGGATCAATTCATCGGGCGATAAGTTATTAATGCTTTCAGCAATATTAAATAATGTTTTGACTTCTTTTGACAAAGGAATATGTTTTAACGTGCGACTATAAACCCCACCACCAGATGAAATTAAATCGTCATTATAATCGACCCAAGATGAACGAGGTAAGTTGTATAGTCTTTCACGTTCTACATAGCTCAAAGCTGCATTAGGGGTAGGGTCAATGAAAATATCACGGTGATCAAAAGCTGCTACAAGCTTGATTGTTTTTGAAGATAACATGCCATTGCCAAAAACATCCCCCGACATATCACCAATACCCATTACATTGAATTCATCATTTTGCACATCAATGTTCATTTCTCTAAAATGCCTTTGTACTGAAACCCAAGCACCTTTTGCGGTAATGCCCATTTTTTTATGGTCATAACCAACACTACCACCCGAGGCAAAAGCATCTCCTAACCAAAAACCATACGCTTTAGCTAAGTCATTGGCGATATCAGAAAATGTAGCAGTCCCTTTATCTGCCGCTACAACGAGGTAACTATCATCGTCATCAAAGCAAACAATATCGTTAGGTTTAACAACACCCTGTGCGGTATTGTTGTCAGTTATATCTAATAAGCCGGAGATAAATATTTTATAACAAGCAATGGCTTCATTGGTAATTTCTTCTCGTGAACCATTAACAGGTAGGTTTTTTGGTACAAAACCACCTTTAGCACCTTCTGGCACAATAACCACATTTTTAACTTGTTGTGCTTTAACCAAACCCAATATTTCAGTTCTAAAATCTTCGCTTCGATCAGACCAACGCAAACCGCCACGAGATACCATACCAAAGCGCAAATGAACCCCTTCAACTCTAGGAGAGTAAACAAACGTTTCTACGTAAGGTCTTGGCTGGGGCGCATCTTCAATTTCACCACTACGAATTTTAAATGAACAATAGCTCTTCACCTTTCCATTTGATGAAGTTTGATAGAAGTTTGTTCTTACGGTTGCTGAAATCGCGGCAATAAAATTGCGTAAAATACGATCATGGTCAATTTTGTTAACCTTATTCAAACTTTCTAACAAGCGCTCTTTGATCTCAGTAGCAAGGATATTTCGCTGCGCTATTGAATGGTCATTTAAAGCAAAACGCGTTTCAAAAAAGCTAACCAAGTTGTGAACTATGTCAGGGTAGTTTATAAGCGCTTGTTGAAAGTACTCTTCACTATAACCTAAGCCAAGTTGTCGCAAATATTTGCCATATGAGCGAATGATTACAATTTGTCTGATATTGATATTTGCTGATAAAAGTAATTTGTTATAACCATCATTTTCAATATTTCCCGCCCAAACTTGTGACAAGGCATCTTCAACATTTGCTGTTACATTGGCTATATCAACTTGACTATTTGCCGAGTATTCAAGTGTGTAGCTATAAAGATCTTTAACCGAATTATTTGGCTCATTTATTTGTACTTTAAAGCTAAATTCATCTAAAGGTTTAAAATCAAAATTTTCTAAAATGGGAATTGAATCACTCAAAGTAATACTTTGTTCATAAGTAAAAATATTGAGCTTTAGTCTATTTTCTTGGGGTTTATTTTCTCGGTAAATTTGAAACTGGAATTGATTGTCATTATTAAGTTTTTCCAAACAAGCAATGGCTTCTAACGCTTCATTTACGACAAATTGCTCTTGGTAACTTTTTGAAAAAGCATTGTTATATTTTTTTTCAAGGGCAATGCCTTGCTCTGTATGCCACTGCTGGTTAATCAAAGTAGTTAAGCTTTCGTTCCAACTTTGAGTTTTTACCTCTATTTTCGCAATTAATTTATCTATTTCCTTTGAGCTAATTGGGCTATTGTCCTTCTCAACAATAAAATGCCATTGGGCAAGATAATCATCATTTAACATAGAACGACGAGATAATATTTTTCCCTTAAAAGTGGAGATTAATTCATTTTCAATATCATCACGCAAATCAGTGCAAAATGCTTCTTTCGACACAAACACCAATACTGAAACTTGTTGATTAAATTCATTTTCCCTAATAAATGTGCCAGATTTGCTTCTAGTATTGAGGTTATAAATGCCTTTTGCCAAAACTAACAGTTGCTCAACACTACTTTCATACAGCTCCCTTTTGGGTAATGAAGCAAGTATATGAGTAAACTTTCGGTAATTATGTCCATCCACTTTTAATGATAAACGTTGCAAAACCTCTTCTAGTTTAAACTTCAAATAAGGGACTTTATTAGGACTTAATTTATTGGCAATTTGTGTAAACAAACCAATAAATCGATGAACTGTGATCACTTCTCCCTGAGCAGAAAATTCTTTGATGTTGATTTGATCGTAATAGTCATGGCGATGAATTGTAGATTTTAAATTAGACTTTGAAACTAATAAGGGGGAATTATCGGCAATAAATGTGGTTAGCTCTTTATTGATACTTTTTAATTCACTATTGCGTAATGATAACTGGCTATCATTCTTCCTCAAAACACCTAAGGCATTGTTATCAAGGTTATTTTTACTTACCTCAGCTAATGGGAAAACATAATGACCTAAAAAAACAAAGTTATCTTGGCTGAGCCAATGTAAAAAACTATTCAGATCGTAGTTTTTATTTATCAGATTATTGGCACAAACGACGGATTCAATTTGATTGAGCATTTCAGGCCAATCACTTGTTACTGCTTGGATGTCTGATAACAGTTGATGAATTTTTTCCTTTAACAATTCTTTAGCTTGTGTATTAAGCTCAGTACTTAGTTCAAGATATAAAACAGATTCATCAACTCGATTGTTAAACTCTTCTTTTTTGATGACAGGGTGAAGAAATACCTTAATTTTGAAGCCAAGAGAATGAATGAGCTCTGATAACGAGTCAACAAGAAATGCTTTATCGTCAGTTATTATATGTATAACAGAACTGTTCCCTGCAGAGCCTTCTTGTGATGAACTTTCAATAACTACCTTATCATTATTATCTACTCTGTTAGACACAGTTTTCCACAAGGGTAATGATATTTGGTAGCGTTGCAACATTGTTAATGCATGAACGTCATCATTAAATGAACAGTCAAATAATTGTTGAGAAAATTGATTAAAAGCTATGATGTCTGCTTCATCATAGTTTTTATTTATATATTGGGTTAATTTTGTTTCGGTCGTTGAAATCACAATAAATTACCTTAAGTTTAATTTAGTAAGGCTCCGTATCTTCACTGAAGTTGGCGCCTCATTATGCTGTTGGTTTTGCTATTGTTGCTACTGTAAGTAAAAGCGTAGCCATCAGAGCTTTCTCTAGCAAATTCATTTATTGCTAAAGGGTATAACCCAAAGTTCTACACCTAGCTATATACATAGACAAGGTAGCTTTAGACTCAATTCAATCACTACATAACCCAAGGTTATATAGCACCTAAGATTAACTAATATCGCTTTTTACAAGGCTGATCTATCTTAATGGTATCCAGTAAATACAGTCCCTAATGTCATTAGCGACATTATTTGAGAACTCTAACTAAGTAAGATGCCAATAATGAACAGAAAACAACAAATAATTAGCAGTGCGATCAAAGCAAATATCATTGATGACAATTTAACTGCCATAGGCCTTATGGATTTAAATGGTTTACAAAAAACAGTGAGAGATGCTTATGCCGCTTTTCCTGAAAATTTCTTTCATACCTTCGCGGTAAAAGCTAATGCCTTGGTTAATGTGTTAAAACCGTTACAAGAGTATGGAATGGGCGCTGAAGTCGCTAGTCCTGGCGAATTAATGATTGCCCGTGCGGCTGGATTTGATGTTAAAGATATTATTTTTGATTCTCCTGCCAAAACCATAGGTGATTTACGTACCTGTATAAAAAATAACATTTCACTTAATATTGATAACTTGCAAGAGCTTGCACGAATTGACCGAATTATTGAAGAGTTTCCAGAGACTAAGTCAGTGATTGGTTTCCGTGTGAATCCACAAATTGGCAGTGGTAAAATCGCCTCGACAAGTACCGCAACGGCAACCTCAAAATTTGGCTTTGCTTTGGCAGACAGTAATAATCGTCAACAACTCATTAATATCTATAAAGAACGCCCATGGTTAAAGAGCATTCATACTCATACAGGTTCACAAGGCTGTGAACTTGAATTAATGGCAAATGGCGTTAAAGCTATTACAGAATTGGCTGAAGAAATTAATGCCTTTATTGGGCAACAACAAATAGTTCGCTTAGATATTGGTGGTGGTTTACCCGTTAACTTTGCTTCTGAGGATGTAACACCAAGTTTTCAAGAATATGCCGATATTTTACAGGCGACAGTGCCGCTAATTTTTACTAATAAATACCAAGTGAAAACAGAGTTTGGTCGAGCTATTGTCGCTAAAAATGGCGTGATTATTACCCGCGTAGAATACACTAAAAACTCAGGTGGTCGCCATATAGCAACTACCCATGCGGGTGCTCAAATATTGACTCGAACAGCTTTTTTGCCTAAGTCTTGGCCTCTTCGGGTAACGGGATATTTACCTACCGGAGAAGAGCGCACCGCAGAAAATTCTGATCTTGTTAGCACCGATGTTGCTGGGCCTTGTTGTTTTGCTGGTGATTTGATTTGTGTAAACCAAACACTACCAAAATTAGGCGTAAATGATTACGTTATGGTGCACGACACTGGCGGATATTATTTCAGTAACCATTTTGATTACAATAGCTTACCAAGGGTTGGTGTTTATAGTGTTTGTGGCGCGGACGATTCATTGCAAATAGAATGTATTCGCCAAGCGGATACCATTGAAGATGTTTTAAGTAAAATGTGAAAGAAGCCTTTTAACAACGAGACTATGCGGATATGAGTTGATCATAGTTAAAAATATAAAAACATTGGATAGTAAAGCATGAATATCGAAATAAATTTAATTGAAACATTAGTGATTGCTCTGTTGACCCTTTTTATAGGGTATTTTTTAAACAGCAAAGTAGCGTTTTTAAGAAATAACAATATTCCAGAGCCAGTGGTTGGTGGTATTGTTTTTTCACTTTTTGCCGCTTTAATTCACAGTGTTTTTTCAATTCATTTTCAGTTCGATATGAGCTTTAAAAACCCATTGATGACCATGTTTTTTACCACCGTTGGGCTAGGTGCAAGCTATTCTTTATTACTTAAAGGTGGCCCGAAAGTGGTACTTTTTTTAGGCTTGGCAACAGTATATTTACTCGTACAAAATGCATTAGGGGTTTCATTAGCAATGGCTAGTGGTATGGATCCATTAATGGGGCTTATTGGTGGTTCAGTAACATTATCTGGTGGGCATGGTAATGGCGCAACCTATGCGGATTTATTTATTGCTGAATATAATATGCCGTCAAGTGTTTTTGAGTTAGCGATGGCTGCCGCTACCTTAGGATTAGTGTTAGGTGGGTTAGTAGGAGGGCCGGTAAGTAAACGATTAATTAAACGTTATGACTTAAAGGCTGATGAATTTCATGAAGAGCTTGATGATACCATCACCTTCAACCCAGAAGATCACGATTTGGTAACGCCAAAGAAAATGATGGAAACCTTATTCATTATTTTATTATGCATCGTGATTGGCCACTTTTTCTATCAGCATTTAAAATCAATAGATGTCGTATTGCCTGCTTTTTTAATGCCATTATTATTTGGCGTATTAGCTACTAATGTATGTGATTTTTCTAAACGATATACTATTAGTAGAGCTTGCATAGATTTATGGGGCACTATGTCGCTTTCTATTTTTCTTGCCATGGCGCTAATGTCCTTAAAAGTTTGGGAACTAGCTAATTTAGCCGGTCCAATGGTGGTTATTATTTTAATTCAAACAATTTTGTTAATGATGTTTGCCTATTTTATTACTTTTAGAGTTATGGGTAAGAGTTATAATGCTGCCATTATCGCTGGTGGCCATTGTGGCTTTGGTTTAGGGGCAACACCGACAGCGGTTGCTAACATGGAATCACTGGTAGCGCGTCACGGACCCTCACCGCAGGCATTTCTTGTTGTTCCTTTAGTCGGGGCATTTTTCATTGATATTACAAATGCTTTGGTGATCCAGCTATATTTAAGCTTGCCGTTCGTTGCAAACTAATTCCCAAACGATATTTATAATATAAAAACGGTTAACTCTTTAATTCTATACGTATTAATCAGTTAGCCATTTTTTTTGTTAACGAAAACATTAACTTGTAATCGTAATAATTCAAATAGCGAATAAATTTCTTTCCCTATACCAACCTATAACCTAAAGTTATAGGTAAAGCTCAAATGTAAAAGAGTCAACCACATTGCTTATTGCTATGTTAATCATAAGGCTTTCTATAGGAATAACCGTATGCGCTTAAGACACATTGAAATTTTTCATGCTATTTATACTACCGGCTCAATTACCAATGCCGCTAAAATATTACATGTTTCACAACCATCTGTGAGTAAAGTTTTATCCCACGCTGAGATGCAATTAGGTTTTAATTTATTCGAAAGGGTAAAGGGTCGTTTAATACCAACAGATGAAGCTGAAATGCTATTTGATGAAGTCGATAAAATTTATCAGCAAATGCGCTCAATCAAAAATACCGCAGAGAACATTAAAAAGTCTGAGTATGGGCATATAAACTTAGGGCTTACGCCAGCATTAGGTTTTAATGCCATTCCAAACGCCATTGCAAAATATCATGAGGTACACCATAAAGTTAACTTCAATGTGCAAACGCTGCATAATGATTCGGTGATGCAAGCACTACTTGAACATAAATGTGATTTAGCGATATTGTTTTCGCCCAATGTAATACCAGGTGTAACTTCTATTGAATTTGCTCAATCTGAACTAGTCATTGTTTACCCTAAAACAAGCTTTCCTGACTGTCCTAATAAGCTTACCCTAAGCCAACTACAAGAATTTGAATACATAGATATTAGTGAAAGTGGTCCGTTAGGTGACTTATTATGGACACGCATGATGAAAGATAATATTACTCTTGAGTCGCCAATTAAGGTTCAAACCTATTTTATCGCAGCTAGGTTAGTAGCTCAAGGGGCTGGTATTTGTGTGGTGGATAAATTTACCGCCTTAGGGAATTTGTCTGACGATATTGCCATGGCGTCTTTTGATCCACCATTAAATTTTAGTGTTAACGCCTTACATCTAGAAAATAGAAACTTATCTAAAGTTACCGAAGAGTTTATTCCATTTTTAGATAAGGAAATATCGAATAAATAGTTATAGATTTAGACCACTTTGTTCGTACAGCAGGCATTAGTCTGAAACTTTTTCCATATATTTTGAATGAATGGATGTTAAACATTTAATACGTCAAGGTTAACCGGTTTTTGGCCATACCCTTTATTAAGAAAAACTACTTATTCGTTTCTGTACTATAGTTTATGGTTGAAAGGATTAACTTTTATAAAATTCCAATCTGTATTCGAATCAGTAGGAAGGAGTAAACAATGAATGTAGAGTTTATTAATCCGTTTATAACTGCACTATTAAATGTTGTTGGTATGATGGGGCACACCGAGTTAACCAATGAGAAACCCCGAATAAAAAACAATGAGGTTTCAATGGGGGATGTATCGGGGCTAATTGGTATGGTGGGGTCGGAAACTAAGGGGTCTTTATCTATTACATTCGAAAAATCACTGGCACTTCGCATCATGCAACGCATGCTAGGTGAGAAACTCAAGGAAATAGATGAAGACGTTATCGATATGGTCGGCGAAATCACCAACATGGTAAGCGGAGGAGCAAAAAAAGAATTAAGTAAAAAGGGCTTTGAGTTTGATATGGCCACGCCTATGATCGTATCCGGAACAAACCATACCATTGATCATATACATGAAGGCCATGTCATCATTATTCCATTTGGTTCTGACTCAGGAAAAGCTTTTATCGAGATTTGCTTTGAATGATTAATTATCAGGCATTGTTATCTTTTCAAGACTCTCCTGGAAATTCAAATTCGATAGTTGTATGGGCTAAATCAAAATATTTAACTTGAGTGCGATTGATTATTTAATCATTAAATGGCGAACACTAAACTTAATAATAGACAACTAGACAGAGATAGATATATCTTTTTTAATATAAATTGCCTAATGATAAAATTTTCTACTTGAAGAGCCCAAAATCTCATCCAAGACACTGCTTTTTCTGCATTGCTTAATGTTGAGTTTGTGGCAGCTACAATCCTTAGTACTTTATTTTCAAAAATCTTTAGCTTCAACATTTCGTTAAATATCTTGAAAGTTCTTTTTCATGCGCACAAAAGATATTTAGCTTTATATATTTCCTATATAATTTCTACTGAATAATTTTTGTCATATCACTGAGGCTTCTACATAATATACTGCTACACTTTAAGAAATGAAAAATGCTTAGTATTGACATTAAGGAAAATATGAACGTACTAATTACAGGTGGTACGGGATTTATTGGTTCTGCTATTTGTTCTCGTTTGTTAAAGAATAACCATAAAATCACAGTATTAAGTAGGCATCCAGAAACAATCAAATCTCCCGTTAGAGCTATTGCCGATATAGAACAGCTAAAAGAAGGTACTATTTTCGATATTGTAATTAATCTAGCTGGCGAACCTATCGCAAATAAATGATGGAGTAACAAGCAAAAACAACTCATTTTAAATAGCCGAATAGATACTACACAGAAGCTCATTGCTTTTTTAAAAAGGGTCAAAAATAAACCTAAATTATTAATTAATGGCTCAGCTATTGGTTACTACGGTATTAGTAAAACAAATGATCCTGTTGATGAAAGATCAGAGAATGACGATAGTTTTTCTAGTCAATTATGCCAGCAGTGGGAAACCGTTGCTTTACAAGCGGAAACTATTGGAATTCGTACTTGCTTATTACGAACAGGTATTGTTCTGGGTAAGGGAGGAGGAGCATTAAGTAAAATGTTACCACCTTTTAAAATTGGATTTGGTGGCAAGATAGGCCACGGTAAGCAATGGATGTCTTGGATTCATTTAGATGATTTAGTCGGTATTATTTTGTACTGTATAGAGCATAACAATTTAAGCGGTGCTATTAACGGAACCTCGCCTAATCCAGTAACAAATCAAGTGTTTACGAAAGTTCTGGGTACAATGCTAAGACGTCCTACTATTTTTCCCATGCCATTAATCGTTGTAAAACTATTAATGGGACAAATGGGTGAGGAACTATTGTTAGCCGGAAAGAGAATTTTACCAAAAAAAATTTCTGATGCTGGTTACAATTTTCAGTACCAAAAATTAGAAGATGCTCTGAAAAATGTGCTCTGAAATTCTGGTAAGTTATGCATAGAAACCTAATCAGAGACTCTGCCATAGCTTATTTTCTGCATTTCTAATTTGTAGCAGCAGTAAATATGGGTAAGATTACGGATAGTGACAGTTTTCCCCAAAGAGACTATAAATCAAGTTTCATTTGACGCTGATAATGATCAAGAGTCAACGACATAAAAGTGCGC
>Ga0209184_1000031_pt1 | contig 187603 bp, 161 predicted proteins | sample EN8Hudsemesocosm_2_FD_184627 | JGI IMG/M metagenome (GOLD analysis project Ga0209184, IMG submission 184627) | Methane-oxidizing microbial communities from mesocosms in the Hudson Canyon - EN8C Hudson Canyon (SPAdes) (version 2) | ecosystem: Environmental > Aquatic > Marine > Cold seeps... | reverse complement strand
CTTGCTAACCAGCACGGTAATGATCGATTAGTTATTTTAAAATGCTTACGTGAGAATGATCCGAATTATATAAAGCGTTTTAGAAAAGAGGCTAAAAGTCATTCCAAAATTGATCACCCTAATGTCGTGACGATTTATACGGTTCAAGAAGCAAATGGTCGTTTGTTTATTGCGATGGAATTCATGCAAGGTGGCGACTTGGGTGACATGATCAAAAAAGGAATGTCAGATGACATAATTATTAGTACTTTGTCGGGAGTTGCGAGTGCACTGAAAGCGACTCATGAACTAGGTATTATTCATCGAGATATCAAACCTGAAAACATTCTGTTTAAGTCAGATGGTACTGCTAAATTGTCAGATTTTGGGATTGCTCGAACCATCGAAGGAGATGGGTTGACTCAGGCCAATACCTGTATTGGAACGCCCCGATATATGAGTCCTGAGCAGTTAAAAGGCCAAGAGATTGATGGACGCAGTGATCTTTACAGTTTAGGTTTGGCTCTTTATGAAATGTTAACTGAAAAGCTAGTGTTTGAAGGTGAATCGATGGAGTCAATTTTCTTTCAAAAAGTAAACCAACCTCAACTAATATTGACTAAAGCTAAGCGGCACTGGCAACCGATATTAGATAAGTTGATAGCTCCTGATCCAAAAAATAGGTATCAAAGGGCGGACGATCTAATTAACGACCTAAAAAATGTAGGTCAGTTATCAACGCCAACACATGAGAAAAGTAATCAACGTAACTTACTTATCTCAATAGTCGCAACGGTGATTGTTTCATCCGCTTTGATTGGCTATTTGACCTTAACCAATTATCCATCTACTCAAGACTCAATCATGGCTAGTCAGTCTAATACGAATATAGATCCTCTTGATGCACCTCAAACTAACATTAAAAAAACATTATTGAGCATTACATCCAAAATACAAGTTCCCTATGATCAGGAAAATTGCAAATTAAATGCACGTGAGGAAATTGATTTTGTTCCGTATTTAGGCGAGGACCTTCATGAAAATAATTGTTTTGGTTTAACCGTTATGTGGAATGGTATCGGAACTTATTATTTGATTTCTGATGTGACTGGTGAAGGGTCATGGGCGCGTATGTATCCGAATGAATGCGGTAGTCTTGGTATTTCAGAAACGTTGCCAGTCGATCAAAAAGTACATTTTCCAATGCAAAATCAGAACCCATGGTTTTTTAAATTAGATAATAATGCCCGATCTTTTAAGTTTGTTTCGTTGGTGATTGAAGAAAATGAAACCGAACAGGCACTAAAAAATACTTTAGCAAGTATTCCCTCTATTTGTGATATGTCAGTTGATGCTACAGCTGAAGCGTTTGATTGGAAGCTTCTTCAAGAAAAAATTGATAGTTCGAAAATTAAATCTAATATCGTATTTACTGATATGACAATTAACCATAAAGCCACGACGCTATAATAACAATAGCGTCATGATTGCTTAAACTCATCATTCCCAAAAGTAGGTTTGGATGAGTCACACGAATCCCAACAAAATATTGAAAACATCCTACATTGGAGACAGCGTTTTTTAACTACTATCTACAAGATATACCTTAAAAAGCATTTATGCCTTAAACAAGCGTTGTTCAAGCTAACGCCCATCATAAAAAAGCACTTTTATGCAAAAAGTCGCAGCTTAGGTTTAAAGATAAAGTAAGAATTAAGGGGTTGTTGTTAACGTTATATAATCTAAACCCCAGCTATTTGAGAGGCCATCGTTGAGTGTACTTTTTAAGTTTTGTGCTGTTTGTGAGTCAAAACTAAAGGTCGTGTTTGTCAGATCAGCTACAAGTGGATGAGTATCTTTAAAAGATATAGCGAGTAGAGTATCTTGGCCAAATGGGGCTTGGATATTTGCAAAACTAGGTAATTTAACAAGTGAACCTGATTTAAACTTTTCTAATTCTGCGTTGTTAGCAGGGTAAAGTACGGTGAGTTCGCCACTTGAATCTGCATTAACCAGCATAACTTGTCCACCGTCAGGAAGGTTGACCGTAAACCCAATAGTTTCATTCTTTCTTGCTGTTGCACCCTTACCATTACCAAGTAAATCAACCTGAACAGCGTGTGAACCAATTTTGTTGAGTGTCTTTATATTATCACGCCATACCAAATAATTGAGTTGTCTGCTGATTTCTTGTTCTGTAGGGCGTGTAGTTTTACGTATAATATCGCCAGTTGCAGCCAACCACGCAAACTCTGAATTATTAACACCAACCAATAAGTAATCCGCTAAATGTTTGTTTAGTGTTAATTCAATGCCATCTGGAATATTTTTAAGGGAAAGCTCTGGTTCAAGATAGAGCTTCTTAATGTTAGTCATTATTTTATTATTAATAGTTTTAGGTGTCGATGTGTTGGTAAATTTAGGCGAAGAACTTTGCTTGTCGTCATTTATTGAAAAGCTACGTGATGACCAAAGTAGAACTTCCGTGTTATTTAAATTATTTTTGTCGTCTACTAAGCTTGGTAAGCCTTGTGGCGTGTGGTTGAACTTTCTAGATTCCATCTGTGCTCTAAGTGCGCTGCGTAACTCTGAATAGCTAACTTCGCCATTTCGATCTTGATCAGATTTCATCGGATCGTCAAAAACTCTCAACAAACTATCTGTGAAAGCGCCATGTGGTTTGCCATCCAGAGTAGGGTAGTCATTAAGACGAGCCTCTGAAATTTCTAATGCAACTTCGTGTTCACCCGCGGCGGATAAAAAGTAGATGTTTTTATATGGGTAATCAGTATTATTACTTTCATTTTTAGGTTCAGGAAACGATTCACTCCAGTCCATTTCGATACCTCGCTCGGCAAACGCTTTATTAAGATTCAAATAGCGCTCCGTCAGAGTGAATGAACTTTGAATCCCACGTACTGCATTACCTGAATAGCATGCGTCCATCACCATAAATACAGACCGTCCACCTTCGTCTAACTTCGCAAGTAGAGGGCGTAAATCAGTTCGTCCAACTATTATTTGGGGTAAAGCAAATTTAGAGCCTAACTTTGGAATGACATCATAAGGAATGAATGCCCCAGTTGTTGTGGGTAGAGGAAATTTAAAATTATTGTCTGATGCGCTCGTGCCATGCCCACTGAAGTAAATAAATACCTGATCACCTTCTTTAGAATTTTTATTTAGGTCATCTATTGCTTTTAAAATGTTAGATTTTGTCGCCTTTTCGTTGAGCAAGGTGGTGATGTATTGACTTTCAAAGCCCATTTTATTTTTAAGTGCTTTTTTAATTGCGACAACATCAAATTGAGGGCCTTTAAGTGGTTTAATTGGGTAGTCATTAATGCCAACCAGAAGAGCATGTTTGGTTAAAGCAAACGCAGCTGATGGAAGATATGCAGTTAAAAGGAGCAGCAAAATCGCTAATGGTATACGTGAGAGCATGGTGGAACCTCATTTTATATTTATAGTCTCAATAGACGGTCGAAATTGTCTTAGAGTATGCATTTAAAGCTTGTATAGATGACTATACGCTTAGTCTTTTGGTTGGATTGACGTGAAACTCAATACACTCTCGTCTTCTTTTAATGTCTTATCCTGCTTATCTGCCGTTGTACTTTTAGGGATCGTGTTGCTATGAATAACTTGAGCTCCAGAACCACAGTTTCTTTGCATTCCACGAGTCGTCGGTGTAACACAGAGTCGTTGCATTCCTCGCACATTACTAAGTCCTAATAGTGAGTCAGATTCAGAGCCTGCGACAATATGATAACCGTTAATCGGGTCCCACTTCGTTTTGGGAAGTCGATATTTAGGGTTTTGGTTGGATGCAACCAGTTGAAGGTGTTCGACACCAAAAGGAGGTTCAACAGTAAACTCACCTAGTTCAAGCCACTGTCCAATTTCATTTCCAGAGATTTTTGCAATAAAGGGATCGTTTTTTGGCCCAATCTCAATAAGGTAGGAATATTGATTTTTTTCTCTAACGACATGACCAACAAGGTAATAATAAGCAGGGGAGTCTGATCTAATCTTCAGGCCAATATCCTCGCCTCCATAGATAAGAATATTTCGTTTACCTCTTGTCGATTCTAGTTCAACGTGAAACTCAGGGTCTTCGTTTATACTCTCATGTAAAGTTTTATCGAATTGAGTATTAATAGGTTCTTGTCGTGTGGCCGCAGTGAGTGACAGGGGGATTTGAAGGTAAATATGCTCAATTAAACTATTATTTTGAATTTGTCTTAATTGGTAATGTAACAACAAGTTTTTATCATCTAGTTGTTCATAGCTTCCAATTAGAACCGTTTCATCTGATGAGGAAGACTTACTACCAGTAGGTAAAGTGCTACAGATGATTTCAAATTTACTCACAGGGTGATAACACGAATTTTTAGATGGATATTTTTTCGATTTAATACCACGTACAGAAGGCCGTTCATTAGGAAATCTTTTTGCAAAACTCGTCTCGATTAAATGCCTTAACATTTCTGACATCGGTGTCATTTCAACTGATTCGATTGGTGTAGGAGCATGAATGTATGCTTTTTCAACGCGACCAATTGATAGTAATAACGCTGGAATATCGTCAAGAGATTTGACTTGTACAGCATAGTCAATTTGTAGTTGTTTAATTTTGTTTAGTTGATCGAGCTCTAGTTTGAAGTTGTGTTGAATATCAAATATCCCAAGAATATATTCAATATTCAAATGCTCATTATAATCTCGCCATAGATCTCTTATAAATTTAACCTCCTGTGGGGCGGTGCTAAGTTCTAAGTTCTTTATAAGTTCATTATGAAGCTTTGATAAACGAGGTAAATAGATAGATTGAATAGCGTTCTTTTCAATTATTACTCGCTGTCCTGCCAATGAATTGAGCTTATCAATGGATTTAAAAATTAGACCTTCTAAAGGGATATCGAAATGAAAAAATCCACCGAGACAATTAGCTTGTTTATTGACATTGTTTTGTTGTTGACAACGATACAAATTAGCTAAGTTATTTAGTTTTGTCGTTAAACTTGCATAGGCTAATTGTTGTGCATTTTGCTCTGTATCGGCATAAGCAAAGGCAGATATATTTCTATCAGTCGCTGAGGCACTAGCGTTTATAATAAAATAAAACAACAAACTTATAGTGTATTTTAACCGCCGCATCTTAATGTCCAATATGTAAAAATTGAGTCGTAACGCTCTTATTTAGCTAGAAGGGTGTGATTAGAGAGTAAGTACTGTTCTTTTGCAAATGCTTATGGTCTCTCTTTTCTAATACATGACTATTATTATCAATAAATTTTTACTAGTTAGTTCAAATTATAGCCATCAAATCTTTTTATGTGTACGCCATAAACGGCTCCTGAATTGTTACACAAACACGTCGATTTAACATTAATTTACAACTTCATTTTGTTTTATTGCAAGTTGATAACGTACGTAACAGATTATTACACTCGCGCAACGGCAGGAGCTTCATTAGTAGGCTTTTATATAACTTATATAATTTATATAACTTATATAAATCTAAAGCATATTAATGAATCACGAGGAACTATGAATGCACACTAATTTGAATCGAATGGTTCTTAGTTTGTTAATTCTTACGGTATTAGCGGGTTGTAGTGCCGGATCAAGTGATAATAATCAACAAACGGGGGATGTGAGTAGTATTGAAGCAAGTAACACATCGAACGCTGGTGGATTGTCAAATACTCTGAATGACAGTGGCGGTGACTGCCAGTTATCAGTACTTGATGATAATATGCTTAACTTAATCAATGAACTAAGATCTGTTGCTCGCCAGTGTGGTAATACTCACTATTCGGCTGTAAGTCCAGTGAAATGGAGCTGTACCTTAAAAACAGCAGCCTCTAGTCATAGCTCGGATATGGGGAGTAATAATTTCTTTAGTCATACCGGGTCAGACGGATTGAATGTGGGTCATCGCGTGTCTGCTGTACAGTATGAATGGGCAGCAGTGGGCGAAAATCTTGCCGCGGGTCAACTTTCTGAGCATGATGTGGTTTCTGAATGGCTGGAGAGTCCAAGTCATTGTGCAACGCTTATGTCTGCTCAGTATGATGAAGTGGCTGTTGCAGTGAACCTACCTTCAGATGCGGACTATTTAACTTATTGGGCTTTGGTTATGGCCTTACCTTTCTGATAGTTTCTTTTGCGATCACCTTGTTTATGGGTGACGTGCTCAGTCAATAGTAATCAACTGTTAAATATCAATAGCGAAAATATCATAATATTTGATGTTTCTTAGTTTTTTTTGCTCTTTTTTCTAAGTCTTCTATTCTTCCCAAGCCGCTAAGACATTGGGCTAATCGTATTTTACCTCTTTACTGCTCTCCTTTTAAGTACAAGCTCACTAGGCATTGGAAAAAATACCTGCATGTATGTTGCATATATACTGCTTGCTGCATCTATGTAATAATTTGTAACTGGCTGTTAATCGGCTTAAGTGTAATGTTGCTAGGGCAAGGAATGCTTCATGGTCCGAGCTTGTGTATAGAGTGTATTTAGAGGACCTAAGTGTTGTTAACCTATTCAAAAAAAATAACGATATTCATCAATGTGTTTTTATTAGTTTTACTTAGCGCTTGTACGGATTCTAGCACTAGTTCAACTAGTTCTATTGTTGCGAGCGAAAACTTACGAACCGGCCGATTTATTGATAGTGAAGTTGAAGGTGTTGCTTATCGAACTGACACTTTATCTGGTTTTACTTCTGAATCAGGTGAGTTTCAATATCAAGAAGGTGAACTAGTCACGCTGTATATCGGCGATATTGAATTTGGCACGGCCTTAGGCAAAAGAATTATCACCCCGATAGATCTTGTTGAAGGCGCTGTATCAGGCAGAGAACCTCATGTTGTTAATATCCTGCGATTTCTTCAGACATTAGACGACGATGGTGACCCCACCAACGGTATCCGTATTACAAAACAGGCTCGAGCAGAGTTAAATGGTATTGAACTAGATCTGTCTGATGGCGATTTTGAACGTGATGTAGAGTTGATAATTGCGCTTCAAAAGTTGGCAGGTTGTAGTTGTGATGCGTTAGTAAATGCAGATGATGCAATCGAACATTTTGAAAGTAAAGACGGTGGCAATTATAAACTAGGCGGAACTATCTCTGGTTTATCAGGCTCCTTGACCCTTATCAAAGAAGCGACAGAAAATGAAGGCTATGAAGAATTAACGCTAACTCAAAATGGCGAGTTCACGTTCACTGAAACATTAATAGACAGCATTGGGTTCGAGGTTAGCATTTCAAGTCAGCCTGATGGGCAAACATGTAATATTGTTAATGGCTCCAATAATTCTGAGGCGAATGCTGTTGATCGTCTTGTTATTTCCTGTAACGATAATAACTATAACGTGCTTGTTTTAGTTGATGGTCTTGAAGATAACGAAAATTTATCTTTAATTTTGAATAATCAACTTTGGTCAGTCGGCACCGAAGGCATTAACGTTACTGTTACGCATGGCGCTGCTTTAAGTATTTCCGCTAATTTACCCCCTCAATATAACTGTCCAAATTTTGATGCTGGTATTATCTCTGTAACATCGAATCAAACATACAATATTGCTTGTGAAGTTAAAGATGTTTTTACCATCGATGTTTCTATTAGTGGTTTAGGTTTGGAAACACCAGAGCCACTGATAATCTATTATATGGAAGGAGAGCCACTTACAATTGGTTCTGATACTGAAAGCACTCGCTTGGTATCAAATGTTATTGAGGGTACGTTAGTATCTTCAGTAGATTTAAATTTAAGTAGCCCAGTAAACTATAATTGCCAAATCTCTCCATCTTTTGAATTCCCCTCGTCAGTTACTAACAATATATTGATCCCTATTGAATGTCAGGATCTATTCTATAGCCTTAGTGTTAATTTAACTGGTTTTACTGAAGATTCAGACCCTTTATTGCTGATGCTTAGAGAAGAAGAAAGAGCAGAAACACTATCATTTACAAACTCATCACTGCAGCGTTTTAGTTCTACATTTTTATTAAACGAAACCTACACGCTGAGTACATCACCTGAAAGTTTATCGTTTTCAAATCAGACCTGTTCGCTTGTTGAGGGTTCATCATTTACTGGGACCATAACGCAAAATACCACTATAGAGGTAGCTTGTGAGCCTAAACCTTCGATCAATATCACATATAACTCTTACTTAAATGGTGAAACGCTAGTTGATGTATTAGTGGATGGTGTCTTAGCTGAAACTGATCTTAGCTTATCTGAAAACAGAGATTATATATTCCAAAATGTCGAGCGAGGTAGTTCTTACGAAGTAAGGCTTGCGAATCTATCTGGCTTAAGTAGCCCTCAAATTGAGTTGTTGGAAGGCCAAAATATAGACTTTATTCCAGAGATATATACAAACTATTCAATGGTTTTTACCGAGGAAGAGGTAAATAGCACAACCTTTTATGAAGTTAGTGACTTTGGAGATTTTGACGAAGTATGTACACCGGGCTGGGGGTTTGGAATATTAACATTTGTTGAACAAAGTTATTCTTTAACACAATGCGGCGAAGACCTTGAAGTAGACGAAACCTATGAAGTACTAGCAAATGGAACACTAAAACTAATGCATGGTGAGAGGCAAAGTTTTATTAGGAAGATCGGTTATCTAGCTGAATTTGATGCACCAATAGTATGCTGGGGTAGTACTGAATTTGATGCGTATCAGTGTGCGGATGACAGTTTTGGTTTTTTATTTACTAATCAGTTATCAGCGCAAGCGTTTGCTGATTATAAAAATTCAGAAGCCGATGTTGATATCGAAGATGAATTAATACTAACAACGACAGTCGAGTATGCTGATCCTAGTTGTATCATCGAGTCATTAATACCTAGCGGTGATAATATTGCTTCTTTTAATGTGCGATGTGGAACGGATAAATTGAGTGTTGACCAAGATATATTAGGTGAGTGTTTTGCTGCTCAAAATGTTGACTTCCTAGAAGAACTAATCAGTACTGAGTTGGATTGTGCGGGAAGTCAAAAATCTGAATTACTGGGTCCTAATCAATGCGTACTGATCGACAATGTTGGCTTATCTATACGCAATTTATCACTGCTATCTTATTTGAATTTGGATTCCCTTGACCTGTCATATCACGGTTTAATCGATGCACAGGCAAACCAAATTACTGCTAGTTTAAATACGTTATCCTCAGAAAATCTAGACTTATCTAATCTTAATTTAAATTGTAATGGTTTGAACTATACAAGTACTGTTTCAGACCTTGCGACAGAAATAGAGCAGCACTTAGCAATACCTGAAGCTACTTTTAACATAAGTACCGAAAATAACCCTTTATTAAACCCTTTTACCGTTGAATTGAGGGTAGACCTCTTACGTGATGCGGTGCCAGTTCCTCATCAATGGTATGGAGAGGCTAGCTACAGTCAAATTGGCTGGTCAAGTAGCACTGAACAATTTGGAGTTTTACCTGAAAATAATGCGATTTTTGCTTATACCCCGTCATCCGGAGACCCAGGCGTGTTATCCATTACAGAGGGCCTCTTTGGGAAGCATACAGAGTGTGACGATACAGTATTCCTGCCAACACCACTAAATGGTATTTATGAAGGCTCGGTAGAAGTCGTAACAATTCCCTGTGGTGTTATAGAGTACGAACAACCTGTGATTACTTTTGCTGGCATTCCTATTGCTCAGATACCGTCTAATAGCACTGTTCAATCTGGAGAATCCTATGCGATCAGTATAGGTTTTGAGGATTTACTCGTTGGCAACCTTAATATTGAATGGGAACAAAATTGCGGTCTTGAAGACGATGGGGTTTTTGATACTAATAACGATAGTCCAGCTTGGGTTGCGCCATTCAATAGTACAGAAGCGTCATTAGAATGCACAATTCGTGGTACAGCAACGGATAATATTGATCCGAACTCACTCATTTATTTTGATTCAATAACTGTTCTAGTTGATCCATTTAATGTACCTCAATAATCAAAAAATTAAACAATACAAGATAAACACTAACTCTAGGAAGTTAATAATGGATTATAAAAACAAAGGCTTTCTGTTGAGTGCTCTGATAGGCATTGGGATGCCGCTAAAAGCCGAAATTACGCAAGATGGCAGTTTGGTAGGGTCCGCTGGTCAGGCTGTTTTATCAAGTGCAGATGCAACGTACTTACTTGATGAAAACCAAGGCCAACTGAATGGTACGAACCTGCTCTTTAGTTTTGAGAACTTCAACGTACTGGCTGGCGAAGAAGCACATTTTGCAGCAAATAATCCTGTTAGTAATGTGATTGCTCGTGTTACGGGTGGCACAGCCTCAATTATTGATGGCACGGTTTCATCTTCGATAGTGGGGGCTGATGTGTGGCTAGTTAACCCAAGTGGTTTGGTCTTTGGAGAAAACGCACAAATCAATGTATTGGGATCATTTCATGCAAGTACCGCCAATAATCTTATGTTTGATGATGAAAGTGTACTGACGACTGATATTGAAGCGTCACCTAATTTAAGTATTGCATCGCCTGTGTCGTTTGGGTTTCTGTCAGACTCCATTAGTAATATTACAGTTAATGGCAGTCAGTTCAGTTTAGGGCAAGGTGAAAAATTAACGTTAGCATCTCACCAAATTGAAATTGATAACTTAAACTTATCAAATGTAGATTTTGATGTTAATTTTTTATCTGCAACAGCGTCCGAGGGTATCGCGTATGTAGATGCCGTTTATAAGACGCTTGTTTATTCCGCTGTTGGCTCAAGTTTATCCATATCAAATTCAGACATCTCACTATTATCTAGCAATACTGAGGCACTAAACCTAGCCTCTGAAACGATTAACTTAAATAATGTTACGATTTCTGTTACCTCCGAAACAGCTGATGTTCACCCTGAAATTAATGTGTTTGGTACTGATGTAAATATATTTGGCGGCTCGAGTATTATTGGTACCTCGTTGTTTGAAGGTAGTTTGGGTGCCGATGTTAATATTGTTGCGTGTGAAGCAATTGATATCTACGGCGAAACGTTGATTAAAACAGAGTCGTTGGCAGATGGTATAAAGGGAGGCAATGTTTTTATTGTAGGTAAAGATGTTGCAATTAGAGGAGGTGCTAGCATTGTGACACAAGCGGATTCTTTCGATGGAGTTAATGCCTCAGCTATATCTGATTCTACAGAGATCATTGATGTATCGGGCCCTCAAGCGGGAAGCATTGTCATTGTAACTGAAAATTCATTGAATTTAGATGGTAGCAATGTTATTTCGACATCTCAAAGTAATAGCCAAGGCGGATTAATAAGAATAGATGCCGGTTCAATGTCCATGAATAACGGTGCTTTAATAGCGGTTAATGTAAGTGATGACAGCATTGGCTCAGATATTGACATAAGGGTTGGAGAGTTAGTAATCGAAAATACATCGACCATTTCAATGGGTCTAGGGGTTCAAGGTGGGGGTGATATTTTAATTATGGCTGATGAAGTGAAGTTAACGACTGCAGCAAATATCAAAACTTCTACTTTTGAAGAAGGTGAAGGTGGAAATATGTATTTAGATGTTAACGTTCTCGAAATTACAGACGAAGCAATGATTGAAATTAGCGAGTCTAGAAAAGCTGTGATTAACGCTAAGCAAAGCTTTACGGTAATTGCCTCAGATGATAGCAGCACAACAACAGGCGTCACAAGTGGTGATCTACTTTTGAACTCGCCAGACCGCTCCATTTCAAGTGGAAGTACAGTCATTGCTAAAAACAGCCTCACTTCTGATGTGTTGGTCTCAGGAAGTAGTTCTGATATTTCTATCAGTGTTGAGTTACTAGATGTACTTGATGACGCGTTAGGTGCATCGGATACATTAATCACAACGGCAGAAGAAAAAGATGAAAGCGCTGAAGAGGAGAATGTTGCAGCAATATCTTCAAACCGTACGCTTAGAAAAACTGATATGTTATCAAAAAGTTGTCATGTCAAAGCTTTGTCAGATAGAAGCAGTTTCGTAATAGTGCGTAATGCTTCGAGTGTTCACTTAGCTCCGAGTAACTATCGGCTTTCTCAATATCCTATTGTAGAAAGTACAAAGGCTATTCTTGAAACGCCTGTTAATCTAGCAATGTTAAGTTTAAGTAGTTCTTGTTTTTAAAATAGATTATTTTTTTAACCTGAATTTAGTCTCTTACGAGACAATTCGTAATATATAGACTAGCTTATAATAGGGAATAAAAACTTAGATTATAATTCAAGATATGAATATTAAAACAGGAGCTTTAGATGACAATGGTACCGAAGTCTGAGCGAAATTTTTATGCCGATCATTTGGTAGAGATAAATAAAACAAACCCTGTCATCACAACGCAAGATATTTGTAACAGCTTAGGGGCTACCGTCATCCCAAAAGGAACAAATATTACAGAAGATGTTGCGAATAAAATTTCGAAATTCAAATTAGATCTACCGATTGAGCTTCAGGTAAATTTGGCCGTTAGAATATCACCAAACGAACTCTTTAATGATATTAATGAAATACAAACTAAAATATTTGGTTCATCCAATACTCTTTCTGCAACAAAAGAGCTAATTCGGCAGTGCGGCTTACTCAATGCTTTTCCTTTAGTATCTCAAAAATTGACAGTATTTGAAGAGCGGATGCCGCTTAAATATTCGGATACGCAAGGCGTAGCGGGTTTTGCAGTTCTGATTGCTTTAAAGCTTGGTTTAAGCGCTGCGTCTGTAGAAATAATTTTTGCTGCGGCCCAAATGCATGATGCGGGTTTTTTAAATATAAATCCGCAAACAGCCTTAAACCTTGAATCGTTTTCGGAAGATGAAAGAAGAACATTATATAAAGAACAGCTTAGTTTAGGTAAGAATTTTCTTGACCAAGTTCCTCATTTGCCAAAAGCTGTTGGTATTTCGGTATTGGCGCACCAAGAGCGAAAAGATGGCTCAGGTTGGCCAGAAGGTATTATTGGTGATCATAATACATTCGAAAGTCAGGTGGTAGGGCTAGCCGTGTTACTGCATGAAGCTTACTCACGAAATTTAAAGCCCAGAGGTTTTGATCGCTCTCATTTAATTCCAGTAATCGAAGTTCAAAGTGAAAGTTTTAATATTGACGTGTACCACGCAGCGGTAGAAATGTTAAGACAAGGCGCTCATAAAACCTCGCAAGTGATTCCTTATGAGTTTATGCCTTCTTTGGCTAATTACCTTGTTGTACTACAGCGTACTCTGATTCATTGGTTTGATTTAGCTAAAAGCTGTTCAAAAGAAATGAATGAAGCACAAAGCACAGATGGTGAAGATCGTTCATTTTTACTTATTTCAAGTCTAGAGCAGCTTTATAGGAATTCAGGAGTTTGGGAGGATGGTATCAGAACCTGGTTGTCTGAGATCGCGGATTGTATGAAGCCTGAAGAATGCACTGAAGTTGAATTAGTGGCGCTTATGCTTGAGTCAGTACTTCAAAAACTTAAGTGTTTGCAATGGTCTTTGCGTGAAAAGGCGAAGAGCTTAGGTGATGAATGGGTCGAACGTTGTGATGAGTTAGCCGTAATATTATATAGCTTACCGAGCGATCACTTTGAAGCGTTTGAAAAATTTGATTGTTTCGAAGGGTAAGCTTATCGAACAGAACTTAATCGTTGCGCTGTTTCAATAGTCGCTCGGACCAGCATATCAGTGTTTCCGGTTTCAAAAGCGCTGTGTCCGGCATCTCGAACAATATTAAGCCGTGCTTCGAGCCAGTTATTCTTTAATTCAAAAGCATTATCTAAAGGGCAAACTACATCATATCGACCATGAACAATTACGCCGGGGATATGCGATATTTTGTGCATATTTTTGATTATTTGATTTTCTTCAATGAAACTATTGTTTATAAAGTAATGGCATTCAATACGAGCCATAGCTAGAGCAACTTGAGGATGTGTAAAGTGATCTTTGATGTCTTTGTTTGGTTTTAGCGTAGAGCAAGTACCTTCCCAGCCGGACCAAGCTTTTGCTGCCGACATTCGTTTTAATTCATTTTTTGATGTTAACAACTCATAATATGCGGAGATGAAATTATTTTGATTATTAATGGGTATTTGCTTTGTATAGTGTTGCCATTCATCCGGAAATAAACGGCTAGCACCTTCTTGATAAAACCAGTGCAAATCTTTTTTTCGACATAAAAATATTCCTCGTAGAATCATCTCTATTACTTTGTCGGGGTATGCTTGAGCATAAAGCAAACTAAGTGTTGAACCCCATGATCCGCCAAATAAGACCCAAGAATTAATATTTAAATAGAGACGAATTTTCTCAATATCTTCGATTAAGTCTTGGGTTGTATTATCCTTTAACTCAGCATGAGGCGTGCTTCTCCCTGCGCCACGTTGGTCGAAGGTAATTATTCTGTATAACTCTGGATCAAAAAAGCAACGTGAATTATGATCGCAACCACCACCAGGTCCTCCATGCACGAATAACACTGGAATGCCTTGAGGGTTACCTGACTCTTCAACATAAAGCGTATGTAATTTACTGACAGCTAAGTGATGCTCTTGATTGGTTTTAATGTCTGGGTATAGTGTATGCATCGTCTGTTGCCTTCGGAGTGGGATGGTTATTACAGTATCAATTTTAGAGTTGTAATTATCAAGGCCTATCAGGTGCTGCAAGTGAAATATTTTTGAAGGAGTATTACGCAAGAAACACTTAACTTCTGAGTGGCGCTATTTAACAGAAATTAAGCATATAAATTAAGGTGAGAAGACTTTTAAAACGAATGACTTATAGACTAGTTATCGTCTTGAGATTTAGCTAGACGTTTTTGTGCTAATAACGTTGTTCCCATATCGGGTGACATAACCGCTTTCTCTAGTTCTTCAAATTCTTCAATAATAAAAGCGCCTAAAATATGTAAGTCAGGTAGAAAATCAGAAGCGCCTATGATGCCGAAATCAAGCTTACCATTATAAGAAAACATAGTGACGTTGAGCCTGTGTCCTGGCCCTAATGTACTAACTGGATACCAGCCGTCTAATAGAGCTCCTTCAAGGTAAAGAGGTTTTCTTGGGCCTGGTACATTTGAAACGATTGTGTGTGATAACGCCGGTATCGCGGCTGATGCATTAACGGTATCAATTAATTGAGCAATACCGTTAGTGACCAATGAATACGCTTGGATACTCTGAGCAGGTGAATCATCAATTTGATTACGAACAGCTTGAAGTGAAGTTCCGATTTCTCTAAGACGAATAATAGGGTCATCTGTTTTTGGAGATAATGTCGTGGCAACTAACCCTATTTGGTTGCCGCCAACTTTAGCATCTTCTTTTCGTAAACTTACTGGCATAGTGATAGTTAGAGTAGCATCTAATGGGTGGCCAATATGTTCTAGGTAGCGATGCAATGCACCATCTAAGCATGTCAAAGCAATATGGTTTATTGTGTTTCTCGTGATTTTACGTAAATGATTGACACGGTCCATCGGTAAATAGGATGTAGTAAAAGCTCGTTTAGAGGTGACGTTACCCGTTAATGGTGTTGGTGCAGCTGTAAATGGTAGAGAAATGGCGTTTTTAGTCAGACCAGCTGCTTCTAGACATAATTGTGTAGATATGCGCGAAAGGCCGTAAACAGCCTTTGCATTACTTGTTGCTGTAGACATTACCTTATCGAGTAATGTAGGTTTCTTACGTCCTGACTTTTTGTTGTACGGGTTGTCAGCCATTGCAAAAAATGGTGGTAAACCTTTTTTTGAAGCTTCATAAGTGAGTGTTCGTTCCATAATCTTTCCGGCTGAAATTCCATCCAGTAAACTGTGGTGGAAGCTGAAGTAGATTGCAAAACGGTCATTAGAGAGGCCATCTATAAAATAACATCGCCATAGAGGTTTTGACAAATCCAATCTTGGTTCATGTAATTCTGAAACAAGCGTGTTTAATTCGTCTCGTGTTCCTTTTTTTAGAGTTAAAAAGGATACATGCTCTTTAGCTTTAAAATTTGGTGATTCTTCCCAGTGGGGGGCTAAGGGGTTTTTAGCATTCAGTATTAAATTATATGGTGCACAGGCAGTATCAGTTTTTATCCATTGGTCATATAGCTTTCTTGCAAAGTTTTTAGCTGCCCGTTTAGGCTTTATAAAAGTTTGCAAACCTGCAATATGCTTCGGACTTTCATCTGTTTCAGTAATTAGAAATCCATTATCTACTACTGAGAGAGGTCGTTTATTTGCCATTTTTAATGCTTCCTGTGCTGCAAGTTAATTCACCATATTATAGAGGCCGTATGGTGTCAGATCTCTTTTTGAAAGTCGAATTTCTAGAAAAGAAAAGTACCAAAGTTCACGAAAATTTACCTTTGATTTGGATTGTAGAAATATTACTCTAATATCTTATAAGTCGTTGTAATAACCTTTATTATTTTATCGATTTTCCTATCTTATATATTTGTATTGTTCCCGATTAATAAATTCAATTTTGTTTCGTGCTTTTGACTTATTATTGTCAGTAATTAAAAATTGAGATGAATGGTATAGGGTAGGCTAATAATCTTATCGGGTTAATATTAATCGGAGTTTTGATGTCAGATCTGAAGTCTAAAACAGAGCACGGAGGAAGGGTCTTCCATAAGTCATACCATATTCATTTGTGATATACGCCCTTTAGCGCTTATTGTTATTGCTTAGGGGGTTTTTAAAATATATGCATTAATAATGTATATATGACGTTATTTTAAGTCACTGGCTCGTCCGTTGTTCTAGCAAAGATTATGTTATTGATTTTAAACATCGTGAAATTCTTCAGCAAGATGGAGGAAATTATTTTTAGAGTCTTAATAGATATACGGCTTTTTATAAAGTTATAGAATATAGCTAAAGTAAGTTTCAGTGATTTTATATCGCTAACATTAAATGCATATGACAATAACTAATCAATATTGAGGGAAGTATGGCAGGTAGCAGTTTATTTGCATTATTAGATGATATCGCAACAGTATTGGATGATGTTGCATTAATGAGTAAAATTGCTGCAAAGAAAACCGCTGGGGTGCTAGGCGATGATCTGGCCTTAAATGCCCAACAGGTAAGTGGAGTGAAAGCAGATAGAGAGCTCCCTGTAGTATGGCTTGTCGCTAAAGGCTCTTTTTTGAATAAGCTTATATTAGTGCCTTTAGCATTAATAATCAGTGCGCTAGCGCCACAGTTCATTTCACCGCTTTTAATCATAGGTGGATTGTACTTATGTTTTGAAGGTGTTGAAAAAGTATGGCATAGCGTAGCTCATCAAAGCGAGAAGACTGAGTATAAAGAAGCTCTTCGAAAGGTCTTATACAATAAAGAAATTGACCTTCTTGAGTTTGAGCGTGCAAAAAATTAAGGGTGCCATTCGAACAGATTTTGTTCTGTCAGCAGAAGTTATTGTAATTGCACTAGGTACGGTGGCCAATGAAAGTTTATTGATTCAAGGGCTTGTGGTGAGTGTTATTGCGTTTGTCATGACTGTAGGTGTTTATGGTGTCGTGGCTTTTATAGTTAAGCTAGATGATATGGGTTTATATTTATTGGCAGATAACTCTGCGGGGAATATGGCTGCAATAAAACAATCGTTTGGGCGATTAATACTCGCTTTTTGTCCTTTTCTAATGAAAGGTTTGTCTATTATTGGGACGTCGGCAATGTTTCTTGTTGGTGGTGGTATTATTGTTCACGGTGTCGGGTTTTTACATCATTATATTGAGGGTGTTTTAGCGACGCAATATTATCAAGCAATAATAAGTCAGTTACTGAATTTATTTGTCGGAATTGCTTCCGGGATTATTCTGCTGGCAGCCTTGAAAAGCTGTCGTCTGGTGGCAAATAAGTTTAAAAAATAGTTGTTTTTAGCTCTCTGTAATTACTTAGCTGATTTTTGAGGCAGCATACATTCATCACGATTAGGGGATGAGTGGCAGCGAATTTTCCAAAGCATGGATAATGCCTTTGCGTTAAATTTATTTTGTGTCTTGAGTGTTAGTCGGACATCTTTGTATAAATGTTCTAAGTCGTCTTTGGATTTTTGGCTGGTTTTTATCCAATACTTATGAGGGATCGCTTGCTCAGCAACTTTTATTAGATTAATAATATTACCGAGGCGGCCAACCATATACTTTCGTACCTTATGGCCAAACTCATCTGGGAATTGAGACTTTCTGGCGATCGCCTGGATCATCCCATAAAAAAGTCTGATATCTAAAATACCGCCATTTTTCCCTAAACCTTGATAAAGTTCAAATGCGTTATAGGCAAGCGCAGGCATTAAAACGATATCGACTTTACCTTGTTCAAAATAGTGATGGAAGTTAGAAAGAGTGGTGGCTACTGGAATGGCATTTGAAAGCTCTGCAAAGGTTTTTGTTTGTATGTCACCATTCAATATAGCGACTTTCTTTCCAGTGAATTTGTCAACACCGTTAATTTTTCGGTCATTTACGTAAGCAAACATTGAACCGACGGGGAGTGATGCGATCATTTCGTACTCTCCAGAAGACATTACTTTGTTGGCCTTTGCTGATGAAATGGCAGCGATAGCTTCTTTTAACTTTCTCTCAGATGTTATGCCTCCAATCGCATCAAGCGTGCCCGCAAAAGGAACAAAATCGCGTGAAAGGATTGCCGTAACGATAGCAATGTCACACTTTCCTGATGCTAAGTCTGCAGCTGCCATATTCTCATTTTCATAGGGTAAAAACTTTAAATCGACTCCCCATGATAAAGCTTTAGGGATTAGGTCGGAAAAAAAAGCCATTACAGGACCGTTATTGCCAACAGGATCCCAAGTACATGCTATTTTCTTTTCCAGTTCAATACTTAATGAGGTAGTGCTAATTAAAGCTAAAAAAAGAAGAAGTGTTAATTTAAAACGCATAAATTCCATTGCTCAAATAGTTAGAGCTCTTCGAGTTGAGCCACTGTTTTCTAATTATCCAATACAACACATGTGAAAAGTAGTCAGATTTTGTTAGAAAGCGTTATTTTTACACGTTGTGTAGTTGAAGCGAAACGTATGTCACACCTCTCATTAAAAAAACTTAACAATGACTTGGTAAAGGTATATGTTTGCGCGCATTACACGAATGTGTTTATTTTGTATTTGGCCAATGTATAAAACATGGCTTTTATTTACATGGATGGCTGTATTATTGATGGAACTTAAATTGTTTAAGAAAGTGGTAGCTGTAACTTATCTTTTATTAGTGAGTCTTTTTTCTTTTGCTGAAGAGCGGCCAGAAGAACTTGATTTTATTGGTGGCGGGTATGTAGATGGTGAGTATCGTTGTTATTCTGAGCCTTGTTTTAGTCTTCATAAAGGGAAAGGCGCGGCCTCGGCGAATGTGCGGCCTTTTGAAGTTAGAGAATGGCTACCAAGGCGTGGTGATGAATGGTCGTGTCAAAATGCATATACCAATATGCTTGAGAAAACGAGTCTTTCTAAAGTCAGTTTTTTTAAAAGTAAAAATGGATGTAAATTGATCAGTGCAGGGGAGTGGTTAGATATTTATACAGGAAAACCTATCGACGGCATGAAAAATCTAGCGGTCGATCAGCGCATCAGTTTAAAAGAGGCACACCTCTATGGTGGGGCGTTTTGGACTAGAGCACGGAGAATGGCTTTTGCCTATCATCCAATGAACTTAGTGCAGGTATCTTCTGCACAAAAAAAAATTAGAGATGGTCGTTCAGCAAGCAAATGGATGCCCGAAGATAAGTCAACTTGGTGTGACTATATTGTTTATCGAGAAATAGTATCACGTCATTTTAAATTGATTATTCCTCTTGCCGAGAAAGCGCAGGAAAATAAAATCAAAAAATTATACTGTAATTATTAAAATTAATTCCTTGTTTGGCGGGCTACATATGACAGAATGTGGCCTGCCAGTTTAACTGGTCGATTTTTTCTAAGAGTAGAATCATGGCCAGAAAAAAAGTTGCTGTAGAGATCAATGCTAAAAAAAATGTTAATAAAGCTGTAAAGACCTCATCTTCAAAGCTTCATGTTCGAAACCTGCATCATGGTCGATATGATATGCCAGCGCTTTGCCTGCGCGTTCCTTCACTAAAGCCTTTTATAAATAAAAATGTAGCGGGAGAAGAGACAATTGACTTTAATGACCCAAAAGCAGTTCTTTCATTAAACCAAGCGTTATTAGCTTTTTATTATAATGTTGATTTATGGCAAATTCCTGAAGGATATTTATGCCCCCCAATTCCTGGGAGAGCTGACTATGTGCATCATTTAGCCGACTTATTGGCGAGAGCTAATGGTGGGGATGTTCCGCGTGGAAAACAGATTCGAGTGTTGGATGTTGGTTGTGGTGCTAATTGTATTTACCCAATTATAGGGTCACAGAGTTATGGGTGGCAATTTTTGGGATCGGATATTGATTTGGTTTCAATCAATTGTGCTAAGAATATTGTGCAAAGTAATGTTTCGTTAAAAAAACATATAAAACTTGTGCACCAGAAGGATATAGGCAACATATTTAAAGGCATTATTAAATCTGATGAGTATTTTGATCTCACGATGTGTAACCCTCCTTTTTATGAGTCCTTGGAGCAAGCACTAGAAAATAACCAGCGAAAACGAAATAATTTAACAAATAGTCAAGCTAAGCGAAGCGGTCGTTCTTATCGTGAGCAAACTTATCAACAGAAAGGACGAAATTTTGGTGGGCAAAATGCTGAACTATGGTGTCAAGGAGGTGAACTTAGGTTTATGACGTTAATGGCGGAAGAGAGCGTTCTGTTTAAGGAGCAAGTTACGTGGTTTAGCTCGCTGGTATCAAAGAAAGAAAATGTACAAAAAATGCAAAAAGTCTTACAACAAATTGGGGCTAAAGATGTTTTAGTGGTTAATATGGCTCAAGGTAATAAAATTAGTCGATTTATAGCCTGGAATTTCTAGCTAACTTTAGTCTTTATATAATTTCGATCAAAATAATCATTTATCGTTTATTTATATTTGCTCATAACCTCGATATAGGGGAAAATGCAGCACTTTTTAGACCTTCTTTGGAGAAAATGAATGCCGTCTCGTCGTGAACTTGCTAATGCTATTCGTGCACTCAGTATGGATGCTGTGCAAAAAGCTAAATCTGGCCACCCTGGTGCCCCAATGGGAATGGCCGATATAGCCGAAGTATTATGGAACGGTTATTTACAGCACAATCCCGAAAACCCTAGTTGGGAAAACCGTGACAGGTTTGTATTATCAAACGGTCATGGCTCTATGCTAATTTATTCATTGCTGCACCTAACGGGTTATGATTTGTCGATTGAAGACCTAAAAAACTTCCGCCAACTACACTCCAAAACACCCGGACACCCTGAACTCGGTTATGCGCCAGGTATAGAAACGACCACAGGTCCTCTAGGTCAAGGTATTGCCAATGCGATTGGTATGGCTTTGGCAGAAAAAACGCTTGCGGCACAATTTAACCGTGATGGGCATAACATTGTCGATCATCGTACTTATGCATTTTGTGGCGATGGCTGTTTGATGGAAGGTATCTCTCATGAAGTATGTTCACTAGCTGGAACACTTGGTTTAGGTAAACTTGTTGTCTTTTATGATGATAATGGTATCTCGATTGATGGAGAGGTTGAAGGTTGGTTTACTGACGATACACCAAAAAGATTTGAAGCTTATGGTTGGCAGGTTATCCCTAATGTTGATGGTCATGACTCAAAAGCTCTCGTTGCCGCTGTTGAAGCAGCAAAAGCAAACACTACTCAGCCTACGCTGATTTGTTGTAAAACGGTTATTGGTTTTGGTTCGCCAAATAAAGAAGGCAAAGAAGATTGCCATGGCGCACCTTTGGGTGATGAAGAAATCATCGCTACGCGTGAGAAACTAGGTTGGGATCATGGGCCTTTTGAAATTCCTGATGATATTTATAAAGATTGGAATGCAAAAGACAAAGGCGCTCAGCTAGAGCAGCAGTGGGATACTGACTTTTCTGCTTATAATGAAGCTTATCCTGAACTTGCCTCTGAATTAAAGCGTCGCCTAGCCGGAGACTTACCTGCTGATTTTACTGAGCAAGCAAATAAATACATTGCTGAGTGTCAAAGTGGTGAAGCTACCGTCGCAAGTCGGAAAGCTTCTCAAAACACTTTAAACCAGTTTGGTCCATTATTGCCTGAATTATTGGGTGGTTCTGCTGATCTGGCTGGTTCAAACTTGACAATTTGGAACGGTTGTAAAGGGGTAACTGCTGCTGATGCGAATGGAAACTATATATATTATGGTGTTCGTGAGTTCGGTATGGCAGCCATTATGAATGGTGTCGCCTTACATGGAGGCTTCATTCCTTATGGCGCAACCTTTTTAATATTTATGGAATATGCGCGTAATGCTGTACGAATGTCGGCACTAATGAAGCAGCGTGCAATTTACGTTTTTACGCATGATTCAATAGGCTTAGGGGAAGATGGCCCGACGCATCAACCTATTGAGCAGATGGCTAGTCTCCGAATGACGCCAAATATGGATCTATGGCGTCCTTGCGATACAGTTGAGTCAGCTGTTGCTTGGAAATTTTCGTTAGAGAGAAATGATGGGCCTTCATCGCTAATCTTTTCTCGTCAAAGTTTGCCACATCAAGACCGAGTTACTGCACAAGTTGAGAATATTGAAAAAGGTGGCTACATTCTTAAAGATTGTGAAGGCACGCCAGATTTAATTTTGATTTCGACAGGTTCAGAAATTGGGTTGGCGCAACAAGCAGCGACTAAGCTAAGCCAGAGTGGTCATAAGGTTCGTGTTGTTTCTATGCCGTCGACTGACGTGTTTGATCGACAGAGTGCAGAATATCGGCAATCAGTATTGCCCCTTGAGGTGACTGCACGTGTTGCTATAGAGGCTTCAATTGCTGATTTTTGGTATAAGTATGTAGGTATAGATGGTCGTATTGTTGGTATGAATACCTTTGGGGAGTCAGCACCTGCCAATTTACTGTTCGAAGAGTTTGGCTTTACAGTTGAAAATGTAGTGAGTGTTTCGGAAGAGCTTTTATAAGCTTATAGAGACTCTATCTATGTACTGTTTTAATATATGTATAAGGTTCAATGGCGCTCTATGACTTGTCGAATTGCTATAAATGGCTACGGCAGGATAGGGCAGTCAGTTCTTCGTGCCTTATATGAAAGCCAATATCGTGAGCAACTTGAAATAGTTGCGATCAATGAACTTTCTGATATTGAAACAATTTCATATCTCACTCGTTATGATACGACGCACGGTCGATTTCCGTACCCAGTTAGCATTAGTTCAAATTTTCAGGATGAAAAAAAACTAAAGATTATGAATGATAGCATTTCAGTCTATCGTTCTGAGTCGTTAACAGATTTACCGTGGAAGGATGAAGAGATAGATATAGTTATGGAATGTACCGGAGTGTACGGTAAACGCTCAGATGCAGAAAAACATATTTCGTCTGGTGCACAAAAAGTTTTATTTTCTCAGCCAGCAGATTTAAGTGTTGATAAAACAATTGTGTACGGCGTGAATCACGCGGCGTTAACCGCTCAAGACCGTATTGTTTCTAATGCATCTTGTACAACGAATGCCATTATTCCTGTTATTAAAGTATTGCATGATGCTTTTAATATTCAGCAAGGTACGTTGACGACTATTCACTCTGTCATGAATGATCAACCTACTATTGATGCATACCATCATCAGGATCTAAGGCGTACTCGTAGTGCAATGCAAAATATGGTACCTGTTAATACTGCTTTAGCGATTGGTATTGAGCGTATATTGCCTGAAATGTCTGGACGTCTATCTGCCGTGGCTATGCGAGTGCCGACAATTAATGTGTCAGCTATAGATTTAACAGTTTATGTAAATGAGTCGACGACAGTGTCGCAGGTCAATCAGGTGCTAAAAGATGCATCGTTATCCAACTTTAATGGTGTACTTTCTTATACGGAAGAGCCGCTAGCTTCATCAGACTTTAATCACGATATGCACTCAGGAATTGTGGATGGAAGTCAAACCTGTGTCAGTGGTCAGAAGTTAATAAAGGTTTTAACGTGGTTTGATAATGAGTGGGCCTTTGCTAATCGTATGCTTGATGTTGCCAAACATTGGTCTGCGCTTTAGCGGTTTTCTACTAATTTAAAATATTTTTTAGGTAATAGGAGTTTTAATGAGCATAGTAAAAATGGCTGATTTGGATCTACGAGGCAAGCGAGTGCTGATCCGAGAAGATTTGAATGTACCAATTAAGAATGGTCAAATAAGCAGTGATGCAAGGATTAGAGCCTCCTTACCGACAATTCAGTATGCAATTAATGCTGGTGCAAAAGTTATGATTATGTCTCACCTTGGTCGCCCTACAGAAGGTGAGTATGCTGAAGAATTTTCACTTAAACCAGTCGCAACTCATTTATCTGATTTATTAGGAAAATCTGTAAAAGTGTTAGCAGAATGGCGTAATGGCTGTGATTTGAATGATGGCGATGTGGTGATGTTTGAAAATGTAAGGTTTAATGTTGGCGAGAAAAAAGATGATGAGTCATTATCTAAAGCTTATGCTGAACTTTGTGATATATATGTTATGGATGCGTTTGGTACGGCACATCGTGCACAGGCATCAACGCATGGTGTTGGCCTTTTTGCACCAGTTGCTTGTGCAGGCCCTTTGCTTGCGGCAGAACTTGAAGCACTAGCGAGTGCGCTAGAAGCCCCTAAGCGACCTTTAGTTGCGATTGTAGGGGGCTCTAAAGTTTCAACAAAATTAACGGTACTTGAATCGCTCTCTAAAATCGTTGATCAACTCATTGTAGGTGGCGGTATTGCGAATACATTTTTAGCAGCTGCAGGAAATAACGTAGGTAAATCATTATATGAGGCTGACCTGCTAGATAATGCTTCAAAGTTGGCTCAGGCAACTGAAATACCAGTTCCTACTGATGTGGTCACTGGTAAGGTATTCTCAGAAGCTGCTGAAGCGAGCCTTAAACCTGCTACGGCAGTCGAAGATGACGACATGATTTTCGATATAGGGCCAGACACAGCAAAACAGTTAGCCTCAATATTAAAAGATGCAGGCACAATTATTTGGAATGGACCTGTTGGCGTATTTGAATTTGATCAGTTTGGCGAAGGTACAAAAGCGATAGCAGAAGCGATTGCAGCGAGTGATGCTTTTTCTATCGCTGGTGGTGGTGATACCTTGGCTGCTGTTGATAAATATGAGATAGCAGATAAAATTTCATACATTTCAACGGGTGGTGGCGCATTTTTGGAGTTTGTTGAGGGTAAAACGTTACCTGCTGTGGCAATGCTAACTGAGCGTGCTAAAAATGCTTAGCTGATTGTTTTAAGTTTTACCGATTGTAAATTTATAATTTAGATTACTGATGTTTTGACGTAGGAGAAAAATCATGGCACTTATTTCAATGAGACAAATTTTGGACCACGCTGCAGAGTTTGGTTATGGCGTTCCCGCTTTTAATGTGAACAACTTAGAGCAGATGCGCGCTATTATGGAGGCTGCTGATCAAACAAATAGTCCTGTGATTGTTCAGGCTTCTGCTGGCGCTCGAAAATATGCTGGTGCACCATTTTTGCGGCACTTGATTTTAGCTGCAATCGAAGAGTTTCCGCATATTCCCGTTTGCATGCATCAAGATCACGGTACTTCTCCAACGATTTGTCAGCGTTCAATTCAGTTAGGCTTTTCATCAGTTATGATGGATGGTTCGCTTCGAGAAGATGGAAAAACACCATCAGATTACGATTACAATGTGGATGTTACCCGTAGAACTGTTGAAATGGCGCATGCATGTGGCGTATCGGTAGAAGGTGAACTTGGGTGTCTCGGGTCGCTTGAAACAGGTCAGGCTGGTGAGGAAGATGGTGTTGGCGCTGAGGGGATATTAACAGCAGATCAAATGCTTACAAACCCTGAAGAGGCGGCAGACTTCGTTAAAAAGACAGGTGTTGATGCACTGGCGATTGCCTGCGGAACAAGTCATGGTGCTTATAAATTTACACGTCCACCAACGGGTGATATTTTAGCAATTGATCGTATTAAGGCGATACATGAGCGTATTCCAGATACTCACCTTGTTATGCATGGTTCGTCATCAGTACCACAAGAATGGTTAGCGGTTATTAATGAATTTGGTGGTGAAATCCCTGAAACCTATGGTGTGCCGGTAGAGCAAATTTGTGAAGGGATTAAGTTTGGCGTAAGAAAAGTAAACATTGATACCGATTTAAGATTAGCATCAACCGGTGCGGTTAGACGTTTCATGGCTCAAAATCCAGCTGAGTTTGATCCGCGTAAGTATTTAAATGAAACTGTAAAAGCGATGAAAGAGATTGTTGTTGCTAGATATGAGGCGTTTGGAACAGCTGGAAATGCTGATAAAATCAAAGTTCATAGTTTAGATAAAATGTTTGACCTTTATCAGTCGGGAAGTTTGGCGCCTAAAATAGCTTAAGTACATAGCTGTCAATCTAAAGCCTCCGTTTAATCGGAGCTTTTTATCTTTTTAAATCCCCTTAAAGGCCTCTAAATGGCCTTTTTTTGTGTCCCAAATAAAAATTTATTTCTCTTAACTGTTATGCCTGCACTGAATTAAAGTGCAGGCTGTTACCTATCGCACACTATTGTAATTCGGTCGTGGTTAGCTGGACCTGTAATATGATAATCTCAGTAAATAATAGTCTTCAATTACATTTTTTTTCATCTTAATAACACGGAGTTCAGATGCTACTTCAGAAAATGCGAGCACTGCTTTTTCTTTTATTCATTGGTTTTGCTTTAACTGCTTGTGATAGTTTTACCACTGAGTCTGAAAGTGAGATAGCGGAAGATGTGGGTAATGATGTTGTTGCGCCGTTCATAGTTAACAGCTTTCCTGAAACTGAAGGTTCAGATTTTGAAGTCGATTCTACTGTTCGGTTTACTTTTAGTGAATTAATGAACATTGAAATATTAGAAAATCCTTTTACCACTGATCTCGTAAAAGATATAAATGCTGATGCTGATGCTGATGGTATTACTGAGAGCTTTTCTTCAGGCGTAGTGCTTTATTCTGGTGTGTCAACTGTTGGCAATACATTTCAGGTCGCTGATGAGCGCCCAAGACATATTGATTATTCTGTAAAGTTAGGTGTTGGTGTTGACCCTATTACCAATAATGATATTGATATTGATGCAACAGCTTTTACTTTGCAGCATGAAAGTGGCCGCTTTGCACTTAATACACAATATACGGTATTAATATCTGAGCATGTAGTTGATTTAGCGGATGACCCAAAAACTGACTCGATAATAGAGGGTAATAGTCTGGGAAGAAATATAGAACTTTCTTTTAATACTGAAGAGGGTGAATGGAAGGATAATGTAACACTAGGATTGAGGAAAAAGGGCGCATCTGTCGGTGAGTCTGAATTGATTGAAGGCGATCAATTTGAGCCCAAACTTGCATCCAATGCGACAGGTGATGCTCTTGCTGTATGGCGGCAAAATAACAGTAGTGGAGCAAACGACACTATCGGAGTTTGGGGGAGTCGATATTCTCCTTCCGATAACCGTTGGGTGTTAAGTGGTGTGGCGCCTAACGATGGCGCGGAAGATATTAGTGCTGAAAGGATTGATGATTCGAGTTTGGTTGCCAATGCCTTTGGCCCTAAGGTTGCAATCAATTATCAAGGTAAGGCGGTCGCAACTTGGTATCAAGCCCCTAATGGTAGTGATGTGAAGTCGATTTGGGTAAATGTTTTTGACCAGCCTACCCCTCCTGATGCTAATGGGGAAAATCAAAGTATAAACTATGAATGGAAGGGGGCGAAAGATATTAGGCTAGAGCAGTTAGTAGTTGATGATACTTCGTCTCCCGAGGTAGGTATTGATGATGAAGGAAATATCCTAATTGTATGGCTCGAAATAGAAGCCGACGTCAAGCTACTGAAGGCGCGTTACTATAATGTAGCAGATCAACAGTTGCTTTATAATGATCCAGATAATGAGTTGGTTGATAAAACGATTATTTTAAATGATACGCTTGGCGGTGATGCAAAACAGCCTACTTTGAATTTTTCCTCTGATGGTGAAGCTGTAGTTGCTTGGTCCCAAGAAGAGTCTGGAGTATTTCAAATATATTCTAGCCGCTTACTAGGCAGCTCTTGGAGTGAGCCCGCTCAGCTTAATCTATCTGACTTGCCTAGTGAGCAATTTAGTGGTGCTACCAACCCAATAGTCGCTGTAGACAATAATAGTGACGCTATTGTTATATGGGAGCAACATGACGGTAAGCGGGAAAATATTTGGCTAAGTCGTTTTTCTGGCGGTGTTTGGGGGGGGGCTGTAAAAATGGAAGATGACGATATAGGGGATGCATCCGACCCGTATGTTGTTTTTGGTTCTGAAAATCAAGCATTTGCGATTTGGGGGCAAGCAAAGAGAGTAAACGGTATTTTAAGTAATTCTATTTTAGTTAGATATTATTCGTTAAATACTGGTTGGGAGCCGATTATTGAACTATCGAATGCTAGTGAATTCTCAAAACCTACAGTAGGGATTGATTTCGAAGGCAATGCTATTGCTACATGGCTTAATGATGGAAAGGTTGTAAGAAGCCGTTATTCTAACCTGACATCTTCTTGGTCGGGTGCGGTAGTTAGTAACCCTGGTGTCATTAGTGCACAATCACTTGGTTTAGTGCCATTGTTGCAGGATGGTAGATTTATTAGTGTTTGGACTGAGTTTAAAGATGGAAGTTTTAAGCTTATTAGTGCTTTGTTTTCTGATTGATTTAATTTTTAATTAAAGTTTGATGTTGAGTTAGATCTGTTTTAGTTTGTGCTCTCTCTAGCTTTGTAATTAAGTGAATAAGTACTAATTTTAAGTTGAGTCTCGGCTTTATAAATTCAAATTTTAAGGCTGCTTAGATAGGAGCAGCTTAATTGCTGCGCGACGTCTTGCGATCTTTATAGTTTCTTATTTTATATGCGTGGATCGCTACTAATTATTGTTTATTGCAGGCGGTTGTGGGGAACGTTTATTTTCTCTTGCAACTGGAGTGATTGCGCATGAATGTGGGTGGGAAATGGTAGTGTTAGTTTATTTGTTCTTCTAAGTTATACAAACAAACGTTACTTAAATTCCGTACAGGAAATTTAAGTATTATCTGTGTTATAAAAACCAGTAAGTCTACAAATGTATTGAACTGTAATTTTCGTGTTAAATTCTATGTGCGATGGGTCTTACATGAGAATCGATAATGTCTAATTCACTTGATACGACTAAGTTTCTTCCTTGTCCCTTTGCTTTATATAGAGCTTGATCGGCTCTGTCTTTAAATGTTTCTAGCGCTTCATTCTTTTCAAATGTAGCTGTGCCAAGGCTAATAGTGACAGGGATTATCTTTCCTTTGTAGTTATATGCGTACTGCTCCACACTTAATCTTATGCGTTCCGCTATATTAATAGCTTGAACTGCATCTGTATCATCTAAAATTACCATAAATTCTTCGCCGCCATATCTAAAGCATAAATCACTTTGACGTGCGCTTTTTTTAATTGTTGCAGCTAGATCTTTTAATATTTTATCGCCTGCAATGTGTCCCTTTGTGTCATTTATTCTTTTAAAGTGGTCCACATCTAGCATTAAAATTGATAGCGGAGTTTTGTGTCTCACGGCTAGCTCAGCTTCTCGATGCAATCCGGCATCTAATGCTCGTTTATTCCCAAAGCCTGTTAAATCATCTCTAAGCGCTGATTGAAGTGCGGAGTGATACAGTTTTGCATTTCTCAAGGGAAATACTAATGTGCTTGCAACGCGTTCGATTATTGCCAATTCTTCTTCCAAAAAACGTTTTTTTCTTGAGAAAGAAATAGAGCCTAGGTCTGTATCATCTATTGTTAAGTTATACTGGCAAGAGTGTGGGCCAGACTGCTCACCAATTGTGATAATGTTGTCATCATCACTACTAAAACTTAGCTGTTTATAATCAACAAGCGCTTTTAACTCTTTAGCAAACATATGAATTATATCTGACGAATTTAATGTGGTTTGTAGTTTGCGAGTTAAGCGAGAAATAACATCGTTATTATCAGAAATTAAACGATTCAGATTTTTATAGGTCGAAACGATTTTAGCTTTATTAAAATCAATAGTTCGAAATTCTGTGTCGTTAGTGTTCATATTTATCTCCTAGATAAAAATGTAATGTTATAGCTTGCATTTTTATTTCAATTTACTTTATCTAAGCGATTACTATGCCATTATTATAAAGCCGTATAAAAACAATAAGATAGAGTAAAATATTTTTAGGGTGGCAGTTTGTTGCCGTGTTATTTTGTAGGCGAGGCTGGTATTAGCCAAAAAAATGACACACTAGATTTAAGTGCAATCTATCGGGATAATGCCCAATGTTTTTATGTTCCAAATATGAGAGTTTTTCATGCGTCTAAAATCCATTAAATTAGCAGGGTTTAAATCCTTTGTTGATGCAACTACCGTTTCGTTTGTAGGTAATATGACGGCAGTTGTAGGACCCAATGGGTGTGGAAAATCGAATATCATTGATGCAGTGCGATGGGTGATGGGAGAGAGCTCAGCAAAAAATCTTCGTGGCGAGTCAATGACTGATGTGATCTTTAACGGATCAGGTGGTAGGCAGCCTGTAGGGCAAGCAACGATTGAGTTATTATTCGATAATAATGAAGGGAAATTAAAAGGAGAATTTTCAAACTTTTCCGACATTTCAATCAAAAGAAAAGTAACGCGTGATGGCACATCTCAATACTACCTAAACGGATCTAAGTGCCGACGCAGAGATGTGACTGATATATTTCTTGGTACAGGTATGGGGCCGAGAAGCTATGCCATTATAGAGCAGGGCATGATTTCTAAATTAATAGAATCTAAGCCTGAAGAGCTTCGTGTTTATCTTGAAGAAGCCGCAGGCATTTCAAAATATAAAGAGCGACGAAGAGAAACCGAAACCCGAATGCGGCGTACGCAGGAGAATTTAGATCGACTATCTGATATCCGTGAAGAGCTTGGAAAGCAGTTGCAACATTTAAAGCGTCAAGCGGCTGCTGCAGAACGGTATGCCGTATATAAAAAAGAACAGCGTTTAGTTTTTGCGAAACTTAATGTGTTTAATTGGCGTTTGATTGAAGATGATTTATCAAATAAACAACGCGTTATCAGTACGCTTGAAGAAAAAATTGAGCAATCTCTTTTTTCAAAAACTTCCAGTGAAAATGCCATTGAACTTACTCGAATTGAGCTAGATGAGAAGCAAGAGCATCTTAATGTTGCCCAAGCAAAATACTACCAGTCAGGTGCCGATGTAGCTTCACTTGAACAGCAGTTAAAGTTTCAGAAAGAGCGAGTTCTTAATAAAGAAAAAGTACTTTCTGTTCTATCTGAAGAGGGAGAGTCAATTAATGATTCTCTTCTACATGATACAGAAAGCCTAGAAGAAATTTTACTCAAGCTTGAAGACTCATTTCCTTTGTTGGAAGAGGCTGAGGGGTGCTCGAGTGATTTTGAGTTAGAGCTGAGTGTAAAAGAGAGTGAATTACGTGTCTGGCAAAATGACTGGGATCAAATAACGGCAAAGGTGTCAGAGTCCAAAAGGGCAACAGAGCTTTCTCAACATCAATTGAAGCAATATGATATTCAGATCCAGCAATTGACTGGGCGTAGAGTAAAGCTGGAAGCTGCTGCAAAGGAGTTTACTGAGCAGCTTGAAACAACTCGAGAAAACCATTTAGGCGAAGAAAAAGAAGCGCTTGATTTACAAATATCTCAATCTCAGCAAGAGAGTGATGATTTATACCCTGACATACACAAGCTTCGCAATGAACTTGAAATTAAATCAAATCTTAAATCTAGACTATTTAATGAATTGAGTGAAAAAAAAGCCGTACTTACTTCGCTTCTTACATTGCAGGAAGCTCATTTTGGAAAGGGTGGTCAGGCTCAAAGTGATTGGTTATCTGTAAATGAACTAAATGAAACACAGCATTTAATGGATCTTTTAACTGTTGATGACGGTTGGGAATTAGCAATTGAACAGGTGCTAGGTTTTTACTTAACAGCGATTTCGGTAGATTCCATGCAGGAATCTGTTGAAAAGCTAGTATATGAAGACCTGAAAACATTAGAAAGTAGCTTAACGTTGATTTCTAGAAAAGGCGCTCAAGTTTATGCGCCAGATGAAAACACTTTAGCGTTTTATGTGAAAGGTGCTGATGCATTATTTACTACGCTTTGTGAAATCAAAACGGTACTAACTTTTGATGAAGCTATTAAAATGATTCCGACACTAAGTGAGGGTCAGTCGGTTATTACACCTGAGGGTATTTGGTTGAGTAACAGCTGGTTTAGATATTATAAACCGGTAGATGGACAAGATGGGCTTGTACTAAGGGCAAATGAAATTTCCATTCTTGAAAATTCCATACCTAATATTGAAGATCAGCTCTTACAAGAAGAAAGTGCGATAACGCGGCTAAAATTGCAACTAGACGTGAGTGAGAATAGGTCTAGAGAATTAAATCAAAAATTAAAAGGTTGGATTCAACAACAAGCTAAGCTTTCAACGGTCATTAATACTCAGCTAGCGATGCATAAGCAATACCAGCAAAGAGTTATTGAAAACCAACAAGAAGATGAGGAGGTAAAAAGGGAGATAGATGTTCAGCATGAAAATCTAGCGAGCGGGCAAGAGGATTTAGCGATAGAACTAACGGTGTTGGATGATCTTTTTCACGAAAAGGAAGTGTTTGTAGAGCAGCGAGATGCACTTCAGGTAAGTGTTGATGAACGACGTCAAAAGCTTCGTTCCCTGCAGGCTCAATTTCATCAATTGCAATTAGAACAGCAAAAAATGCAAAATCAAAAAAATATGCTGACTCAGTCCATCGCTCGTACAAATGAGCTGCTGTTAATTAACCAAACCAAAATGATAGAACAGAGTTCATCAGAAAGTAATGACGATGCCTCGTTGGAGGATATGTCCCTTCAGTTAGAAGGGTTGCTCGAGACTCAGTTAGCAAGTGATGGTCGTGTGTCAGCAGTAAGGGTTGAACTGGAAAATATTGCAAAAAAAATGAGAGAAACGGAAGGCTCTAGAGAACGTGTTGAGTCATTGATTTTAGAGTCGCGTAACGAATTGAGTCTAATTAGAATGGATGCTCAGGCATTGCAAATAAAGCGTGATAGTTTGGTTGAATTGGTTGAACGTGATGACTTCACTGTCGATGAGCTGCTTTCTAAACTAACGCTAGATGATTCAGATAGTTCACTTAATTCAATTTTAGGCAATTTGGAGTCCAAAGTTCAACGATTAGGTCCAATTAACTTAGCTGCAATAGAAGAGTTCAAAGTACAAAATGAACGAAAAGAATATCTAGATGCTCAAGATGCTGAACTGACAGACGCGCTTGAAACATTGCTCGGGGCTATACGAAAAATTGATAAAGAAACACGTATTCGTTTTAAAGAAACCTATGACCAAGTAAACGAAGGCTTGCAGCGTTTATTTCCAAAAATTTTCGGTGGTGGTAATGCTTATCTTGAGCTAACGGGTGATGATCTGTTGGAAACAGGTATCTCTATTATTGCTCGTCCACCTGGAAAAAAGAATGCGACAATACACCTACTCTCTGGAGGTGAAAAATCATTAACTGCGATTGCATTAATATTTGCGATTTTTGAATTAAATCCTGCTCCCTTTTGTATGCTAGACGAGGTTGATGCACCTTTAGATGACGCCAATGTTGCCCGTTTTGCGAATATGGTAAAAGAGATGTCAGAGCAAGTGCAGTTTATTTATATTACTCACAATAAAGTATCAATGGAAAAAGCAGAGCAGCTTATGGGTGTTACAATGCATGAATTAGGTGTTTCAAGATTGGTTTCAGTTGATGTTGATGAGGCGGTGGCTATGGTTGATGTTTAAGCTTTTTTACTATTTAAAAGTAATGCTATCTATATGGTAATGATAGCCTGTTTAAATAGAAGGCTTGTTGCATTAAAATAATCTATATATTTAAGTAAAATTTAGTTTTTAGGTTAGTATTTGATTAGTTTGTTAAATGTGTATTTTAAATACCTTATTCTTCAGAAAAGCATTAAAAAAGAGTTGAAATGAATTTACGAGATTGGTTAATTATTGTAGGTGTCGTTATTATCATCGGAATATTACTTGATGGTTATCGCCGCATGCGTTTGGCAAAAAAAGATTCGTTAAAAATGTCTCTTGAAATGGTCGGAGATATCGATACGAGCCCTTTAGATGACGGGTTTAATCCAGAACTTCCAGGTGGTGGAGCGAGAGTAGTTAATTCTAGCCTTGATGATCAGGCTTCTATTGATGAAGTATCGCTTGATGATAAATTAGAGCCTCATATATCTTCAGACGATTCGATGGATTTAGCTGTAAAGAACGCCGAAGATGTTCAGAAAGGCAATGAAGCAATTACGAAAGTGCAGAATGAATTGCCGGCTATATCTGAAGAGCCACTTGTCGCCGATGTTAATAGTCGAATTGAGGTTAATGTTCCCGATACTTCTTTAAAAGCTAATAGAACAGAAAATCTTGCTAAGAAAGCAAATGAAAAAAAGAAGGTAAATGCAGATAAAGTAAACCAACCTAAAGCAAGTGTTGAAACAGATCAGCTAGTTATTGTGCTGAATGTTCATTCTCAAGAGGGGAGCTTTCCTGGCGTCGAAATCAAAAAATTGCTTGAAGCATGTGGTTTGGATCACGGTGAGATGTCAATATTTCATCGCCATGAAGAGGATGATCTACTAAGTCCTATTCAGTTTAGTGTTGCAAATGCTGTAGAGCCTGGGTACTTCGACCCAGATACACTGGATGAAATCGCGACGCCTGGTGTTAGTTTCTTTATGAGCTTGCCTGGGCCTAAAGATTATATGAAAGCTTTTGATTATATGTTGGAAACGGCAGAGTGTTTTGCTCGGAATTTAAAAGGTGATTTGAAAGACCAAGACCGAAGTATGATGACGGCTCAAACTATTAAACATTGTCGACAGCAGATTAAAGAGTTTGAACGCAAACAATTATCCAAAAGTCGTGTATAAAGTTTCAGATAAGAAAATGAACCATGAATGATCCTCAGCCTGTACTAATTACTTTACTTGAATCGTTAAAGAATCAGATTAATCAGCATAATTATAATTATTATGTTTTGGATGACCCTGCTGTTCCTGATGCTGAATATGACCGCTTATTTCGACAACTTCAAGACATGGAGCAAAAAGATCCTAAGCTGATCACTTCTGACTCGCCAACCCAACGTGTAGGTGCTGAGCCTCTCGCTAAATTTAATCAAATAAAGCATAAACTACCGATGCTATCGCTTAGCAATGCTTTTAATGATGATGACCTCAAAAATTTTGAAAATCGTTTATTAGATCGCCTTAAGTTAGACAATGGAAAAATTGATGAGGCTATAGAGTTTGTTGCTGAGCCAAAACTTGATGGCGTTGCAGTCAGTTTGTTCTACGAAAATGGCGTTTTGATTTATGGCGCTACACGTGGAGATGGTGAGACGGGTGAGGATATTACGCATAATGTGCGAACGATAAAATCAATCCCTTTACTACTGATTGGAAAAAATTATCCAAATGTGCTGGAGGTGCGTGGCGAAATTTTTATGCCAAAAGATGCTTTCAATGCCTTAAATGAGAGAGCAATCAAGCGTGATGAAAAACCTTTTGTTAATCCTAGAAATGCTGCAGCAGGCAGTATAAGGCAATTAGATTCAAGCATTACTGCGACTCGCTCTTTAAGGATGTGTGCTTACTCAATTGGCTATACTGAAGGTGCCACTTTACCTAAGACTCATTATGAAATGCTGAATAAATTAAGTGCATGGGGTTTGGCGATTAATAATGAAATGGCGATTGTAAAGGGTGCTGAAGGTTGTATTCAGTATTATCAATCACTCACCACCCGTCGTGATGATTTAAGTTATGAAATTGACGGGATTGTTTTTAAAGTAAATGATTTCTCCAAACAGGCTGATCTCGGCTTTGTTTCGCGTTCACCAAGATGGGCGATTGCTTATAAATTTCCAGCCCAAGAAGAAATTACTGTATTGCAGAGTGTTGATTTTCAAGTGGGTAGAACCGGAGCATTAACACCGGTAGCTCGTTTAGAGCCTGTTTTTGTTGGTGGTGTCACGGTAAGTAATGCAACACTTCATAATATGGATGAAGTACGTCGTTTAGGGGTCTATATGGGGGATACCGTTATTATTCGTCGTGCAGGCGACGTAATTCCAAAAATAGTAAAAGTGGTTTTGGATAAGCGCCCTGAAAATGCTAAAGAGATTAAGTTGCCCGATTCTTGTCCTGTGTGCGGTTCTGCTGTCACAACTTTAGACGGTGAGGTGGTGGCTCGCTGTTCTGGTGTCTTGATATGTCCTGCCCAGTTAAAAGAGTCAATAAAGCATTATGCTTCGCGCAAAGCTATGGATATAGATGGCTTGGGTAATAAGCTAATTGATCAACTGGTTGAAAAGGAACTTGTTCTTAATATCGCGGATTTATATCGCGTAAGTGCCAATGATCTAGCTTTACTTGAAAGAATGGCAGAAAAATCTGCTAAAAAGCTTGTACAAGCTATTGAAACCTCAAAATCTACAAGTCTAGCGAAATTCATTTTTGCGTTGGGGATACGAGAAGTTGGGGAGGCAACCGCTTCATTGTTAGCAAAAAGCTTGCTAAGTATTGAAAAGATCATAGACGCAGATATTACAACGTTAGAAGAATTGCCGGATGTCGGTCCTATTATGGCTAAGCATATTGTTAGTTTCTTTTCTGAAATTGAGAATAAAGCTAAAATTAATGAGCTCATTCAATTAGGCGTAACATTTGCGTCCGCTGAAGTCAGTCATACCGATGAGCAGGTCTTGGATGGCTTAAAATTTGTTCTAACGGGCACACTACCTAATATGACTCGAGATGAAATGAAGCAACTGTTAGTTGAAAGAGGCGCTAAAGTGTCAGGAAGTATTTCAAAAAACACATCTTATCTGGTCGCGGGCGAATCAGCGGGTTCTAAGTTGTTAAAAGCTAAGGAATTGGGTGTGCCAGTCCTAGATGAAGGGCAAGCTTTAGCACTTATTAATATTTGATCTTAAGAAGTGTGACCCGAAGAACATTTCCAAAATCTATCACTACTACTCTCCCAGTTAATTCTCTATTATTTACACATATATAACTTGTGTTCATTGCATGTGCTTTTAAGAAATAAACCGAATGAGATCATAATGGATTATAAACATAGTACTAGTTTAATAATTAAGGGCTTTTTGCTGCTTTTTTTATTATCAGGTTGTAGCGAGGAAGTTACCACAGGTTCTAAGATTGAGCCAGAAAGCTTGGTGATATTAGGTGTTCCTTTGGCTACTATCTATTACGATCAAGAAATAGAGTTAGAATTTGGCGCATCAGGTGGTGACGGTGTCTATCGTTATCGTTATATACAGAACCCTGAAAAAGCTGAAGATGAAGGTGAAGATTTTGTTTTCAATCCTCTAGAGCTAGAAGTTGAAAATAATGATGCGGCTAAACCTTCTTTTTCACTAAAAGGTATTATTAAGTCTGAAAACGGTGTTGAAGCTGATGATGCTCTCATTGGAACTTTTTCATATCAGATCGAGATTACTGATGGTACGAGTACCAAGCTTCAAAGCTATGAGTATAAGCTTGAAGTAAATAAAATCACCTTTCAGGTTACAGACTTAGTTCAAACGGAAGGGCTTGTTGATGATAAAACGGTTACAGCATTAATCAACGCCAAAAAAACAGGCAGTACTGAGGTTTGTGATGATATAGGCACCGTATCTTATGAAGAGAAAACGTTGCCTAATGGCGTCAAGGTTTATCCTTTCGTTTTTGATGTTAGGTTTTCAAGAGGGTTTGTTGAGCCTGTTGAGCTCTTCTACCGCTTTACTTCAAAATATAGTGATCAACTTTCTGAAAGGCATCGATCCAATATTGGACAGGCTCGTCCAAATGTAGATTTTCTATTAGAAGAACGATCAATCATCTATCAACCTGGGCAGGTAGCGTGTGTAGGGTATGTTAACTTGCTGGATGATGCACATATTGAAGGTGAAGAGGAGCTTACAGTTGAATTTTATGATGCTAATGGCGGGTTGGTTGACTTGGCGGGAGGCACGCAATCGATTGTTATTCACGATGACGAGCCTATACCGCTTTATGAAACTAAAAAAATAATCCGTAATGAAGGAGAGAAAGTTGTTGGTGTTTTCTCCTTGAGCGCCCCATATAAACAACCTTTATCCGTGCAAGTATCAATTGATGTTGATAATACTACTGCTTCATCTGATGATTATTTAATTCAACCTGCTAGTGGTGTAGTAACGATCGCTCCAGGGGATCTAGAAGCGTCATTCACTATCTCGTTACTTTCGGATATTGACAGCCCGGGCTTTAGCTCTAACTCCGAGGTTGATGAGGTTATATCTGTTGTGACTGATATCGATACTTTAGTGGACGTAACGCCTTATGAGATCACTATTAACGAGTGGCCTTTAGCTGCAACAGATGAAATTGTTGGAAAGCCTGAAGATCTTCGGAAGGCGTTAGCGATTGACGTGGCTGAGAGTGGTGTCGTTTCAGTTTTGCTTGAAGGCTTATCTGATTTTAATGAACCACAAGCAATCGTGATTGCACGGCATCGTGACGGTACCAAAAAGAATTTAGTTAATTCTGGTTCGGGCGAAATTGTACTCGCTAAGCAAGGTGTTCGTGTCGAACCTGTAAAAATAGGCTGGTTCACTTTCGGTAATGATTCTTATATGGCCGTTATCGCAAATGTAGATGGTCTTTTTACTGGAATTCATCGTGGTGAAGGTGACTTTATAGTCGCGGTATACAAATTGGATTTGGAAGAGCAAAGCGCTACATTCGGATTTTATACACAGCACTCGGTTTCGCAATACGGTAGTAATGGGCACGATGTAGTTTTAGGTGCCGAATTTGATGATGATGGTGCTGTTTACATCTTTGGCCAAACAAGTGGTACTGAGTTTGATGGTGTCTCAGGTCCAGAATCAAATAAAGGTGGAGAAGAGGGTTTTGTATATAAACTAAACCTGCAAACTGATACGCCGACTTTTGCATGGGATAATCCTCGTTTTATTGGTTCGGTTGATCAGGATCGTGTTGTTGCATTGGCTGCTGGGCGAAGTGATGTGGTTGTTCTTGCCGAAACGGATACTACCGACAAAGATCTATTTTCTTTGAAAGTTTCCGCAAGAACAGGCTTGGATGTGGAAGAGATACCACGTGGCATTATATCCAGTGCACAAAACGACTTTGGAAGGGGGGTTAAGCTGGATCGCACTAGTAGTGGTTCTTATATCTTGGTTGATAGTCAGTCACTTCTTCCCGACGGTGGCTCTACACCTACATTGACGCAAGATGTTAGTGTTTTGTTATATAACGCTAAAGGGGAGGTCTTCATTGAGAAAATAATTAGTACAAGTGATGCAGATTATTCGGCAGATATAGAGTTTCTTACTGAAAACCAAAATGTTGTGGTAGGTGGTCATACCGATGGTGAGTTCGAAGGGAATCAGCGTAAATCAAACGTTGGTAGCGATGCTTTTATATCGGTTTTTTCAATAGAAGTTCTAGAAACATCTTTTATAGATACTGTTTTTCAGTTTGGCACTGCTGGTAATGACCTGGTGATTGATATTGAAAATGCAGGTGATAACAAATTCTTAGTGCTTTGGAGTGAGGACTCTACCAGTTTAGATGGCACAAAAACTTATAGAGTGTCCGCATTTTCTTCTGAAGGGGTAATGCTAAGCACACAGCCTTAAATTGTATTAACGATCCACACGTGATTTGTGGATCGTCTAGCCTACTAGCAAATTAATTATCAGCGATCACTTTGATGTAGAGTTTTTCCATATATGTTGATTATTTTTGTCATTAGGCTTGTGTCCTTTAGCTTGATCACTTGAACGCTGACCATCTTGGTGGTTTTTCTTTGGTGTTCTAGGTTTCTTGGGCTTTTTTGCTTTTATCGGTCGCGCATCAAGGCGAGACTCAGGCAAAGCGATTAGAGGTGTGAATCCATCAATAAATTTACGAGGTATCACTTCTTTTATTAATCTCTCTATACCTGATAGGTCACTAAACTCATCGGCACAGACTAAAGAAACTGCTTGCCCAGTTGCACCAGCCCTACCAGTTCTTCCAATTCTATGAACGTAATCTTCTGCAACGTTTGGTAGGTCAAAATTAACGACCTGTGGTAACTGTTCTATATCTAAGCCTCGCGCAGCAATGTCGGTAGCAACCAGAATTCGAATTGTACCATCTTTAAATTCCGCAAGAGCACGTGTGCGTGCGCCTTGGCTTTTATTTCCATGAATTGCGGCTGCCTTTATGCCTTCGGCTTCTAAAAAGCGTGTTAGGCGATTGGCGCCGTGTTTAGTTCTACTGAAAACCAAAACTTGCTGCCAGTCATTTTCGTGTATGAGCTTTGCTAATAAGGCTGGTTTTTTCTTTTTATCAGCAGGGAAAACCCATTGCTCTACAGATTTTGCTGTTGAATTTCTAGGCGTAACCGATATTTCAGCAGGGTCATTTACAAATTCTTGTGCTAACTTTCTTATATCGGTAGAAAAGGTTGCTGAAAATAATAAATTTTGTCGTTTAGTTGGTAAATATTGAATAATTTTGCGTATGTCGCGGACAAATCCCATGTCTAGCATTCGGTCAGCTTCATCAAGAATGAGTATTTCTAAGTGGTCAAACTTAACCGCATTTTGACTGTAGAGATCCAATAGTCTACCTGGCGTGGCAACTAAAACATCAATACCTTTGCGAAGCTTTGTCATCTGAGGGTTGATTTTAACACCGCCGAAAACGACAGCTGAGCTGAGCGGTAGATGTTTTCCGTAGAGCTCAGCACTCTCGCCGACTTGTGCAGCAAGCTCACGTGTTGGTGTTAAAATAAGAGCACGAACTTGATTGCTTTCTGGACGTTTTCCTTTTGAAAGCAGTTCTAAGACTGGGAGCATAAAACCAGCTGTTTTCCCTGTGCCAGTTTGAGCAGCAGCCATTATATCTTTCCCTTGAAGGATAAGCGGTATGGCTTGTGCCTGGATGGGCGACGCTGTCTCGTAACCTTGTTCAGATACTGATTTAAGGATGGGCGCAGATAAACCTAATGAAGCAAAACTCATATAGTAACTCAAATAAGTAAGAAGTGTTGGCGCTAGTAAGTCTGAGAAAATAGAAAATGACAAGGCACCAAGGGGCGTGCAGCTTACAGGAACCAAGCGCTTTAGGCTAGCTAAAGCTGAGGTAGGGGAGTTGTGCTAAAAATAACGCATGATTGAAAGAATGTTTTCGTATTCATAGTTTGTCGTATGTATTTTTTCAATGAAATACTGCTTGTATTTAAATTCAGCTCTAACTTGCCACTTTGTGTTTAAATTGTATGACATCCGAATGTTTGCATTATGCTCTTTAAACTCTGCGCCAAATGCGTCGTATAAAAAATTTGCTTCAATGCCTGCGCTCCATTTGTTGGATTGGGTTAACCAGCCTAAGCGAGGGCCTGAAGCGATACGGTAGCCATTTTCTATGTCATTATCTAGGTCTAATTCACCATTAAGTAATGTATAAAACAGTTGGTTTTCCCATTGAAAGCTTGCACCAGCGCCACTTGTCAGGAATGCCGTTAATTCGTCTTTAGCGCTATCGGGTCGTTTGAATCCGGTCGAAACATGCCAAGAGACTGGCGTAACCAACTCATCTCTTGGGCTGAAAGATGCAATATCTATGAGTCGAATATTCTGAATACGTGTTTGATTATTATCCAGATTTTGGCGAAACTCAAAGTTAAACATCTCCAGTTTCGCGCCTTTAATATAGCCAGGAATTGGATCTAGCAAGTCGTGATAGGCCATCCTTAAGCCTATTTGAGCATACTCACTATTATCATCGTTGTTTGATCTATTATGACCAAATTTTGTGGCAAATCGTTTTGAAAAATGACCTTGATCATCTCGAAATTCAGGCGTTGGGTAAGGTTTATATACATTATTAGCTAATACCTTGCTTCTGGCTGATAACAACGCAACGGCTTGTTTGTTCAGATCCTTGGTTTGTTGTTTTTTTCTAACACTTAAGTAACGACTATATTGATAGGCTAGTTCTAGAGTTTGTGCTTTTTCAAGTTCTGATAAGTTGTGGGTGTTTTTTTCTATATCAGTTGATGGTTGAGCAAGTTTTTTAGCGCTTTCACGAATGTCTGGGCTAACTTGATTTAACATATCTTTCATTAAACTTAAAGTCGAAGGCCTATAAGTTACGGTGCTTATTAATCCAGTATCTGAAATAGTTCTTACTGTATCTGCCGGTATAGCTGAAAGTATAAATTGGTCAGAAAGTTGTAAGCGGGGGCTTGCTGCATCGAGTATGGTTAATAAATGGTATGAACAATTTTCATCGAAAAAATAATAATCAAAGTAAGTGTTGCGAATTTCCCAGGTGTGACGAATAAATTGGTCAACTTCATCTTTATTTAATTTAAGCTCATATTCCCAAACATCTCTCGATTCTAGAAAGCTATATTCGTTTACTTTTTCATAATATGGGAGGACTGTAAAAACGCCAGGATAACCACCCGTTAAACCTTTGTAAGTAAAAGTCAGCTCATTATCGCTTGGGTCCGCATTTGCGGCATAATTAACACTGTAATCAAGTAATGAGTTTTTACCAGATAGGCGGTTGATACGTATTAAAGTATGCCCAAACATGGATGAAGGGCTGTTCAAATAGGCTGCAGGAAAAATAAGCGTGATAGATCGAGCATCAATTTTTTTGAACCACTGCTCGTATTCATCGCAATGATGAATTGGAAAATAGTCATCGCCAAGCTTACTTTTCAGCCAGTTTAAACGAGCGGGGAATTGGCATTGCGCTGAAGTATTTTCGTTTATTTGTGCTTGTAAAAAAGCGCTGATAGTCGCTTTTAATTCAGAATAAGGGTTATACTTACCCTCTTTAGATATAAAGAAATTGTTGTCATCTGCCTGGCTTTCAAAGGAGGCGAACATACCAATGCGGTGGTAGTGAAGTAAGTCCAGCCATTGACTGTCTTGAGCAAGCGCTTCTTGATTTTGATCATTTAATTTTTTTTGATTAGTTAAAATGTGATTTTGTGAAGATGATTGATTAGAGAAGGTCAAAGCAAATATTAAGACAAAAAAGGGAAAGCTAATGGTACGTTTCATTTAAAGAATTCTTTGTACTTTGAAAGAGGGGTGGACGTTATGTTGGTCGTAATTTTGTATATTTAGGGGGCATAAAAAGACACGTATTGCTTTGGACAATACGCGGCTTTAATGTTGCTGTTAAGTAAATTAGCTTAAATATTTTGCAAGGTTTGCATCATTAGTCATCATGTCAACTAGTGCGCTGTATACGTCGTTTGATGTTGTCTCGATAGAAGTAAATATCTGGTCGAAGTTTGTTTTAAGTGCAGCCTTGAATGCGATTTCATCTTTTGCATCAACCCCAATTAGCTCAGAAAGCGCAGATATCGTCTCACCTTCGCCAGTTGAACTTTCAGCTGCTAGTTGTTCAAGGTTATTGTTAATAAATAAGTCAACGCCTGATGCTAAAGGTCCGTTTGCATCGCCGCAGCCTAAAGTGCCGGACGTCATGCCGAACGTCTGATTGCCTGATGTTCCATTTGTGGTTGCCGCAAGTACATGCTCATGCCATTCGTTAGCTTGCTTGAAAATCACTTCGGTACCCAGTCCACAACCTGCTGGGCCGTGTCCGCCTGCAGCCATTGCCGTTAATGGAGACGCAGCGATTACAGCACATAATAATAGTTTTTTCATGGAATTTCCTTGAATTGATTATTAGTTTAGTTAGTAGTATTAATTTACTACATAGATATAAGAAGCTTTCGTATACGAACGCCGTATATCTAAATTTAGTCTAACAGGGTAAAATTACAATACAAACTAACAAATTCTTAAATTCCGATTACATTTACTTTAGCCTCTTCCATCTTGTTTTGCATAAGGCTATTATTTTGTCTTCATTAGTTTACTGGGTTTAATAATGCCAAAAATTACAAGTGGTATTGTCCGCTTTAAATCAGAAGTTTATCCTCAGAAAGAAGATTTGTTTAAAAGATTAGCTAAAAGGCAAGATCCTGAAGCATTATTTATTACTTGCTCTGATTCAAGAATTGATCCTAGTTTATTAGTTCAAACAGAGCCGGGTGAACTATTTATTTGTCGGAATGCGGGAAATATCGTACCGCCGCATAGCAATTATACTGGTGGCATTACCGCTACGATTGAATATGCAGTAGCGGTTCTAAAGGTGAAACATATCATAATTTGTGGTCACTCTGACTGTGGTGCGTTGACGGCAGTACTAAACCCTAAAAGTGTAGAATCATTGCCTCATGTTTCACAATGGTTGAGCTACGCAAAAGCTGCGCATTACATCGTTGAAGAAAAAGCACCTAATGCCAGTCAAGATGAAAAGTTAACCATGCTTATTCAGGAGAATGTACTTCTTCAATTACAGCACCTTAAAACACATCCTTATGTTGCTGCACGTCATGCTACGAATAAAGTTCAATTGCATGCATGGACTTATGATATTGGAGAGGGGCTCGTTAATGCATATGATGAGCGACTTGGTAAGTTTGTGCCTGTTGAAGAACGTTATGTTGATAAAGCGAAAGAAGCTATTAATAGTAATGATAAACAATGTGGTTGTGATTAGTTGTCATTACAGTCTATTAGGTTGAAGCTAGCAAGCTCAGTTGGCCCTGAGCTTGCTTTGTCGGAGATTAGACTTCAGCGTTATGATAAATGTTTTGAACGTCGTCAAGGTCATTTAACATATCCATAAAGGTATTAAATAACACTAAATCATCGCCTTCTACCGGGGCTGTATTTTGAGGGATAAATTGTATTTCATCCACATCAAAATCAATCTCGCCATTCACTGTCGCTGAACCAAAAGATTCGTTTAACGCTTTTTTAGCTTTGGAATAATCTGTATGCGGTGCAAAAATAGTGATTTTTCCATCTTCATTTTCAATATCAGCAACATCAACATCCGCCTCCATTAAGGTTTCAAGCACAGCGTCTTCATCATCATGCTTGAACATAAGAATGGCATTGTGATCAAACATGTGGCTTACAGCGCCTTGGGTGCCAATTTTACACTTTGTTTTAGTGAAGCATTGACGAACATCGCCAAATGTACGATTTGGGTTGTCGGTAAGGCAATCAACAATAACCATACAGCTTCCTGGGCCATAACCTTCATATCTTGCTGTAAAAAAGTCTTCGCCGCCACCGCCGCGTGCTTTATCGATTGCTTTCTCAATAACATGTGTAGGCACTTGGTCTTTTTTTGCACGCTCAATCATGCCGCGTAGCGCTAGATTTCCATCTGGATCTAAGCCGCCGGCTTTTGCGCAGACGTAAATTTCACGACCGTATTTGCTGTAGACTTTTGCTTTTGCATCAGCCGTTTTTGCCATGGATTCTTTTCGGTTCTGGTAGGCTCTGCCCATTACGCTGTTCCAATAAAATTTTAAAAAATAAATACTACAGATTAGTATTTGTTTAATAAAGCATTTTATCGTTTCACCTCATCAAACTTATGGTAGAGTGCCAATTTATCGTTATTTCTTAAGTGGGCTAGGTATGTTTCTTCGTTTTAGATTATTCGTTAGTGTGTTTGTGGTTGTTATCTGCTCGCTGGTTACAACGCTGCAAGTGTCTGCAGCTGCTGATCAGTCTTCTAGTCAAGGCTTGAGTAAATTAGTCACTAGGCTGGGTGGTATTCATACCTTTTCTGGTGCTTTTGTGCAGGAATCTGTAGATCAGCAGGGGCGCCGAATTCAAGAGTCCAAAGGGGAGCTTAAAGCACAGCGTCCCGGATTATTTTATTGGCATACCAAAGAACCGCTTGAGCAAGTGATTTATTCGAATGATATTGAAGTTACAGTTTATGATCCAGATCTTGAGCAAGCAACAGTTCAGAAGGTCAACGCACAGTCACAAACTACACCTGCTATTTTGTTTAGTGGTGATGTTGATCAAATAGGTGATTTATTTGAAGTTGAGTATCGGGAAATAAACGATTCTGTCACTCAGTTTTTACTGATACCAAAATCTAAAGATAGCTTGTTTGAGCGTTTAAAAATTCGGTTTGAAGGTCAGCATTTAAAAGCGATGCATTTAACGGATGCGCTTGGTCAGGTGAGTTCATTAAGTTTCGTGTATAGCGAGATCAATTTGGTTTTTCCTGATGATACATTTGTACCTTTTTTACCTAAAGGTACTGATATTATTCGGGATATTCCTTTAACATCGGGGGCTGTGTCTAATTCAGTCTCACCTTAAGTTATGGCTTCCTTATTTGATCAAAATCCTTCTTATGCACCCTTGGCTGCACGTGTTAGGCCAAGAAAAATAAATGAATATATTGGTCAAGCTCATTTAGTGGGTGAGGGGCGTCCGCTTTCAACGGCGTTAGAGAAGGGGGCGCTACACTCAATGATTTTTTGGGGGCCGCCTGGTGTAGGTAAAACAACCTTTGCTAACCTCCTTGCGAATCACTTTGATGTTTATTTTACGTCTATTTCCGCTGTTTTAAGTGGGGTAAAGGATATCAGGGCTGCAGTAGATGAAGCAAAGATGCGACGAGCCCAGACCGGGCGTGACACCATTCTATTTGTGGATGAAGTGCATCGATTTAACAAAGCTCAGCAAGATGCATTTTTGCCCTTTGTAGAAGATGGCACAATCGTTTTTATTGGTGCGACAACTGAAAATCCATCTTTTGAGTTAAATAATGCTTTGTTGTCGCGCGCGCGTGTTTATGTGTTAAAAAAACTATTACATAATGAGATTAGGCAGGTAATTCAGCGTGCGCTTGATCACTCTGCAGGCTTTCCTAGTGTTGATGTTGTAATTAGTGATGAGCTAATCGATATTCTTTGTAAGGCTGCTGATGGTGATGCAAGAAAGTCACTTAATTTTTTAGAATTAGCTGTAGATCTGGCAAATCAGGAAGGTAGTGTTCGCAATATTTCCCGAAAAGACGTGGAGGATGTGCTTCAGAGTTCATTAAAACGTTTTGATAAAGGGGGGGATATTTTTTACGAGCAAATATCGGCACTCCATAAGTCTGTAAGGGGGTCGGATCCTGATGCAGCGTTATATTGGTTTGTTAGAATGATTGATGGCGGATGTGATCCTCTTTATATTGCACGGCGAGTTGTTCGTATGGCGAGTGAAGATGTAGGTAATGCAGACCCTAGAGCACTTCAGCTTGCTTTAAATGCCTGGGATGTACAAGAGCGTTTAGGGAGTCCTGAGGGCGAGTTAACAATCGCTCAAGCGATTATGTATCTTGCGGTCGCTCCAAAGAGTAATGCTGTTTATAGTGCGTTTAATGAGTGTCGAAAACAAATTAAAGAGGGGCAGGACTACGAAGTACCTAACCATTTACGAAATGCGCCTACTCAGTTAATGAAGGAGCAAGGAGTTGGATTGGATTACCGGTATGCTCATGATGAACCGGATGCATTTGCCGCGGGAGAGAGTTATTTACCAGAAGCGCTTCAGGGTACAAGGTTTTATTACCCCGTAGAGCGTGGTTTGGAGGTTAAAATATCGGATAAACTTAAAAAATTGCGTGAATGGAACGGAGTTTCTGTTGATCAACGTTATTAGTGGGATTGTTTTTAGCGTTCAATATTAATAAATTTTATAGCTTCGTTGTGTGTTATTTCATCAGGTTGTGGTGCCGTGTCAGTAAATCTTGCCAACTCTTTAATTTATCAGCATTACCAATACGCTTACCGTCTTGTCCTCTTAGTTTTGACAGCCATAAACCTTCACCGTTAAAACTATAGACGGGGACCAAATCATTGCGCATAGATGCAGGTCTAATGTCATTAATTAGGTTATCTAAAATAAGTGGTTCGTCGCCAGGCTTATCATAATAAGCGAGAACCATGTGTGCCTGATTAAGTTTGACTGCTTTAACATAGGTTATTTTCATTTTTTCCATGGGGACGCCCATTTCGCGTAATGTGAAATACTTTGCGATGGAATAGTCCTCGCAGTCACCGCCATTGGTGGCTAAAAGTTCGAGCGGCGTTGCCCAATAATCTTCTTTCCCCCAATGCTTGATGTCTGAAATGAATTTAGCTTGGTTGAAGAATGTATTGACTAATTTTAGTTTATTTGAATCATCTAATTTGTCGTTTAAATTGGCTATTTTTTCCCATTGCTTTAAACGTCCAACAGCTTCAGGGCCAAAACGTTTTTGAATAAAAGAGAATAGTTCTTCATTTAGTTCTAATGAGACCACGCTAAATGTGAGCATGCACAAAATAAAGAGGGCTATTGTTGTTGATTTCAATGAAACAAAAGAGCGATGTACGGAAATTATTGCCACATAGGCCTCTATTGCTTGTTTTTTATTAAGCGCTTTTTCAGCTTGCTTAAGCGATTTTTGATGCTTTGGCTGCGAGCGCTAGTCATATTGTTACCTTTAGTGTTCTGTGTAGCGTTCCTGCTTTTTTGCCTGGCTTGTTGTTGGGTATCGACCTCATCCTGCTCTACAAAGCGTTCAATCCCTAAGGATGTACTTTCAACAAAATACAGGTTTTCTAAGCGGCCAGATCGATTAAGGATAACGCGGTCAGCAAAAACTTGTTTAAGTGTGGCGCCACCAGGAAGTTCATCATTAATTTTGTAGTGTTGTGTTTGTTTGTCAGGTCCTAATATTAATGCGCCAGCTCCTGTATTAGTGGGGCTAACAAGTACGCCTGTTAAAGTAAGTTTTAATTTAGTTTTGGGTAAGTTCTCTTTTACTATGATGGCTTCTGTGGTTTTTAGGCTGCTATCACCAAATAACTTAAACTTGGAGATGTCGTGAGTTTTCTTTATATTAGTTTGTGTCGGGGTGGATGCGTCCTTGGCCTGTATCAAGCTGGAATGTAGAGTTTCAGGTTTTAAAAGCGAGGCAGTCTGCCAATAAATACTACCTGCTAATATAGCAAATAACACTAATGCGCATATTAAAGGTAGACGTGAAAGTAACATAACTTATAACCTTTCGCTTTGTGTGTCTTTTTTAAATAAGAGATTTATCACACAAGACTATCGTTGAAAGGTGCGTACAAATGATTACGCCCCTATTTATTTACCCAGTGTATATCTGTCGTACGCAGTGATATTCGCTTGAGTTTGCAACAGTGTTGAGCTGTCTTTCAAATATAGCACATTGACCAATAAAGCTGCGAGTGTGTTTATGTATAAGATTATCGGTTATATAAAATGTTAATTGTTATAGCTATATCTCATAAACAAAACTTTATTTGAATTAAAATGTTTTAATCAAATAGTCTATTGTTTGAGTCTCTAAGGTCATACAATAGTTAAACTCTGTAAATAGCATGATCTAAATAAATAATAAGTACACTTTAGGAGTGATGTCTTTGAATACTGAGGCTGAAGCGGTTAAAAATTCTGTCGTAATTCCATTTGAACGCCTACCGTTTAACTTTGCTAAAAAGCAAGGCGTCGTGCTGCTTAGAGAAAATGATCAATATCAAATCTTATATCGTCCAGGGCTAACGCCTCAAGCTTTTGCTGAAGTGAATCGTTTAACTTTTGGCCAGGTAATGTTTCAGCAAGTTGATGAAAATGAATTTGAAACGGCCTTAGGCATGGCGTATCAAAATGACTCTGCTGAAGCCATGCAAATGGTTGAAGGTTTAGGTGACGATATGGACTTGGCTAGCTTGGCCAATTCAGTGCCTGAAACTGAAGACTTGCTAGAGCAAGAAGACGATGCTCCCATAATACGTTTAATCAATGCTATTTTGACCGAGGCCGTTAAATCGGAAGCATCCGATGTTCATATTGAAACATTTGAAAAACAATTAATTGTACGCTTCAGAGTCGATGGCGTATTAAGAGAAGTAGTCAAACCAAAACGAGCACTAGCGCCTTTACTAGTTTCTCGAATAAAGGTTATGGCTAAACTCGATATTGCTGAAAAAAGAATACCACAAGATGGGCGTATTGCTTTACGTATAGGCGGGAGAGAAGTGGATGTGCGTGTATCTACCATGCCTTCTGCGAACGGGGAGCGAATAGTCTTACGTCTATTAGATAAAAATGCTGGCCGCCTTTCATTAGATCATATGGGAATGGCTGAGAGAGACTTAAAAGTACTTAAAGAAATTTTATTCCGCCCACATGGTATTCTTTTAGTGACAGGGCCAACAGGCTCGGGGAAGACGACGACCCTATATGCCGGTTTATCAGAAATAAATGACCGTAGTCGAAATATTCTAACAGTTGAAGATCCCATCGAGTATAACTTGCCAGGTATAGGGCAAACACAGGTTAACACCAAAGTAGACATGACTTTTGCTCGTAGCTTAAGAGCGATACTACGACAAGATCCTGATATCGTGATGATTGGTGAAATTCGAGATATTGAAACAGCTGAAATAGCGGTTCAAGCGAGTTTGACCGGTCATCTAGTGTTATCCACTTTGCATACAAATACTGCAATAGGATCGATCACTCGATTAATGGATATGGGGGTTGAGCCCTTCTTAATTAGCTCAAGTATGGTTGGTATTGTCGCTCAGCGGTTAGTTCGGGTTTTATGTGACAGCTGTAAAGAGCCTTACGAAGCAGATCAAACAGAGAAAGACTTTCTTAATCACACTGATGCATCATCTCTTATGATCTATAGATCTACAGGTTGTTCTGAATGTAATCAGCACGGTTATAAAGGGCGATTAGGTATTTATGAAGTCGTTAATATTGATGAAAAGATGCGCGAATTGATTCATCGCCATGCAGGCGAGTTAGAATTAGAAGAGCAAGCAAGAAAATCAGGCCCAAGTATCAGAGATGATGGGGTAAGCAAAGTCTTAGCGGGCGTGACAACGATTGAAGAAATTGTCCGTGTGACACATGGAGACTAACTGTGGCTGCGTTTGAATATAAAGCTTTAGATGAAAAAGGCCGACAAAAAAAAGGAGTTATCGAAGCTGATAGCTCACGTCAAGTTAGGCAGCAATTGCGAGAAAAAGGGTTTGCCCCACTTTCTGTTGAGCAAAATGTTGAAACGAAACAATCTACAAGCAGCATATTTGCAGCTAAACGTCGTTTAAGTGTTAAAGAATTATCTCTCCTGACTCGGCAAATTGCGACCTTGATTCAGGCGGGTATCCCTATTGAAGAAACACTTAGTGCAGTAGCTAGTCAAAGTGAAAAAACCAATGTTAGAAGCATGTTGCTATCGGTACGTTCTAAGGTACTCGAAGGTTATACCTTAGCGGATAGCTTGGGTGAATTCCCAATAGCATTTCCTCATTTGTATCGCTCTACAGTAGCCGCAGGTGAGCATGCAGGGCATTTAGATTTGGTACTTAATCGTTTGGCCGATTATACCGAAGCGCGCCACCAAGCGCGTCAAAAAATTCAATTAGCGGCAATTTATCCCATTATTTTATGTGTAGTGGCTATTTCTATTGTGGTCTTTTTGCTTACGTATGTCGTGCCAGATATTATTGAAGTATTTGTCAATAATGGGCAGGAGTTGCCGGCATTAACGCAAGGCTTATTAACTGTCAGTGATTTTTTGGCTGACTTTGGCTTGGCAATATTTGTTGTGTTTGTTATTTGTAGTATCGGGTTTAAAATTGGCCTTAGAAAAGATAAGTTTCGTTTCGCTTTTCATCGGCGCATACTTTATATGCCCTTCATAAAAAAGATCTCTCGGGGAAGTAACACGTCTCAATTTGCGAGTACGTTGAGTATCTTAAATAGTAGCGGCGTGCCGCTTGTTGATGCCATGAGAATTTCTTCGGAGGTTTTAGCGAATGATTGCTTAAAGGCGGCATTGGTCGAGGCATCTACACGCGTTAGTGAAGGCGCAAATTTACATTTGTCGTTAGAACAGACTGGATATTTTCCTCCGATGATGATCCATATGATTGCAAGCGGGGAAGCGAGTGGGGAATTAGATCAGATGTTGGAGCGGACTGCACTTCAGCAAGAAAGCGACTTGCAAGGCCTTATAGAAACGATTGTCGGCCTTTTTGAGCCGTTAATGCTTTTATTTATGGGTGGTGTGGTCTTAATTATTGTGTTGGCGATCATGTTGCCAATTCTGAATATGAGTAATCTCGTGAGTTAATACCAACGAGTTTATAAGCGTTTGTATTTTACGTGTATTTTAAAGAACTAATTTTTTATAGTGTCATCTCTATTTTTAAGGAAAGAACAATGATAAATAATTCAACAAAACAATTTGTTGTTAAACAACGCGGTTTCACCTTGATCGAAATAATGGTCGTGATGGTTATTCTAGGTTTGTTAGTGTCAGTAGTTGCGCCGAATATTTTAGGCCAAGGCGAAAAAGCGCGTCTTGGTGTAGCAAAAACACAGATACGAAATATCAGTAATTCATTGGATATATATAAGCTAGATAACTTTAATTACCCAAGTACCGAGCAAGGTCTAGAAGCTTTAGTAACTGAACCTGCTGGTTCTCCGCCAGCTAAAAACTGGAGTAAAGATGGTTATTTGCCAAGTGTACCTGTCGACCCTTGGAAAAATGAATATCAATACGTAAGTCCTGGTTCAGAAGGGCCGTATGACTTGTATTCATTTGGACCAGACGGACGAGAAGGTGGAACAGATGAAGATGCTGATATTAGTAATCATGATTTAAATTAATCAGTGATGAAACAGCGCGGTTTTACATTAATTGAGCTCATGGTCGTCATGGTTCTTCTTGGGCTTATTTCAAGTATTGCGCTGACGACAGTGGGTGGAGGCAATCAAAAGCGAGAATTAAATAACGAAGTAAATCGTTTACATGCCGTACTTCGCATGGCTGCTGAAGAGTCTATTTTTAGTAATACTGAAATAGGGGTGGTGATTGAAGAAGATTTATATGAGTTTCTTACGTTCGATGAGGTTGAGGGCAAGTGGACAGGAGCTGAGCCTCACTTCTTAAGGTCTTACGCTCTTCCGGAGTGGATTTCGCTTGATTTTCAACGTGAGGGTAAGGAGCGTAAACTTCTTGCAAATAAAGCGGGGTTATCGACCGATTCAGACTCTGACTTCGACTCTTCAATATTGGATACAGAAGCCGCAAAAAAACCTGACCTCATGCTTCTTTCCAGTGGAGAGGTGACTGGTTTTACAATTTCTATGCAGATTGAGGATGATGCCTCAAGCCGTATTGAGATAAAAACAAACGATCAAGGTGAAATTATTCTCCCATCACTTGAGCAGGATGATTCATGATTATTCATTCTCGTTCGATAAAAAAGCACTCAGGTTTTACCTTGCTTGAAGTGTTGATCGCGCTTATTTTCTTTTCGTTAATTGGGATGGTGTTACAACAAGTCACGGCATCCACTGTCAGTCAATATTTGAGTGTCAGGCAAAAAATGTTTGCGTCTTGGATGGCGGAAAATAAAATGGCCGAACTTCGATTGTCTAAGACGTTACCTAGTGCTCGAGAATATAAAGAAGAATTAGATTTCGCAAATGAAGAGTGGCAGCTGATTTCTAAAGTAAAAAAGACAGAGAACCCAGATATCAATAAAGTTGAGGTAGAGGTCTTTCATATTGACTCTAATACTGATCAGAAACGTCGAAAGCTCGTTTTAACAGGGTTTCTAGGTCGATACTAATGCGCCATCAAACTTCACACCGCTCACTTATAAGTTATCGACAGGCTACTATGCCATATAGCGTAAACGGAATTCAAAGTGCCGCCGGTTTTACTTTGCTTGAAGTATTGATAGCCATTGGTATCACGGCAATGATTGGTCTTGGGTCTTGGCAAATCTTAAATAGCGCAATCCGAACCAGTGAGCATACGCAAGTTAAGCTGGAGGAGTTAAAAGCGCTGCAAAAAACAATGCTGATTATCTCTAGAGACCTACAACAAATCGTTTCACGTTCAGTGCGAGATGAATACGGAGATTACCAGCCAGCAGTGCAGACCAAGGGATCGCTATATAAGTTTGAGTTGAGTCGAGCGGGATGGCGTAACCCACTTGGCGACCCAAGATCTAACATCCAGCGTGTTGCTTATGAGTTAAATCAGGACGAATTAGTTCGCCATTACTGGAATGTTCTGGATCGTTCCCAAGATAGTGAGTCTGTTTACCGTACATTGTTAAAAGGCGTAGAAGAATTCTCGATTCGGTTTATGAAAGACGATTATAGCTGGGCAAGTGAGTGGCCTTCCTCTGCAGAAACAGATGAAGAAGATGATGGCGACCCTAGATCTAAAGATAACCAACTACCTAGAGCCGTAAAAATAACTTTTAAGCTTAAACAATTTGGCACCGTGTCTAGGTTATATGATTTGGTGTCTTATCTGCCTAATAAAATGTTAGAGGAGGATCCAGCAGGTGGTTCAAATGGGGAGGGTAAGTGATGCATAACTTTCCTCAGCGGCAACAAGGTGTCGCATTAATGATTGTGATTTTTATTTTTGCTTTAGTGTCTATTTTGTCGGTAGGAATGTACAACCGACAGAGTTTGTTTGTTCAAACCACAGCGAATATATTGGCGCAATCTCAAGCATACCAATATGCGATCGCTTCAGAAATCTATGGCCGACGTTTGCTAAAAGACTATTGGGATAAAAAGGATGATGAATCCTTTAATGAATCAGAAATGATAGAGAACTCAATCATATTGCCAGTAGAAGAAGCCTTTTTAGAAGCGCAGTTTAATGACTTACAAGGTCGTTTAAATCTTAATGATCTGGTAATGGTTGATGGCACAGTCAATGCGGTCATGGTTAAACGATTTAATAGGCTGTTGGACCGACTGGCGATTGAAACAGTGAAGGTAGATGTATTAATTGATTGGATTGACGAGAATCAGGATCCGAGTAATTTAGAAGGTCTCGAGGATGGTGAGTATCTTTCTCAGGATCCCCCTTATCGTAATGCAAGCCAACCTTTTAATCACATTAGTGAGTTATTATTACTGCAAAACATGAATGAGAGTGAGGTTAAGAGGCAAAATGAATATCAAGAATTGCTAAAGCATTTAAGCGCGTTGCCTCAAGGTTATGTCCGCTTAAATGTTAATACTGCAACGAAAGAAGTACTCCAAAGTTTGAGTGAAAACCTCAGTGACGCTCAAGTTGATGAAATTATTGAGCAGAGAGAAAAAGAACCTTGGGAAGATATAGCTAGCTTTAAAGCTGATCCATTGTTACAGGGTGCCGATATCGATATTAAGTATTTAGGCGTTGAATCTGAATTCTTTGAAATAGCCACATTAATTACCCTGGCTGACCGAAAAGCTAGATTGATCACTGTTATCTATCGAAATAGCAAAGATGGCGTGATGCAGGTACTGTTTAGAGACCAAGGACAAAAATATTTAATAACAAAAGAGAAGATCGCGTTATAATTAATACGTAATAACTATTATAAATATGCAAAGCTGACAGTTGGAACTATGCCAAATAAACTTTTTTTAAGGCCGAAACAAGCACTACAAACTTCAGAACCTCTTTTTGAATGGGCTTTGTACGACATAAGTCATAGTCAAATGAAGTATGGTGCTCAAGATAGTCTTGAAACAATTGATCAAACGCTCATGCAAAATGGTATCGAGAGTACAGAGTTGATCTTTTTATGGCCGAGTAATGCAGCGTTTTCGACTAAAATCAGCTTACCGGGTAATCAAACACGTTTTATTCAACAGGCACTTCCTTTTGCAGTTGAAGAACAACTTGCCCAAGATGTCGACAAAGTCCATATCGTTCTGGGCGAAAAAAATGCTAAAGGTGAGTTTTTCGTTGTAAATATTGATCGTGATTTGTTTTCGTTTTACTTTGACTTAATAAATGATGAATTGCCGTCTTATCCGTTGCAAGGTATTTACCTAGATTCTGATCTTTTACCAACTAAGGATGAATCTCTGGTTATTTTTATTTCAAAAGAAATAACACTTTTGAAGAATAAGGATCTTCGGTCTATTCGTACAAGTACCCAAAACCTTCTTCCTTATCTAGATAGTTTGTTTCTGGGGCAGATAGATGAAGAGTCAGACGAAAATGAACTATTTTCCGTCATGGTCTACATCGAAGAAAACGCACAAGATAATGCTGCGATGTTAATCGCACAGATTGAACAATACCCGAATGCAGCAATTGAAAAAGAAGTCATACAATTCTCTGAATTTGAGCTTATTTGTCAAAACCAACTTCACCGTGGCGTCAAAGCACTTAACCTATGTCAAGGCGATTTCAAAGTTCAATCAGAAACAAATAACCTGTGGAAAAAATGGCGGGCTGTGGCACTAATTGCAGGTATAGGTTTCTTGCTTCAATTAGGTGTGTTTATCGGCAAAGGGATGCACTACGAACAAAAAGCAGAAGCAATAGGTTCTCAGGCCCTAGCCGAATATAAGAAAATTGTTCCGAACTCTAAACGTGTGACGATTGCAAAACTACCTAGAATAATTAAAGGAAAACTAAATCAAAAAAATTCAGGTCAATCAGTAGACCTAGGTTTCTTGGCGTTATTAGGAGACACTGGTTTCCAATACCAACAATCAAAAGATAAGTTAAAACTTAAGTTTAATAGTATAAATTACAACCAGCAGCGAGGCGAGTTATTGATTGAGATGCGTGCTGAATCTTATGATCAGCTTGAACGTCTACAAAAATCGATAGTTAGCGCAGGTTTATCTGCCAAGATTAGTTCAGCTGTTCAGGAAAAAGAATATTTTCGTGGCCGTATCAGTGTTAGTGGCTCTTAAAAAAAGGAAAACGTGATGCTAGAAGGTCTAAAACAAAATTCCATTATCCTAGATCTACAAAAGCAATATGAAATATTGCCTCTTCGTGATCGACACATACTCAAGGCTTTTGGGGGTATTTTACTGCTGTGTATTATTTATTTTGCAATGTGGGGTCCAGCAAATGATTACATGGAAAATGCACAGCAAGACCTTGAACAAAACACAAAGCTTTTGCTACTCGTTAAACAAAATGAAGCACTACTGTCAGCCTTAAGTCGAACAACAGGCCCTTCATCGAGTACAAAAACACTAACTAGTCAGCAGCTGGTCTCTTCAGTTACCAATCTAGCCAAAAAGAATGGAGTTATGTTGAAACGGTTTGAACCAAGCGGTGATAAGAAAATTAAGGTTTGGGTCGATAATGCCTCGTTTGATAAAATGATTAAATGGTTGGCAGCTCTGAAGAAATCTTTAAATATCGTAGTTGAGCAAATATCACTTGAAAAAGATGATGCTGCAGGTCAAGTTAGCTCGCGTTTAACGTTATCAACATAATTTACAAAGCTTTTTATAACTGTTACTTACTTTTATAAACGGTAGTAATAGTATAGCTACTTTTCATTGGAACATGAGAATAATAAATGACTGCATTAACAGACGAAACCATAGCTAAAGTTGTTAGGTTAGAATCTGGAGCGTTTGCTGAAGCAAAAGCTATTCTATACAGAGCATATAAAAACGAACCTACTTTTAAGTATCTTTTTGAGTATAACCGATCTGGTTATGATCAACGTGTAAGAGCTACAATCAGAGAGCTAATCAATCTGCACTTTTCTACAGGCCAAGACGTAATTGGTTTAGCGCTAGATGATCATTTGATTGCAGTCGCACTTGTAGGTAGTCCCAATATTAGGTTAAACCTCGCAAGCCAAATAAATTGGCGGCTTCGAATGATGTTAACCGCGGGAATGGATTGTACTTGGCGTTACATTGATTACCATAACCAAATTCATAAATGCCTACCTCAAGATCAGCACCATGAACTACCATTGATGGGGGTTGACAGTAAATATCGAAATTTAGGCTACGGTAAGCAACTCATGCAGGCTATCGAAAGTATTTGTGAGGAAAATCCTCGTTCAGTAGGGATAGGGCTCGATACTGGGAATATGCGATACCTTAAGTTCTATAAAAAATTAGGATATGAAACGGTTGGCGAAGTAACACTCGGCGACGTTACAGAAAGTATTTTATTTAAAAACTGCTCACCCTCTAATACATAACCATCATAAGGAATACCATGCCTTCTTCGGATAACAATTCAACAGATAAAACATTATATGACTATGACTTGTTTGTAATTGGTGCAGGCTCTGGGGGGGTACGCCTTGCTCGGATGTCTGCAGGTATGGGGAAAAAAGTAGCGGTTGCTGAAGATAGATATTTAGGTGGGACGTGTGTCAATGTTGGTTGTGTTCCAAAAAAGTTGTTTGTTTATGCTTCTCATATTCTTGAAGATCTAGAAGATGGAAGAGGTTATGGTTGGTCGACTGACGGTAAGCTTAAATTCAATTGGCAAACATTACTAAAAAACAAAAATACTGAAATTGAACGCTTGAATGGTATCTATCATAATCTTTTAGTTAACTCAGGGGCGGAAATCATAAATGGACGCGCTCGTTTTATAGATAACAATACAGTCGAAGTAAACGGAAAACACATAACAGCAAAGCGTATTGTTATAGCTACGGGTAGTTGGCCTTTTGTTCCAAAGTTTGAAGGCTCAGAACTTGCAATAACTTCAAACGAATTCTTCTTTGTAGATGAACTCCCCAAAACGGCTGTTGTGGTTGGTGGAGGGTATATTGCCATAGAAATGGCAGGAATATTAAATGGTTTAGGGGTTGATACGACGCTTGTATATCGAGGAAATCTCTTCTTAAGGGGGTTTGACGAAGAAGTCAGAGCGTTTGTAAAAGAGGAGGTGCTTAAAAAGGGAATTAAACTTCAATTCAATGACAATGTCGTGGCATTGAATAAAACCAATGATGAATTGATTCAAGTTAGTTTTGAATCTGGTCAAGTATCAACCGCCGGCTTGGTACTATATGCGACGGGTCGCACGCCACATCTCCAGGATTTGGGGTTAGAAAATGTTGATATTCAGCTTAATAGCAAAGGACAAGTTGTTGTAAATGAACAATTTGAAACATCAGTTAAAAATATTTACGCATTAGGCGATGTGACAGGCGGAATGCAACTGACACCAGTTGCTTTAGCGGAAGGTATGTTTTTAGCACATAACTTATTCAACGTTCATAAACCTGAGTTGATAGATTATACCAATATAGCAACCGCTGTGTTCTGCCAGCCGAATATAGCGACAGTTGGTTTGTCTGAAGAGCAAGCGCGAGAAGAGTATGATGATATCAGCATATTTGTATCCTCTTTTAAAGCACTAAAGCATACTTTGTCTGGTCGTGATGAACGAAGTTTAATGAAAATGATTGTCGATAAAAAGACCGATGTCGTTTTGGGTGTTCATATGGTTGGCTCTGATGCCGGAGAAATTATTCAAGGAATTTCGATTGCTTTAAAGGCCGGGGCTACCAAAAAAATATTTGACCAAACAATTGGAATTCATCCTACTGCAGCCGAAGAATTTGTCACAATGCGCGAAGAGACTCGTTAGAAGCGCTTTGCGCACTCAAATCACTATTAATGTTTTAAAAAACCTTTATACTTCCATTTTTGTTCAGACAGTAGGAGTTAATTTTGAGTTCGGTCCAGTTACAGCATCGCGTTTTATCAGGCATGAGGCCAACAGGTAAATTACATCTTGGGCACTATCATGGTGTATTAAAAAACTGGGTTGAATTACAGCATGAATATGATTGTTTTTTCTTTGTAGCAGACTGGCATGCATTAACAACGCATTACGAAAACCCGTTCATGATTGAACAAAGTGTCTATGATATGGTGATCGATTGGTTAGCTGCTGGTGTTAATCCTGGATCTTCAACCATGTTTATTCAATCTATGGTGCCAGAACATGCAGAACTTCATTTGTTGCTATCGATGATCACGCCTTTAGGTTGGCTAGAACGGGTGCCCACTTATAAAGATCAGCAAGAAAAGCTAAAAGAAAAAGATTTAGCAACGTATGGTTTCTTAGGTTACCCTTTGCTACAAAGTGCAGATATATTAGTTTATCGTGCAGGTCTAGTCCCGGTAGGCGCTGACCAAGTTGCACATGTAGAATTAACACGAGAAGTAGCGCGTCGGTTCAATCATTTGTATGGTAAAGATCCAGGTTATGAAGAACAGGCTGAAGCCGCGATAAAGAAAATGGGTAAAAAGAATGCGAAGCTATATCGCAACTTACAAAAACGTTTTCAAGAGCAGGGCGATGACGAAGCTTTGGCAACTGCTAGAGCATTAATTATCGATCAGCAAAATATTTCTCTTGGTGATCGAGAGAGGCTTCTAGGTTTTATTGAGGGTGGTGGAAAAGTTATACTGCCAGAACCCCAACCATTATTGACGGCATCTTCAAAAATGCCTGGTTTAGATGGACAAAAAATGTCTAAATCTTATGGTAATACGATTGGTTTGCGTGAATCACCCGACAATGTGAATCTAAAAATCAAAAAAATGCAAACAGACCCCCAACGCGTGCGATTAACAGACCCAGGTGATCCAGACAAATGTCCAGTTTGGAATCTTCATGAGGTTTATTCTGATGAAAGTGTTAAAAGCTGGGTGAGGGAAGGGTGTCAAAGTGCAGGTATAGGTTGCTTGGATTGTAAAAAACCGCTAATTGAAAAAGTTTTGGAAGAACAAAAACCAATTCATGAGAGAGCGCGCCAATATGAAGAAAACCCTGAATTAGTGAAAAGTATAATTTCTGAAGGCTCTGAGCGTGCCCGCGATGCAGCCAAAGCTACTTTAGAAGAAGTAAGAAAAGTTATGGGGCTTTCGTTTGGCCGTTAGTTTTCGGTTTGTCGATAATAGTGTTAGGTTTTCACGAATAGTAACAGAACTTGTGGTATTAGTTGTGCGAAAAAAATGTGTCTGCCTTAATATCAGTTATATGAATACTTAGGTGGGTCTTCTTTTATGTCGGATTTGACAGAAACATCCGCACCCGAACTAAAAGACCAGCCTATCATTCAACAGGAATTACCTTTTGCAATTGTTGAAGGTAAACCTGTCACTGAAGTTCCACATGATTTATATATTCCACCTGATGCATTATCCGTTATTTTAGATGCTTTCGAAGGGCCATTAGATTTATTACTTTATTTAATACGTCGTCAAAATATGGATATTTTGGATATCAATGTTAGTGAAATAACGCTTCAATATGTTGAATATATTAATCTAGCAAAAACTATAAAATTTGAGCTTGCAGCGGAATATTTGTTAATGGCAGCCATGCTTGCAGAAATTAAGTCACGTATGCTTTTGCCTAAGCTTACACAAGAGGATGAAGAAAGTGATGACCCTCGTGCAGAGTTGATACGAAGGCTTCAGCAATACGAAAGGTATAAAAAAGCAGCGGAAGATATGGATGAAATTCCCCGTATCAATCGTGATATTTTCGCCGCAAATGCTGATGTCGATAACGCTTCAGCCCCAATGCTATCGCCAGAAGTTAGTTTGCAAGATATTTTTAGTGCTTTAAAGTCTGTGTTAGATCGTTCTGATCTTTTTGAACATCACCATATACAGAAAGAAAAGCTCTCCACACGAGAAAGAATGGCTCAAATATTATCAATATTAAGTAGTGAGTCAGGTGAAGGTCACTTTGTGTCATTTTTTAGTTTGTTCACGCCTGAAGAGGGGCGTGCTGGCGTTGTCGTTTCTTTTTTAGCAATCATGGAATTAGTAAAAGAGCAATTAGTGGACTTTGTTCAAGCTGAAGCGTTCGGAAGTATCCACCTAAAGGCGAGACTTACTTAATGCCAGGGAATGATTTGGACGTGTCGTCAACACAATTTAATATCGACAAACATTTAGTAAATGTTCTAGAGGCAATTCTTTTTGCTGCGAATAAAGTAATCAGCATAGACGTGCTATTTAACCTGTTACAAGAAGATATCGCCCCCTCTAGACCTGAAATAAAAGTTGCGCTCAATTCCTTGATGGCAACGTATCAAAATAAAGGGATTAGTCTTGTAGAAATAGCCGGTGGTTATCGATTTCAAACAAAAAAGGAATATAGTACTTGGGTTAGTCGTTTGTGGGAGGAAAAACCTCAAAAATACTCGCGAGCAATGCTTGAAACACTCGCCTTAATTGCTTACCGACAACCGATTACACGGGGTGACATTGAAGAAGTACGCGGTGTTGTCGTTAGCTCAACGATTATGAAAACCTTGCAAGAAAGGAATTGGATAAAAGTAGTTGGGCATCGAGATGTACCAGGTCGTCCTTCCATGTATGCAACCACCAAGCAGTTTTTGGACTATTTCAATCTTAAATCATTAGAAGATCTACCCTCTTTAGCTGAAATTAGAGACATAGATATTATAAGCAAAGAAATTTCTGCTCAGCTAGATTTAATAGATAGTTAAACCTAAGATGTTATCCCTGTTAAGTTTGCTACTTTTATAAGGCTTTCTTGGTACTCATCTTCAAGTGTTGAATCATTAACAATTCCCCCCCCACCCCAGCAATATAATTTGTTTTCAGACTGAACAATTGTTCTGATCAGAATATTACTATCGAACTGCCCATCGTCGTTCCAATAGAAAATTGAACCGCAGTAAGCATCTCTTCCATCGCTTTCAAGCTCATTTATAATTTCCATTGCTCGTTTTTTTGGCGCACCGGTGATTGAACCTCCAGGAAAGCATGAGATAAATGCTTCTATTTCATTAATGTCTGGTTTTAGAACGCCTTCTATCTCGCTTATTAAATGATGAACATTTTTGAAGGTCTTTAATTTAAACAAAGCATTAACTTTTACGCTGTTTAATTGACATACTTTACTTAAATCGTTGCGCATTAGATCGACAATCATTAGGTTTTCAGCCTGATTTTTTAGACTGTTTTGTAACTCAATCGCATTAATAGTGTCGTGAGTGTCGTTCTCAATGTTCTTTGTTGTACCTTTGATTGGGCTAGTTTTGATTTTTCTATCTCTAATACCAATAAATTGCTCGGGTGAGAAACATAAAATGTTTTGATCTTCTAAAAATGAAAAATATACAGAGTAAGGTGTGTTGATATTTTGTCGTAAGTCAAAATAAAGCTCGCATGAATCTGTCTCAAAGTTACATTCAAATCTCTGTGCTAGGTTAACTTGGTAGCAGTCGCCTTCTTTTATGTAACTTAATGTTCTATGAAAACTGTCAGCATATTCCTTAAAATCCTGCGTCTTTTTCCATTCGCTATGTTTAAGAGGCTTGTGATTCTTTGTTTCTTTTGATTTCGCATTATTATTAATGAGATTAATTACTTTTTGGCGTACCTCTAATGAGCATTCAGGCGAAAACGTCAGGTATCCTTGCTGGGTTTTACGAGTATAGATATAGGACCAGGTGTAGTGTGCGAAAAATGCGCTAGGTAACGATGAGCTATTAAGGGCTTTTGTGTCATTTATAATATTTTTAGCGCCAAATTCATAAGAACAAAAGCCGACCATACCGCAAACAAAGGGTAGGTTTCGATACTGATCCGGAATGCTTAAACAGTTTCTATTAAACGGTCTACTGTCTATGGGTAAATATTCTTTTCCACTTTTGGATTGATCCCTTTTATTTAAGCGACATATAGAAAGGGGATCACCGGTTAAAATATCAAAATTACCTCGTGAAGGGTCGGCTCCACTATCAAAAAGTACACTTTGATGAAGTGTTTTTAATAAAGCCTTTGTTTGCTTATATGTTAACGTAACAGAAAATTGAGCCCAACTGTCATTCAAACTTTCATTTAATGAGTTTTCAGAGATAATGTTTCGACTTACTTGTATCATTAATTTATTTACCAATAATAATTAGGATATACTAAAATTTTATGGACTTTTTTGTAACTTCCCGATAATTTTAACCTTACAAAATAATATTAACCACTTGGAGTTTTTTATGATGTCTTTTAAACGCTGCTTTACGCTTACGGCAGTATTTTCCTTACTTTCTATATTGCTGTCTAGCTCGCTTTATGCTGAGGAAAGAAAAAAAAGTAAAGCTGAAGAAATGGCAACTGCGGGCTCTAAAGAACCTGTTGCTGAGCTTGATTCTATAGGGACTTCTCAAAAATCTAAACTTAGCGAAGAACAAGTCATTGAACAGCTTAAATATATGATGGTCAAAGGCTGGATACAAATGGAGCGAGTTTTGGTTGAAAAGGGTACATTTTTACCTTTTGGTATGACGCTAATGCCGGATGGTGAGTATAAGTCAGTGATAGTAGACGCTCAAGTTACTGAAAAAATGGCAGTCTCTCCCGATTTTGTACTGACTGCGGTGACGAATAACTTGCAAGCCATTGCCGAAACCAGGGCTGTGTGGGGAGTAGGTTTGATGTATATACAAGCGAAAGAAAGACCTGATGGTACTTATGAACAACGAATTCAGGTTTTTACTGAACACATTGCTGGTTGGGCCCGTCACTGGTCTTACCCTTACAAAGTACTTGATGGAGAGGTTAAGTTAGGTGCACCGATTGTAACCCCAGCTAACCCTGTTTATTTTAGCAGAAAATAAGTCTTCATATTTAGTGCTGTAGCAAGGTGAAATTTCTACAGCGCTGTATTGATTATAAATAAGATCCCAGCCATTTATTCTCCGACTTTTATTATTCTTGCGCTAACTCTTTTTTTCCTCGACGTACAACTTACCTAAGCAAATTATACTAATGCAGTTCTTTGTTATGTTTTTACCTGCTTTTAAGGCGCTACAAAGGTTTGAGCTGTCTTATATGGTCTAGTCAGGTTTAATTTTTTGTTTGGCCATATATAGTAGCGGCCATTTTTAACTTCTTTATACCGTATTTGTGAAAAAAGTTGTTTAAGGTATTTAAAACAAGGGGGAAAGGGGTCTCAAATGTGAAATTGTGTCAAAGGTTTGCCATTTAATGGCCCTTAGTAACGCCAAGTAATTTTTTGTGATTGACTTCACTGTAAGAGGTGGGGGAAGTTCATATTATGATCTCACTGACAAGCAAAACAGCTTGTTAAGTATAAAAATAAAACTAAAACAAAATAACGTTAAAGCTTTTGATTATGTATATAAATATAACAACAGCTAAAACGAAAACTTAATTTTGGAGAATAATATGAAAGGCCTGAACAAATTAGTATTAGTATCTGCAATCGCTGCAATCTCTGCTGGCGCACAAGCTGAATTAAAAGCATTAGATGATAGCGCAATGGGCGAGTTAACTGGTCAAGCTGGTTTAACCATCGATATCGAAACTAAGTGGAGCATTGGTGAGTTTGCATATAGAGATGGCGGTTCAGTATTGTTCCAAGACATCCAGATGGGCGGATCTGATCACCCTCTATACGGCGGCGAAATGTTAGATAACATTCGTTTAAACCTAGATGTTGCTGATGGCGTTGAGTCATTACATTACGGTTTCTCTGAAATCACTGAGCTTGCTAACACTTTACGTGATAACTTTGGTAACGTTGATACAACTATCGAAGCAATCGCGACTAACGTAACTGCGCCAATCGGCAGAACGCCTCTTAACGGCCAAATCGTTCCTGGCGATGGTGACTTAGTAATTCACATAGATGCAACTGATCACCTAGCACGTGCTGGTGGTTTTGACGCAGTTAATGCTGGTGTTACTCCAATCTCTCTTGCTACTGTTGATTTAGGAACGTTGATTCCAATCGTTCACGCAGCAGTGGATTTTGGTTACTCTATCGGCGCGATCAAACTAGCTTCATCTGATTACAACATCGGTTCTGGCGCACCTACTGCTGGTAACCATACTTCTGGTGAAACTTTCACTGGTGCTGGTCAAGCAACTACCTTGATTTCTGATCTTTCTATCAATGGTTTCTTAGGACCAGTTGATATCCGTATCGAAAACAATGGTGATGCTCACGGAACATATGACGCTGCTGGTGTATTTACTGCTTCTGCTACGGATGCTGGTGATGCTGCAAGTAAGATCCTTTGGGATACATATGTTGACGTAACTGATCTAGATGTTTATATCGATATCGCTGGTGTTAAAATCGAAAACATGCAGATTAACAACAAACGTGGTAACACTAACAACATAGATGGCGATCAGAGCTTTGGTTTCGCACATTCTAAGCGTGAAATCTTCGCTGTTAAAGATGCTGTTCTAGACATGAGTACTGGTCTTGCTCAGACTGGCGCAAACGTTGCGTATAAAACTGACGGTATCGCGATCAATACTCAGTTTGCTGGCGACATGGAAATCGGCGCTCTTTCTTTCGGTGATACTGAAACTTCAATCGGTGAGTTATTCTTCACTGATATCACTTCTACTACTAACTGGACTATCTCTGCTCACTAAGATATTTCTTAATGAGCTAGATTACGAAAGTAAACTAGTGAAAGTATAAAGAAGGCTGCCCTACATTGTAGGGTGGCTTTTTTAATGTCTGAAGCTTAAGTAATTCATTGCATGCTTTATGAGGTGATTAAGAGAGAGTCATTCTAAAGTCTTTGAGGTTTCTGGCTGTAAAAAGGTTTCAAATGTGAAAATGTGTCAAAGGTTTGCCATTTTATGGTCCTTAGTAACGCCAAGTAACTTTTTGTGATTCACTTCACTGAAAGTGGTGGGGGAAATCCATATTATGATCTCACTGACAAGCAAAACAGCTTGTTAAGAAAAAATTAAAACTAAAAAACAGAATAACGTTAATGCCTCTGATTATATATAAATATAGCAGCAGCTAAAACGAAAACATACTTTTGGAGAATAATATGAAAGGCCTGAACAAATTAGTATTAGCATCTGCAATCGCTGCAATCTCTGCTGGCGCACAAGCTGAATTAAAAGCATTAGACGATAGCGCAATGGGCGAGTTAACTGGTCAAGCTGGTTTAACAATCGATATCGAAACTAAGTGGAGCATTGGTGAGTTTGCATATAGAGATGGCGGTTCAGTATTGTTCCAAGACATCCAGATGGGCGGATCTGATCACCCTCTATACGGCGGCGAAATGTTAGATAACATTCGTTTAAACCTAGATGTTGCTGATGGCGTTGAGTCATTACATTACGGTTTCTCTGAAATCACTGAGCTTGCTAACACTTTACGTGATAACTTTGGTAACGTTGATACAACTATCGAAGCAATCGCGACTAACGTAACTGCGCCAATCGGCAGAACGCCTCTTAACGGCCAAATCGTTCCTGGCGATGGTGACTTAGTAATTCACATAGATGCAACTGATCACCTAGCACGTGCTGGTGGTTTTGACGCAGTTAATGCTGGTGTTACTCCAATCTCTCTTGCTACTGTTGATTTAGGAACGTTGATTCCAATCGTTCACGCAGCAGTGGATTTTGGTTACTCTATCGGCGCGATCAAACTAGCTTCATCTGATTACAACATCGGTTCTGGCGCACCTACTGCTGGTAACCATACTTCTGGTGAAACTTTCACTGGTGCTGGTCAAGCAACTACCTTGATTTCTGATCTTTCTATCAATGGTTTCTTAGGACCAGTTGATATCCGTATCGAAAACAATGGTGATGCTCACGGAACATATGACGCTGCTGGTGTATTTACTGCTTCTGCTACGGATGCTGGTGATGCTGCAAGTAAGATCCTTTGGGATACATATGTTGACGTAACTGATCTAGATGTTTATATCGATATCGCTGGTGTTAAAATCGAAAACATGCAGATTAACAACAAACGTGGTAACACTAACAACATAGATGGCGATCAGAGCTTTGGTTTCGCACATTCTAAGCGTGAAATCTTCGCTGTTAAAGATGCTGTTCTAGACATGAGTACTGGTCTTGCTCAGACTGGCGCAAACGTTGCGTATAAAACTGACGGTATCGCGATCAATACTCAGTTTGCTGGCGACATGGAAATCGGCGCTCTTTCTTTCGGTGATACTGAAACTTCAATCGGTGAGTTATTCTTCACTGATATCACTTCTACTACTAACTGGACTATCTCTGCTCACTAAGATATTTCTTAATGAGCTAGATTACGAAAGTAAACTAGTGAAAGTATAAAGAAGGCTGCCCTACATTGTAGGGTGGCTTTTTTAATGTCTGAAGGTTAAGAAATGAACAGTGATTCATTTTATTGTGTTTGTCGTGATTTCTGAAAGCAGAATCAGAAAATAAAATGCTTAACAGTAGATACAGTTATTTTGAAGTAGGGTAAATGTGATAAAAATAAAAGCATAGGGTAGTGCAAAGGAAATAACTAAGGATGGCTAGACTCAAGAACTAAAAAAATAAATTATGGAGAGCCGAAATGAATAATAAATTAACAAGTGTTGTATCGGTTTTATGGCTTTTTAGCCATTCAAGTTTTGCCGAAATGAAACAAATTGATGATGCTGTTTTGTCTGATGTTACGGGGCAGGCGGGTTTAACCATTGATATCGCCATGGGTATTGAAATCGGCGAATTTATGTATAAAGACGGAGGTGGTGTCGTTGTACAGGGAATGCGCCTTGGTGGCATGGATAATTCTGACGAAGTAGGTACACAGTATAATGCGGTAGATGGACTTATTGCAGATCCTACTGGTATAGACCCAACGGGCCAAATAGTTGGTGATAATGCTGGGGGCACAACAGGTTTAGATAACATACGAATCATGGTCGATGTTGCTGGAGACGGTTCTGAGTTGGATAATAATGGCACTATAGAATTGCCATTTGGTCTCGGTACAATTGGAATTCCTGATAATTACTTCAACTGGGCATGGGGTCGACATACGAATACAACGGGTTCAGGTGCTGCGGGTTGTGGTGACAATGGAACGTGTGAAATTCAATTGGGTGACGGTGACCTATTCATACATGGCGATTTAATTGATGCTCAGGCGACTAGAAATGGCCGACCCTATACAATTGCCGATTTTGGTATGGAGTTTGACGCATTTAAACTAAAGGATTCTACTTATGTAGCGGGTGATGATATTGTTGATAGGGCTGGTACGGCCGGCACAGCGCAGTCAACAACCCTTATGTCTAACTACAGAATGGAAGGCTTTTTCGGCGGTTTTGATATGCTGCTAGAAAATAAAGGAAATGGTTTTGGTGTGTATGACGATTTAGGTGGCTTCACCGAAACAGGCTTAGGTGATGCAGCAAGCAAAATTAAACTAAACACATTCTTCGAAGTCACAGAAATGGAATACGATTTTGATATAATTGGTGTGCGTTATGAAAAAATGAAAATACATAACAATCGTGGCAATCACTTTATGTTTGATTTCTTGACGCAAGATGATTATACGCCAAGTCCTGGTATTGCAACGTCTCATGGTTATGCCCAGACTAATGTTCAGATCTATGCTGTCAAAGACAATGTTTTACGTATAGGTTCTGTTGCAGGATCAGGTGGTGGCTCAAACCGTGCTGATTTTGTTGATGGGATTGCGATGGATACTCGTTTTGTCGGCGATATGGATATTGGCCATTTAAGCTTTGGTGATACAGGGGCTTCGATCGGAGAACAACTTTATACGGATATGAATTTTACAACAAACCTTGTTATATCGGCGCACTAACTATTTTTGCGTGATATAAAAAAACCTCCAGTTGGAGGTTTTTTTATATCTGACTATTGTGTTATAAGTTCCGGTTTATCTATGGTGTATGTATTGCAGGGTATTAATTATCTTGTGGGATATTAATGGTTAGGTCAAATCCACCGCCTGGTTTGGGTACAATTTGAAGTGGTCCTTCATTGATTCCATTGGGGAGGTTTATAGGTAGTACACCCGGTAAATTACCAATTGAGAAGGTGAGTTGATTATCTGTTCGACTTAAACCTAAATCATTGCCTATATAAGAAATATCAAAATCGCCTACTGGCACAGCATAACGAGGGTCATCACGCAAATCTGCAATTGGAATGGTCGTTACTTCCTGAAAAGTTGGAATATTTATTGCCAAGTTTGGGCTTAGTGTTGATGCAATACTGGCTTCGCGTAGTGAATCATCTGATAATGCGAAAGAAACTTCAGTGCCTGTATTATGTGTTTGTGCACGTCTAAGCTCTTCAATGTCTAAATCATTATTTTCAACCGGAGCAATTGTCAGGCTAGAATATGTCTTTTTAGTCGTTTTCTGTTTGTTTTTCTTCGGCGTTACTATAATAGTAGAGTCTTTAATGTATGTTTCAGTGAGTTCGGAGCTAGTTAATGACTTTACCTCGGCATGACTGGTAAAAGGCGTTAATAGGCCTGTACTTGCACAAATTAAACAAGCTACTTTTGCGTGACGCTTCATAATGATTCCTGCAAAGGTGATAATAAATATTCAGGTGTTAAGTATTTAAGGATAGAGCTATGAATGCAAGGGTTTTAGGTAAGCTTTCTGTTAAGAAAAGTAAAGGTGTGGATGACCTTGCATTAATAAGGTGTAAAAAGTCATGAAATTCTCATTATTGCCTGAAAGTATTAGTAGATGGCTGTCCTCTAAATCAGCTAGAAGTAATCAATTTATACTGTCACAGAAGAATATTTATATTTTTCCTTCTAAGATGGGCTTCGTTTTTGTATTGCTGATTGTATTGATGCTATTAACTGCTGTTAACTATCAAAATAGCTTAATTTACTTGTTTACATTCTTTTTGAGCGCTGTATTTTTTGTTTCTATTTTACTTTGTTTTTTAAACATGAATGGGCTTCAAGTGTCGAGCTTTCAAGTTTTACAGTGTTTTGAGGGGGAGTTGCGTGCGCATGCGATTGAAATAACGAATATTTCCAAATCGTCTTTAGGTATAAGTTTAGGGGTCGATAAGGGTTCAATGAATCAGATGAGTATTGATCAAGGGGTTAAGAATTTACATAACCTTTTATTACCAGCTGATAAAAGAGGCTTACACGTGCTCGACAGGCTTCGTATCGAAAGCACTTTTCCGTTTGGATTTATTATTGCCTGGACATGGCTAAAACTAGATTCAAAAGTGTTGATTTTTCCAAAACCTGTTGAAGGAGAGCGTTCTCAATCTGGAGCAGGCGGTGTTTCAAAAGGTAGTTCGTCGCTTTTATCCGAAGACTTGACGGAATTAAAGCCTTATCAGCAGGGGGATTCGGCTTCACGTATCGTGTGGAAGCAGCTTGCGGCGAAGGATCAATTAATTATCCGAAGTCATGAACAGGGAACAAAAGATTCTACTTGGTTGACTTGGGGGCTTTATGATGTGGCGAGTATTGAGAAGAAGCTTCAACATCTTTGTTTTGATATATTAGACTTTCACAGAAAACAACACGCTTACGGTCTTGATATACCGGGTATTTTAATCGCCCCTTCGAAAGGTGAACGGCATAAGTATGAGTGCTTGAGAGCGCTGGCATTATTTGGCTTGAATACAGAGGAACGAGTGGGATGACTAAGCTTGATTCTTTAAAGCCAAGTGCTTTGTTTTTTAGCTATCCATTTGGTGTATTGCTATTGATCATTCTATTGCAATTAATATCGCATTATAATCATTCGCCATTTTGGTTGGTTTTATTTTCGACAGCTATTGCTGGATATGGGTTCTTTACCTATAAAGTAATTGGTACAAAGGTACCTGTAAGCATTCGTACGATGTTAGTGATTATAGCGGTTGTTATTTTCTTTATGTATTTTAAGGTAGATTTTAGTGTCGATATGGCCGCTTCATTTCTAGTACTGGCAAGTACCTTAAAATTCCTAGAACTAAAAAATAAAAAAGATGTGACGTTATTCGTCTATGTCATGCTTTATCTTTCTGCTATTTCTTTCCTTTTTACCCAAAGTTTTATTCAGGCAATCCTTCAGTTTGTTTTGATTTTTGCCTGTTTATATGTGCTTTTATGCTTAAATGGCGACCAATACCTTTCTAAGTATCAAGCACCTTGGTCATCGCTTTTTAAAGCGGTATTTGTTGCAGGCCCTATAGTTATCGTTTGTTTTTTATTTTTCCCTCGTATTGCGCCTTTATGGAGCATTCCCATTAAAGCTCAGAGTGCAACAACAGGTATGACAAACTATATGTCACCTGGCGATATTGCAGAATTAGCGCAATCATCTGAAAGGGCGTTTAGGGCAACTTTTTCTATTCAATCACCAGAAAAAAAAGATTTATACTGGCGAGGGTTAGTGCTGGACTATTTTGATGGTCGAGCGTGGAGTATCAACAGTTCTAATTCCTCACAACGAGCGTTTAACAAAGTTGACCTTGGTGTGCTGTATGATCATGGTGATAATTATTATGAAGTAATGCTAGAACCAAGCAACCAGCCTTGGGTTTATGTTTTAGAGTCATCTAGAGCGTCCAGTAGTAACGTTTTGGTAAGAGATGCAGGGCAATTTCAGTTAAAGACAGATGCGATTCAATCAACGCGTTATAAAATGACATTTAAAGATTCAGAATCTAAACGTCAGCCAGTTATACCCACAGCAAAGCTATTGCAAAATAATGCTAAGCGTAAAAGAGTGGGTGTGCTTTCGCAGACTTATCTTCAGGCGCCGTTAACTTCAAATTTCAGAACCCAACAATATATTCGGGATCTATTAATTTCCTTTCCAGACAAAATTAAACTAACTAACTATTTAATGAATAAGTTTGCAGAGCAGTCATATTATTACACCCTGAAACCTCCCCGATTAGGGGATGATGTTATTGATGAGTTTTTATTTGATTCTAAACAAGGGTTTTGTGCGCATTATGCTGGCAGCCTTGCTTACATGCTTCGCTTGGCTAAAATCCCTGCTCGGGTTATTGCTGGTTATCAAGGGGGGGAGTACAACGAACAAAGTGACTATTATATTGTTCACCAATATGACGCGCACGCTTGGGTTGAAGCGAAACTGCCAGAGTTTGGATGGGTTCGTTTAGATCCTACTGCAATGGTTGCGCCTGAGCGAATTATGAGTGGCTTGAATGTTGCTGTGGGTGAGCAAGGGGGCTTTTTAGACGGTAGCCCGATTGCTTCGACGGTTCTAAGAATTAGTGGTTTAAACTGGTTGCGTTTACGGGTTGATGAATTCAATTATAAGTGGCAAAAGTTGGTTGTTAATTATGGCGATGATGAGCAGCAATCACTGCTCAAAAAAATATTTACAGGGTTCTTGCCTAATACTGATAATTTATTAAGAGTGGCTATTGCTATAGGCGGGTTATTCGCACTGCTTATTAGCACGGTTTTACTCTTTTTGTGGTATAAAAATTATTCAGGGCGCTACTCAAATGCAGAGAAAACTTATATGCTCTGGCTTTATTTGTTGACGCGATTGTCGGGGTTGAAAAGACAAACCGGCGAAACACCCAACACCTTTTTATTACGGGTGCAATCGAGCAACTATAGACGCTTGGCTAAAGTAACCGAAAAAGTTACGGCTAAGTTAGAACAGGATCAATATCAAATATAATGAATAATCAAATCTATCCATGGCAAGCCGATCAGTGGGCGAATATTACTAAGCAATATAATAACCAATCTTTACCGCATGCCTTTCTTTTTACTGGCATGAGGGGGATCGGCAAGCTTCATTTTGCAAAGTGCTTAGTTGAATTTTTATTGTGCGAGCGAAAGCAAGACTCTCAAGCTTGCGGTGAATGTAAGCAATGCAAACTTTTAAAAGCTGAAACTCATACAGATTTTCGTATTATGGAGCCTGAAGAGGGAAGCGCAATTATTAAAATAGATGCTATTCGTTCCTTGGTAGAATTTTTTACGCTTACTAGTCTACAAGGCGGTTCAAAAATAACCATTTTGTGTCCAGCTGAAGCGCTTAACCATAATGCCGCGAATGCACTCTTAAAAACCTTGGAAGAACCCGCAGGGCAATCAATTATCATCTTGATCAGTCATGCGGCAGGTAAGTTGTTACCGACAATACGCTCCCGTTGCCAGGTCGTTGATTTTGATACGCCAAAACATCAGCAGGCCCAAGAGTGGCTTTTGGATAACCTTAGTATAGAAGGCGGTGTGGCTCCAAATGAAGCTGATGTTGCCGCACTATTAAGCTTGTCTTCTAATGCGCCGTTAAGAGCAAAAGAGTATTTCGAGATCAATGCCCTTGTTGAAAACAACCTTATGCTTGATGAAATGGCATTGTTATTAAAAAAAGATAGCATCGTGACTACAGTTTCAAGTAGGTGGGATGATGATATCTTTAGTTTAAGGCTTGCTTGGACAATGCGTTGGCTTGAATTGATTCTAAAGCTTAAAATGACCGGTGATGCGGATAACGTGCAAGGCCAGCACGGTGAGAAAATGCTGCACTATCTCGCTGAAAAGTGTAGTGAGTTTCAGCTATTGGCGCTATACCGTGAAAGCTTGAGCCAATATCGACTGTTTTTAGGTAATTCAAATCCAAATAAAACCTTGGGGTTTGAATACTTATTACATCAGTGGATAAAATTGATGTCCTCTAAAGGGGTGCAATAATGAATTGCTGCCCTATACTGATAAATATGTATGTCAGGTATGCGCCTGTCGAAGTTTTGATTTAGAGTAAAAGAGAGATTCATGTCTGCAGGTTTTGGTGCACGAAGTGGTATTTTAACACTTACAATTAAAGATAAAGCCGTACTTTATGCTGCTTATATGCCGTTTATTAGAAACGGTGGTTTATTTATACCTACAGCTAAAAATTACCAATTAGGTGATGAAGTATTTCTTTTATTAAATTTAATGGACGAGCCAGACAAAATACCTGTTGCTGGTAAAGTCGTTTGGGTTACACCCAAAGGCGCGCAAGGTAATCGCGCAGCAGGAATTGGCGTTCAGTTTAATGAAGAGGATGAAACTGCCCGCAACAAAATTGAAACATATTTAGCAGGCTCCTTAAGTTCAGACCGACCAACGCATAGTATGTAGTGTTCAGTGTATATATGTTATAAAAACTTGGAACATACGATATAAATATTCGCTTAACGTTTGTTTATAAAGTTGTACTCCCATTGCTCATCTATTCGCCACTACGCTAAACTAGCCTGCTTATTCATTACATCGATAAAGTTATATGTTTATAGATTCACATTGTCATTTAGATAGGCTAAAGCTTGATGCCTATGATGGAAAATTAAGTCTTGCCATTGATGCCGCGACACAAAACAATATTGATGCAATGTTGTGTGTTGCAATTGATTTGGAACATATTGATGACGTTCTTTCAATCGCCGCAGAATACCCGCAAATTTACGCCTCTGTCGGTGTACATCCTACTAGCCATGAAGGTGAAGACCCAAGTGTGGAGCGATTATTAAAGCTTGCTCAATCTGACAAAGTTATTGCAATCGGTGAGACCGGCTTGGATTATTATTACGGTGAAGACACCAAGGACATACAATTAGAGCGTTTTAAAAGGCACCTAATTGCAAGTAAAGCATGTAAAAAGCCTGTGATTATTCATACACGAGATGCTAAAGAAGATACCTTGGCGCACATTGCTGAGTATTCAGACCCAAACATAGGTGGGGTATTGCATTGTTTTACTGAAGATTGGGATATGGCCTCCCGCGCGATTGAGCATAATTACTTTATTTCATTCTCAGGGATTGTAACGTTCAAAAATGCTAAAGCTTTACAAGAGGTTGCTAAGCTGGTTCCACTTGACCGCATGTTAATTGAAACAGATTCGCCCTATTTAGCACCGGTTCCATTTAGAGGGAAGTCTAATGAGCCAAAATATGTACCTGAAGTCGCTAAATTTATAGCGGAGCTTAAAGGCATTCATGTTGAGCAGGTGGCGGAACAAACAAGTCAAAATTTCTATACCTTATTTAAAGATGCAAAGAAGTGATGTTGGAACATTTTAAAATCACCACATCACGCCTTAGTTTGGCCGGTTTAAAAAATAACGTACAAAAAGGTGTGCCAATTATCGCGTTGCATGGTTGGTTGGATAATGCGGCTTCTTTTTTGCCACTAAGTGAAAAAATATCATCATCACGTCCTTTTTATGCTTTAGAAATGCCTGGCCATGGCTTAAGTGATCATAGACCTTCATCTACAATCTATCATTTGTTAGAAAATGTGGTTGATGTATTGGCATTCATTGACGAGGTTTCAGATGGGCAGCCAGTTAGTTTGATTGGCCACTCTTTAGGTGGAATAGTATGCTCTTTACTTGCAGCTGCTTCACCTGACCGTATTGATAGGTTGTTGCTGTTGGATAGTCTAGGGCCTTTAACAGACGAAGCTAGAAATGTCTTACCCCAATTAAGAAAGGCGGTTGCAAGGGCTAGCTTATTTAAGTCATCTAAAATGACAGTCTATCCAAGCAAGGAAATGGCATGCTCGGTGAGAATGAAGGGTGTTGGAAAGGTTGATCGAACTGCAGCATCTTTACTTGTAGAGCGTGGTATTAAAAAAGTTGAGGGCGGTTATAGTTGGACGTCAGATCCAAGATTGTTGGAGCCTAGTTTAATGCGCTTCACTGAAGAGCAGGTGAAGTCTATTTTTTCTGGCATTGCATGCCCGATACGCTTGATTTGTGGTGATCAAGGTTACTTCTCTGACTATGAGGCTCTAACAAAACGCTTGGATTATTTGAAGAGGGGTGATGAAACTTTAGATCGGCATTTGGTTTCAGGTGGTCATCATTTTCACATGGATGGCGATGTTGCCACCACTGCGGAGTTAATTAATGAATTTATGTATTCGTAATTTTGGGTTATGTCTAATAAAAGAACTTACATTGCCCGTCCTTTTATTATCTTATGGCTTTGTAATATTTGCCTCGGCAGGCGTCTCTGCTAATTCTAATTCTGCTATTTCTATATATCCACATGCGAGTTTGGAATATCAAAAAATTAATTCAGGTGATGAACATCGGTTTTTATTGAGCACCCCTAAGCGAATTAGTAACACCTTGCAGATAGAAAAAGAAGTTTTATTGTCTGGTGAACGGAATAATTTATTGTTAAAAGTTAAGGCTGCGGGCTCAAGTAAAGGGGCTTTCCTTTATTACCAACAACTACTTATAGATAGCGGTGAAGTATCATACTCATGTGAGGAAAGGGCATGTGGAAGCAGCAATTATTGGGCGAATAGTATTTTTAATGAAAGCAAATTGTACGGGCGGGATAGTGAGCAATATTACTTGGCCGGAAGATTGCGTGAAAAAGGGCAAGACTATTATGTCTCTGTTTATATCGCTAAGAATGGGCGAAAACAGCAGTATATTTATTTGAGTTATGTTTTAGATAAATCACAGAAGTCGGATGTTGAAAATACAATAAATGCTAAGAGCGCGAATCAACTGCGTTTGTGGCAGCAAGGCATCACTTTTGAGAAACCTTATTTGAAAGATGAGCAGTTAGCTTTCATAAAGCAGACTTTAGCTGGCAATAAGTCTTTATCTTTATGGTTGGTTGGGTTTGCTGATATGTCTGAAGGTAAAAAAGTAACTGATGCAATGAATGCTTCAGAGAAAGCGCTTAACATTGTTAGAGAAGAAATTAGCCGCCAATTAAATTTAAGTGATGAGCGCATAAAGGTGAAAAATATTGGGCCTTTTGATCTTAAACCAAAAAAATATGTAGCGGCTACTTGGTTTCGATTATATTTATTGCAATAACGCTCTAAGGTTATAATATATTGGTGCAAGTTCTAAATACCGCTAAAACAATGCTTAAATTTAGTTGGTAAGAGTCTAGGTAGTGTTCTTGTTGCTCTAAAAATAGGGCAAGAGTAAGTCACCGAATGTCATCCAGCTTTGTCTTGGTTGACTTTATTACGAAAGTTTCTTTCGCGCAAAGCGCACTCTCTATATAATTGTACTTTTAATTTATCTGAGATGTATATGCTGTGCCTGAATCTTTAACCTCGATTGCCGATTTTATTCGTTTTACCTATTCACGGTTAAATCGAGAACCTGTTTATTTTGGGCACGGTACCGATAATGGCTGGGATGAATCCGTTAGTTTGGTGTTACAAAGCCTAGACTTGCCTTGGGATTTTGCCAGTGATTTGTGGTCGTGCCGACTCACTAGTGATGAGCGTGAAAAACTCTTAAGTGTGATTGATGCACGTATTGTTGACCGCATACCGCTTCCGTATTTGACTCATCAGGCGTGGTTTTGTGAACATCGATTTTATGTGGACGAGCGAGTACTGATTCCTAGATCTCCCATTGCTGAGCTGATACTAGATCGTTTTTCACCCTGGCTTAGCAATGAACGTTTGGTAAACGATCGTGAGGCAAATATCTTAGATTTGTGTACCGGAAGTGGATGTATTGGTATAGCTTGCGCTTTAGAATTTGAAAATGCTGAAGTGGATTTACTTGATATTTCTGCGCCAGCGTTAGACGTTGCAAATATGAATATTCAAAATTATGGCTTACAAGATCGTGTAAATACGATTGAATCTGATGTTTTTTCTGCTTTAGGTTCGGATCAAGAGAAACGTTATGATTTGATCGTTACCAACCCGCCTTATGTTGATGAAAATGACTTTAAACAGATGCCTGAAGAATTTTCTAAAGAGCCTAAGTTAGGTTTAGTTTCAGGTAAGGATGGTTTGGACTTTGTTCATCAGTTGTTATCTGAAGCTTCTCGCTACCTTAAAGACGATGGTTTATTGGTTGTTGAAGTTGGAAATAGTTGGGAAGCGTTAGAGCAAGCATATCCTGAACATCCATTTACATGGATAGAGTTTGAGTTTGGTGGTCATGGTGTATTTGTTATGCAAGCTTCAGAATTAGCGTTACTGTCTAAAAACAGTTAGCTGTTGGGCATTGTTAAGTAGAAAATTAAATGAATGTTGTGCTGTGAGTTAACCAGCATGCCAAATAAACCGTTTTATGCATTGATTTGGATAGTAATATGTCAGGCAATAGTTTTGGTAAATTATTTACAGTTACATCTTTTGGTGAAAGTCATGGTAAAGCCATTGGTTGTATTGTGGATGGCTGCCCCCCAGGAATCGAAATTAGTGAAGAAGATTTGCAGGTTGACCTTGATCGACGTAAGCCTGGAACTTCTCGATTTACAACCCAGCGTAAAGAGGCTGATGAAGTAAAAATTCTTTCTGGTGTGTTTGAGGGTAAGACGACTGGGACGTCTATTGGTTTATTAATTGAGAATACTGATCAACGCTCTAAAGATTACTCAAACATCGTCGACACCTTTCGTCCATCACATGCTGATTATACTTATACTCAAAAGTATGGGGTGCGTGATTATCGAGGAGGTGGGCGTTCTTCGGCTCGTGAAACAGCTATGCGTGTTGCGGCTGGCGCCATTGCAAAAAAATACCTGAAACAGAAGCTAGGTGTTGAAGTTAAAGGCTACTTGTCCCAATTGGGGCCTATTAAAGTCGAAAAAATTGACTGGTCGATTGTAGATTCAAATCCGTTTTTTTGTCCAGATGCAGACAAAATTCCAGAGATGGAAGCTTACATGCAAGCACTAAACAAAGAAGGTAATTCAATAGGGGCAAGAATTTCTGTTGTCGCCAGTAAAATTCCTGCAGGTTTGGGTGAGCCAATTTTTGATCGACTAGATGCCGAATTAGCACATGCATTTATGAGTATTAATGCCGTTAAAGGTGTAGAAATTGGTGCAGGTTTTGATTGTATCGAACAAAAAGGCACGGAGCATCGTGATGAAATGTCGCCGGAAGGTTTTCTTTCAAACAATTCGGGTGGCATTCTAGGCGGTATCTCAACAGGGCAAGATATTATTGCTCATATGGCTTTAAAGCCTACTTCAAGTATACGCTTGCCGGGAAAAAGTATTGATGCTAAAGGAAATGCCATTGATGTGGTGACTCATGGGCGGCATGATCCTTGTGTTGGAATACGTGCCACGCCTATTGCAGAAGCAATGATGGCGATTGTATTAATGGATCATTTTTTAAGAAATCGTGGTCAAAATGCAGATGTTTCCAGTGAAACACCCCGTATTTAAATGAGTATTGATGCTGCTTTATGAATGTTTCTGATTTTGATTTTGAACTGCCTGATGGCTTGATTGCGAATTACCCTGAGTCCAACCGAACCGATAGTCGCTTGCTTGCTCTTGATGGCTATGATGGTTCAATAAAAGATGGGTTGTTTACAGATATTTTATCACTACTGAAACCTAATGACTTGTTAGTGTTTAACGATACAAAGGTAGTACCCGCTCGTTTGTTTGGGCGAAAAGAGACGGGCGGAAAGCTGGAAATTTTATTTGAGCGTCGTATAGATGATACGACATTTCTAGCCCATGTTCGTTCAAGTAAATCGCCTAAGGAAGGCAGTAAAATATTGCTTGAAGAAGGTTTTCAGTTAGCAATGAAAGGTAGACAAGGTGCTTTGTTTATTTTAGAAATATTAGACGAGAATGACGCGCCTGATATCGATGTATTTTCGTTGCTTGAAAAACTAGGCCATATACCTTTACCGCCTTATATTGAGCGTTCAGATGAAGACATAGATCAATCGCGTTATCAAACCGTCTATGCGCAAAATCCTGGCGCTGCGGCTGCACCGACTGCTGGCTTGCATTTTGATGACAATATAATCGATAGCCTCAAGAAAAAAGGGGTAAATACTACGTTTGTAACGCTTCATGTTGGAGCAGGAACTTTTCAGCCGGTTAAAGTCGAGCATATAAAAGACCATGTGATGCACTCAGAGTGGATACACGTGTCAGAAGAAACGGTAAAGGCCATTCAGCATACAAAAAAACTAGGTGGGCGGGTTGTCTGTGTCGGGACAACTAGCTTGCGTAGTTTAGAGTCCGCCAGCCAGTCTGGTCAGATTAAACCGTTTATCGGGGATACTGATATTTTTATATTCCCTAGCTATCAGTTCAAGACTGTTGATGCGTTAATTACTAACTTTCACCTCCCTAAGTCCACCTTATTAATGCTTGTGTCTGCTTTCTCGGGGAAAGAACATGTTATGAACGCATATGCGCATGCGATTAAAGAGCGGTATCGTTTTTTTAGTTATGGGGATGCTATGTTTTTGAGCCCTAAAGCTGTATCAATATCCAAATAAATTAAAGCTAATTCTATATTTAGGAGTTATACATTGAGTTTCATGTCATTTAAGGTCAGTAAAACAGAGGGTAGCGCAAGAAGAGGTGAATTGGTTTTTCCCCGAGGAAAAGTACAAACACCGGCTTTTATGCCCGTCGGCACCTATGGCACTGTAAAAGGCATGCTTCCTAGAGATATTAAAGAAATTGGTGCCGAAATGATTTTAGGTAATACTTTTCATTTGATGTTGCGCCCTGGTACGGAGGTTGTACAGAAACATGGTGATTTGCATGATTTTACGCAATGGAAAGGTCCTATTCTTACTGACTCAGGCGGCTTCCAAGTGTTTAGTCTGGGTGAAATGAGAAAAATTAGTGAAAAGGGGGTGACTTTTCGCTCTCCAATAAACGGTGATTTAGTTGAGTTAACGCCAGAAATATCAATGGATGTACAAGCAAAACTTGGCGCAGATGTTGTGATGATTTTTGATGAGTGCACGCCATACCCAGCCTCTGAAGAGGAGGCGCGTACTTCAATGGAGCTTTCATTACGATGGGCTAAGCGTAGTAAAGAGGCGCATGAAGGTAATGATGCCGCGTTATTTGGGATTGTACAGGGTGGGATGTACGACAATCTTAGAGAAGAATCATTAAGCGGATTAAAAGAAATAGATTTTGATGGTTTTGCGATTGGTGGCTTATCTGTCGGTGAACCAAAAGATGAAATGATGAAGGTGCTCGACTTCGTAGCAAGCAAAATGCCCGTTGATAAGCCAAGATACCTGATGGGTGTAGGAAAACCTGAAGACTTGGTTGAGGCCGTTCGTCGAGGTATCGATATGTTTGATTGTGTTATGCCGACACGAAATGCTCGTAATGGGCATTTATTTACTTCAACCGGTGTAATAAAAATACGAAACGCGGTTCATAAAGATGATATTCAGCCGCTTGATGCAGAGTGTGACTGTTACACCTGTAAGAACTTTAGTCGAAGTTATTTAAACCATTTAGATCGCTGTGGCGAAATTTTGGGTGCGCAATTAAATACGATTCATAACCTACGGTTTTATCAGAATTTAATGAGTGGATTGCGTCAAGCGATTGAACAAGGTAAATTGTCCGGCTTTGTAGATGTATTCTATGCAAAAAGAGGTGAAACAACGCCTGCTTTACCCATAGATTAGACTTGTGCATATAAGAAACATATTTTAAAACTAGAGGAAAAAGAGATGAAAATTACTGCAAAAATTGGCCTGTTCTTGGCATTTTGTTTATTTACCATGACTGGCCATGCTGAGGGTGCGGTACAACCAGAAGGGCCTGGTGCATTAATGCAGTTGGTTTTCTTTGGTGGTTTCATTATTATTTTTTACTTCTTAATGTGGCGCCCTCAGTCGAAACGTGCAAAAGAACATAAAAATCTTGTGGTAGGTTTAAGTAAGGGTGACGAAGTCATCACTACGGGTGGCATTGCAGGTAAAATTACTAAAGTTTCTGATGACTTTATTCGTGTAGAAATTGCTGAAGGTGTAGAAATCAAAATTCAGAAAGTTGCGATTTCAACAGCCCTACCCAAAGGCACTTTGAAAAGCATTTAACGACGGTTGTATTTAACCTGCCTCGGCAGGTTTTGTAGAAACATTAACATTAATAATAAATCGCATTAGGATTCGGAGCTCACATGCTCAATAAATACCCCGCTTGGAAATACATACTAATTATTATAACGCTAGGGCTTGGTGCTGTGTACTCGTTACCCAATCTCTACCCTGATGACTTTGCAATTCAGATAACAGGAACGCAAACGAACTTTGTTCCTGATGAAAAATTAAGCCAAAAAGTCGCAGGCCTATTATCTGAATCTGGTATTGAATTAACAGGTGCCGACTTAGATAAGAAAAATTTACTAATACGGTTTAGTAGTAGTGAATCTCAGCTAGCTGCAAAATCAGTTTTGCAACGTAAGTTAGGCGACGATTATATTGCAGCATTAAATATGGCGCCAACGACACCTGATTGGCTAAAGAATTTAGGCGCTGGTCCTATGAAACTTGGCCTGGATTTACGTGGAGGTGTTCATTTCTTATTAGAAGTTGATATGGAAAAAGCCTTAAGCCAGAAGTTAAAGGTGTATTTAAGCGAGCTTAAATCGACAATGAGGGGGGAGAAAATTCGTTATCGCTCAGCTCAAATTTCTGGGTTTGACAGCCTTTCTATAAAGTTTAAAAAATTAGAAGAAAGAGACAAAGCAGAGTCATTAATTGCATCCCAATATCGGGAATTTATTAGAGCTACTACGGATGAAGATGACGCTTATTTCTTAACTTTACAGCTTTCGGAAGCGAGAATTAAAGAAATTGAAGATTACGCAATTCAGCAAAACTTAATCACTTTAAGAAATCGAGTGAATGAATTGGGTGTTGCAGAGCCTCTTGTGCAGCGTCAAGGACGAAATCGTATTGTTGTTGAGTTACCAGGCGTGCAAGATACTGCAAAAGCTAAACGAATTATTGGTAAAACGGCAAACCTTGAATTCCGCTTAGAAGCTAAGCCAGATGCAAGTAGTCGGTCCAGTCAAAAATTTAAATTTAAAAATGAACCCAGTCGAACCGCTCTTCTTGAGAATGACATTATTGTGACGGGTAGTAATGTATCCGATGCTAACTCAGGCTTTGATGATAATGGTGTTGCTCAGGTAAATATTTCACTAGATGGTAGTGGTGGAAAAATGATGCTTGATATTACCAAAAGATCAATAAAGCGAAGAATGGGAGTTTTGTTTATTGAGCAAAAAACCGAAACATCTCGTAAGACTGTTGACGGTGAAGAAGTTATAACTCGAAGAAACCGTGAAGTACGTAATATTATTAACTTAGCGACTATACAGAGTGCCTTTGGTAATAGCTTCCGTATTACTGGTATGGATTCTCCAGCGGATGCTTCCGAATTGGCATTATTACTACGAGCCGGTTCACTAGCCGCACCGATTTACTTTGTTGAAGAGCGTACTGTAGGCCCTAGTCTTGGGGCTCAAAACATAAGTGCTGGTTTAATGTCCATGCAAATTGGTTTTGGTATGGTGCTGATCTTTATGTTGGTTTATTACAGAGCTTTTGGTTTGGTGGCAAATATTGCTTTAGCGCTGAATGTTGTTTTGTTATGTGCCTTTATGTCATTAATATCTGCCACTTTAACGTTACCAGGTATTGCGGGTATTGTTCTAACTGTTGGTATGGCTGTTGATGCGAATGTGCTTATTTTTGAGCGTATTCGAGAAGAGTTAAGGAGAGGCTTGTCACCGCAGGAAGCGATACACGCTGGATATAGTCGCGCATTTGTCACTATTTTTGATGCCAATATCACGACGTTAATCGCGGCGGTTATACTTTTTGCTGTAGGGACGGGGCCAGTTAAAGGCTTTGCTGTAACCTTATCTCTAGGTATTCTTACTTCATTATTTACTTCAGTTGTACTTACTCGTGCAATCGTCAATGTTGTGTATGGTGGTCGTGAAATAACTAAGCTCTCAATTGGCTCAAGTGCGGGAAAATAAAGATTATGAATAAACAAATAAATTTCATGGGGAAGCGGAAAATTGCTGCGATTTTCTCTATTGTGCTTATTATTGCTTCAATTGCGTCTTTGTCAGTGAAAGGGCTGGCTTTAGGCTTGGACTTTACCGGTGGAACGCTGGTTGAGGTTGAGTATGAAGTCGCTCCAGACTTAGAAGAAGTTCGATCACTATTAACGAATGGTGGTTATGAAAAATTAGTTGTTCAAAATTTTGGGTCACAAACGGCGGTGCTTGTTAGATTGTCTGAAAGTTTTAATGACAAAGTTGGGGGGCAGGTTGTTACTAGTCTTTCGTCAACAGGGCAAAATGTAGAGCTCAAAAGAGCTGAATTTGTTGGTGCGCAGGTTGGAGAAGAGCTCAGGGAGCAGGGTGGTCTAGGGCTGCTGCTAGCGCTTGGTATCGTTATGCTTTATGTCGCATTAAGGTTTCAGTTAAAGTTCTCGGTAGGTGCGGTAGGGGCATTGATTCATGATGTAATTATAGTGGTTGGTTGTTTCTCTATTTTTAACTGGGATTTTGACCTAACAGTTCTAGCGGCTTTATTAGCGGTGATAGGTTACTCGCTAAACGATACTATTGTGGTTTCTGATCGAATACGTGAAAACTTTAGGTTGTTACGTAAATCTTCGCCAACTGAAGTAATAAATATATCGTTAACGCAAACGCTATCACGTACTTTAGTAACTTCTTTGACAACATTATTAGTACTTGTTGCTTTGTACTTGGTCGGTGGAGAAATGATCAATGGGTTTGCTAAAGCATTATTGATTGGCGTAGTGATTGGTACATACTCATCAGTCTATGTTGCAAGTAATGTGTTGCTCGCAATGGGTATTACTAAGGAGGATTTGATCGCTCCTGAAATAGAAGAAGATGGTCAAGAGGTCGATGATAGGCCATAAGCTATAATTTGTTTTTTATGTACTAAAAAAGCCGCTCCTACATCAAATAGGAGCGGCTTTTTTGTATGCTGAATAGCGATTGGTAAAGTCTAGTTTCTTGGTTTATAGCTTATCTTGGTAGCTATTTAAGCGTTGTACTAGTGCTTTAAAAAGTTTTGGGTTAGCAACAATAATTTTATCTTCATTGTCTTTAAACATGCCGCCGTTAAATGTGCCTGTTAGTGCACCTGCTTCTTGGCAGAATAGTAACGCGGCATCCAGTTCATTTTTATTGATTTTAGAAAGAACAGCAGCTTCAATTTGGCCAGACGCTACCATTGCTAAGTCAAGCGCATCGCAAGAGCTTAATAGTACTTGATCTGCATTGGTGCTTAGTTCAGTAATAAGATCAGAAATAACGTGGCTTTCTGCATGGGTCGATAATTGATTTAAAATATTTGTCGTGATAATAGACTCATTCAAACGTTTAACGGGTGAGCAGCGAATTCTTCGACCATTCAATGCTGCGCCGCTGCCGCGACTAGCAGTGAATTCATCACCTGTAAAAGGATTAATGAGAAGAGCATTTTGTGGTTTGCCATTTTTCTTGTGTACAATCGAAAAAGCACTTGAAGGTAGCTTTCTTAGTAGGTGGGCAGGGTTATGAATACCATAGATATGCCAGCTATCCTCTTTTACCTCGGATAAAGTTTCGCCCGGAGCAACAATAAAGTGTGTAGGATTTGCCTTCTTTAAGCTATCAAAAAAAGTTTGAAATAAGCTCTCTTCTAAGTGGCTAAGTAGTTTCTCATTTGCATTCGCGTCTGACTGAGTTGGGTCATTTTTATCAAGCGTTTGATTAATGTATTCAGATGCTTGGCGGGAGGCTCTAATAGCAATATTCAGGATTGGTTGCATAGCAAGTCACTTTTAATAGGGTGTCGGGTGATAATCTGGCGCGTATAATAACAAAAAAAACTAGATTGAGCACTAGAGCTGAGCGAAATCAATATTTCCACTGCCATCGTAAGCTAAACAGAGTTAAACTTACTTACTTTATATATTATAAAAATGATTTATATCTAAATGTCCGTTGAGTGAAAATAAATTGAAAGATTCAAAAGAAAGTAGGCGCCAACCTACTCAAGAGCGAAGTAAAAAGAGAGTAGATGCGATTCTACAAGCCTCCAAGCAGCTTATTTCTGAAAAAGGAAGTGCAAAACTTAAAATTCATGATATTGCTGAGCGCGCAGGTGTAACACCGGCATCAATTTACCAGTACTTTCCTAGCAAAAATGCCATTATGCTTGCTTTAGTTGATTCAGTCTTGCTCGCAACTCAGTCAAAGTTAATAAAGAAAATACCTGAGATGACAACGATGGCTGAAGCTTGTTTTGTTATGCAGGCGCTTATTGAAGACCATTATCAGGTGTATTTGAATGATCCGGCCTTACTTGATGTTTGGATGATTATTTCTGCAGATAAATCACTTCAAAAATTAGATTTAGAAGATAGCCGTCAAACGTCAGAGTTGATTATGAGTTGTATTAAGCAATTTTATGATGAAAAGTATTGGGGGAAAATATCTGAAATGAGTTTTTTGTTAGCGCACATGGCTGGCGCAGCAATCCGTATGGCTATCCCATTGGGGCCTGTTGAGGGGCGGTCATTAATTGATGTGTTTAAACGCATAATTAACCCGACTACGTTAGAAAGCATGATACAACTGGAATTAAAACTTGAATAAAGATCCGAAAGAAATAAAACTGGCGAGCGCTGTGCGCGTTGTTTTAATGAGAACAACTCATCCTGGAAATATAGGTGCGGTTGCTAGAGCAATGAAAAATATGGGGCTTTATCAGCTCTGTTTGGTTAATGGTGCTGACGAAGGCTCACAAGAGGCGCGTCGACGAGCCGCGGGTGCTGAAAACGTTTTAGAGTCTGCACTTGTAACGTCGTCAATTGATGAAGCGCTTGAAGGTGTTCAGTTGGTGATTGGAGCAAGTGCTCGCAGTAGAAAAATGGTTTGGCCTTTGATGAATCCTCGAGACTGTGCCTCATTAATCGAAAAAAGTGTATTTCAATCCAAGTCATCAAAACCAACTCAAGTTGCTTTGTTGTTTGGCCAGGAGGCGAGTGGTCTTAGTAATGAGGAGTTACAGCGTTGTCATTATCATGTCAATATTCCTGCAGTGGCTGATTTTTCTTCGTTGAACCTTGCTATGGCTGTTCAGCTTGTATGTTATGAAATTAGGATGGCTATGCTACTTGATAATGCGAGCGATGCCCCCAACATATTAACTAGTTCGATCCTTTCTTCTGATGATGAGGGTTGGGATGAGCCGCCGGCAGAGGTTAAAGAGGTAGAGGGTTTCTTTCAGCATTTAGAGGAAACTTTGATTAAAATTGGATTTCATGATCCAGAAAATCCTCGTTTGCTGATGGCTAGAATGCGTCGACTCTATCAGCGAGCGCATCTCGATAAAATGGAAGTTAATATTTTGCGTGGTATTTTAAGTGCATCGCAGAAACACACTAAATAAATTGAGATTAGTATGTTTAAGAGTGTAAAAGAAGATATTAAGAGCGTATTCGACCGAGACCCAGCAGCAAGAAATAACTTTGAAGTGCTCACAAATTACCCTGGTCTACATGCGGTGCTATTTCATCGTTTAGCGCACAAACTATGGAACAATAATTTGTTTTGGTTGGGTCGTATACTCTCTACATTTAGTCGTTGGTTAACTGGTATCGAAATCCATCCTGGAGCTCAGATTGGTCGTCGGTTTTTTATTGATCATGGTATGGGGGTCGTAATTGGCGAAACAGCCATAATTGGTGATGATGTAACGTTATATCAAGGTGTGACACTTGGCGGTACAAGTTGGAATAAAGGCAAAAGACATCCAACACTAAAAAATGGTGTTGTAGTAGGTGCTGGTGCAAAAGTTTTAGGGCCTTTCGAGGTAGGAGAAAATGCGAAGGTTGGCTCTAATGCAGTTGTAACAAAGGCAGTTCCTGCAGGTGCAACTGTGGTTGGAATTCCAGGACGAATAATCTTGAAAGCTGAGGATAGTAATGCGGCTCCTTCCAATGAATCCAGGCAAAAAATGGAAGAAAACTTGGGTTTTGATGCTTATGGCTTAAGTGATGAAATGCCTGACCCTGTTGCTCGCTCTATAAGAAGTATGCTTGATCATATGAGTTTGGTTGACGAGAGAATGAACTCTATGTGCGGAGCTATAAAAAAATTGGATGGTAGTTTTAGTAAAGCTGATGTTGAATCTATCAATGAAGATGAAATTGATTGTTTTAAGCAGATTAAGAATACTTGATTAAAATACTCGGGTAATACATAATTTTTTGTACATATAACTAATTTTGCAGTCCTATTTATGCGTTTAACAACTAAAGGTCGATATGCTGTCACAGCAATGCTTGATTTGGCTTTGCACAATCAAGATGGGCCAGTACCCTTAGCTGATATCTCATTTAGGCAGGGGATATCACTCTCTTATCTGGAGCAGCTATTCTCTAAGCTTCGAAAGAAAACCCTAGTGAAAAGTATTAGGGGTCCGGGTGGTGGGTACGAGCTACAAAAGGCGACGGGTAATATATCAATCGCCAGCATAATTGATGCGGTTGATGAGTCTATAGATACCACACGTTGTCGAGATAAAGGTGATTGCCAGGATGGTGAAAAATGCCTAACACATCATTTATGGCTGGATTTAAGTCAACAAATTCATACCTTCTTAAGTGATGTCACGCTTGAAAGCTTGATGCTTAAGCGAGAGGTGCAAATAACAGCGGCAAGACAAAATAAATTGTCAAACATAATAAATTCCCAACTTTTAGATATTTAACTTCAAAGAATCCTGTTTGTCTTATGAATAAGCTTATTTACCTCGATTATGCAGCTACAACTCCCGTTGATCCACGTGTTGCCGATAAGTTGGTTCAGCACTTAACCATGGATGGTGTATTTGCTAACCCTGCTTCACGTTCACATATGTATGGTTGGCAGGCTGAAGCTGCGGTTGAAAATGCACGTAAGCAAGTGGCCGGCTTATTAAATGCTGATACTCGAGAGATTGTTTGGACGTCAGGGGCTACAGAGTCTAATAACTTAGCAATTAAAGGGGTTGCTGAGGCGCGTAAAGCTCGAGGAATGCATATAATAACGTCTCAATCTGAGCATAAAGCAGTGATTGATTGCTTTAAATATCTTGAGTCGAAGGGGTTTCGTGTTACTTGGTTAAAGCCAGGCAAAGATTGTGTCGTAGTGCCAGAAGACGTTCTTTCCGCTATTTGTGAAGATACAATCCTGATTTCGATTATGCACGTTAATAACGAAACGGGTGCAATAAATGACGTCTATAAAATTGCAAATATTGCGAAGTCGCGAGATATTGTTTTTCATGTTGATGCAGCTCAGAGTGCTGGGAAATTACTGCTCGATACGAAGGTGTTGAAAGTTGACTTGATCTCATCTTGTGCGCATAAAATCTACGGTCCGAAGGGTGTTGGTTGTTTGTATGTTCGACGCAATGCAGAGCTTACTTTGCCTGCACAAATTCATGGTGGCGGTCATGAGCGAGGTATGAGGTCAGGTACCTTGGCGACGCATCAAATCGTTGCAATGGGTGAAGCCTTTAGTATTGCTCAAGATAATATGGATGATGAGCAGGCGGAAATTCTAAGACTCAAACATCTTTTTCTTCAATGTTTGGAAGGTGTTGATTTTAATATCAATGGCGATGTTGGTCAGTCTATTTCAGGTATATTAAATTTGTCATTTCCTGGTAAAGATGGGCAGATATTATTGTCAGCATTGCCTGGATTAGCGATATCTTCTGGTTCTGCATGCACGTCAGCGACTATGTCGCCTTCTCATGTTTTGACTTCGATGGGTTTATCTGATGATGTAGCCTTAGGGTCATTACGCTTTTCGTTTGGGCGTTTTACTTCTGAAAGTGAAGTGCGTACAGCCGCTGAAATGTTACGAACTGTTTTGATTAAAATGGCGTAATTTCTAAATATTCTTTAATGCCTAGTTTCAAAGATGTCTTTCTGTTGAATAGCCTTGTATAATTTGGCCTCAAATTTTAACGTGTTCGCTTGCTGTCTCTTCGAGTACATGGTTGAACGCATTTTTTACACATTTATTGGAGAATATGATCATGGCAGTTGAACGCACTCTTTCTATTATCAAGCCTGATGCAGTTGCTAAAAACGTTATCGGTAAAATCTACAGCCGTTTTGAATCAAATGGTTTACAAATTGTTGCATCAAAAATGCAGCAGTTATCACAAGAAAAAGCAGAAGGTTTTTATGCTGAGCATAAAGAGCGTCCTTTTTTTGCTGATCTGGTTTCGTTCATGACTTCTGGTCCTGTAGTTGTTCAAACTTTAGAAGGCGAAAATGCAATTGCGGTACACCGTGATCTAATGGGTGCAACTAACCCTAAAGAAGCTGCTGAAGGTACAATCAGAGCAGATTTTGCTGAATCTATTGATGCTAATGCTGTACATGGTTCTGATGCGCCAGAAGCAGCCGCTCGTGAAATTGCATATTTCTTCTCAGAAGAAGATCTTTGTGCACGAAGCTAAGTTTAAATTGTAAGTAAAATAAAGCAGGTCTCTCAGGAACCTGCTTTTTGCATATTCAAGAGTAGTAAAATGGAACAAGAAAACGTCAAAATTAACTTATTAGGAATGCCAAGAGCCAAGCTAATCGAATTCTTTGCTGGAATAGGTGAAAAACCGTTTCGTGCTAAGCAGGTTATGCAATGGATACATCAGTATGGTATTCATGATTTTGATGAAATGACCAATATAAGCAAAGTCTTACGTGAAAAGCTTAAAGTGATTTCAGTTGTTGAGGGTCCTGAAGTAATACTCCAGGAAATTTCAGCAGATGGTACGCGTAAGTGGGTTATGAAAATGCCTGGTGGCAGTAGTATTGAAACGGTACTTATACCAGAGGGTAACCGAGGAACGCTTTGTATTTCTTCACAAATTGGTTGTGCGCTGGATTGTAGTTTTTGTTCAACTGGAAAGCAGGGGTTTAATCGGAACCTGAGTACAGAGGAAATAGTAGGGCAAATTTGGAACGCGATAGCATCATTTGATGACCTAGACCGTGTCAAAGATAGGCCAGTTACAAATGTCGTTTTTATGGGGATGGGTGAACCGTTATTAAACTTTGATAACGTCATGGATGCCATAAACATCATGATGGATGACTTTGCTTATAGCATTTCCAAAAAGAGACTGACAATAAGTACGGCTGGTGTTGTACCTGCAATTGATAAAATGTGTGGTGTAACGGATGCCTCAATTGCAATTTCCCTGCATGCACCGAACGATGAATTAAGAAACCAGTTAGTGCCTGTCAATAAAAAGTATCCAATAGCTGTTTTACTTAATTCGGTGAAAAACTATTTGAATCAGTTGTCAGACAAACGTAAAGCCACTATCGAATATACCATGATGGCAGGCATTAATGATCGAAAAATACATGCTGTCGAACTTATAGAATTATTAAAAGACTTGCCTTGTAAAATCAATCTGATTCCTTTTAATCCATTTCCAGGTTCTGGGTATAAAAAACCCTCAAGTACTGAAGTGAGATTTTTTCAGGACATGTTGATCAATGCGGGTTATATTACAACTGTTAGAACAACACGTGGTGATGATATTGATGCAGCGTGCGGGCAATTAGTTGGTAAGGTTGAGGATCGAACACGTCGTAGTGCTCGTTATATTGAACTAAAAGAGCTAAAGGCTAAATAGATAGTTTTCATGAGAAATATTCAAGTTTATACAATATTGATTGCGCTTACTTTTTTGTTAAATGGTTGTGTCACATCTTCAAATAGTACTTTGACAAAGAAAGCGGATCCTGTTGTCGCCGTTCAACGCTATGTTCAGCTTGGCTTAGAGTATATAAAGCGTGACGATTTATATCGTGCACGCAAACATATTACACGTGCGTTATCGATTGATCCTGAAGATGCATCTGCAAATGCCGCATTTGGTTTGATTTCTCACCAAGATGGTGAAATAGAGTCTGCTGAAGCGTCATTTAGAAAAGCAATCGTCTCCGATGAAAATTATACGAGAGGTAGAACTTATTACGCCGCTTTCTTGTTTTCTGAAAAACGCTACAAACAAGCTTTAGATCATTTTGAAATTGCGGCTAAAGATACTGGATATATTGGGCGATCTCAGATTTTTACGAATATAGCCCTTTGCAACGTTAAATTAAGCGACTACGATGCAGCTCTAAATGCCTATCAAAAAACGTTAAGGCTAGATAAAGCGAATGGTCGAGCACTATCAGGTATTACGGAATTATTAATTCAGAAAAAAGACTTTAAACGAGCGCAACAATATTATAATCATCTAGTTCGTTTGATTCGACAACAAGGGCTTCAACATTCAGCTCAAAGTTTATGGCAAGGCATTCGCATTGCGAATTTCTTTCAAAGTGATGCTCAAGAAGCTAGCCTTGTTATGTTATTAGAAAACAATTATCCAGATTCCCATGAATATTCACAATATTTAAAACGAGAGCAAGCGAGAAAAACTGATGTCTGAGTCTTCGCAAGACTTATCAAATAAAACAAATGATAATTCAGTCGTTAATGATGAAGTTTCAGTAGCGCAAAGTAGCGCCTTTCCTGGCCGTATTCTTCGTGCAGCAAGAGAAGAACTGAATTATTCGTTAGAGCAGGTTGCTCAAGAACTTCATCTTAGACCTTCTGTTGTATTAGCTATGGAGGATGAAAAGTACGATGACTTTAGTAGTGACGTATTTTTAAAAGGCTATTTTCGCTCATATTGCCGTTTGGTAAACTTACATGAGGAGAGGATGGTTGATTTATTGGAGGCTCAATTAAAAGGCCTTCAAAAAGACATAGACGATGCCGCACATGTAATAAAAAAAGAGAAGCAAGTACAAAAACAAAAAAAAGTATTTATTGGTTTATTACTTGTTGCGCTCATAGTAGGGGTATTTTCTTTTCTTATTAGTTTGTTTTACCCAATTGATGGTAAAGCTGTTCAGGTTGAATCACTCTCAAAACCTAATAACTCGATCGTAGACAGCTTACCAAAGAAAGTCGATGATACAGATAATCCATCCCTTAAAACCGAAAACCCTTCCTCAGAAGTCGACACAAATTTATCTGTGGGGACGGAATTAGATGATAAGGCAGTTCAGAGCGATACAGTTGAAAAAATTGCATATTCGAAGCCTGAAACAAAGAAAACGTTAACTACCGCTGAAATAGTAAAACAAAAGAAAGACATAGTTGTTGATACCTTTGTAGACTCCGATGCTGAACTGCTTGCTAAACATCAAGCCACTAATCTCTCTGTTTTTAAAGCAACATTCACTGGAGACTGTTGGTTTAAGTTGGTTGATGGTAATAAAAAGACAGTTTTTGCTGCTTTAAAGCGCAATGGCGATCGTATTTCTTATTCGGGTGTTACTCCTTTTAATATCGTTTTGGGAGATGCCTCTAAAGCAGACTTATCTTTCGAAGGCAATAAAATTAATTTAAAATCTCATACTGCTAATAATGGCCGTGCACAATTAACACTGAATAAAGGCTAAGACGAAGATATGAAATTTGAATCACCAATAAAGCGACGCATATCAAAAAAAATATGGGTCGGAAATGTTCCTGTAGGTGGTGATGCTCCAGTTGCTGTACAAAGCATGACCAATACAGATACATTAGATATTGATGCAACCGTTGCGCAAATAAATGAACTACAAGCAGCTGGGGCTGATATCGTACGAGTTTCCATACCTTCTATGGAGGCCGCTGAATCCTTTAAGCAGATTAAGCTACAAACTGATATTCCTCTAGTCGCAGATATCCACTTTGATTATAAAATTGCATTAAAAGTTGCTGAATACGGCGTTGACTGTTTAAGGATTAATCCTGGCAATATTGGCAAAGAAGAGCGTATTAAAGCTGTTATTGACGCTGCACGTGAACATAATATACCTATACGAATAGGGGTAAATGCGGGGTCACTGGAAAAAGATTTACAAAAGAAATATGGCGAACCTACACCAGAAGCTCTAGTCGAGTCGGCAATGCGCCATGTTGAGATACTAAGACGACATAATTTCGATAACTTCAAAGTAAGCTTAAAGGCTTCTGATGTATTCATGACTGTTGCTGCTTATCGTCTTATTGCTGAAAAAATTGAACAACCTATACATCTAGGAATAACGGAAGCTGGTGGGCTAAGAGCTGGTGCTGTTAAATCAGCCGTAGGGCTTGGCATGCTGCTCATGGATGGTATCGGCGATACTATTCGTGTTTCTCTAGCGGCCAACCCAGTAGAAGAGATTAAAGTCGGCTTTGATATTTTAAGGAGCTTACGTATTCGCTCTAAAGGTATTAACTTCATTGCTTGCCCTAGCTGTTCTCGGCAGAACTTTGATGTTGTGCAAACGATGAATGAATTAGAAGAACGACTTGAGGACGTATCCACTCCATTAGATGTTGCTATAATTGGCTGTATTGTAAATGGACCAGGTGAAGCACGTGAAGTTGATTTAGGACTAACGGGCGGTTCACCTAACAACTTACTGTACCTCGATGGCAAGCCTCACCATAAAATAAATAATGATAACTTAGTTGATGAGCTCGAAATGAATATACGTGAGCAAATTAGACTAAAAGAAATTGAGCAATCAAAAGTAATTGCAAAATCTTCATGACCGCTTATTACAGCTACTCAATGTTATAAAAATATAAGGAATAAGTTCTTGGCAAAAATCCAAGCAATTCGCGGTATGAATGACTTACTACCGCAACAATCGCCTGTTTGGCAGTACCTAGAAAGTCAGGTAAAAGAGGTTCTATTAGCATACGGCTACAATGAAATTCGTATGCCTGTTGTCGAGAAAACAGAGCTATTTAAACGATCAATTGGTGAAGTTACCGATATCGTTGAAAAAGAAATGTACACATTTGATGATCGTAATGGTGATAGCTTAACCTTACGGCCAGAAGGAACCGCTTGTTGTGTACGTGCGGCGGAGCAGCATGGTTTGCTTTATAATCAAACTCAAAAACTCTGGTATGCGGGGCCGATGTTCCGTTATGAGCGTCCACAAAAAGGGCGTTACCGACAATTTCATCAAATTGGAGTAGAGTGTTTTGGTTTTAAAGGGCCTGATATAGACGCAGAACTAATTATGATGACCGCACGTTTATGGCGTAATCTTGGATTACTTCAACACGTATGTTTAGAAATAAATACTTTAGGCTTACCTGAAGAGCGTTTGGCGTTCAAAAATGAATTGGTTCGTTATTTAGAAAAGTTTGTTACTGAACTGGATGAAGATAGTCAGCGGCGTTTAACAAGTAATCCTTTGAGGATTCTTGATAGCAAGAACGCAAAAACTCAAGAGATTTTGAATGGCGCACCTAAGCTATCTGATTTTTTACAAAATGAATCTAAAGGTGATTTTGATCAGCTGTTAGCGCTATTAGATGCTGCAGAAATTCCTTACAAAGTGAACTCTAGATTAGTTCGTGGCTTGGATTATTATTCCAAAACAGTTTTTGAGTGGGTTACTACAGAGCTTGGTGCTCAAGGTACCGTTTGTGCTGGGGGTCGATATGATGGACTTGTTGCTCAAATGGGCGGGAAACCAACACCCGGTGTAGGCTTTGCAATGGGAATAGAACGTTTAGTACTTCTTTTGGAAGAATTAGATTTAGTTCCTGCCGAAGTACATAAACAAATAGATATCTACGTCGTTGCTGCAGGTGAGGGTACATTGCAGCAAGCATTTAAATTATCTGAAATGCTCAGAGATACTGGGGATTTTAAAATTTTACAGCATGCAGGCGGTGGTAGTTTTAAAAGCCAAATGAAAAAAGCAGATAAGTCTGGTGCTAGCATCGCGTTAATCCTTGGAGAGCAAGAGGTTCAAGATGGCGTAGTGGTAATCAAACCGTTAGTTAGTGATGTAAAACAAACAAGTGTCACTTATAGCGACTTAATAAACGAATTAAACAATCTTTTAAAATAGGGTAACGGGAGTTAAACGTGAGCGACTACAGCACAGAAGAAGAACAAATTGCCGCAATAAAAAATTGGTGGAAAAATAATGGAAATTCATTATTGATCGGTATTGGTTTAGCACTAATTGTAGTCTTTGGTTGGAAAGCTTACCAAAGCGGTGTAGTTGAGAGTAAAACAGAAGCTTCATTGCTATATCAGCAAATGATTGGTGCTGCGACCTCGACTGAATTTAGTGATCCAGAAGAAGGCTCTACAGTCAGTTACTTGGCAAAAGAACTAAAAACAAAATTCAGTGACTCTGAGTATGCTATTTACGCTGCATTATTTATTGCAAAAGAACTCGTTGCAGATGCGAAATACGATGAAGCGAAAAATGAATTTAATTGGGTTTTAGATAATACTGAGGACCAACGTATTGTTCATATTGTTAATGGTCGTTTAGCTCGAATCTATTCTATTCAAGGCGATAACGAAGCCGCGTTGAAATTACTTGTAGCTACAGATCCTGCTTTTGAAGCAAGTTTTCAGGAAATTATTGGCGACATTAAGTTACGTTTGAGTGAGAAACAAGCTGCAATAAGCGCTTACACAAAGGCATATCAACTAGTTAAAAGCAATCCTCAGTCGTTGCCTTTACTTGCAGTTAAATTGTCAAATTTAGGTGTTGATCCTGAAACTCTTTAATATGAATTCTATGAAAAAAACCTCAGTTCTAAGCGCAATTTCTTTAAAGTTTGTGCTTATCATCTCCATGCTTTTTTTATTACTCGCCTGCAGTAGTAAAGTTGTAAATGAGCCTACTGAACTTGAAAAAATGCGTGATAAAGTCAAAATCAAACGTATTTGGAAGGTATCTGTTGGTAGTGGCGATAACGATTTAAGGTTACAGCTTTCTCCCGTCATTAAAGATGACTTTATCTACAGCCTAGATGCTGAGGGTGAACTTACTGTCTTAAATCGTTTGACCGGTAAGGTGGAGTGGGCGCGAGAGCTTGATGATAACGTTAGCGGTGGCTTAGAAATTGATTCGCAGCGTTTATATTACACTACTTTTCAAGGTGAGCTAATTTGCCTAGATCGATATTCGGGTAATCAGATTTGGAGGCGCGAATTAACGAGTGAAGCTATTTCTTCTCCATCAAGTAATGGCCGTATGGTTGCCGTTCAAACAATTGATGGTAAATTGTTTGCTTTTGATACAACAGAGGGAATACAGCGTTGGCGTTACGATAGTGTAGGTCCTATCTTGTCTATTCGTGGTACGTCGAGTCCATTAGTAAGCAAAAGTTTTACGATTACAACATTTGCAAATGGTGAAATGCTAGCTTTTGATAACAAGAATGGAAGTACATTTTGGAAGGCTTCTATAGGTCTGCCTAAAGGTCGTACAGAGCTAGAAAGGCTAGTTGATGCTGATGGCAAAGCAATGATCGATGGTGAGCGAGTTTATGCGGTATCCTATCAAGGGCGAGTAGTTTCGTTAAATGCAACAACAGGTAATGAGGTTTGGTCTAAGCCTATTTCCTCTTACAATGGGGTTGCGGTTGGTTCTAATCAAGTCTATGTCGCAAATGCTGAAGGTGAAGTGGTTGCTTTTAATCAGCAAAATTCAAATGAAGTGTGGCGAAATGAAAAACTCAAATATCGTCGTCTTTCAACACCGACTACAGTCCGGAATATGGTGGTTGTATCTGATTTTGAGGGATATTTGCATTTTATGTCTCAGGTTGATGGCGAAATAGTTGCACGTAAGTATCCTGACAGTGATGGTATAATGGGTGATGTTTTAACTACTGGCGATATGGTTTATGTTTATTCACGGTCGGGCGAAATTGTTGCTTACCGTATTTTCAATTAGTCATTTGTAAATAATTTACTGATTTTTTAAAAGGGCGTTTTAATGATACCTGTAATTGCGTTAGTTGGGCGCCCGAATGTCGGAAAGTCGACACTATTTAATCGATTAACAAGAACGCGCGATGCAATCGTTGCAGACTTTCCTGGCTTAACCCGAGATCGAAAGTATGGGAGAGGCACTGCATTAGAAAAAAAATTCATCACAATCGATACTGGTGGTATTAGTGGTGATGAAGAAGGTATTGATGCTGAGATGGCAAGCCAATCACTTTTGGCAATAGACGAAGCGGATCTTATTTTCTTTGTGGTTGATGCTCGAGCGGGACTTACGCCAACGGATGAGAGTATTGCTCGCCATATTCGACAAACAGGCAAGCCTTACACTCTGGTAGTGAATAAAATAGATGGTTTGGATGCCGATGTTGCTGGTGCTGATTTCTATGCGCTTGGAATGGAAACTTTAAGGTATACCGCTGCCGCTCATAATCGTGGCATTACTGCGCTTATTGAAGAAGCCATGGAGGGTTTTCCTGAGCAGGTTGAAAATGAAGAAGAAGAAGCCAGTGGTTGTAAAATTGGTATCGTAGGGCGCCCAAATGTAGGGAAATCTACCTTGGTAAATCGCTTGCTAGGAGAGGAGCGTGTGGTTGTTTTTGATGAGGCGGGTACAACAAGAGATAGTATTTATATTCCTTATGAGCGGCGAGATCAGCCTTATACACTCATAGACACCGCCGGAGTAAGGCGCCGAAAAAATATTACCGAGTCGGTAGAAAAATTCTCAATCATTAAAACCTTACAAGCCATCGAAGATGCGAATGTCGTCGTTATTGTTATCGACGCACGTGAAGGTGTCGTTGAGCAAGATCTTCATTTAATTGGTTTTGCCATGGATGCTGGTCGTGCACTGTTGTTAGCGGTTAATAAATGGGATGGCATGACCCAGGATGATAAAAATTCGGTCAAGCGCGAATTAGACAGGCGTTTAGACTTTTTGGATTATGCACCCATTCATTTCATCTCTGCAAAGCACGGTACAGGCGTCGGTGACCTATATAAATCGATTGACCAAGGCTATGCCTCAGCTTTTGCAAAGTGGTCAACAAATCGTTTAACAGAGTTGTTAATTGATGTTGTATCTGATCACCAACCGCCAATGGTTCGAGCCAGGCGTATTAAACTTCGTTATGCCCATCAAGGTGGATCTAATCCTCCTATAATCGTTGTACATGGCACAAAAACTTCTGACATACCGGATAGCTACAAACGGTATTTGGAAAATTCATTCCGTAAAGTCTTGAAAATCAAATGTACACCCATACGCTTTCAATTTAAGTCGAGTGATAACCCTTATTCCAAACCGACTAATACGCTAAGCGAAAAGGAACGGGTACAGAAAGTACGCAAGTTTAAGACCAAGGAATATGGTACGCGTAGAGGCAAAAAATCAACACGTAATCGGACAGGTAAAAACGCCTAGTCAACGTATTTCAGGCCGTGTTAATGAAGCAACCATCGCTAGCAGATAAGTTAGTTTGTCCAAAATGTGGGAAAAACAATTTTTGTCAGAGCCAGTTTGAGGGAGAGTTTAATTGCTGGTGTCAGCGCATTAAGCTCTCTGATGATGATCGGGTAAAGATAAAATCGCTCGGGTTTTCTTCTGAATGCCTTTGTCAGCAGTGTATCGACTTACTATGCAAAGATTAAGCACCTAACATATTTTGCCCACAAACACGAAGTACGTTGCCGTTTAATGCTTGTGAAGAGGGGTGGCAGAAAAAACTGATACATTCTGCAATATCAAGTGTTAGCCCTCCCTGTGACAGTGTATTCATTCTTCTCCCAAGTTCTCTTGTCATAAATGGAACCTGACTAGTCATTTTTGTTTCGATAAACCCTGGTGCTATGGCGTTAATCGTAAAGTTATCATTGCTGACCTGCGACATTGCTTTAACATAACCTGTAATTCCTGCTTTTGAACAAGCATAATTGGTTTGTCCAAAGTTTCCAGCAATACCTGAAATCGAAGATATACAGACGATGCGCGCCTTCGGACTAAGGGCATTATTTTCAAGTAATAATTTATTTGTTTTGGTGACGATACTTAGGTTTATGTTAATTACTTGATCCCAAAAATGCTCTGGCATTTTAGCCAGAGTTTTATCTCGCGTGATGCCCGCGTTATGTACAAAAATGTCAATTACACCAAGTTGTGAACGAATCGTATCTAGAATTTGTTGAGGTGCATCGTCATCACTTAAGTCAAGCGCAAGACTATGACCACCAATTTCAGAGGCTAATTTTTTTAATTGTGTCTCGTTTTTTGGGATGTCTAAACAAATGACGCATGCGCCATCTCTTGACAGTACTCTAGCTGTTTCTTTTCCGATTCCTTGCGCTGCACCCGTCACGATAGCTGTTTTACCATGTAAAGGTGCATCCCAATTTAATTTCTTTGTACGTACTGATGAGTTGTGTAGCGACAGTGTTTGGCCTGTGACAAAACTAGATTTTTCGGTAAGTAGGTAATATAAAGCTGTTTTTATTTGACGTTCAGCGCCTTTTTCCAGCATTAATAGATTGCAGGTCGCGCCTTTTTTGCCGATTTCTTTTGAAAGCGATTTCATAAAACCTATGAGAGCACTATGTGTCGCTGACTGTTCTGGGTGTTTTGCATTTTGAGGGGACAAACCAACGATGACGATTTTAGCATTAGTTTTAATTTTAGATTGAATAGGTTTAAAAAAGTGAAACAGAGCGTTTAATTCTTCCGGTGACTTTAAACCTGTTGCGTCAAATACGATGGTTTTAAAGAGTTTTGAATCTTGCTTTGAAATATTAACCTGTTCAGCATGGATTTTAGGTGCGGGTGGTACGAATGGCTGTGGTGAGATATCTAATTTTGGATATACTAACTTTATAGACTCTACATTCAGGGTCTTTGTTATCATTTTGAAAGCAATGTTGTTTTTAGTGCTTGCAATGAGTACTCTTCCACTCGGAGGGGAAAGGCTAATATTTGGTGTTCTCAACAAATTAATTGGCTTTGGTAGGTTAAGTGCTTGAAATAAGCTTTTACCTACCTGTGATGTTGCAAGCCTTAAATAGAGGTCATTCATTGTTGTTGAACCCAGTGAATTTTGATTGACTCTTATTGTGACTTTTTTTAATGTTAATTAAAACCTGATTTCTTATAGGAATACTAAATATAAATGAATATTAATGAGCGATCTGGCGGGTCAGAAATGAATACTGAATATGCATCCCAGTGGATAGAATATTTAAAGAAAAAAAATATGCTCCTCAACATTGTTTGGCCATTATTTATGTGTTCAACAATTGTATGTGCCATATCCACCTTTTATTTTTATCAGCTGTCAGAAAATACGAAACTCCAATTTTCTGTTGTACTTTCCAGTCTGCAGGATTCAAAAAAAACGAATAATGCGATAGCCGTTGAACTAAAACTAATTCAGCAAACAAATATTGAACTCGAAGAAAATATTGCATTATTGAGTAATGCTAAAACAACTTTAGAGCAGCAAAAAGGGAATTCAGTATCGCAACTTGATTTAAGTAGTCAGATGGTAAATACGCTTAAAGAAAAGATTGCCGCGCTAGAAACAGAAAATACCTTGACTGTCTCAGCGCTACATAAAGCTAAATCATTATTAGGTAATCAAGAGAAAGAAAAACAATCTACTGAAAAAAACCTTGATGAAAAAATAAAAGCGCATAACAAAGAGCGTTTTATGATGCAAAAAAGGGTTAAAGATGGGCAGGTTGCCTTCAAGGCTTTGACGTCCAGACAAAAAGAAATGCAGTCCGAAATGAATCGATTAGCTGACGTGGTCGCGCAGCAAAAGAATGAAATAAATGCTGTGATAATGACTAAAAATATAGCTCAGACTGCACTTACTTCATCTAAATTAAAAATAAGTACTTTGGAAAATGATTACAAATCATTGGAGACTAGTTTAAAACTTGCTGTGGAGCCAATTTCAATGAGGACAAAAAAGCATGAAGGTCAGTCACCTGACGTGCGTAATATAGGGACTCAAAAGAGTTCGGTTATTCTAAATAGTGATGGCCTAGAAGAAATTCATGCCCCTATAGTTAAGTCATCGCAAGCTAAGAAAAAAACAAATACGAGTGCTGCTTTTGACTTTGATCAAATCAGCTTAGATAACTGATTTGATCAAACTATATTTCTAAACGGTAAAGCGTGTTGGTGTTCTAGCAGCAACCACCTCCGCTATCGTCGGAATATATAAGTTCATCAAAAGGTAAGTTGGTGCCGCAGCCACTAAAAATACCATAGTGATTATCAAATGAGCCAATAAATTCAAAATAGTCTTTAAAGCGTGTCTCATTTAGCATTAACCAAGTATTACCGCAAACAGGGAATACTTTCCCTTTTTCAATGAAATGATGCTTATCTAAAATAAAGTGCTCTTCAGAATGAGGGATTCCACCACGATAAATTACTGCTTGACCGTAGTCTTCACAGAATGGTTCGAGTGTTTCTAATTTGAAAAGTCGGTAGGTCGCAGAAAAAAAGCCAATATGACCTATTTTATTTTGCACCGCCTCGTTTTCAATGGTAATTGCTTCATCTTCAACTAGCCTCGGGTCTGTAAATCCTGACTTTTTAGCGAGATTTTCAAAATCGTTCCAATACAGTGCGCCACTTAGGCACTCACCATATAGAATAGGGTCGTTCACTAGATCAGTGGGTACTCGGCGATCTGAATAAACATCAGAAAAGTATAACTCTCCACCGGGCTTCAGTAATCGGTAGGCTTCTTTAAGAACGGCTTCTTTGTCTGGAGATAAGTTAATGACGCAATTTGAAACAATAATGTCAAAACTGTTATCGGGTAAATCTAACTCGTTTAGCTTTTCTATGTAGCCAAGTTTAAATTCAGTATTTTTAGTTTTAAAACCAAATTTTTCGGCATGGTATTCTTCATGTTTGATAGCAATGGCAAGTTGTTCTTCCGTCATATCAACACCCAGAATTTTACCGTTTTCGCCAACCCATTGTGATAAAACATAGCAATCACGACCAGAACCACTCCCTAGGTCCATGATATGCATATTTTCAAGTAGTTGAGGGGCTATTAGACCGCAACCATAATAACGGCTTAAAACTTCATCGTGGACATTTGAAAGGGCGTTTTTCACGTGGCGAGGAAGATTTCCGCTCGTACAACAAGCATTTGTTTTAAGGTCGTCAGAATGCTGTAAAACTTTACCATAATAGTTTTGTACATCTTCATGCATAGGTGCGTCTCTTTGCTTTTCTGTTGGTTTTAGGGATGGGCCATGTGCCTATAAAGAAGACAACAATTTTCTAAATAAGTTCAAGTCTAACAAAAGGTTAAATTAGCACTCTTTGTTCTTTGAATATATAGCGTCTGTAGCCTATCCTCAATTTATATTTAAAAATTAAATTAGCTTTAAAGTCTTGAGGCTTTATATAAATTTTGTTGTACTTTTAGAGTGGTTAAAAGAGCATGAGTGATAGTCGTTATAATTACTTAAGTGGTGATTATTTTATCAGCGCAGCCAGTCTTCTGTTAGAGTATCGAAACTTTATTGATTCACATCCCGTGTTATTTAAAATGAATGTGGCTAATGCTTGTTGGCCCCACTTAGTTGTCTATTGTGAGGAGCTTGCTCATAATGAAAATATCATGCGTTCCATCACTCGCATGCACACAAACTCACAAATCGAATTTGAACGAGCCCTATTTTGTAGCTGGGGAAGCTTACTCATTGCTCGTGTATTAAAATTAGATAAAACTCACCAACAAGCACTATTTTATGCGGGTTTATTACAAGACATAGGGCAGCATGCATTGAGTGGATTAGTAACAGAGTTGGGGGCTAAATCCGATGTCCCATTTTTATCAAATATACAGGCACATGAAGAGCATATACATGCGTTACAGGGTAGTTCGTACGTAGAAAGTCTTCTGCCAGAAATCAGTGGCATTGGTGACTTGATTTTAAATCATCATGCCAAAGATGATGGGACGGGGTATCCAAGCCACATTAGTGAATCACAACTGAACCTTGATAACCAAATTTTGATTGTCGCTAACGAAATTAGTGACCGGCTTGATCAGTTAGGAGGGCATAACCAAGCTATTCATGTGCTGCCAAGCCTGAAAGTCGGTCAGTTTCTGTATTTTACAAAAGTTCAGAACGCATGGTTGACGCTTTTTGAGCAGCATATTTCTCAGAGTTTTGTTGTCGCTGATGAATATACAAGTGATGATCTTAAGTTAAAAGGCATAAAACTAGAAAAGTTAATGTCCTGCTTATTAAGTGTCAGTGGTGACCTTTTACCTTATGATTTTAATTTGGAAGTACATGGCTTACGAATAATGATACGTAAGTTAGCGAGTCTATTTACAGACTCAGGTATATTTGATGTATCAATCTTTGAAGGCTCAGAGCAAATGTCTGGTGAAATGATGTCTGAAATCAACGCCATTTTTAAAGGAATGCCCGACATACTCACTCGTTGTTTAAAGTTATTAGATGAAATTTTAGAGTCGAAAAAGTATGATTCAAATATAAATGTTTCTTTATTAAGAGAGTGTAGGGCATTGCTTCATCGAAATATAAAAAGTTTAGATGGAAATCGATGTAGTATTTTTAGATAAGTACAAAGCTAAATCAAAACCTGTCATGCAGGCATCTAAATAAAACCGTCATCTTATTCAAATATTAGGTTAATACATGCAAGCCCAATTTAATCAGGCGCAAAGTTTTCACCAAGCAGGAAACTTGCAGCAAGCTGAGTCGATCTACCGTCAGATACTTCAAAATGAAATAAATCATCCTATTGTTAAGGCTAGGTTAGGCCTGTTGCTACATCAAACGAATAGAAAGGTAGAAGCTTTAAGTTTTTTTAAGGAGGCTATTACTGCATTACCCAATGAATATGACTTATTAATGCAAGGTGTAGCGACTGCAATACAGCTTGCGGAAAATGAAGTAGCTGAACAATGGCTTAGAATGGCAATAAGCTTGAAACCAAATGAAGTGCCGCCTCTAGAGCAATTAGCCGGGGTCTTGATTGGCAATCACAAAGAAAAAGATGCGTTAGAAGTTGTTAAGTCAGTTATAAAATTAGCACCTACCAATGCTAGTGCTTATAACCTCAAAGGTTTGGCGCTTAGCCGTTTAGGTGAGACTGAAAAGGGGTATAGTGCTTTTCAGAAGTCGGTAAAAATGAACCCCGGTCAACTTGCTGTCGTTCGTAACCTTATTTTGTATGGGAAAGGTAAAAAAGAACCAATTCTAGAAAGCTTGATTCCCCAGTTCGAACTACGTGTTAACCAGGGTAGTCAGCCAAATATCGTACAGATGAATATGGGTTACATTTTGTCGATGTATTTTGAAAAAAAGAGTAATGGAAAATATTATTCTCCTGAGAAAGCTTTTCGTTACCTTAAAATTGCGAATGATGCGAGTCAGAAGGATAAGCCTTATAGCCACCATAATACTCAGAAAACATTCTCGCAATTAGTCGGTTTTTTTAGTGAAAGCTTTAAAGAAGAGTTTAAAGTGTCAGGGTTGTCTGATACTTCACCTATATTCATTTTAGGTATGCCTCGATCTGGTACTACTTTAATAGAGCAAATATTATCCAGTCATTCTTTGGTGGAAGCAGAGGGCGAAATTAGTGATTTAAGTCACAGTATGTCTGTACATCAATTTATAGGTAAAGATCAAGCTGAGGCAGCGGCGGTCACAGACTGTCTAGATACCGTTAAGCTTTACTTGGATCGAGTGCGAGCTCGTCAAAGTAGTGAGCACTTTACAGATAAAATGCCCTATAATTTTATGTTTGTAGGGCTGATCGCCCTAGCGTTACCGAATGCTAAAATAATTCATTGTACTCGTGATCCATTAGAAACCTGTTTTTCTATTTATAAACAGAACTTTAGCGGAAATCATGCTTATTCCAATGATTTAGAAGGGCTTGGGCAGTACTATAACTTATATCAAAATTTAATGGCTCATTGGGATTCTTTGTTTGGTGAGCAAATATTTGAAGCAAACTACGAGAACATAGTTGACGATTCTGAGCATGAGATTGAAAAACTATTGGATTATTGTGGACTTGAAAGAGAATCAGCTTGCTTCGAATTTCACAAAAATAAACGTGCTGTTCGAACAGCGAGTGTTAGTCAAGTTAGGCAGCCAATTTATAGAGACTCTATGAAGGCGTCTACACCTTACTTAGAGTACTTAACACCTTTGATTAATACTTTGGCTAGTGGGGAAGGGAAAGAGCTAATTAGCTAGGCGGTAATCATGTTTTTTTCGACTCTTTAAACTTAAATAAAAGCATTAGTTTAAAGAGTCGAGACTCTAGCGTTTCATTTAGCGTCTTCTAAATAAAGGTATTTTTTGATTCGTTGATGCTTGGTAGCATTCAGAGAAATCATTTAACCCTTCGATAACAATGTTCGCATCTTTGTCTTCACGTACCGCAAAGGCATCAAAACCACATCGCTTAAGATAAAACATTTGGTCGTGCAGTATATCTCCCATTGCTCTTAGTTCACCTGAATAATCAAAGCGGTCACGTAAGATACGAGCGTAAGAATAGCCTCGGCCATCTGCAAATTTAGGGAAGTTAATTGCAATCAAATTTAGCTTGCTGAGATAAGGTTCTAATTCTTCAGGGCCTTCATCGCTATCTAACCATACACCAATACTTTCGTTTTCAAGAAATTGTTCAGCGTTAGCTAACCAAAATTGTTTTGGTACTAAAACTGGATTTTGATTCGCTAGAATTTCATCAACAGAACCTGAAAATTCTTTGTCCAATGTTTGGCAAGTATTGTCGCTTACTACAGCGTTTTTAATTAGCTTTGGCATAAACTCGCTCCTTAAATGGGGTCATACCGATTCTTCGGAAGGTGTCTACGAACAACTCTTCTTCAGTACGATTTTCGGTGTATACATTAATGATCTTTTCGATAACATTTGCCATATCCGCGCGTGCAAATGATGGGCCTAAGATTTTACCGATTGTTGCGTCTCGACCAGATCGACCACCAAGTGAAACTTGGTAAAATTCATCACCACGTTTATCGACACCTAAAACACCAATATCACCGATATGATGATGGCCACATGCATTCATACAACCTGAAATATTAAGATCTAGTTTTCCAAGATCATATAGATAATCAAGATCATCAAACTTAAGTTGTATCTGCTCTGCAACAGGTATTGACTTGGCGTTAGCTAGACCACAATAATCGCCACCTGGACAACAAATCATGTCTGTTAGCATGCCTAGGTTTGGTGTTGCGAAACCTAATAGCTTGGCCTTCTGCCAAACATCAAATAATTGATCTTGACGTACATCAGCTAAAACGATGTTTTGTTCGTGCGAAATACGAACTTCACCAAAGCTATAATCGTCAGCCATAGCTGCAACGGCAGTTGCTTGGCTGGCAGTCACATCACCTGGTGGAATACCAACTTTTTTAAGTGTTAGGGTCACGATCGAATAGCCAGAAATCTTATGCTCATGAGTATTTCGCGTAACCCAATTAGAAAACTCTGAATTTGAAGTTTTAGCTTCTTCAAATGTTTTCGTGTTATTTTCTAGCTGAGCGTAATCTGGCGCAGTAAAAAAGCTTTTAACACGGTCAAGTTCAGACTGGGTAAGTTCAACTTCAGTGTCTTTATGGTGCTGCCATTCGGCTTCGACCATTTCTGAAAATTTAGCAGGTGTAAGGGCTTTTACTAATATTTTAATACGTGCTTTGAATTTATTATCTCGACGACCGTGCATGTTATAAACACGAACAATACTATCTAAATAAGTTAGCAGGTCTTTTTCAGGTAAAAAGCTCCTGATTTCGGAACCTACGACAGGTGTTCTACCTAAACCACCGCCAGCAAAAACTTTAAATCCAATTTCACCTTTATCATTCTTAATAATTTCTAAGCCGATGTCATGGAATTGAATCGCAGCACGATCGGCATCCGGGCAAGAATTTACAGCTATTTTGAATTTTCTGGGCAAAAAGGCGAATTCAGGGTGTAGCGTCGACCATTGACGTATGATTTCACAGTAAGGGCGTGAATCAATGACTTCGTTTTCAATGGCGCCAGAAAACTGATCAGCAGTCGTATTTCGAATACAGTTACCACTCGTTTGAGTCGCGTGCATCTCGACTTCATTAAGCTCTTCAAGTATGTCGGGTACGTCTTTAATTTCAGGCCAGTTGAATTGTACGTTTTGGCGTGTTGTAAAATGTACATAGCCTTTATCGTAATCAAGGCTAACTTGAGCCAATTTACGAAGTTGTGTTGACGATAACATACCGTAAGGGATCGCAACTCGTAGCATGGGTGCTAAACGCTGTACATATAAACCATTTTGTAAACGTAGCGGAAGAAAGTCATCGCCATCTAATGTCCCATCGATAAAGCGCTCAGTTTGGCCTCGGAACTGTTTTGTTCGTTCTCTAACGATTTGTCTGTCGTATTCGTCGTATTTGTACATTGTCGCTTCTCAGAAAAAAAGACCCTTACGCGGGCATAGCAAAAATTTGGGGCGTAAGAATACCAGCTTTTATAGCTTCATTAAATAAGTTTGTGTTTAGACTTTGTTACAGGTAAAAGTTTAATCGTAACTTAGTACCGGTGATAACCACTTTTCAGCTTCTTCAATCGACATGCCTTTACGGTTGGCATAGTGTTCAACTTGGTCTTTGGTAATTTTGCCAACTGAAAAGTATTTTGACTCAGGGTGTGAGTAATAAAACCCGCTTACTGACGCTGCAGGGGTCATAGCAAAGTGCTCAGTTAAAACGATGTCACTATGCTCTGTTGCACTTAAAAGGTCGAATAAAGGCGTTTTCTCGGTATGATCTGGGCAGGCCGGGTAACCTGGTGCAGGCCTAATGCCAGAATATTGCTCTTTAATTAACGCTTCATTACCAAGGGACTCGTCGTTTGCATAATGCCAAAATTCCTTACGAACGCGTTCATGCATGCGTTCTGCGAAAGCTTCAGCTAATCGATCTGCAAGTGCTTTGACCATAATTGAGTTGTAATCATCCTGATTATCTTGGTAGCTTTTTGCTAACGCTTCAGCGCCGATGCCTGTCGTGACGGCAAAGCCACCAATATAGTCTTGGATCTTTGTGTCCTTTGGCGCGATAAAATCAGCGAGTGAGCGCCTTGTTGCACCATTCACCTTGTCTGACTGCTGACGTAAATGATGAAGTTTGGTGCTTGTTTCAGTACGACTCTCATCTGTATAGACGCTTATTTCATCGTGATCAGTCGTGTTAGCGGGCCAAAAGCCTATGACACCTTTCGCCGTTAAGTGTTTTTCAGAAATTAACTTTTTGAGCATTGCTTGTGCATCAGCAAACAAACTGGTCGCTGCTTCACCAACTTTTTCATCGCTCAAAATTCTTGGATATTTACCTGCTAAATCCCATGTAATAAAGAAAGGGGTCCAGTCAATATAATCAACTAATTCTTCAAGCGGGTAATCATCGAATACTTTAACGCCAGTAAAGTTAGGACGAGGTGCAGAATAGTTATCCCAGTCTAACTGTAAGCGGTTTTCACAGGCTTGTTGATAGCTAAGGTATTTGGTTTTCGCTTTTTTGTTTTTACGGCGCTCCCTAACAGCTTCATATTCAACTTTTGTTTTCTCAATAAAGTTGTCTTTAAGTGTTGTGCTCAATAACGAAGTAGCCACACTTACACTGCGAGATGCATCGGTGACATAAACAACTTGGTTGTTCTGGTACTGAGGATCAATCTTGACCGCTGTATGGGCTTTAGATGTGGTTGCGCCGCCAATCATGAGTGGTATGTCAAAACCTTCACGTTGTAATTCTTTTGCAACGTAAACCATTTCGTCTAACGATGGCGTGATAAGGCCGCTAACGCCAATAATGTCTACATTATGCTCTTTAGCCGCTTTTAAAATTTTGTCAGCAGGTACCATGACACCAAGGTCGATAATTTCGTAGTTATTACATTGTAATACTACGCCTACAATATTTTTTCCAATATCATGAACATCACCTTTTGCGGTGGCCATTAATATTTTGCCTTTGGTTGTTTGTACACCATTTTTTTCTGCTTCAATGAATGGGAGTAAGTGGGCGACAGACTGTTTCATGACGCGTGCGCTTTTTACCACTTGAGGTAAGAACATCTTACCTTCGCCGAAAAGATCGCCGACAACGTTCATGCCATCCATTAAAGGCCCTTCAATTACTTCAATAGGGCGGTCGGCGACTAAACGTGCTGCTTCGGTGTCTTCTATAATATAAGTTGTGATACCTTTTACTAAGGCATGCTCTAGTCGTTTGCTTACAGGAAGTTCACGCCACTCAAGGTTCTCGACTTGGGTTTTTTTAGCAGCACCTAAAAATTGATCAGCAACTTCAAGTAGTCTGTCCGTTGAATCGTCTCTACGATTTAAAACAACATCTTCAACGCGCTCTTTAAACTCTGGATCAATGTCATCATAAATAACAAGTTGACCAGGATTTACAATGCCCATGTTCATACCTGCTTTAATCGCATGATATAAAAATACGGAGTGTATCGCTTCACGAACGTGATCATTTCCTCTAAAAGAGAATGATACGTTACTGACTCCACCAGAAACACTGGCATAAGGAAGGTTTTGGCGAATCCAGCGAGTTGCTTCGATAAAATCAACTGCGTAGTTGTTGTGTTCTTCTATACCTGTCGCAACAGCAAATATATTCGGATCAAAAATAATATCGGCTGGGGGCATGCCAATAGCAACCAAAATATCGTAAGAACGTTTACATATCTCGGTTTTTCTTTCATACGTGTCTGCTTGACCATCTTCATCAAAAGCCATAACTACCGCAGCAGCACCATAACGGATACAGCTTTTAGCACGAGCGATAAACTCTTCTTCGCCTTCTTTAAGGCTGATGGAGTTAACGACTGCTTTACCTTGTACGCAACGAAGACCCGCTTCAATTACTTCCCACTTAGAGGAGTCGATCATAATCGGAACACGTGAAATATCTGGTTCAGAGGCAATAAGGTTTAAAAATAGCACCATTGCTTCTTTTGATTCCAGCATGCCTTCATCCATGTTGATATCAATTATTTGCGCGCCGTTCTCAACTTGGTCTCGCGCAACGTCTAATGCTTCTTCAAATAACTCTTCTTTAATTAAACGAAGAAAACGTTTTGAGCCTGTTACATTGGTACGTTCACCAACATTTATGAAGAGCGAGTCTTTATCGCTAACAAATGCTTCTAGGCCGGAAAGCCTAAGCTTGGGGTCAATCGTTGGGCGTTGTCTTGCTTGGTGTGACTCCATACGCTTAGCAATTGCTTTGATATGTTCAGGCTGTGAGCCACAGCAGCCACCAATAATATTGACTAATTGCTCACTGGCAAATGTTTCAATAATGTCAGCCATTTCTTCGGGGGTCTGGTCGTATTCACCAAATTCATTGGGTAAACCTGCGTTAGGGTGGGCGCTAACATAAGAAGCTGATTTGTCCGATAACTCTTTAATATGTGGGCGAAGGGCATCTGCACCAAGCGCACAGTTAAAACCTACGCTCAGTGGCTTGCAGTGTTCAACAGATATTAAGAAAGCTTCAGCGGTTTGACCTGAAAGTGTACGACCAGAGGCGTCGGTAATCGTGCCTGAGATCATGATAGGCAGCTTAGTGCCAGAATCAATAAAGTACTGTTCCGTTGCATAAATAGCGGCTTCGGAGTTTAGTGTATCAAAAATAGTTTCGATTAGAATAATGTCTGAGCCGCCTTCAACAAGTGCTTGAACGGCTTGATAGTAATTGTCATAAAGTTCTTGAAAGGTCACATTTCGAAAGCCAGGGTCATTTACATCTGGACTTAAAGACGCAGTACGAGATGTAGGGCCAACAGCGCCCGCAACAAAACGTGGCTTGTCAGGGGTTTCTAATGTTTTTTTATCCGCTTCTACACGTGCAATTCTTGCGGCTTCAAAGTTAAGCTCATAAACAAGCGATTCCATATTGTAGTCAGCTTGTGAAACCTGTGTTGAATTGAAGGTGTTGGTTTCAATTATGTCTGCGCCGGCATCGAGGTATTGAGTGTGTATTTTAGCTATCGCATCAGCTTGCGTTAGGCAAAGTAGGTCATTGTTTCCTTTAACGTCTGAAGCATGATCCTTGAAGCGTTCACCTCGATAATCTTCCTCACTGAAATTGAGCAATTGAATCATCGTACCCATTGCGCCATCAAGAATAAGAATTCGGTTTTCTAGTGCATCATTTAAATTGCTGAGGCGCTTGGCTAAATCAGACATTGAGTGCTTTACCTTTTTAATTAACATTAGTGCTGGGTGATGTTATGTGTAATATTTAAGTACTGCTTGAGATTGTATCACTTTCAATTTACAGGCTGGCAATGATACTTGAAATAAAACTATATTGAAATATTTTGATATAGATCATTTTGATCAAAAAATAATACTAAATAGTACTTGAGTAAAATACTAAGGCTTTATCAACGGATGGAAAACACTTAGAATATACATATTGTAAGAATCGATTGGAGTTTTTGGCTATATGGTTACTGTTTCTGAATCTGCACAGCGTTATTTATCACAGTTAATTACAAATCAAGATGCAAGCGAAACAGGCGTGCGTATGTTTGTAACTCAGCCGGGTACAAAAATGGCTGAAACTTGTTTAGCTTATTGTCAGCCTGAAGATATAATTGAGGACGATGAAATTATCGTGCTTGAAGGCTTTAAGCTTTATCTCGAACAAAAAAGCTTACCTTTTCTAGAAGAAGCTTATGTTGACTACGCAGAAGAAAAAATGGGTGGCCAGTTAACGATTAAGGCACCAAATGCAAAAATGCCAAAAATAAGTGATGACTCTCCGCTTCCTGACAGAATTAAGTACATGTTAGCGACAGATATCAATCCAGGGCTTGCATCACATGGTGGTGATGTTTCTTTGGTAGAAATTACTGAAGATATGATCGTAATACTTCGTTTTGGCGGAGGTTGTCAAGGCTGTAGTGCTGTTTCAATTACCTTAAAAGATGGTGTTGAGAAACGATTGCTAGAAGTGTTGCCAGAAATTAAAGGTGTTAAAGACGTAACGGATCATACTGTTACTGAGAATGCTTACTATAAGTAATATAGTCAGTTACAAAAATTCAAAAGGGTGTACGCAAAACATAACCGTTTAGCTTGCACCCTTTTTTGTTTTCAGCCTATAAGAAAGCTTTATCACGACTAACCCATAATACTTCAGCTTTCTCTAACGCTGCGCACTGGTCTAATGACATATCAAGGGATCTTAAAGCGAATGCTGCGGTACTAATGATTGCAGCTCTTGCATATTCATCGTCTAAATCGGTTTTCCAGAAAGATTTCATATATTCGACGCTCATATCTTCAGCTTTGACGTGTCTGCGTGGAAAAACTGCGGGCCAAGTTTCTTCACTCAACTCACCATTAATGCTGTATTTTGCTTTGAGTATGTTGTCAGGGTTACATTCAATCTCACCACCTTCACCTTTGATCACGCCAACGGTTTCATAGCCTAGTAGTGCGCCAGACTCTTGATGAAGGCCGCTATAGGGAGGATGGAAGATACCTTGGAGTACTGTTGATGCATTCAAAGGGTTTATAAGTCTTGCAAACGAGTGCACGGGAGAGCGTAAGCCTAAAATATGGCGCATATTGATCATGTCTGCAAGTTTAGGGCTTATGTTGCGTAAAGGCATGTAAGAAAAATTACGTTCATCCAATTGCGCTTCAGCATCTTTCCAATTGCTTGCTAACGGGATGTTTAACTCTGTAAGTATATTTTCGGTATAAAGTCTGTTGGCAGTGTGGCCACTCGCACCATGCATGAATACGCGATAACCTGCTTGAGCCAGTATAAAGGTAGAAAAAAGGAACCAAGGTAAATGTCTCCTTTTTCCTGCGTAGGAGGACCAGTCTAAATCTGCTGTTAGGCTTTCAGGAGACTGATTGCAAGCTTGAGCTGCTTTAACAAAGCCACAGATCTCTTCTTTTGACTCCTCTTTTACGCGCAGTAGCATCAAAAAAGCGCCGACCTGTAAATCTTCAGCTTCGCCTTTCAAGATCATACTCATCGCTTCATATGCTTCTTCTTCGGTCAGCGAGCGGCTGCCTTTTTTTCCTTTGCCAAGAATTCTGACAAATTTGGCAAAAGGATGTTCTTGGTTGTCTTGTAATATATTGGTATCTGTCATAATTTTATAAGCAATTAGTTGGTTTTGGTAGGCCTGCGATCTTGCTAGCAATTTTAGCAGGGCTACCGGGAAATAATGAAAGAAGATGAATGCTATTGCCTTTATCGTCACCTAATTGTTGTTTTACTGCTTTAACTAAAATTCTCATGGCTGGCGAGATAGCATACTCAAGATAAAATTGCCTGAGAATATGAATAACTTCCCAATGAGCCTCGGTCAGCTTAATATTTTCTTCAAGTGCAATTTTATTTGCAAGGTCTTCGTTCCAGTCATTAAGATCAATCAAGAAGCCTTGTTTATCTCTCGGAGGTGACATGCTAATTAGTACCAGCTAATGGTGTTTATATGTGAGGCGCTGAGCTCAACAAATTCCTTGTAAGAAATAAAGCTTAACTTGCTGGTATCGAGACCTAAATCCTTTTTGTTAATACCTCGCGCTGTTGCATCATTCGCAAGTGCGAATATGTGTTTGGCATTATACGACCAATGAGCCTTTGTGGTAAAAAAGGTTGGATCGAGAAGTTGATAAACACCATCTTCGATTAACAAAACAGAGTCCTGAATAGAGCAAGTGTTTGTCAATTGCTGGCTAAGTTCTTTATGTGATTGTGCTTTGTTAAGTGTGTGTAAAATCACGCTAAACCTCCTTCAAAATCTAAAAACAGTGGTGGCGTTTTGGTAAAGTTCTCGTGATTCGCTAGTCGAAACTTTAATGATTTTCAGATCTTCATCTAAATGTTTAATATTTCTGTCAAACAAGCTTTGCTGATCAACAAATAAGTTCTCAACGCCATAAATGGGGAGTACTTTTAACATTTGGTTAAGGTTTTTTGAATCAATCTCTTTTGGGTTTTGTGCTGCGAGTAACTGATAACAGGCATCTCCCGTAAATAGTATTGATACGTCCTGTTCAAATGTTCCTGCCGCTAAAGCAAGGTCCAGAGATTCTTTTGCATTGCCAGAGCTGTAAGGGGAAGACTGATTTACGATTAATATTCTTTTAGTTTCAGGCTGGTTCATTGTTATTACTCATTGCCCAAAGGTGATGACTTGATCAGATAGGGCAGTTGCTTCAACCAACTGGCCCAAACCAGATAAATCGAATTGTTTAGCCATATTAGAATTGTCTTTATTGTGTCGTTGCGCTTCGCTTTCATTAAGTAAGCCGCGCCTAGCCGCAGCTGCGATACAGGTGACGAAATCGAGCGAATACTTTTTTTGTAAGTCTTGCCAACCTTGGTATAAATTAAATTCATCTTGGGGTGGGGTGGCAATAGCACTGCTATTATGAATACCGTCTTGATAAAAAAACACGCGGTATATTGTATGTTCTGACTCAAGTGCTGCTTTCACAAAGCGAAAAGCTGAATAAGATGATTGAGAATTAAAGGGGGCGCCTAAAACGAGAATAGAAAAAATCATGTATATGTATGCTCGCTTTTACATGAGAAAAATAAAAGAAACTGAATAAAAAAGGCCCTGCGTTTTAAAACGAAGAGCCTTCGAATTGGAGCTAAATATTAGTCGTCGCTGCCGCCGCCTAAAATGCTAAGCAGGCTGACGAATATGTTGTAGATAGAAACATATAAGCTGATAGTCGCCATAACATAGTTCCGTTCGCCGCCGTTAATAATGTTGCCTGTCTCATATAAAATAGCTGCGGATGAAAATAATACAAAACCACATGAAATCATTAGCTGAAGACCTGCAATTTGTGTAAATGCACCAAGAACCATCGCGCCGATTAGTACAAAGAAGCCAGCCGTTAAAAATCCACCCAAAAAGCTAAAGTCTTTACGAGTAGTAAGTGCGTAGGCAGAGAGGCCAAAAAACACAAAAGCGGTTAAGCCAAGTGCGTTCATAACAACGGGCATCGCGCCAGCACCCGCAAACATACCAATTAGTGGGCCTAAGGTATAACCCATGAAGCCAGTTAGGGCGAAGGTGCTTAGGATACCAAAAGGGCTGTTACGTAATTTAGCGGTTAAAAAGAATAAACCATAAAAACCAACCAAAGTAACGATGAAGCCAGGGCGTGGTAGATCCATTGAAAGAAACGCAGTGAATGCTGAAAAGGCGATGGTCATACCTAATAGCAAATAGGTGTTCCTTAATACTGAGGCGGCGCCAGTGTTCAGAGCGCTCTTCTCACCAGTATTCATAATGTTGCCTAAGTCACCATTATCTGAACTCGCTGTGCGTGAGTTTGGAAATCTATTATCTTGCATAAAATGCTCCGTTAAATATTAACCATATAAATGTCTTTTACTTATATACCTATAATAGTGACGAAAAATATTTATTCAACTGACAATTCTTTTAATAATAAATCGTTGACAGTCATATATATTTTGGTAAGATGCATCCGCTTTCGACGAGAAAGCAATTGCGGTGAGTTGGCAGAGCGGTTGAATGCACTGGTCTTGAAAACCAGCGTGGGTTTGTAGCCCACCCGGGGTTCGAATCCCTGACTCACCGCCATTTATTTCTTTCTGAAGTAAATGGTGTTTAACTTCCTTTTTTAAAATCTCTTAAATCTCTATTAATACTCTCGTAGTTACTTGTAGTCGAAATTCATCCTAAAAATGTTAGAAATGCTTTGTGTAAGCCTGTTCTTACTAGATGAAATTATTTTGCTGTCATTTTATTATTGAGTTTTTATGCTTCCACGCATTAAACATATAGGCAAGATGGAGGCTCACTCGGAGGTGATATGCTGGTCCAATGTAGCGTTATTTCTGTTTATCCTTTACTCGTCGATAAGAGCTCGCCCGTTCCAGCGCCGCAAGCTATGATCGTACGCATCGCGTCAGAAACAGCTATCTCTGGATGTAGTGTTACTTGCTCTTCAGTGACGTGATAAATGTTGCCGCTGGTAGGGTTAGGGCCTGTTGGCATGAATACAGTATAACGGCCGTTTTCGTGTTTACTGGTGACAATAGCTGTAACCTCTGTTTCGTTACCGAAAAGCCTTACAATAGCTACCTCGCCATTTGCGAACGGGCTTTTACTCGCATCACCTAAGAATTGCCCTACGATATCCTTCATCATTTTATAGCCTGGCGCATACTTGGCTAACCGGCCATCAAATTTAGAATGAAACCATGCACCACCTGCCGTTGAGACAAACCAACCTGCGGCAAAACAAAGGCCAGCCATTCCAGCAAGGACGAGTATGTCTGCAAATATTTCTGGCATGCCGATAACCTTTGTTACCAAATTAGTTAAAGGTTGAATAAGGTCGGTAACTAGCTTGTAGAGCCAGCGAAAACCCATCATCAATAATGCTACGGGTAGAAGAATTACCAAGCCACCCAGTAGAGTCTTTTTAGCAAATTCCTTTTTATCTATCTTTTTCATTTTAAATCCTAATTATAAAAAAAATGGTAAAGCATCAACCTAATTATTAATTCTATTGCACCGCGCTACATGGTCAATGAAATGTTCCTTTAATTAAACTCTAGCTATGGGGGGGTTATATTGCTACTCACTGAAATAATCCGTTTACTGTTAGATTTCTCGTTTACGGTGTTGGAAAACTATAACAGAGCCTAAAACAAAAGCATCCTCAAAATTGTTGGAGTTTGAGCCAAGTTTCTTAGGTTTTTATTTTTCTTTCCCCTGATGTAACAGCTAAAGGTACAAAGGAGGTTTTGTACTGTTGTTTCGGGTACTAGGTTTGGTTTGTTAGTGTTTTAAAGGGGGGGGTATTTTGGAGTTGCTGACAGAATAAGGTTATCCGCTTGTTCGATTTTATATCTTTTTCAGGTATTGTATGAGGGTTGGTTATAGTTCACTGAATTAGGGGAGCCAAATATCTCAAATTCTGGCTATTCGCGTAAATCGTGAGAGGCTAAGCTTAGTAGTGGGTTCGCTAGTGTACTGTCATAAAAGTCGTATATCACCTGATTTCGGCCTTTATCCTTCGCTTCGTAGAGTGCCTTATCGGCTCTTTTAATCAATAAATCCATACTGCTGTCAGCAGGACTCAAAGTAGCAACGCCAGCGCTAATTGAAATCGAAATTTTCTGTTGGTGATATACGATTGTTAACTCCTGTATTGCGCTTCGTACCCGCTCAGCAATGACAACAGCTGCTGTCCTATTGGTGCCGGGTAAGACAATCAAAAACTCTTCACCCCCATAGCGTCCGATGGTATCGTATTGACGCATTTCTACTAACATTTTCTTGGCGACTTGACGAAGCACCTCGTCACCAGTTGGATGACCATATTGATCATTGATAGTCTTGAATTTATCTAAATCTATTAATATCAAGCTGAGTTTACAGTTTAACCGGTGTGCTCGTGCTATCTCTGTTTGTAGTATTTTGAATATCTGGTGGCGATTAAATACCGATGTTAACGAATCCATGGATGCGAAATATTGTAGCTTTTCTTGAACAATACCCAGCTGTTTTGTTGGTAGCTGCACCATCTTAAATGCAATAAATGCTACGCATAGTAAAATGACCAATAATACAACAATAGCTAGGACTATGCCCTGTACAACATCGTCACGAAAGCGTGTCATGTCCTGATAAATTTCAAAACTACCAACAATTCGCCCCTTATCATTGTAAATCGGCACGTAAGTTTCTACCACATCAACATCAAAGCGTGACTCTAATGCTAGGTCTGTCATCAGATTCTTAGTTTGCATTTTTGAAGAGCTGTAGCCGGATAAGGCATTGTTTAGGCTTTGGTTTCCATAACTATTTTGGCCGATAATTTTTCGATCGGTGCTATAAGCTATCAAACCTTTTGTCGTAAATAGTTTGATTTTTATTACATGAAAAGGCGATAAGTACTCGCGTAATGTGTTGTCCAACTTTTGAAACTGTGTGCTGTCTAGAGATGGCCTGAGGACATTATGTTGGGATTGAGTGAGTATTAGCGTTCGATTTAATGCGACAAAACCTTGGCTCATACTAATGGCATCAGCTTCGGCCCGTTTAACAATATAATCATTAAACAAAAAGTAAATGCCTAATCCGGAAAAAATTACAATTGTGGTAATCGATATAAGCATTACGAGCGACAATAAGCGCATCAAGCTTGCAGGGGTAACGTTGTTCTTTGGTATTGTTATTTTCGCGGCCATCCTTTTTTCCCTAAAAAGTGACATTGAATTGTCAAACAAAAACTTTACTTAGGATACTCAGTTTGCAACAAAGTTGGTCTATCAGTTTTAGTCGTGAATCAGGTTTTTTTCAAGTTTCATCCTATTATAACTAGTCGCTAACAATTTCTAAGGTGCTTTTAAATACACAAACTGAAAAAGTGGTGGGGTCACTATTAATGTCAACGAGATCATCCGTAATGTTTTGGGTGATAGTTTCTTGAGTCTAGTGACGTATAACCTTCTTTTTCATATTCTTGCCTACTCATAGAATGCTAGGAGTAGAATGGGCTCTATGGCGTTCAAGGCATTTACAAATAACTGGGACGTGATGATTAGGTATGAATGGTTTTACTATCCATCCAGAGGCACCGGCGGCTCTACCTTTTACTTTAAGCTCAGGTAAATTTTCTGCGGTTAATACTAAAATAGGTGTGTGTTTGTAAGAAGGCAGTATTCTTAAATGCTTTACTAGGGTTAAGCCATCCATAATTGGCATATTCATGTCGGTAAGAACAAGATCATGATTATTTTCTTGAGCTACCTTTAGTGCATCTTCTCCGTTACATGTTGCGGATACACTAAAACCTACTCTTTTTAAAGAATCGGTTATTTCTTGTCGAATTACCGTTGAGTCGTCAACTATTAGGATTGATTTCATTACGCAAACTCCTTCTGCGGATAATATATCTAGGGACTACCGAACTGAGTATAGGATAAAATGTAGATCGCGTAATAATTTCGATATATTTTTTTAAGGGAATTTGTTCAGTAAACCTTGGTAGGCCATAAAGCCCTAACTTGTCTATTTCAGGATTTAATGGGTCTAAGACAAGTGAATAATAAGTGTTGGCTTTATAGATATTTTGTCATGTTAGAGTGGAGAATGTTTGATTAATATAAGTAGGTCTTCTGAGGTGATTTTAAGGTGTGAGATTAATGAATCATTTGTTACTCTATGGATTGTATGCGGGTATTTAAGTCGATTTTTCCAATTTAGATTATTCTACTTTTAGTGAGTATTGAAAAGGCTTTGTTGTGATAAATCGAGTCACTGACGGAAAGGGTAAGTTTAGTCTGGTGATCTTTATTTTTATTAGAGCTGTAAAAACCCTCTATAGCGTTACGTTGCTGTTCGAATATTTCATATAAAAATTCTCGGCAAACCCTAACTCTAGCGGTATTACGAAGATCGGGATGACTTAACACCCAAAGCCCCCAGCTTGATGGGGTTAATGTTATAGGCAGGCGCATAAGTGTTTCTTCACCTTCGGCTAAATAACTAGGTAGTCGTGCCAAGCCTAGCCCACCTTTTAGTGCTGCCAACATATTACTACCAGAATCAACACGCACAGCAATCCTAGTATTAGCAAATTGTTCTTTGCTCCAAACCGGCCTTTCTTGTTCATTACCCCAAAGCACAAGATCAACCGTACTCTCTTTGATATTGTTTAAATTATCCAGATAGCTTTTTGAAGCATAAATACCGTGGCCCATTAGGCAAATTCTCTTGCCCAGAAGATTATCAGGAGGAGAGGGTGTTAGTCGTATAGCGATATCGGCTTCACGAGAATTTAAATTAGATAGATTAGGTGTTGATTTGATTTGCAGTTCAATGAAGGGGTAGCGCCGACGAAATTCTGCTAAATAGGGGAATAAAATACTATTCCCTAGGGAAGATGAAATCGTTAATAGCAGAGAGCCTCTTAATTCATTATCTCTACCTGATACTTCTCTATCTATTGATAGTGCTGATTCTTCCATCTGCAAGGCATGACTAAAAATATTGTCTGCTGCTTCAGTAGCGATATACCCACTGGGTAGTCGGTCAAACAAGCGTACATTTAACTTTTTTTCAAATGCCGCAATGCGCCTAGATACAGTTGTATGATTTACGCCAAGTGACTTTCCCGCTTGGGTAACTGAGCCTTCCCGCATTACCGCTAAGTAATATTTAATATCATCCCATTCCATGTGGTGCATTGTTGCACATTGCTAGTGCAGTATCACGCCTTTTCTACTTATATATTACCTGTAAACTGCCTGAATTGACCAAAATAGGTCTTAAAGAAAGTAAAAATAGAAGGCAAATATAATGAAAAACTTAACAAGATATAATGATGGTTGGGCATTAGTGACAGGCGCAACTTCAGGTATTGGAGAGGCTTTTGCACAACAGTTAGCGCAGCAAGGTTTTAATTTGGTGTTAATCAGCAGAAATGAACAAAAGTTAAATAAAACGAAGCAAAGCATTAGTGAGTTATGTGGTGTGCAAATACGCACGCTCATCATCGATTTGTCTTTACCTGATGCTATAGAGAAAATCAAAAAACAAACTAACGATCTTGAAATTAGCTTAGTGATTCTTAATGCAGGTACTGAAAATACTGGGGAATTGATAGAGAACGACTTATTAAAAGAAACTAGATTAGTTCATCTCAATATAACAATACCGATGCAATTGTCACATCACTTTGGTCAAAAAATGAAACACCGAAAGCGTGGTGCAATTCTATTTGTTGCTAGTTTGTTTGGCTATCAACCCGTGCCGTTTGTTGCGAATTACTCGGCGTCAAAAGCTTACATTTTAAGCTTAGGCCAAGCGCTAAACGTAGAAATGAAAAAATATGGCGTTAACGTTGCTGTGCTTTCACCAGGGTTAACTAAAACAGCCATGTCAGCAAGTATGCCAATTGATTTCAGTAAATTACCTTTATTTTATCAACAACCACAACAGGTGGCCAAATTAGGTTTATCTATATTAGGTGGTAAAGCTAGTGTCGTCTCAGGCGTGTTAAATAAATTTCTTGCTTGGGAAAATCGTTTCATGCCAAGTTTATTTTCAGCCAAATTAATGGGACTTCTCGTATCACGCGGTATGAGAGCCTTTGCTAAAAATGGTGCGTCAGCACGACAGACCAATGAAGAGAAAAGAACACCACTCACATTAAAGAGAAATAATACATTATGATTACACTTTATACTGACTCAACACCAAACGGTTTTAAAATATCTATAGCTTTAGAGGAACTTGGCTTAGATTACCAAACCATCGAGATTGATTTCTCTAAAAAAGAGCAATTTACCAATGAATTCCTTCAACTAAACCCTAACGCAAAAATTCCCGTCATCGTCGACCATGATAATGATGACTATTGTGTATTTGAATCTGGCGCTATATTACAATATCTAGCCGAAAAAACAGGTCGTTTAATACCAACAAGCAACAAGAAACGCTTAGATATGATGCAATGGCTATTTTGGCAAACCAGTGGATTAGGCCCTTATGTTGGTCAATTATTAGTGTTTACAGTGGCACTAGAAGAAGAAATACCTACTGCTATTGAACGATACTTACGGGAAAGTCGCCGTCTATTGAGTGTTCTTAATCATCAACTGGAAGGTAAAGAGTATATTATCGGGGACGAACATACTATTACTGATATCGCGGCTTTTCCATGGGTAAGGATTTTAGACCTCTATCCACTACCAATTGAATTATCTGATTATCCTCATGTAGAAAAATGGTATAAAAAGTTGTCATCAAGACCCGCTTATAGCAAAGGTATCACAATTCCGCCAACAGCAGAGCAATCAGAACGTTTGAAGATCTTCCGCTCAGCACTCATTTAAATATATCAAGCTAATATGAGTGTTATTAACACAGGCTCAGTCGCTTAATTTTGTTGGGTGACTGAATAAAGGCATTAAAGGAGTTAGGCTGGAATTTTCTTTTTATATCTCAAATTGCATTGGTTTTATTTAATGAAACAGAAAAAAACCTCAGTTTCTAACATGTGAGGTATGTTCAATTGTAAAAATAAAAGATGCCTTGTTCCAGCCTGAGAAACCTCGCTAGTATGTAAGACTAGCTAACGCTTATCTTGAGAAGTGTGAATGCAAAATTAGCATTTTATTTTTTGTACGTATCACACTTAGATAAGCTAGTTAATTACAGGCGCTTGTATTTCAAAAGTGATCAACTTCAACTGATTCCTAGTTAAATATCGTTGCATGATTTTAATCGATTTACTCCAAATATCCACGATATTTACTCGACTTAAAAATGCGCATTTCTGCTTAAGAGCCGCGTGTTAAAAGTAGTTAAACTATAATAATTAGGTTTATTTTGGCCACAACATTAACGATCAAAGTAAAGAACTGGCTATATTTTTGATTCACATCATCGTGCTCCAGAAATCCTTTGTGATCAAAAAATCTTGCCATTTTCTGGATGTGTGTAAAGGCTGTTTATACCGGTCCCCAGTATCAGGTTCAATTAGTTGGAGGAGGGTATGAGAGATACATTGTTGTCAATGATACGTTGACAATAATTCAATGCGGCGACGGTTTATCTCCTATGTATAAACATAGACAATTCTTCCATCAACTCATCAATGAACGGCAGGATATAAAAATGAAAACCACATTTAAAATGAGCATCGCAGCCTTGGCTATCTCTCAACTAATTTCTGTAGGCACTGTAAGCGCCAACGAAGTGGCAGCTTCTTCGGTAGTAAGTGCCCCAATAATCGAAACATCACAGATTCACTACAACACAGCGAAAATTGAAGGTTTGGATATTTTCTACCGTGAAGCCGGATCTCGAAGTAATCCAACCTTGTTGTTGTTGCACGGTTTTCCAACGTCATCGCATATGTTTCGCGACCTGATTCCTCTGCTTTCACAAGACTATCACGTAATCGCACCTGACTACCCAGGTTATGGCAACTCGTCCATGCCCACCGTTGATGAGTTTGAATACACGTTTAATCATATGGCTAGCATTGTTGAGCAGCTCTTAGAGCAGAAGTCCATCAACAAGTTCAGCATGTACGTTATGGATTACGGCGCACCCGTCGGATTTAGAATTGCCAGTGCAAACCCGGAGAAAATAGAATCTCTGATCATTCAAAATGGTAATGCCTACACAGAAGGTCTAGATAATAACTTCTGGGAGCCTATCAAGGAATATTGGAAAGATCGAAAAGCGGTCAACAAAGGTTTAGACAACGCTTGGTGGAAAAATATTAAAGCAGCTTACAAACAGCCAGACATGACCAACGAAGATGCTCTGCGTTTCCTCCTTACTAAAGGTGCAACAACCTGGCAGTATACTAACGGTGTTCGAGATATCTCAAAGATCAGCCTGGATGCGATTAATGAAGACCAGCGTCTGTTAGATCGTGAGAATAATGAGGCCATCCAACTGAAAATGTTCTACGATTATGGGAGTAATGTACCTTTATACCCTGCATGGCAGTCGTATTTTCGTGAGCACCAGCCTGCCACATTGATTGTATGGGGAGACAAAGATGAAATTTTTCCTTCTGCAGGCGCCCATCCTTACAAGCGTGATTTGAAAAATGTCGAGACTCATTTTCTAAATACAGGCCACTTTGCTCTCGAAGAGGACGGTGTTGAAATTGCAAACTATATTGCTACGTTTATGAACAAAAATGTAAGCAGAAAGTAAATGTCTAGTAAGTGATGAAGACTAACAAAGGGCGAGATAGCGCAAGCATCTCTCGCCCTTTTTTTGATATAGTCTGTGTGAAAGCTGTAGTCAATAAAATTAGATAATGAAGCAGCAGATGTTAACCGCTTTTGAAGCATGATGTAGTCTACTCAGATGGTATGTAATAGGTTTTTAGCTATACTCTATTTAAGAAGATATTTTAGAGCACCTTTATATATCTGACACTAAGGGAACTAAGAAATTGAATACTTCTGGTTTAGATCAATTAATCCCGCACTCAACGGTTTACATCTTAGATGATGAGCCTGAATTAGTTGACCTCTTAAGTCATACTGTTGAATTGGTAGGTCTAAAGTCACACAGTTTTACTAAGGCAAGCGATCTTTTCGAACAGGTTTTGACATTTGAACCAGCGTCAATTTTGGTTCTAGATTTAAGTATGCCTGAGATGGATGGCATTGAAGTTATGAGACGTTTGTCTACTATGGAATCATCTCCAGACCTGATTTTAATGACTGGATATGATCCTAGCGTACTTCACTCTGCAGAAAAATTGGGACGAGCTCATGATTTGGAAATTATGGCTTCGTTGAGTAAACCAATTTCACTTGATGAATTTCAGAAAATTATTGAACATCACGCACCTAAGCTCGAACAACAAAAAAAGCCAGACACTTCACCTATTGAAAACGACATAACCAGTAATAAGCTTCTACACGCTATACGAAATAACAATCTTGTGCTCCATTACCAGCCTCAAATTGACATAATCTCAGGAGAACTTATGGGTGTTGAAGCGCTCGTACGTTGGCTGCACCCAGAGCACGGCATGATAAGCCCTGACCGTTTTATTTCCATGGCGGAGCAAAGTGGCGTTATCGGCGAGTTGACACATTGGGTGATCGAACAAGCAGTTGAGCAAGAGCAGAAATGGCAAAGTAAAGGAATGAACATTCACGTTTCAGTGAACATATCTGCAGTGGATATTACCAGTTTGACCCTTCCTGAGCAGGTAGCTAAGTTATTGGCAGACAATAAACTTGATCCTACCCACCTGAGTCTGGAAGTAACAGAAGGTGCTTTGATGGGAGAGTTAGTTACTTCACTGGACATTCTCACTAGGTTGCGCTTGAAAGGGCTTGGCCTTTCTATCGACGATTTTGGAACCGGTTATTCGTCTCTTTCCCAGTTGCATAGAGTTCCCTTTACAGAATTAAAAATTGACCAGAGTTTTATCTCCAATATGACCGACGATGAAGAAGCAGAAGCGATCGTTAGAACTTGCATTGTTCTGGGTCACGAGTTAAAAATGAAAGTTGTGGCTGAAGGGGTTGAGACTGCAGAACAGCTGGCGCTATTGAAGCAAATGAATTGTGACATAGCTCAGGGTTACTTTTTTAGTCGTCCGGTATCTGCGGATAAGATTATAAAAAAATACGCTGACTCGTAAATAATTTTAACGAATTACCAGAAATTCTTGATTTTCATGCAGCATCAACAAGAAATAACAGTCTCTTTTAATTTCGTGTCACGTATTGGTTATGACTAGCTGAGCGCAGATGCACATAAAGATAGCCGCTAACACTTAAGATCATGCGGTTTGAGTGGTAACTATTGTAGGAAATGAGGGCAATGGCATAGTCATCTCGTAATTTTAATGGAATTTAATCTTTCTGTCAGTTTTCTAGAGGATCAAACGTTGGAAATTAAAATACAACTTATTCTCCAACGTTCGAAGGAACGTATCATGTTCAGAGTAAACTTGATGCGTAAATAGGCAGAGGTGTTTCGTTAATACATACGCTCAATTACAACTTTAGCAACAGGGCCATTCCATTGATACGCTTCGCGATGTAGGTCAGCTTCGCCGTGAATCGTTGGGCTAGGGAAAATATACCCTTCACCATCGTCTTCAGGTGAAAAGGGCGCACCACCACAATGTGGGCCAGGAATGTTGACACAGTATTCATCATTAGTCTCTGTTCCAGCATCATAAGCGTTCATGTAGTAGGTGGCTGTTCCGTGTTTAGGTAGTTTTGCGCCCTGAAGTGCTAACATCGTATCGTTAGTAGGGAGTAACATTGAAATCATGCTGATTTTTTTAAATTGTCGCGCTCCATCAATTTCAATTTCAACGGATTGCCCAGGAGCCAGTAAACCATTGCTACTAGCGGTTGCGTGAACATTGTTAGAGTCAGAAAGTAGCTCATTGAGTGGAGCTATATCGCCGCCTTCGGCAACACGAGACACTTCTTCAGAAGCGCTTTCACCTACTTCAAATAAACCAATTTTTCTATTGTGGGTGCTGGCTAAAATTGGCGTAAAGCTGATACCTTTAGTTATATTTGTAACCGTTATTTTATAATGTTTTTGCCAGTAGTTACTGTCGGCATGCACTTGCGACGACAGAAGTGTGGCTGCTAGGAGTGTGGCGAAACCAAATTTGATCTTCATGAGATGTATCCCTCTATTTATGATTATTGATATAGTGTGGAGAATGATATTTACGTTCATTCACTGCCCAGCTTATAAAGAAGTAATCACTCAAAGGTCACGCAAATATCACGCTTTTATCACAATGATTTAATCAATCAGAAATAGGAGATAGGTGTTGATAATTTATGTATTCAAGCGATTAAAGCTGCTTTGCATGAAGTTGAATAGGCAGATTTGAGTAATCGCAATCCTAATGAGATTAATAAAACTGTTTTAGCAAGAAAGCTTGAATATGAGTAAATATGTTCTTAGAAAACATATTCATATAAATTAGAAAGTTTGAGCATATTGATTTGTAATTTTAGCAATTGTACCTTCTACCTCCATTGTTCGAAGTGTCATATTAATCCGGCGAAATAAAACATCTAAATTTTTATGAGGCGATAATTTCGAGATAGCCAAGTAAGCAGCTTGTGGTTGACTTACTTGACCAATGTGCTTTAAAGATATGCCTTGTTTCTTTAGATAGAAGCGTATTGTGGACCCTTTATCAATAATGGCATCAAGGCGATTTGAAACTGTCATTTTTATTAGCTGATCAACTGAATCTAATTCATTGATAATAATATGACCGTCTGCAATTGCTTGGTCGACTTTAGGTGAAATACTATAACCTCTACGGATGCCTACTGTTTTTCCAAATAAATCTTCTGGTAATTGTTTATAAATGAAATCACTTTGAGGGGGCGTGTAGACTTGCATTGCGGCTTTATGAAGAGGAGTGTTTGGATATAAAGCGTACTTTAGTCTTTCGGGTGTTTTGAAAAGAGGCATGCCCGCATCAACTTTGCCAAGTTCAACTAATGATAAAACTCGTTTCCATGGAACCAATTTAATATCTAACTTCAACTGTAAACGTATGCATAGTTCACGAACGACTTCTACATTTATTCCGACAATATTTCCGTTTATATCTTCAAAGCAAGCGGGTTCATTCTTTTCATTGCATACCACTGAAAATACTTGCTCAGCACTAGCAGAATCAATTTTTAAAAACCCTAATAAGCAAAGAAAAAAAGCACTTATTATATATCTATTCATGTTAAGTCCAGCGCAAATGAAAAAGTTAAAAATTGCTACCTGCACGTTTTCAAATCCTATATATCACAAGCATAGGCCTTGTTAATAAAAAGGTCTATTACCTGCTAGAAATCGGTAGCCTTATAATTTAAATATTAGAACGCTTTAAATAAGCTTCCCTGTTCAACGTGTGGGGGCGGTATGAAAATAAGTACGTATTAATTTGTGTCAATCGTTAGAATAGGCATTCACTTTATAAAAGAATAATAGATGTTTCTAAAATGGGATGAATGACAATAAACTTAACTGACTAAAAGGATAATGATGTAAAGTTGGACCCAAACATTTTTTCTAACAATCTTGTAGTTAGGACCTGATCGGTTGATGCTAGTAACGTTGGCTATTCTGGTAGAATAGTTGCTTTTAAATAGGGGGGGGATATGTCGCTTGATGCGCTAAATATTCAATATGGAATTCCCGGTTTTATTGAGTTTAAAAAAGGGGTGTCTGGATTGACCTTTGCTCATATAAAAAACTGTTATGGCTATGCTGAAATTTCACTCTACGGTGGTCATGTAACTGATTTCCAACTATTGGGCGATGGGCCTATTTTATGGATGAGCCCTTTATCGAAATTTATACCCGGAATGGCTATTCGGGGCGGTATTCCAATTTGTTGGCCTTGGTTTGGCCCACACCCTACAGACTCATTACTCCCCCAACACGGTATTGCCAGGCTATCTAATTGGTCTGTGGTGAATACGTGTTTATTGGAGGGGGAGCAAGTGAGAGTGGTTTTGCGTTGTGATCAAGATAAGATTGATCAATTAGAGGACTGGAAGGGGGTTGAGTTAGAGCTAAGTATAACTCTGGGTAAAGCGCTTAAACTTGACCTTTGTACACGTAATCATAGGCATGAAGCCATTGCGGTAGGTGGTGCATTACATACGTATTTTCGAGTTGAAGATATCCTTCAAGTTGCAGTGAAAGGTCTTGAGGTGACGCATTACCTTGATAAGCTAGATCAATACAAGCGCAAGTTTCAGGAAGGGTATGTGGACTTTACGGGTGAAACGGATCGAGAGTATTTGGATACAAAGTCCGACTGCTTTCTGATGGATAAAGTTAATTCAAGATCCTTAAAAGTAAGTAAAGAAGGCAGTACTACAACTGTTTTGTGGAACCCTTGGCAGGTAAGCTCAAAAAACATGACTGACTTTTCTGATGATGGTTTTAGGCATATGGTGTGTATTGAAGCTGCGATTAGCGCAAATGATTTAAAGATAATATCACCTGGAGAAAGTCATATATTAAGTCAAACTATCAAACGCATTTGAATATAGGGTAATAAGTAAAGGTGGAGGCTTATGAAAAGCAGTAAAGAGTATGAATTGTGCGAGATATCGCACGCAAGCTTCAGTTATCGTCTGTATTTTTATTAATCCGATCTCATTACTATACATTTCATCGCTAGGACAGCAGGGAATAGGAATAGCCAATAAGGATTTGGCCATTAAGGATGATAGGAAAGGGATAGATACTCATAGGGAATGAGTATCTAAGGATTTAAGCTAAAGGATTGGCGAAAAGGATTTAAGCTAAAGGATTGGCGAAAAGGATTTAGGCTAAAGGATTGACGAAAAGGATTTAGGCTAAAGGATTGGCGAAAAGGATTTAAGCTAAAGGATTGGCGAAAAGGATTTAAGCTAAAGGATTGGCGAAAAGGATTTAAGCTAAAGGATTGGCGAAAAGGATTTAAGCTAAAGGATTGGCGAAAAGGATTTAAGCTAAGGAACGGCGATAAGATATATAGTTTGGCCTCGTATTTTTACGGGGCTTTCTTGTATCTGGAGATAAGAAAATCATTAGTTTGAAGTAGACTGGTTAAACCGACCATGGATTTATATTTAAGTCAGTATCTTTTATCTGACTTATTGGGCGCTAAAAAAAGAACTTAATTCTATCTACATTTATTATGTGTTTAATACGCTTCAAATTATAATTTTGGGAGTAAGGGTGGGCTTGATTATTTAAAGCGTTGGTTGTCGTAGGTTAATTGTTCTTGTATTGCAGACTTATATAAGTGCTTCTCTTCATTAAATTTAGTCAACTCTGATAAGAAAAGATCACTTTCGACGTATAATTAATGTAAGAGTAAAGAGTAAAGATTAAGGGATTAATGAACAAAGGTCTTATAATATGAACCGTACTATGATTACAGATCGCTTGGATGCGATTATTAAGCCTACTCGCAATGAAATACGTCTCGCTCAAGAGCAGGTGCTTGAGAAAATTGAACAAGTCTTAAATAAAGCCGAGACAGAAGTTGCTCGTAAAAGCAGATTTATGACCACAGAGCAACGACTTCAAACTGCTGAAAAAGAACTTGAAATGGCTGAGGAGCATTTACTTTCAGCATTAAGCAGTATTTATAAAGCACTCTGTTATGCAGTGCCTAAAATTAATCCTTTTGCATCGATTCAACTAATTAAAAATATAGAAGGCATAACGTTGGTTGAAGAAGCTACAAAAGTAAAGAGTCGCAACTTTTTATCTTGGAAAAAAACGTAAATTCAATTTGTAAGAGCGCGCAACCTCGTCTTCCTTAATTATTTTTGTTATGGGAACAATACTTATTCAATTTAGTTGCTAAACAAGCGTGTTATCTTTATAACACTGTACTTAAATACCTATTTAGACAGAGAGTCCGAAATATCTCGAATGGAATCAATATCAAGCCGCTTTACATTCAAGGCAATCAGTATCTGTAAGAACAGTTCTGCGCCCATTATCCCTCTGTTTATTTTATTTCTCAGGTTCGCACTGGTTTGTATTGTTCCTGTTTTTTTTAGTATTTGGCTAAGGTCCTCGTATTTAAGTTTTCGTTTAGACATTTCGGATTTAACCACTCTACTAACAACTTCTCGCCATTCTGCTTGTGATATTGATGGGTGCATGATGATCTCTGTGTAAATTATAAGTTACAAAAAAACACTATAGTATCTTTACAGATATTTTATTTACTATATTATTAGAACCTGAAGCTCGTGTCTAACGAGTTTTTATATAAAGTTAGGAGACAGAAAAATGTCCTGGGATCTACCACAATTAGAAAAACTGTTATCTAAGCACGATGAATGGGCCATTCTTTCCGAAGATGGCTGCCTTTGTATTACAAACGAAGATGGATTAGATGCTTACCTGGCAATTAGTGGTCAGCAGTTAATTGTTGAATCAATTTTGTTTGATAAAAGCAATGTGAATGACGTTGCGGGTCTGAATGATGAGATACTTAAAACACATCAGGTATTTCCTCTTACAACCGTCGCGATCACAAATATTGAAGGTCAAGAATATTACATGGCGTTTGGTGCGCTTTCGTCACAATCAAAAGAAGAGAGCGTGATTATTGAAGTTGAAACGCTTTTCGATAACGTGGCGGGCTTTTTAGACGCTTACGAAGATTATCTGAATTAATAGGAGTTCCGTCATGAGTGTATGGAAAAAACTGGTTACTGCTTTAAAAGGTGGAGCCAATGAAGCAGCTGAAGCGGTGGCTGATGGCCAAGCTTTAAGAATTTTGGATCAAGAGATCCGAGAGGCGAAAGATGAATTACGTCGTTCAGATGAGTCGCTTACAAAGATTATGGCTAAACGTAAGTTAGCTGAGCAAAAAACAGCGAGTTTAAAAGATTCCGTAAGTGAGTATGAGTCACATGCTCGCTCTGCCAGTGAAAAAGGAGATAGCCAGTTAGCGCTTGATTGCGCTCAGAAAGTTGTTGATTTGCGTTCTCAAATGGATGCAGAGCAGCAGTATGTCGATCAGTTTGGTCAGTCTGAGAAAAGTTTAAAACAGAACATTAGTCAAGCCAAATCTAATTTGCGCCGAATGGAGCAGCAAGTTGATATGGTGAGGGCAACAGAATCTGTTCAGAAAGCTCAAAGTGCCGTTTCTTCAAGACATACGGGTGCAAATAGCAAAATGAAAACTGCTGCAGAGTCTCTGAGTAGAATTCAAGAGCGTCAGAAGGAAAAACAGGCAGAGTTTGAAGCTGCATCTGAATTAGCAGCTTCTGAGTCTGGAGATGACCTTAATGCTAGATTGAAAGGGGCTGGGATTACAGGGTCCAATTCAAATGCTGATGATGAGTTGGCTAGAATTTTAGGTAAATAGACTGCGTGTTCGAACGAATAAAAGGGGTGGTTCTTAAACACTTCATGTATCTAAGGTGGCATGGGATTTTTCTTGCTATCTTATTTTATGTTGTCTCCAGCTGGGTTTTACTCAGACTGTGTGGAGAGAATGCATTAACGTCGACGACAGACTTTCTTTACTGGTTGGCTGTTACGGCTTCGACGGTTGGGTATGGAGACCTATCACCATCGACCGGGGCTGGCCGGGTAGTTGTTTCTGTCTATGTAATACCTTTGGGCTTAGGCTTATTTGGGTTAGGTGTCGGAAGAGTCGCTACTTTTGTCTCATATCAGTGGCGTAAGGGGATTCAAGGTTTGAAGAAACTGAATGAAAATGATCACATCTTGGTTGTAGGTTGGAATGGAAATAAAACTATCCACCTAATCAAGCTTCTTCTTCGGGAAATGGAGCACGGAAGCAGTAAGTCGATAGTACTATGTGTTAAGAGGGAAATGGAAAACCCTTTTCCTGATAAAATCGGATTTGTACGAGTCACTAGTTACAGTAGTGAAGAAGATATGGACCGAGCCAGTGTAAAGTCTTCTTCATGTATCATTGTTGATAACACTGATGATGACATTACGATGACGTCAGCTTTATATTGTTCGAGCCAAAATCCTGAGGCGCATATTATTGCCTATTTTCAAAAAGAAGAATTGGGCAGGCTCTTGAAAAGCCATTGCCCAAATATTGAATGTATGCCGTCAGTTTCTGTCGAAATGATTGCTAAATCGGCAGTAGATCCTGGTTCAAGTGTTCTTCATCATGAGTTATTAGATGTAAATAAGGGTATGACCCAATACTCGACGATTTATTCTGGCTCTGACGTTTTAAAAGTTGGCGATATCTTCAAAGGTTTAAAGGAACGATATGACGCGACGCTTATTGGCATTACTCATTTAGAGAATGGTGGTATGAGAATTAATCCTTCTTTGGATTCTGATATTAAACCGGGAAGTACTGTTTATTATATTGCCGATGAACGAGTGGCGAGTTTTGATTGGAGTGACATGAGTGTTTAAGAAGTGGTTTGGAAAGAAAGAAACAGAAGTCAAAAAAGTGGAAGCGCCTGAAATTATGGGGCTGCGTTTAGGTGGCGCGTTTGAACTTGATCCTTTAAAGCTAAAGCTTATAGAGCCTCATTTAGTTGTACAGGGCGTTGCTAAAACTCAATTAATTCAAGCAGTGGGCGAAATTAAGCTTGATGAAAATACGACGGTTCTTCGTTTTTACACCGATGATGAAGGGTTCTTACAAGTACTTTTGACAGGTGGAATGACAGAAAATCATATTTCTGATGTGAAACTTTGGTACTTCTACGATACGAAAGGAATCTCAACGAACAAAGACTGGGACTACCAGCTTTCCAATATGATTAGTACCTCTAATAAACGTTTTGAGGGGAATGATTACATAAGAGTTTGGGGAGAAAGTGATCTAAGCTCACCACCTGTTGCTATGACAGAAAAAACTTACTCTGAAGATGGTTGTGTGAGTGACACAGACCAGTTTTCCATGCTTTATGAGCGAAAAGCGACAGACGCGCTATATGAGTATCTGATGCTTACGGGTGAAGAAAAGATCATTATTAACAGTGCAGATCGATGCATTGTGACGAGTACAGGTTTTGATGTTCAGTCGGCTGACATCGAAATAATTGGATAAATTTTTTTTTAAAATGGAATAATTATTATGGATGCTATTCAACAGTCGTTGCTAGGGCTAGGCAGTTTTTCTCTCTATTTTGTCGTAGCACTGGTTTTATTACTCGCCTTCAAATTTATCTATGTAATGGTTACGCCACATGATGAGTGGAAACTGGTAAAAGAAGAACAAAATACTGCTGCCGCTACTGGGTTTGTAGGTGCTGTTATTGGTTTTTCTATTGCACTGGGTGGCGCCGCGACTAACTCTACTTCGTTGGTTGATTTTGCGGTCTGGGGCGTTGTTGGCTTGATTGCACAAATTGTCGCATTTGCCATTGTTCGTTTTATTTTTATGCCACGTATTGTTGAAAGAATTAATGATAATGAAGTCTCAGCAGGGATCGTTTTAGGCGGTATCTCCATCGCTGTCGGTATTTTAAATGCAGCATGCATGACCTACTAAAGGGGGCTGTTATGAAAAGAACAAAATCAATAAATTTAGAGCGGATGCGTAAAGCGACGGCTCTAATTAAACTTAAGCCGATTGTATTAAGTATCGCTGCTTTTTCTTTGGTTGGTTGCTCTGACACTAGAAAAGCAGATATATATTCTTCAGTTGCCCATTGTAAGAATAAGAACCCTAGTTCAGGTACTTTGTGTGAAAAAGCCTATGAAAAAGCTTTAACAAAATCTGTTCAAAGTGGTCCAAAGTATCGATCAAGAAATGACTGTGCTTCAGACTTTGGTAGTCGAAACTGTGTTCCTTATAAAGCGTCCAATGGTGCAAATTTATTTATGCCCGCTGTTGCTGCTTTCGCGCTTTCACAATCGTTAAAAAATAATGGATATCAGTCGTCACCACTTTATACGTCTCACTACTATGGATCAGGTTCTTACAATCGATGGACAACCGTTGACGGTAGATCTTACCAGAAGCGCTATGGTTCGATGACTGTTGCCGGCGACACGTTCAAGCCGAAACCGAAAGTGGTTAGAACTATGTCTAGAGGCGGTTTTGGTTCTACTGTTGCCGCGAAATCAAATTGGGGTGGTCGTAGTTCAAGAGGCGGGTGGGGAGGCTAGCATATGCTTCGTTTGGCTACACCAGAACGCCCAAGTTGGCGAGAATTAGCGGATGAATTTGGTTTTAAGTTTCATACTATGCATGGTCAGGCATATTGGGATGAAAGTGCGTATTACCAATTTACCTTAAAACAAATTGAAAATGACATAGAAGATCCCACTGGTGAACTTCATCAAATGTGTTTGGATGTTGTTGATCGGGTTATTAAAGATGAAGCTTTGATGCGACGTTTTTGTATACCTCGTGATCATTGGGATTTAGTACGGACGTCATGGTTGCAAAAAGAGCCCAGTTTATACTCAAGATTTGATTTTGCTTATAACGGTCAAGGTCCCGCAAAGCTTTATGAAAATAACGCGGATACACCGACGAGTTTATATGAAACAGGCTTTTGGCAATGGCTTTGGCTGGAGAATAAGGTTGATTGTGGAAATGTTGTTAGACACGCAGACCAATATAACTCTCTTCAAGAAAAGCTAGTGAATCGTTTTTATGACTTGGCTCAAAACCGTATGGGAGAGGTGCTTTACTTTTCATGCTGTAAAGATACAGATGAGGATAGAGGCACAGTACAATACCTCGAAGACTGTGCAAATGAAGCAGGCATTGAGACTAAATTTGTATATGTAGAAGACATTGGTCATGGCGAGGGTGATGTTCTCACCGATCTAGATAACCAGGTTATTTCTTGGATGTTCAAGTTATATCCATGGGAATTTATGTTTAGAGAAGAATACGGCGCTCTGCTTTCAAAGTCCAAAGTGAATTGGATTGAGCCTGCGTGGAAATCAGTTCTTTCAAACAAGGCATTGCTACCAATGCTCTGGAAGCTATTTCCTAATCACCCTAATATACTGCCTAGCTATTTCGAGGAAGATCTGAAAAATAGCGGCCTTAATCGATATGTAAGAAAACCAATATTTGCTAGAGAAGGTAGTAATGTTAGCATTCATATCGATGGTAAGACTGAATACGAGTCAGAAGGCCCTTATGGTGAAGAAGGGTTTATTTATCAGGAATATTATCCATTGCCTAAGTTTGGTAACAATTATACATTGATCGGCTCTTGGCTGGTAAATGATCAACCTGCGGGAATATCAATTCGAGAAGATAGTCAGAAAATAACCCAAGACCTTTCTCGCTATTTACCTCATGTAATCGTTGGGTAAGTTTCAATGGCGAAAACCCAGTCTCAACTGATTGATTATTTTCGCCGTTGCTACCGAGCGGATAACTACGGCATAGCTATAAGTGATGTCTCTAGGCTATCAAAAACAAGGAGGTTAGAGGTAACTGAAAGTGATGATCTTGCCTGTGGCGTACTACCTCGAATTCCTTTAGTTAATCCAAATGTGCGGGCATTAATCAAGCAAGTAGATAAATATCGAAAAGAGCGTTTGTTGGTTTATGCATGCTTTTTCGTATATGGTCGCATTGAGTCAAATGGTAGCTTTTCATCATCACGAAATCTTAATTCTCCTCTTATATATTTCCCCGCTACACTTTTTCAAGATGAAGATTACTATTTAAAAATTGATCATACAGACTTACGTGTTAATAGGCCTTTGCTAAGGCAATTATTAAAGCCGGAGTTAGACACTTCAGCTCTTGAATCCTTTCCTAAACTCAAATGGCCGATAACAGCTGATGTTGTGACTCAACTAACCAAGTGGATTCGGGAAAATACAACGATCGCAGAGTCAGAAGAACTAGGTCGTTGGCCGAAATTATTTAACGACCCTTTTGAACAAAGTTCTGCCGTAACCTTAAAGTGTACTTGTTCAATATTGTTTGCAGAGCGCTCCAAGGGTTCTAGAGGTGTATTGCATGAACTTAAGGCCTTAGCAGAACAAACAGAATTATCTCCCGCCTTGAGTCAAATACTTAACTGTGAAAAGGTGATAGTCACAAGTTCTCGCAGTGAACCTGATTTAATACCAGGATCCTTAAGTAAACCTCAACTTATTGCTTTAGATAATGCAGCAAAACAAACCATTAGCATGATTTCTGGGCCTCCAGGCACTGGAAAGAGTTATACCATAGCTGCGATTGCGATTGATCGAATGCTTCATGGAGAGTCGGTACTTATAGTTTCCAAAAGTGATCAAGCGATTAATGTCGTTGGTGAAAAATTACACGAGACTTATGGCTTGAAGCAAGGGTATGTCCATACGCCAGAGGCAAACTTTATAAAGTCGATGAAGGAATATTTGGAATCAATTTTGTCTCAGGGAGTTGAGGTTGAGTCAGACTTAGGCAAACTACAAAAAAAGTTAAATTTTTCGATAGGTAAATTAAAAAAAACTTCACGGGCATTTGATAGAAAGTTAGCCATATTTCGTTGGATAAGTACAAATATTGCGCAATCTACATGTTCAAACTTCAAATCTAGTTTGTTTCATAAGTTGATACGGCTGCTTAATAGGTGGACTAACCCAATGTCACTTTGGCAATATCCAGACAGAATTGGGAGTCTTACTAAAGAAACTGATAATTTGAGTGCCCAATATATCAATACTGATAGGCAGCGTCGGTTAAATGAGCTACTTGATTCGCGAAGGAGCGAAATATCAAAGTTTCTCCAGGCTCTGAAAGCGAGAACTTCCAAAACGCAAGAAGAACGTTTTGAGCAAACAAACTTTAATGATGTGTTAGCTGCCTTTCCTATTTGGTTAGTCAATGTTAATGAGTTGAACCGGGTTCTTCCGCTCAAGAAAAGTATGTTCGATGTGGTGATTTTTGATGAAGCAACGCAATGTGATATTGCGACGTCATTACCTGCACTATATCGTGCCAAAAGAGCGGTGATTGTTGGTGATAAGAAACAGCTTCGTCATGTTTCTTTTGTCGCCAGAACCGAACAGCAAGCACTATATGAATATTGCCAGCTCGATCCAGCACTATCTCCTCAATATAGTTATAGAGATCAATCGGTTTTAGATCTCGCATCAGACGTTATTCAAAGCCAAAAGGCAGTCTGTATGCTAGACGAATATTATCGAGGGAAAATCGATCTCATATCGTTCAGTAATCAGCATTTTTATCACAATCGTTTAAAAGTCATGCGGAGACGTCCTGGAGAAATAGCGGAGCCGGCACTAACTTTTACAAAATTGGATGGTGAAAGAAACAAGGCAGGAAGAAACAAGAAAGAAGCTGATAGTGTAATCAACCATATTAAAACTCATATAGCGTCATATGAAAACGCTGTTATAAAACCGAGTATAGGTGTGTTATCACCTTATCGTGAACAAGCTGTGTATCTCGAAAAAGAGATCTCTAAATGTTTCTCAGGTAAAGACAAAGGCGCTCATAAGATTCGAGTGGATACACCTTATGGTTTTCAGGGAGAAGAACGCGATTTAATGTTGTTGTCTATGTCCGTAGATAAAAATTCAAGTCGAGCCGCCGCTTATCTAAATCGAAGGGATATGTTTAACGTAGCCATTACACGCGCTAAAGAACGTATGCATGTTTACTACTCTGTTGACTCGGAGACCTTGTCTGCAGGTAACTTGTTTAAGAAATTTTTGGAACATGATCACCTTCATAGCTCATATAAGAATATTGAAGTGATGAGGTGTCAGTTTTCGAATGAGTTGAGCACTATTCTCGTAAGCAAAGGATATAAATGCTGGACTGGATTTGAAATTGCAGGCGTAGAAATAGATCTAGTTTGCCAGAAAGGAGGTTGCCTTCTTGGTATTGATTTAATCGGGTTCCCTGGCGACTTTCATGCTTACTATGATGTGGAAACATACAAAATCCTGTTTCGAGCAGGCATCGTTGTCCTGCCTATGCCTTATAGCGCATGGATCCAAGATAAAAATGAATGCATTGGAATGATTAACACATACATTGAAAGGACATAATTACATGAGTTTCAGTCGGACCCACATCTCGTTTCGTTCACAAATAAAAGTTGTGTTGTGTATTGCTGCGATAGTGACCGCTATCGAAATTTTAAATTTATTTTTAGGCAGAACTTTAAATGTATTTGGTTTGATCCCAAGAGAAGTTGATGGCTTAGTGGGGATCGTGACAGCTCCATTTCTTCATGGCAGTTTAATGCACTATTTTTCAAACATAGTGCCATTGTGTATTTTTTCTTTTTTGCTACTTCAGCATGGCGTGGTTAGATTTAGCTTAGTGACTTTTGTCAGTATTGTTCTGTCAGGACTATTGGTGTGGGTATTTGGTCGTACTGCGATTCACGTAGGAGCAAGCGGTTTAATTTATGGTTACTTTGGTTATCTTTTGTTAGCAGGTTGGCTTAGTCGAGAAATAAAATTAATATTGATCTCACTTTTTATTGGTGTCGGGTACGGAGGGTTGGTGTTTGGTGTATTTCCCAGTAATCCTTTTGTGTCCTGGGAAGGACATCTATTTGGTTTTATATCAGGTGTCGGATGCGCTTTAATTTGGGGGCGGGTAAAGAAAAAATAAATTGCTTAATAAGCGCTACATATATACTGAGTATATGTGCTTAATTTCTTAAGTGTGCGATGCAAGGAATAAGAAGGGATTTTCGATGGAAGTAATAAGGGAACGTGGGTCTTTGTATGGATAGTGAGTTAAAGGCTTTGCGCAAAGAGTTGGCCGTCCTTGGTGATGAATTTAGCCAACGGATGAAGGTTGTTGAGCAGAGGATAGATCACCTAGAAGCTAAGCGTATCTGGACTGTCGGCGACGAAACATCAGGTTTGCGTAGTAAGCAAGGTATTGATGCTCTTATAAAAGAAAATAGTGTTGTTCAAAATACCTCTTCAGCTAAGGCTATGACTGAAAATGTTGAGGTCGTTGATGACGCCGCTGGATTAAAAATAAAACCAGAAGTAAATGAATTCAAGTCAGAATCGAAGGCGTCAAAAGGGCCTTCGGACTGGGATCTTGATGTGATAGCTCAAGAAGCGGGCAGACAAAGTTTGTTCACGCTGATTGCACCGTTGTTTGGACCTTTAGCCGCACTGTTCGGTATGTTTTCAAAAGTTTATCGACATTACCAAGAGCAAGGAAAAGCGCCTGTATTTTTTATGACCGTCACTGGGGTTGTTGCTTTAGTATTTGGATTTGGTTATCTATTGCAGTACTCATTTAATGAGTATTTAGGTCCAGTAGGTAAAGTGTTTATTGGGTTCGCTTGTGCAATTGCTGTTACGACAGGAGGTGTTCGATTCACCCGAAAAAGCGCTGAAATGGCTGAGTATGGATCGAGCATTATTGCTTTAGGCGTGATAATGAACTTTCTATGCGCTTATTTTGCAGGTCCTTACTATAGCTTGTTGCCGAATTTCTGGGGCTTTATGTTACTGGCCTCAGTAACAGCTGTTGCTTATATGCTTGCACTTCTATTTGAAACGCGCGTGGTTGCGATAGTGGCTTTAGTGGGTGGTGTTGCCATGCCGATAGTGATGGGGCACGCGGATTTTTCGCCGCAACTTTATTTGAGTTATCTGCTCGTCCTCGCTGTGGCAATGTTGAATTTAGCGCAGCGAATACAATGGCCTCAACTGGCTTTTGTCAGCATGATGCTTAGCGCAGGGATGATTGAGTTTTCAGTCGTTAATCGAGAGGTTCTATCAGCTGAACCATTTGGTCTAATTGCAATCATTCACGGTTTTTTCTACGCCTTTGGCTACTATGCTTTGAAGGGGTTAAGTTCCTCAGGGTTAAGTAAACCTCGCTTAATGATCATCTCTTCTAATATCTTGTTCTTTATATTTGTAAATCAGCAATTGGCCTTAAACAGCACCATATTGGGGGTGATCTTATTGGCTAATGCGCTACCTTGGATAGGCTTGTTTATTCGTCCAAACAAAGTATTTCGATACCCCGCTGACAGTGAAGGTGCTCGCACAGTGAGTGCATTAGCTTTACTTCAAGCTGGACTACTGGCTGGTGTCGGTATCTTGGTTTTAAGTAGTCCAGAGCTGGTGGGTGTGACCTGGTGTCTCGAAGCGTTAATGTTGATATATCTAGGGGGGAAGTTTCACTTTAGTAGTGTGCGAATAGAAGGCTATATTGTGCTGTTAGTTTCACTGGTCACCATGGGAGGGAATGTCGCTACCTGGCTATTAGATGCGCTTAGTCCGGCACCGGTCTTATTGAATCTCGATCTAGGAATAGGGTGGGCAAATCTTATCGCTTTAACTGTTCTGGTATATGGCGCCGTGATGCTAATGCAAAAGCAGCAAGAGTCTTTGCTCGATAAAGAGCATCAACTCATTCCAATTTTGGAAAACCTCCTTTCCTTTGGACTCTCGTTGAGCTTCTTACTAACGGTTGGCATATTCTTAGGTCAAGCAATGTGGTTGTTAGCAATTGTTCCAATGTTTTATCTAATCTGGCGAGCTAATGAAAAGGAATTGGTGATTACAGAGTTATTGGGTCTAGCTCATTTGCTATTGCTGATCGTACCTATGGTCGCTAGTGTGGCTGTAGTAGGTAACTTTCATTTTTCAGAACAAAGTATTTATGCGCAAGTTTCTCGGGTAGAGGCATTTGTTACTTTATGGTTAATTGCTGAATTTTATAAGCGATATTTTCCTGAAAGCGGCAACATAACGTTTACCGAAAACTTGCGTAAAATATTCTATTGTTTGATTCCGTTATTATTCTTACCAAAAGTTCTACGACAGCATAGTGATTATTTTCCCATCGCATTATGGTTGTCTAGCGTGATAGCGTTGTTCCTATATAGCCGTTTGCAGTACAAGGTACTAATGATAGAGCTAAGGGTTTTAGTGTCCGTTGCAAGCGTTGCGGCGATAGTGAGTTGTGGGTTAGCTGAGTTTTCAAATTGGACTGGCAATGCTGTTGGCGCGCTTGGGGTAGGGTTGCTCTTTTATGTGTTGACGGGTTGGTATGGACAAGCACTATTAAGAATACCCACGGGGTCAGATTTAAAAATAAAACTTAACAAAGCGCTAAATCCAATGTTTTCTCTCGCGGTTTATTACTTTGGTATAGCGCTATTTATTATCGTATATAAAGTTTCGACTAGCATTGAGTTTGGAATGTTAATGTCGCTGTTCTATTTTGTCAGCTTTTTCTTTGTCAAAGCAATATTAGCCCCAGTCCGAACAACATTGAGCGTTGCATATTTGGTGATTTTTACCTTATTTGTCTTATTGACGTTAAGTAATAGCATATATGCAGTATCAAATTATTATGGGGAAGCGAAAGAATTGCAACTAGGTCTTATAAACAGTTTAGCGGTACTGATAGTGGGAGTGCTTTTACTTAAACCTGGGGTACAAATTAGAGCAGTTTGGCAAAATACAGGGGGTAGAATTGCGAATATGTGGGTCTTTAACTTAATCACTATTGCTGCTTATGTGGCCGTACTATCTCAGTTATTTACCGATATGCTTGGCCCTATAGTTTCATTTTTTCTTGTGGCTCACGCTACGATCATTTTATTCCAGACACTTGAAACAAGGTTCAAAAAGCTAATTTGGTTATCAGGATTGTTATTTGGTGCCGCCGCTATAAAAGTACTACTTTGGGATATGAGTGATTTTTCTATCATCCAGAAGATCGTAGTCTTTATGTTGATAGGAGTCTGTATGCTGGGTGCAGCCTTTAAATTTCAAAAGGTTTCTGCCCGAGACGCTCAACTGAAGGATTATTAGGGTAAACAGCAGAGGATTCTGCATGGTGCAGACGCGGTGATTTTTTAATAGTTTGTGATCGTGTCTTTGAATTACTAATTAAAGAACCTGGTTATTTTATCAGCAAGAAAATCTCTAGGTATAGCCTTGACCAGAATGATTTGGTTGTTGGAACTGGTTTAGTATTATGGATAATTATAGGGTGGATCGTTTTCGGAGTCTTTTCTAACATGGGAGTTTAAGGAGCAAGTTAACTGGTTAATCGTGAAATTTTTGCTCGTTAATTGTAGGTGGGTTTTAAGTATCCCATGCTTAACATGGGAAAGCTGAAGGTATAAATATACTATTAGTCATTTATACCCTTTGTAGATTAAAGCTAAACTCAGATATATTTTAGCCCCCTAGAATGCATTCTTGAATCTAGACCACTGAATGCTTTCGGCAATTTCATTGGCAAAGCTGGTGCTGCTCATTTTTGCGAGTAACGTCAGTGCTGCTTGATAGCTAATGATGCTGCCGTTAGACGTAATGACATTTTTATCAACCACCACATTCTGGTTAAACTGAACATTAACCAATGGATAGTCAGCTTTCAAATCGCCTTCTCCGCCAGCCCATGTTGTTGCTTTAAGACCGTTTAAAATGCCTGCTTCGGCGAGTAAGAAAGCGCCACTGCAATTACTCGCTAACCACTTTGCTTGTTTACCCTGTGTTTTTATAAATGCGATAAGGTCCTTATTTTCCAGTAAGGGAGACATATCGTAGGTGCTGGGGACTAATAACACATCAAGCTCTAATGCATCGTATATAGAGTGATCTACGATGATTTTTAAACCTTCTTCAGACGTAATGTAGTCTTGTTTCTTAGGTGAAATAAGTACGACTTCATAATCAGAGAACCAGGCTTTTCTTGATGCTGCACCAAACACTTCCACTGGCGCAGTGACATCGGAAGATAAAACGCCATCGTAAATTAATATACCTATTTTGCTTTTAGCTGCATGAACAAAATTTGATGCGCTTAATACTAATATTAGAATGACAACTTTCTTTAAAGAAAACATTTGATTCTCCGTGAATAATATTTGAGATTTAAATTCTAAGTGATTTCCTTTGGTGAATAAATTACACTTCTTACATATCATAAGTGAATTATATTCACTTGAACGCTGGGGTATTTTTGAAATTTGATGGGGCGATATGGATAAACTCAGAGTTTTACAGTTTTTTTTGGGTGCGGCAGATCATGGTAGCTTTGTTGCGGTAGCTAAAAATTTAGGCGCATCACCTTCAACAATAAGCAAAGCGATCAGCCGTTTAGAAGAGAGCTTGGGTCTTCAGCTTTTTTATCGAAATACGCGTACTTTAGCTTTAACGCAAGGTGGGGAAGTATACGCCAATACAGTTAGAAAAATATTGGAAGAATTAACTGACTGCGAGCACCGTCTAAAAGAAATGAATGATGAGCCCCAGGGCCACTTAAAAATTAGTCTGCCGATGTCCTATGGACGCTTATATGTTCGTCCTTGGATGAAGAAATTTAACCAGCTATTTCCTGATATTACTTTCGAACTTACCTATAGTGATCAATACACTGACTTGATTGAGCAGGGCATTGATATATGTATTCGTAGCGGAACGGTTCAAGATAATCGTTTGACGGCTAGAAAACTAAGCCCGATTGATTTTGTTACGTGCGCTTCGCCTGACTATATAAACAAACACCCTAATTTATGCAAATCTGTCGACACACCTGAAAAATTTGCACAACATAAATGTATTCAGTTCCGTTTCGGACAGACAGGTAAAATCATGCCATACAAATTTTATCAAGAGGGAGTTTTACATGATTATTTACCTGACAATCGTTTAGTTGTGGATGATGGCGAAGCGATGGCTGAGTTATGTGAAGATGGTTTTGGAATAACGCAAATGCCACACTTTATCGCACGGAACTGGCTGGAATCTGGTGCATTAAAAATGATAGGTCCAACCGTTTACTTTGAAAATTTTGGTGTTTATGCCCTATACCCCAAACGGCACTATTTGCCTAACAGGGTTCGTGTATTTATAGATTTTCTGGTGGAACAGCTGGCGCACATAGGTGAATATTCTGATAAAACTTGGACATCATCCAGCAGAACTTGATTTAGTTATGCTCTAAACCAAGGTAATAGTTTATGTTTATCTATTTTTAGACTTAAGAAAATCAATTCAATACCGATAACATTAATAACCTGGCTTTTTGAAAAATGTTTATATGACAATATCTGTAACGCTTACTGTAAACGAGTCAATACTGGCTCGGCGTCAATTAAATGAAATTAGCACTACCATTACTTCTAAACCAACGGCTTCAGCAGCCTCATTAAAACTAAATCCTACAAGTAATACTATTCAGATATCTAGTGCGCAACCTACTGATACGTATACATCCTATCAAAGAATTCAAAGCGCAGCTTTTTCTAATATTAAACAAGATGATGCGTATTCGCTCGCTGTTGCGAATCGACTAAATGGTAATAGTGACACAGGCATTCAGAATGAACTTAAGCTTTTACCTGATTTGTTAGAAAGTGGCGAGTCCAGCTACAAGCAAGATATAAGGCAATATAGTAGCTTTCGACCTTCAAATAACAATGGTAAGACTGAAGAGATCGACCTGGTAGGCTTTCAAGATAGAGAGAAGAAAAATTTAGCTAACTTAACATTGCAGCTTAAGACCAAAGACGGCGATGTAATAAATTTCTCGTTAAACACTTACCAAGGAGATGGCAAAGGTGAGGATGGGTATGTCTCTGGTTTTAACGGCATTGTAGTTTCATTTGAGTTTGAAGGAGAATTATCAGCAGCCGAACGTGAGCAAATTGATACCTTCATTCAAAAATTAGCACAGCAAGCTGAGCAATTCTTTCGTGGCAACGATGTTGATATTGAGCAATTAGATTTATCTAGTTTCTCTAAATTCGAAGATATCGAACTATCGCTGAGTGGCGGTCGTGCAAAACATGATTTTAGCTTCAATTATCATGATGATAAAGACACGCGCTCGATTAAAATTAGCCTAAATGGAGATCGTTCTGAGCTAGTTGTTGATAAAAGCACATTGAACAATGAAATACTGACAAAGCAAAGTCAACAATCTTACGAAGAACTTTTGCTTAAGAGTACGAAAGAGGTGCATGCTGACCGTAACATTACAGAATTGATGAAAGATGTTTTCGCTTTAGGTTTTAAAAATTTAGCACACTCAAACGTCCAGTCTGGTCGACAACAATCGCCCAATCAAACAAATGGAGATAATAGTCTCGTTGGCTTACCTGACTTTACATTCTCGCTGAACTCAAAAAATGAAAGACCTAATCAACAATATCGACCTTCAGAGTATCAAGGGTTTTCTATCGACCTATCATTAAAAACTAAGGTCGAAAAAAATAGTGTTACTGGGAAGGAGGTCCTAACTCAAACTCAGAGCTTTTCATTAAAAGGGGCCTATTACTCGCCTGTTGGCCTATTACAAAGCCCAGATTTTGATTCTCAAACGTATAAGTATACTAAGTTAGATAGAACCAGTGAGCATGTCACGCAACTTATTAGTCAAAATAACAAACTGATCTCAGCGATTTCAACTGAGTCTGGTGAAAACAAGACGAAAACGATCGAGTACGAAATGGGAAAGAAAGTAGACGAAAAAACAGACCGTTCGCAATATGATGTGGTGCAAGATTTTACAGAACAAGCGCGACAACAATCGCTAAATAAAAACCTACAGCTCTTAGACTTAGTGATGATAGATCCCTATCAAATACCACAAAACTAACACGTCCTCAGTAAATGTTAATAGTGACTAAATAACGAAAAAGTTTTTTTATTACCTATTAAGAAGTAAATTTTATTCATATATAAAAGAGGGAGTTTGAATGGAAAATATTGCGATCACAGGGAACATCGCCACTAACCAGTTTTCTATAATCAAACAGTTGGTGACTAAAGAAGATGGTGAACAAGAAAGTTCTTCCAATTCATCTGAGGCTTCAAAACCTGAGGCATCTATATATTTACAGCCTGACATACTGACAATATCTAAAGAAGCGCTCGAGAAGAAATCAGTAGAAGAACTTAGTACTGAAGAAGCTAGCACAGAAAAATCGAGGGTTGAAGAGTCAGATTCGTCGGTCACTAAAAATAACCTAGGAAACGTATTTAAAAACGATAATGAAGGGCTAAGCAGTGAGCTAGATAAAGAAATTGAAAAACTGGGCGTTAAAATACTAGAGGTTTCTATACAAGTAGAAGTACTAAAAGCGAAAGGTGACGATGCGTCGACAAAGGAAAGTAGATCCTTGGAGGTGGAGCTTGCTATGTTAAGGGGCTTACTTGAAGCTAAGATGAAACAGAAATTCTCCGATCCCTCTTCAGCACACATTAAATGAGATTGGAGGAAGCTCTGACTAGCTTAAAACGGGAATGACGAAATGTCATCGTTCCATTAATTTTTAAATTGAGCCTTAAACTTATCTATAAGCGCATCTTTATTCTTTTTATATGCTTTCATAAATTCTGGTGGGGTGTTCGTTAATGAGTCAAATTGTGCACTCCACGCTGTCACTTCTATCATCGCAGGCAATAATGCCAAACCTTTTTCTGTCAGTGAATAAATGAACTTTGAGGCATTAGCCGGGTCGTTTGATTTACTAATGACGCCTTTGGTTTCTAATTTTTGAAGTCTATCCGCTAAAATATTTGTAGAGACCTTTTCGTCAGACGCTAAAAAGTCGCTGTAGTGACGCTTTCCTTTAAACATAAGGTCGCGTAGAACCAGCAACGTCCATTTATCGCCAAATGTTTCTACTGCAAAGTTAATGGGGCAGTTTGATCGTAAGTCTTTTGAGTTTTCAGTCATGTAGCTATTTAAACAATAGCACTTGTATTTTACAAGTGGTTTGATTAATCTACTTGTGAAATGCAAGTTGAATTGTTGAGGGTATTGATATGAAACACAGGAAGAAAAGACAATTACTGATGGGGATTTTAACACTACCGTTGTTGTCTCTTGTTCTTTGGTATTACGGCGGTAGCGAGCCTCTGACAGGTGACGAAGTTGAACAATATCTCTCTAGCATAAAAAAACAACAAGAAATTCCTGGCGGTAGACATGATTTAAATATACTCAGGCGTTTTCTAGAAGATGATGATGGAAAACCCTTCTATACAGTTAACTTATACAAATATCATTCTAAACCTCAATATGGGGCCAGCTCACAATATGCGATTAATTACGTTGATGAAAGTGGGAGAGATGCATTTGATCGGTTCAGTAAAGTGATGATTAGACTATTGGCTAGTCATTCTTCTCACCCAATATTTGGGAGTGATTGGGTGGATGATGGTTCAAGTAACTGGGATAGACTTGTTATCGTTAGGTATAGGTCACGTCGAGATATTGCGAAAATTTTTGCAAGTGATGAGTTTGCTGTAGCAAGTGAGCATAAGTGGGCTGCATTAGCTGAACATGATCGATTACTTGTACAAGGTATTCATATACCCAGTTTGTATCTCATTGCTTGTACAATATTCTTACTTATCTGTATTTTGTTTTTTTTATATCAACGAAAAAGAGGCGTAAGCTAGCCTTTAGACAAACTTACCAAAGCTGTCTGTGTTGGTTTCAAAGTAAATGGGGCAGTCAAAATTGATGTGTTATTGTGTTTGACATGAACAGCCCATTAAATCACTTGCTTTGAGTGATTTAATGGCTTAATCAAAGTATTTTACAAACTTAAGTGTTCAGTCATGATTTTATCAACATCGATCTTTTTGATACCTTCGTTGAAAATTTTTGTAAGACGATCACCTTCAGGACCTTTTCTGAAGCAGATATAAAGTTTTTTGTTTGCTAATAACTTAGAATTAAATTCAAGTTCGTTTTTAATTTGTGAGAGTTCAGGTTCTGATTTCAAAAGATAGCTCAAAACATTTTTATCAATTACAGCAAGATCTATTCTTGTAGCGGCTACTTTCCGAATATTATGTAAGTCCGAAACAACCGTTTTTACATTAATTTTACCGTTTGCTGCATTCTGGTCAAATTCTTCTGTATTAACATAATCTTGTACGGTCCCGATTTTATATTGACTTAAGTCATTAAGATTTTCCCACTTGATCGCATTTGATTTCTTTTGGACAAAGCCTAACGGACCGGAGCCCATTTCATCACTAAAGATAAACTCTTTCGCTATCTCTTTTGAGTAATACTCAGGAAAGTAACCAACATACTTTGAGCCTGTATCCTTTGCATTATTTACTGCCCGAGACCAAGGATAAAAATCGACAACAAGTTCATAATTCATTGCTTTAAATGCAGCTTTGGCTACAGCCACTGACGCACCCTGATCAGGAAGTTTCTTGTCAGAATAGGGGGGCCAGCTTAATGAGGTTAAATAGATTTTTTGATCAGCACTGGCTATAAAACATGAGAATGTGAGTAATGCAAAAAGGATGATGCGAAAGGTATTCTTCATTTTATTCTCCGTAAGATTTAAAATAAAATATAGCCTTAATCGACGGTATATCAAGTCAAAAAAATTAATTCGAGAACTCTATGATTGGTATTGGTGATTCAAATTGTAAACTAGCTGTTTATATTGAAAATAGGCCCCCTTTAGATGCTTATTTGACATTAAAAGTGTTGATGCCTGCTGTAGAGGGTGAGTTATCTAAAATAGCGCAAGAAACGGGTAATCATTGGCGCAAAATTATCAATATCTATGCAAAACTGGCTTTCGCTTTAAACCCTGCTGTTTATTTAACATGGCAGTCTTACCGAGACTCTTTTTTATTAACAACCGAGTCTCGCCAGTCTCTGTTGTTTGACGACCAGATTGTCACTGAGGATGAAAACTGTATCAATATTATTTGCGGTAAAACTTACGCCATTAAACTACTGGGTGCACACAATTTGAATTGGCTAGATAAGGACTTTGCGATAGGGCCTACGAAGAATATTATAGTCACACCGTATTTTGATTATCGTCAACTATCCAATTTAAAATTAGAAAAACTGGTTAGCCTAATTAGCAAGCTATAAAACGAATGTAAAACTACTTTAGATTCCTTACTTTGTTGCAGTAATTTCACTTGGTTCTTGTTCTACTTCTGAGTGTCTGTGGTAAGCTCAATCATATACTGTTGATTTGAGAAGAGTAAATGAGTTTTATCTGGATTCTAGTAGCCTTTTTATTTGGCTTTGTTGCTAAACAAATTGGACTACCACCGTTGGTCGGTTATTTGTCTGCCGGCTTTATTTTACATGCTTTTGATGTTGAACCCGCTGCAAATTTAGATGCCTTTGCTGAACTTGGCATCACGCTCATGTTATTTACAATTGGCTTGAAGGTTAATTTTAAAGACCTGCTTCGCCCTCAAATATGGGGCTCTGCAATAGGGCATATGAGTATTTGGAGTGCTTTGCTATTAGGATTGTTGTCTCTTATTACTTCTGTTTCAACCCTTTCCTACTTAAATTACACGCTACAGCAAGCGGCAATTATAGGTTTTGCACTTAGTTTTAGTAGCACCGTTTGTGTATTTAAAATGCTTGAAGGAAGTTCTGAATTAAAAACTCGTCATAGTGATTTGTCGATAAGCGTGCTCATTATACAAGACCTAGCTGCCGTTATTTTTCTTGTTTTTGCTATCGGTAAAACACCTAGTATTTTGGCGTTTGGTCTTGTCGCCTTAGTGTTAGTGCGACCGATTTTTAACAAAATTTCAAATTTAAGCGGACATGGTGAATTAGTCCCACTCCTGGGGTTTCTGTTTGCTTTAGGCGGCGCTGAATTATTTAAATTTGTCGACTTAAAAGGTGACTTAGGTGCACTTGTGCTCGGTATGTTAATTGCGGGCTTACCAAAAGCTAACGAGCTCTATAAATCCTTAATGAGTTTTAAAGATCTCTTTCTTATTGGCTTCTTTTTATCGATTGGTTTTACCGCTTTACCAACTTTCGAAATGTGGTATTTAGCGGCTGGTTTATTATTGCTCTTGCCAGTTAAATTTGCTTTATTTCACTTAGTTTTTGCTGTTTTTTCATTTAGAGCAAGAACATCATTCTTATCCGCATTATTATTATCAAACTTTAGTGAGTTTGGCTTAATCGTGGTTAGCTTAAGTGTCGATCAAGGTTGGTTGTCGGAACAAAGCTTAGTCATAATCGCTTTAGCGATTGCTATGTCATTTGTCATAAATACTTTGTTATACAAATACGCACATACCATGTTTGCTGCGAATAAAACGATTATTTCCCGTTTTCAACGCTCCTCGGTTTCACGCTTGTATAAGGTCGAAAAACCTGTGGGCGCTGAAGTAATTATCGTTGGTATGGGGCGTGTTGGTTTAGGTGCTTATGAGGATCTGGAACCTAAACTAGATACTAAAGTTTGGGGTGTTGAGGTCGACAAACTTCGTGCAAAACAGTTTAAAGAAGAAGGTAAAAATGTCGTGTTTGGTGATGCTGATGATATTGAATTTTGGGAAAACATCAATTTAAAAGAAATAAAACTCATCATGCTAGCGATCCCTTCCGTGACTGAAATGAAAAATATTTTATACCAACTACAGCATACAGAATACCGTGGTCGAATAGCGGCAATTGCTCGCTTTGAAGATGAGCGTATCGATCTTATAAATTTAGGGGCGGATGTTGCTTTTAATTATTATGAGGAGGTTGGCGCAGGCTTTGCTGAAGAAAGCCGACATCTGATCAACTTATGATACGGGTATATACTATTGTTCTTTTACTTTCTGTTGTCAGTTTCACTCATGCAGAACTCAATGTAATGACTATAAATACCGAATGGTTATGGACACCATTCGATCAGCATGTTGACGGTAGTCGATTTAACAAAGGGGATATGTCCCCAAAAAAGTATAGAGAAGAGCTTAAATTCTATGCATCACTAATCAACCAGCAACATGTACAAATATTAGCGGTCAGTGAAATTGAAAATCATATGGTCGCCAATGATTTAGCCAATGCTTTTGGATCGGCATGGAATGTATACTTTAAACAGGGGCGTGATACAGCTACGGGGCAGGATGTAGCAATTTTGTCTAACTTAGAACCAGTGAAGGAGTCCTTAACTGACTTTGGATTTCCTGGGGGCCAACTTCCTGGTTTTTTTGATAAACAGAAGCGTCTCAGTAAGGTTGTTGGTGTTCAGTTCTGGTCTAGCTCGGATGAATCAAAGCAAAAAATAGGCGTAATCACTTCCCATTTTTTATCGAAACGCAAAGAACATAAGAAAAAGTCTCAGAATCGTCAACGGCAGGCTTACGCTCTAGTAAAAGCCATGGATAAATTTGTTGAAGAATCGGATTCATTAATTGTGTTGGGTGACTTTAATGATTTTATTTTTTCCGAGACTTTAACGATTTTAATGAAAAAATATCAGCTTCTTTCTTCAGAGGTTATGATAAATGAAATCAATAATACTGCTCTGAATAAACAATCCTTGCGACGCATTGATCATATTTTATATCGAAATTTAAAGGTTAAACATTTCAAAACTGTGAGCCTTAACAAATACTCCGACCATGATGGCGTTTTTGCCCAATTTTACTGACGTGATATATCAACTTAAAGAAGTGATTGTGCTAATCTAACCTCATTTTACATCAGCCCATTAAAGGATTTTTATGAGTATTCATCCTCTTGCAGGTAAAGCCGCACCACAGGAACTTCTGACCAACATTCCATTGTTAGTTGCTAATTATTATTCAACGGTTCCTGAGCCTGCAAACAATGATCAATCTGTATCTTTTGGTACATCTGGTCATCGAGGGAGTTCAATGAATGGAAGCTTTAATGAACATCATATCCTTGCGGTTTGTCAGGCGTTATGTGAGTACAGAGCACAGCAGAATATTACTGGGCCATTATTTTTAGGGAAAGACACTCATGCTTTATCTGAGCCTGCATTCATCAGTGCTTTAGAGGTTTTTGCTGCAAACAATGTTGAAGTTAGGATTCAGTCTGGTGGGGGTTATACGCCAACGCCTGTTATCTCTCATGCGATTTTAACTTACAATTTGAGTCGTACAAGTGGACTGGCTGACGGGGTTGTGATTACGCCTTCACATAACCCTCCTCAAGATGGTGGCTTCAAATATAACCCTCCACATGGCGGGCCAGCAGATACAGATGTTACAACAGTCATCCAGATCAGAGCGAATGAACTGCTTTCCAATAAGCTTAAAGGTTTAAAGCGTTATAGTTATCAAAAAGCCTTAAATGCAGGCTCTACTAAAAATATAGATTTCATTTTGCCTTATGTGCGTGATTTGAAAAATGTTGTCAATATGGATGCCATTTCAGCAAGTGGAATAAACATAGGCGTCGATCCTATGGGAGGGAGTGGGATTGATTATTGGGAGCCTATCGTTGACCTTTATGATCTTAATCTAGAAGTAGTGAATAAGAAAGTTGATCCAACATTCTCATTCATGCGCGTAGATAAAGATGGAAAAATAAGGATGGATTGCTCTTCGTCTTATGCAATGGGGCAGCTAATTGAATTAAAAGATAAGTTTGATATCGCCTTCGGAAATGATCCTGATTATGATCGGCATGGCATTGTAACGAGTAGTGCAGGCTTGTTAAACCCAAATCACTATTTGGCAGTGGCTATCGAGTACTTGTTTACACACAGACCTCTATGGAAGAAATCTGTTGGGATCGGCAAGACTTTGGTTTCTAGTGGCATGATTGATCGGGTTGCTAATTCAATCGGTGGTCAACTCAATGAAGTGCCCGTTGGTTTTAAATGGTTTGTCGGCGGCCTAAGTGACGGAAGCCTGGGTTTTGGTGGTGAAGAGAGTGCAGGCGCCTCTTTTTTAAGGTTAGATGGCTCAACTTGGACGACAGACAAGGATGGCATCATTATGGACCTTTTGGCAGCAGAAATTTGTGCGGTGACAGGTAAAGACCCTGGAGAACATTATTCTAGATTAGAGTCTAAATTTGGTTCACCCGTTTATGAACGGCTGGATGCGCCCGCAACAAAACAACAGAAAGAAAAGCTTAAGCAATTATCCGCAGAACAAGTGACAACGAATGAACTCGCTGGCGAGCCGATCATTAGTAAACTTACTAAAGCCCCTGGTAATAATGCTGTCATTGGTGGATTAAAAGTAACGACTGAAAATGGGTGGTTTGCTGCTAGGCCATCTGGAACAGAAGATGTATATAAAATCTATGCAGAAAGTTTTTTGGGGCAAGATCATTTAACGAAAATTCAGGAAGAAGCTAAAGATTTGGTAGATAAGACCATACGCTAATTAATATTTCTTTGTTAATCGCTAGGTTTTAAATGACGATGCCAAATAAAAGAATACTCATCAGCGCTTGCCTTCTTGGCAAGCGTGTCAGATATGATGGCAAAACACTTTCGGTCCACGATCAAAAATTGCAAGACTGGATTGATAAAGGTTGGGTCGCATCGGTATGTCCTGAAGTGGATGCCGGAATGAGCATCCCTAGAATACCTGCTGAAATATCTAATGGTGGTGGTCATGAGGTATTGCTAGGTAAGGCCATTGTAATGACCAAATTGGGCGTTGATGTTTCTGCGTCATTTGTTAACGGCGCAACGATAGCTCTAGATTTGTGTCGTAAGCATAATATCAAAGTTGCGGTACTCTCAGAATCAAGCCCTTCATGTGGAAGTACAACGATTTATGATGGAGAGTTTTCAGCGACTAAAGTTAGTGGTGTCGGGGTCACGACAGCATTACTTAATAAAAATGGCATCCAAGTATTTAATCAATTCGACCTCGCTAAAGCATTTTTGGAAGTCGAAAGATTGCAAATATAAGTATATTGCAGGATTGATAGCGAAATACTTAAGCGCACCATTTTAAGTGGAACACCTAAAAAAAATAGTTAACCGCACGTTTGGTTTTTTCGAATATCGTAAACTACCTTCTTTAAGAGTGCTTCCAGAGCCGGTAATTTTATATCAGAGAATTTATGTAAAATAAGTGTATTGCCGTCAAATTTTACACGTCCAATTTTTTCAATTAAGGCAATATACTCTTCATATCCAGTCATTACTTGTATGCTTATGTTCTGAATACTAGGTGTGAAGGATATAATCGGCCATTGTCCTTTACGACCTGTCTTATATGAATATTCATAGTAACCAAACCCAATAGCACTATCTCCCCAAACAACGGCATCTTTGCCACTAACTTTTTTCATCATCTTTAATAAAGTGATGCTGTCATGTTTTCTTCTAGTATGATCGATACTATTGATGAGTGTTAGAGGGATAATTTCTGTTGGGTGGGAATCAAAATCAATCATTTAAGCAACGGCCTAGTCGTGTATGTAAAAAGAGCAATGTATATAAGACCCATAACGATACGTTTAGTTTACGGGTTAGCTTACTGTTGAAGCATTATATAAGTATTCAAGCTTAAAGGCTAAACCGACGTATTTAAAAGAACTAGTCAGATTACATATTTCAAATTTCACTAATAATTTATGAAAGTTTTCTTATAAATTCACTAAGCCCGTCTATACTTTTATTTAGTTTATATTTTTATTTTAGTGTTCATTGATCACAATATGGAGAGCCAAATGGCAGATAACAAATTCAGGCTAATAACACGAAGTGATTTTGACGGTTTAGTATGTGCGGTTTTGCTTAAACATCTTGATATTATTGACGAGATAAAATTTGTTCACCCGAAAGACATGCAGGATGGAAAGATAGAAGTAAGCAATAATGATATTTCTACAAACCTGCCTTATGTGCCTGGGGTACATTTAGCTTTCGATCACCATTTGTCTGAAACTATTCGAAATGAAAAAGTAGACAATCATATTATTGATCCTGAAGCGCCTTCTGCTGCTAGAGTTGTTTGGGACCATTATGGCGCATTGGACGTATTTCCTGATTCTTGGGTTGGTATGATGGAAGCGGTGGATCGTGGTGATTCAGCTCAATTTAATAAAGAGCAAGTTTTAAATCCAGAAGGCTGGGATTTGCTGAACTTCTTAATGGATGCCCGTACGGGTCTGGGTCGATTTAGAGAGTTTAGAATATCAAATTATAATTTGATGATGGATTTAATTGATTACTGCAAAAATCATACAATAGATGAAGTAATGGGGCTTCCTGATGTTCAAGAAAGGGTAACGCTCTATCACGAACAAGATGTGTTATTTAAACAGCAGTTAAAAAACTGTGGCACTGTACACGGAAACTTAGTGGTTCTTGATTTACGCGATCAGGAAATTATTCATGCCGGGAATCGATTTGTTATTTATGCACTTTATCCTGAATGTAATATTTCAATCCACGTCATGTGGGGCTTCCAAAAACAAAATACTGTATTTGCTACTGGTAAATCTATATTTGACCGGGGCTCAAAAACAAATGTTGGTGAATTAATGCTCAAATATAATGGAGGAGGGCATCAGGCTGCCGGCACCTGTCAAATCGTACATGAACAGTCTGAAGTAACGCTAAAAGCTTTAATAGAACAAATTAATATTGATGGTTAATTTTAACATCAACTAATTTTCTTCTTTCTATAATTTAAACTACAAGTTTGGCTAAGATAAAGAAGATTTAGTTATGGTTCGATGAAATAAGTTGCCATCTTACTAGCGCCTGCTTACAATCAGGCAATCTTGTCGGGGAGCCAAATATCAATAATGTTTGGCTGAGACTGCTTTATTTAATGGTATTTATATACTTGTTATATTAAATAAAAATAGGACCCGTTGAACCTGATTTGGTTAATACCAGCGTAGGGAACAAGAAAGCATCCTAAATGCTTATCTTTTCTGTGCTGTGAGTTACCAAGGTCAATTATTACTCTAACTCCAATCATACTCGGAGCACATCATGAAAACGGAAAACTTCCAGAAACTCAGTGAAACTGCACATGTTGATGAATTATCGACACAGCCTTTTCCTGCATCTAATAAAATATACGTAGAAGGAAGTCGGCCTGATATTCAGGTGGCCATGCGTGAGATTAGCCTTAGCCCTACAACTTTACGAGATGGTGAGGTAGAAGTTAATCCTCCCGTTCGTATTTATGATACCTCTGGCCCATATACCGACCCAAACAAGACTATTGATGTACGTAAAGGTTTAGATACTTTACGTTCAAATTGGATTGAAGAACGCGAAGATACTGAGTTGTTGGCAGGTTTTAGCTCAAGTTATGCAAATGTTAGAGATAAAAATATTGCATTAGACGGTTTACGTTTTGAATATAAAAGAGAGCCACGAAAGGCGATAAAAGGGCGCAACGTCACTCAGCTGCACTATGCGCGACAAGGCATCATAACACCAGAGATGGAATACATTGCCATTAGAGAGAATTTGGCTTTGTCAGAGGTCCAGCTGGATGAAGCTTTGGAAACCCAGCATCCAGGCATGAGCTTTGGTGCAAGCATTCCAAAAATGATTACGCCTGAGTTTGTACGTGATGAAGTTGCACGTGGCAGAGCGGTTATTCCTAACAACATAAACCACCCTGAAACAGAACCAATGATTATTGGTCGAAACTTTCGTACCAAGGTAAATGCAAATATTGGTAATTCAGCGGTTACTTCATCAATACAAGAAGAAGTTGAAAAAACTGTTTGGTCAACACGTTGGGGCGGCGATACGGTAATGGATCTATCTACCGGTCAGAATATTCATGAAACAAGAGAATGGATTATTCGTAACTCATCAGTACCAATCGGAACAGTACCTATTTATCAAGCACTCGAAAAGTGTAATGGTGTTGCTGAAGATTTAACTTGGGAACTTTTCAGAGACACATTGATAGAGCAAGCTGAGCAAGGTGTTGATTATTTCACTATTCATGCTGGCGTCTTATTACGCTACGTACCGATGACGGCTAAACGAGTAACAGGTATTGTGAGCCGTGGTGGTTCAATTATGGCCAAATGGTGTTTAGCTCACCACGAAGAAAGCTTTCTATATACCCATTTCGAAGAAATTTGCCAAATTATGAAAGCCTATGATGTTTGCTTCTCATTAGGTGATGGTTTACGTCCGGGTTCAATTGCTGATGCGAATGATGAAGCGCAATTTGCCGAACTTAAAACCTTAGGTGAGTTATGTAAAGTTGCTTGGGAGCATGATGTTCAAGTCTTCATTGAAGGACCTGGTCATGTGCCTATGCATATGATTAAAGAAAATATGGATGAACAGATTAAACATTGCCATGAAGCACCTTTTTACACATTAGGCCCATTAACAACCGATATTGCGCCGGGTTATGATCATATTACCTCGGGTATCGGTGCGGCATTGATCGGCTGGTATGGTTGTGCGATGTTGTGTTATGTCACCCCTAAAGAGCATTTAGGTTTACCAAACCGTGACGATGTTAAGCTAGGACTCATCACCTATAAAATTGCGGCACATGCAGCTGATTTAGCAAAAGGACATCCGGGAGCTCAAATTCATGATGATGCAATGTCAAAAGCGAGATTCGAATTTAGGTGGGAAGACCAGTTTAACTTAGCGATCGACCCTTATACAGCGCGTGCATATCATGATGAAACATTGCCAAAAGATTCGGCAAAAGTGGCGCACTTTTGTTCAATGTGTGGGCCTAAGTTTTGTTCTATGAAAATTTCACAAGAAGTGCGTGACTACGCGCATGACCTCGAAGCAAAAAAGGGCATGGATGAAATGTCTGAGAAATTCAAAGATTCGGGCAGTGAGATATATCAGGAAGTTTAAGGGGAATTCCTGTTAAATTTTTAAACTTTAAAGGTGTGCTTGCACATCTTTTTCCAATAGCTAAGGTTTTGTAATAATGGATTTAGGACGTATAGATTTAAATCTATTAGTACATTTGGATGTACTTTTACGTGAGCAAAATGTTACTAAGGCCGCTAGTCATCTAGGTATTACGCAGCCTGCAATGAGTAATGCTCTTAAACGTTTACGCTTATTGTTTGAAGACCCGATTTTAGTGCGAACAAGTGACGGGATGGCGCCGACAGAGCTGGCGTTAAAACTTAAACCTGAAGTCCGTAGCATTTTATTCAATATCGAAAAAGTGATACAGCCTGATCGAAATTTTGACTTGCAAAGTAAACGAGTTTTTCGTGTCATGGCAAGTGATTATGCAGAGTCTACATTGATACCTGCTGTGCTAAGTGTCGTTAGGAAACAGGCACCCAATATTACACTAGATGTGTTGACCCCTAGTGATGTTTCATTCGAAGATGTCGAACAGGGTCGTGTTGATATGGCCATTAACCGTTTTGACACATTACCTCAATCTTTCCATCAAAGAACTCTTTGGTCAGATACTTTTTCTTGTTTAATGAGTCCAATGAACCCGCTAGTAAAGGGGTTTAACTTAGAAAACTATCTGCTCGCGAATCATATCTGGGTAAGTAAAACAGGGTTTGGTGTCGGTGTAGGTGTTGACCCTGAAGATGTACAGCGCTTAGGTTGGGTGGATGAGGCGCTAGGAAAAATTGGAAAAAAAAGAAATATAAGTGTGTTTACGCGTCATTATCAAGTTGCGATGTTATTAGCGCAGCAGCATGATTTAGTTGCAACGCTACCAAGCAGGGCTGCTAAATTAAAAAGTGAGAGCTCAAAATTAGTTGTTAAAGATCCTCCCTTTGATATTCCTAAGTTTGAATTAAAAATGGCTTGGAGCCCATTATTACAACATAATGCAGGGCATCAGTGGCTAAGACGTATTATAACCGGCATTGCTGACTCTTAAATAAAGTGAGCAATGGTTTGGTTTAGCGTAATGAATAGATTACAGCTAAACCTTATGATGTTTAAAACTCGTAAGCAAAGCCAACTACTGCAGTGACTAGCTGTTTGTCTTCAGTTAAAGGACTTGTTTCAACTTCCCCTGCAAACTTCTCGATAGCGATGTTTCCAATACCCTTAAGGTTTTGTGTGAAAGAATATTTCATATCAAGCGAAAAGCCGACATGCCCAGTATTGCCTGTACTATAAGTAGGTCTGATCTTATCACCAAATTCGCCTGCGGAGATTTCGCTTCTATCTATCGCGATTTGCTCACCGCGATCATTTTCTTCTTGAGATACTCCGTAATAATAGTTATTAAATTTTTCACTGTAATAATTCACATAGAAGCTAGGAACCATCGTCCATTTACCGGTATCAGGTATCGGGCGCGAAATCTTTAAGCTCGCTCGAGTACCATCATGTGCATCACTCACATCTTTGAAAAACGTTCCTTCGACTAAGCCTACACGAGAATAAAATCGACCGATAAATCCTACTTCTGTAGCAGGGTCACGATCTTGTATGCCGTAGAAAAGTTTTTCGTTTTTATCATTGATGTCATCAACATCCAAAAACTCACGATTGTAACTCCCCGCAATTGCGAGAGATACGCGCTTATGATTATAGAAATGATAGCCAATGGTGGAGCCTTTTAAAAAGAAACGACCGTATTCAATATTGATCAAAGGAAAAGGGTCTACATAGCTATCTTGTCCACTATAAGGGCCGGAGTTTATGATGGCACCAAAACCAAGTGACACAATATCTGTATTCGTTTTTTGTTCAAAATCAGCAAACGCAGAGTTTGTTGCTAATATGCTTGATATTAATGTAACCAAAACCAGACGTAATTTTATGCAATTGTATTTAACCATCGCTAGAGTGGGTTTTACTTTCATAGATGAGACCTGTCGGAATAAAATTTTATGCGAGAATTGTAATCATATTTATAATTTTTGTTATTCTAATCTTATTCACCCGATAACATTGAGATCTAGCTAACATCATTTAAAAATGTAGGGAATTTGATGTGAATTTTTTTGTACTTTCACTAATTGGGAATATTTGATGTGTCACTTAAATCAAAAAAATAAGAAAGTTGATTTAAAGGGGCTAGAGAGACCGAATTAGGATCTCTCTTGGGCTTTAGTGATATGTTACTTAGTAAACTCACTTAATATATCTCCGTAGCCTTCTTTCGCAAGTAGCTCAACAGGTATAAATTTTAATGCGGCTGAATTAATACAGTATCTCAACCCTGTCGGTTGAGGTCCATCATCAAACACATGTCCTAAATGCGAATCGCCAAATTTACTCCGTAGCTCCGTTCGACTATAAAATAAGTGACTATCTTCTTTTTCTACAATAAATTTACTGCTTATAGGCTGTGTAAAGCTTGGCCAGCCAGTTCCTGATTTAAACTTGTCTTTTGATGAAAATAAAGGCTCACCACTCACCACGTCTACATAAATGCCTGCTTTTTTATTATCCCAGTACTCGTTGTCAAAAGGGCGTTCAGTACCTTCTTTTTGGGTGACTTTATATTGCAAAGAGCTTAGTTGGTTTCGAAGTTCTTTATCGGAAGGTTTTTTGTAGCGTTTATCGAAATTATTGGTCTGCATCACGTTTTTATTAAAGTTTTCTTGCTGTGCGACTTTCTCCATTGCCGATGAAGTGTTTTGTGCCGAATGCAGGTAGGCCGTAGATGCCATTAGTAACGAAAATATTAGTAAAGGTTTTTTAAATTTTATCTTGTTCTTCATTTTTAGTACCTACTTTATTAGGTGGAAACTTAACCCAGAAATCTTAGATCCAAGTATTGAAAGCGTTAAATAGCTTTAAGCTATTAGATGGCTCTAGTATTCACCTATCTTGTTAAGATGAAAAGGGGGTTAAGTACGCTTTTATGAAATCATGATGTGTCGTTATAAATTTGTGATAACTTCGTGAAACTTTTGAGATTTTCCTTTCGTAAACTAGCTTTCGTTCAATAACGACAAGCTAAATGTAAAAAATAATATTCATAAACAGCGATATCAGCAACGACTGGTATTTATATATTACGAAAGGAACAAGCATGAAAATAAACTCTAAACTGGCTGCTACGACACTTCCATTATTATTAGCATCGACAATAACTTCTGCACAAACAGTAGATGTGAAAATTAGTAATCTTACTCAAGCCATGTTTTTTACGCCTTTATTAGTAAGTGCACATGATGATTCTCAGCATTTGTTTGAATCTGGTGCAGTAGCGACGGCAGAATTAACAGCTATGGCTGAGGGTGGAGATATTTCTGGTTTAGTAACATCATCCGAAGCATTAGGTGCGCTAAGTGTTGAAAACCCAGCAAGCGGTCTTTTAGCACCTTCTACTGCAACGATGGTGAGTGATTTTAACACAGGCACTAACGGTTTTTTATCTATTACAGCAATGCTATTACCTACAAACGATGGTTTTGTAGGGCTTGATTCTTGGGCTATTCCTGAAGAGGTTGGAACTTATACAATTTTTTTGAATGCTTATGACGCCGGTACAGAGGCAAATGATGAGATTGTGAATGGCGGTGATGCAGTAGGCGTACCAGGGATTCCAGCGAATCCAGGTGGTAATGGTGGAACAAATGGTACAGGCGTAACAACAAATGAATCAAATCAGAATATCCATATTCACCGTGGAAATATTGGTGATACTGACGCAGCTGGCGGTGTAAGTGATGTTGATAGTCGAATTCATCGTTGGTTAAACCCTGTAGCAAAAGTAGTAGTAACAGTTAAATAAGGAGAGGATACAATGAACTTTAAAAAATATTTAAGTATTGGTTTTTCTGTATGTTCTCTCGTAACCTTGAGTGCCTGTAGTGATAATGATTCATCTAATGTTGTAGATGATGATCTGGCCCCAGAAATAATTACTCAAAGTTATGAACTCACTTTAAGTAATTTATCTAGTAATCAGCCATTGTCACCTTTAGCTGTAGCTATTCATGGCTCAAGCTATTCCGCATGGTCTATAGGAGAAGCGTCAAGCTTAGGCTTGGAACATTTAGCTGAAAGTGGCGATGGTACAATTTTCTTGACTGAAGCGACTAATGCAGGCGCGTTTACGACAGCTGCAGGTGCAGGCTTAATTCTTCCAGGTGCGTCAGAAACCCTTGGAGTTGAAACAATTGTTTCTGACGATTTAAATCTTACTGTGGCTACGATGTTTGTGAATACGAACGATGCATTTATTGGTAGACAGGGTTTGAAATTAGCTGATTTGACACTTGGTGAAGAGATGACTTTTTTCTTACCTATTTATGACGCGGGTACTGAGGCAAATAGTGAATTAGCTGGCACAATACCGGGCCCTGCCGATGGTGGAGAAGGCTTTAATGCTGTTCGTGATGATGTGAATGTTGTTTCAAGGCATCCTGGCGTAGTGACAAATGAGGATGGTTATGCTGACTCTATTCTTGATTCGTCCCATCGTTTTGATGCTCCTGGTGCAAAGCTGGTACTTAAACGTACTCAGTAATTAACGTATTCTAATTACTGTAATTAAAAGCCATTGGTTGCTCTATATAAGCACCAATGGTTTTTTATTATATATAAACAACTATGCTTAAAAGTAAATACATTTAGGCCATTAAAACGTATATTTAAGTGAACTTTATATAAGGCATTAATGACATGAAAAACCAAATCCTCGTTATTGAAGACGACCCTGATATCAATAAATTAGTATCAATGAATTTAGGTGATATGGGTTATCAAGTTGAAAGTTGTGATGTGGGCTCACAAGGTTTAAAAATGGCAATGAGCGGTGAATTTGATTTGATTGTTTTAGATGTGATGTTGCCAGAAATGGATGGGCTAGAAATATGTAGACGCCTAAGAGCTGCAAATAACTTTATTCCAATACTAATGCTAACGGCTAGAGATTCTGAGGCAGATAGGGTTGTTGGCCTTGAAATGGGTGCAGATGACTACTTGACCAAACCTTTTAGTGTCCGCGAATTACAGGCTAGGGTGAAAGCAATGTTGCGACGAGTTGAAATGCTAACAAAAACTAATCCAATTGAAGCCAAAAATTCACTAGTCTTCGGTGAACTTGAGATTCTGGTGAATAAACGCCAAGTACATTTAGGCAGTGAATTAATAGAACTGACTAGTACCGAATTTGATTTATTACTATATATGGCAAAACAACCTGGGTTGGTTTTTAGTAGAAGCCAGTTATTAGATAAAGTCTGGGGCTACCAACACGCAGGATACGAGCATACGGTAAACTCCCATATAAACCGATTACGAACAAAGTTAGAAAAAGACGCTTCAAAACCTGAGTATGTTTTAACTGTTTGGGGTGTTGGCTACAAATTTACGGATACGGAAAATAACCATGGTTAAGGCGACTAATAAGTCTAAAAAAAGGTGGTTCGATTCATTTTATAGCAAATTAGTACTGGGTTTATTAGTGAGCTTTTCATTGATCGCATTGCTGCTGACTGCGCTTGTACATCAGTTGACAAGTAACTACCAAAGTGAAGTTGAGCAAAAATTACACTTAGAACTCGCTGAGCATATTGTTCATGATGATAAGCTTTTAAAAAACGGTGAAGTAGATCATGACGCTCTAGAACATACCTTTCATTCAATGATGATCTTAGGGCCTAGTTTTGAGTTTTATGTGCTAACACCAGAAGGACAGGTAACTACTTACTCTGCGGATGACGTTAAAATCAAGCGAATGCAGGTTGATTTGAAACCGATTAAACAATTTGTATCTCGGGAACGAAGTCTACCTATTGTTGGGGATGATCCACGTTCAGAATACCGACAGAAAATATTTTCTGTCGCTGAAATAAAATATGAAGGTGAACTAATTGCTTATCTGTATATTATCATCGGTGGTGAAATATACGATGGTGTTGTTGAGCTACTACAAAATAGTCACATTATTAAGCTAAGTTTTTGGGGGTTTATTGCAACTTTATTCTTTAGTTTAATAGTTGTAATGCTTTTGTTTGCTATGCTCACAAGACCACTTAGACGTCTTGCAATAGACATGCGACTATTTCGCGCGGAAGGGTTTGAGCAAGGTAATATGCCTGATTCTGTATGGGATGAAAATTCATCTGATGAAATTCATCGACTCGGTTCAACGTTTAATGAAATGGCTAGTACATTAAAAGAACAATATGAAAAAGTAAGAACAACGGATGAGTTAAGACGTGAACTTATTTCGTATGTATCTCATGATCTTCGTACGCCTTTAGCCGCATTACAAGGTTACTTAGAGACATGGCAGCTTAAGAAAGACAAAATAAGTGAGAGAGAAAGCGAGGAGTTAATTCAAATCGCTGTCAATAACGCTCAACATATTAGTAATTTGGTTGAACAGCTATTTGAGTTGGCTCATCTAGATGCTGAAAATGCCAAACTTATACTGGAGCCTGTCTCCATCGCTGAGTTAGCACAGGATGTAATTCAAAAATTGGCTTTAGAAGCCGATAAAAAGGGCGTGTTTTTAGATGTTGACCCTAAAGATCCTGCTCTACTAGTTTTAGCAAACATTGAAAAAATGGAGAGAGTTTTTACTAACTTATTAGACAACGCAATTCGTCATAGTAAGCAGGGAGGTAGCGTAACCATTAAAATGGTAACAGATTCTAGTAAGCTAAAAATCACTATTGGAGATAACGGTTGTGGTATTCCACCATCAGATCTACCACATATATTCGAGACCCATTATCGCGCGGAGAATAGCGCGCAAGGTGAACGAACAAACACCGGATTGGGTTTAGCCATCACTCGTCGAATAATTGAGCTTCATAATAGCAAGATAACGGTAACAAGTGAGGTGGGAGTAGGAAGTACTTTTGACTTCGAACTCAGTCTCGTTTGAGGTTTTGACTTGGTTATTGATACTTCTCAGCAACGGCATAAAACAAATGCTCATTATCTAAAAATACTTGCAGCATCACCGGGTCAAAATGTTGGCCCTTTCCTTCCTTCATGATTTCAAGAACCTTAGAGTGGGGGAATGCTTCCTTGTAGCATCGGCGCGACATAAGGGCATCATAAACATCAGCAATTGCCATTAATCTTGCTGAAACAGGAATGTCATTTCCGACCAAGGCTTGTGGGTATCCAGAACCATCCCATTTTTCATGGTGAGAGTAAGCAATTTCTTGGGCATAGGTTAGAAATTTATTTTGTCTAAAACCAGATATGTCGCATGACTTTTTAAGTGCATCACCGCCAAGTGTGGCGTGTGTTTGCATAATGTCCCATTCTTCAGCGGTTAATTTTCCAGGCTTTAACAGTATATAATCTGGAATGCCTACTTTACCAACATCATGTAGTGGAGCAGTCCTAAAGATAGAATCTATAGTTACGTCATCATCTAGCTCTTCGATATATTCTGGTAAATAACGTATTAGTTGAGCGAGTACTTTAACGTAGTGTTGAGTTCGTATTATATGGTTACCAGTTTCTTTATCTCGCGTTAATGCCAAGTTAGTCAGTGCGCTAATGATAACTTCCTGGGTGTACCGTATTTCTTCAGTTCTTTTTTGAACCTCCTGCTCTAGTATCTTATTTTGTGAGGCAAGCACCTCTTTCGCTTTACGAAGTGATAATTGAGTTTTAATACGGGCTTTTACAATGGGGGCGGAAATGGGCTTGGTAATATAATCGGCAGCGCCACGTTTTAAACCTTCAGCCTCGTCACACTCTTGATCCATTGCCGTTACAAAAATTACTGGTATTTCTGTCCATTCAGAATTTTCATTTATTTGCTCTAAAACTTCAATACCCGACATTTCAGGCATATTGACATCCAATAAAATGAGGTCGATTTCTTGATGGTGGGCCTCCAATTGAACAATTGCCTGTCTGCCGCTGGTAGCAATTCGTAAATCATAGTCTTGTTTTAAGTTCTCACTTAAAAGTCTTATATTAATCGGCTCATCATCAACGATTAAAATTGAAGGTTTATCCATTAAATTAGCCTTTAAGAAAGAGTAGATTATTCATAAAATTAGAATATATTACTTAAGTATGCAGAGCATGTTGATTTAATCCAATAAAGCACAAAAAATAACAATCATTATGAATATTTTTATATCTAAGCTAGTATTTTTCTTTAAAATTAATCCTTCAACATGCCAAATATTTACCTTCTAATTAATAAGCGAGTGACACTCCTGAAGATGATAGATGACCCAGTTATTACAACCTTGTTAGCGCCTTTATTAATTCCTCAAGGGATTTATACGCGAATTGTTACACCAAAATTACCCGAAGCTGAGGGCGCTAGAGAAGGGTTGTCGGGCGTTGGTAAGTCTCTAAAGTTGTTGATTTTGGGTGACTCTGCCGCTGCAGGGGTCGGTGTAGAATCTCAACATCAGGCGCTTTCAGGTCAACTGGCAACTAAGCTGTCTTCTCACTGTTCTCTTGAATGGCGCTTAGAAGCAGAAACGGGCTCCAAGACTGCTGATATTATTAAAAGGCTAGAGCAGTTAGATGAGTTTAAGGTTGATATGGTGATTATCTCGCTAGGCGTGAATGATGTGACTAGTAATGTAAGATTACAAAAGTGGTTAGAGTTACAGGAGCGATTAAGGTCAATCCTTGTGTCTAAATTCGATGCGAAAGTGATCTTATTGAGTAGTATTCCTCCTATGGAGCGTTTCCCCTCCTTACCTCAACCACTTCGTTGGTATCTTGGCCGAAAATCAAAAGCGTTTAATTCGGGGTTGATGCAACAATCTAGACAATTCTCAGATCTAAAATATATGGATATTAATTTTCCACATGAAGATGGCTATATTGCAGAAGATGGGTTTCATCCGAGTATTAGGGCCTACGACCTGTGGTCGGATTTAGTTGTTAAGGAAATCACACAAAAGCTGGAAAGGTCAAAGTATTGAAATAAAAAGCGTAATTATAAACAGTTAATTTCATCCTCATTTAAACTTCGGCTTTCGCCTGGCGCTAATTGTGGGTCTAAACGAATACTCCCAATGGACAAACGGTGAATTTTCAAAACGGGATTTCTAAAGCGCCCGAACATGCGCTTGATTTGATGGTATCGTCCTTCAGTTAAACTTAGCTCTGCAGTGTGTTCACCTAGAATTTTTAAATTAACGGGTTTCGTCGTAATATTTTCATAAGAGAAGTACATACCATCCCTAAATGCCTCAATGTATTCATTATTCATTGGTTTTTCAGTTGTTACTCGGTAAACCTTCGCCACTTTTTGATCTGGTAACATGAGTTTTCTTGACCAACTACTGTCATTTGTAAGAAGTAATAAACCTGAAGAATTTAGATCTAATCGCCCTGTAATATGTAATGAATCTTTCAGCGGGTGACTTAATAAATCAATGACCGTTTTATGCTGTAGATCACTGGTAGCACTTACCACATCAGTTGGTTTGTTCAGCATAAGGTAGCATGCTTGACTATTTTGTAGTGGTTCGCCATCAAATATAACTGATGTAAAAGGGTGAATGATTTGTTGAATATTATTTGCAATCACACCGTCTACAATAATTCTTTGCTGCGCTAAAATTAGTCTAACATCTCGTTTGTTAATGTTTATTCTCTGGCTTATAAATCGATCAAGACGTGTTTTAGCAGGTTGCTTTTCTTTTTTCAAAAGGAAGGTTTTCCACGTAATGCTTTAGTTTTACCTTTTTGAGTTTTAGCATCAACCCTTCGTCTTTGTGAGCCTTTAGTGGGTTTAGTTGCTCTTCTTGTTTTTTGTACCACAGTGATACTTTGTATTAACCGCTGAAGACGCTCTAGCGCATCCACTCTGTTTTTTTCTTGTGTTCGATGCTGTTGAGCTTTGATGATGATGACGCCATCTTTGTTAATACGACTATCTTTAAGTGCTAAGAGACGTTCACGGTAAATACTGGGTAGTGATGAGGTATTAATATCAAAACGTAAATGTATGGCAGAGGATACTTTATTTACGTTTTGGCCACCTGAACCCTGGGCACGAATGGCTGATAAATCAATTTCATCATCAGAGATAGCAATACATTGTGTAATTTGTAGCAAGCGAAAATGCCTTTAACCAAATATTAGAAAATAGAATTGATCCGGAAATATATGCTGTTGATATAAACTTTGTAGCGCGAAGCTAATCGCATTGAGTAATTTTTCCTACATTATCAGCAGCCAAGATGCAGCCTCTTTTATCATCGGTTGCTGCTTTACAGCTCTTAAGAAGCTCCTTATAAGAGGGAGATAATTTACCTAGTACTTTTTGGGCATGCTGGACGACGCTTTTACAGTGCTTGACCGAAACTGGCTCATAGTTTGTGCAGCCTTGTATGAGCGAGAATAAAAACACAAAGCATATATTTAATATCAACGATTTGTATTTGTTCATCATTCACCTCTAGTTAGTTGGTCGATTTTCTAGTGCTTTCTATGAAATAAGTAAAAATTAGTATAGATAGATGCGCTTGCTTTGGATAGAGCAAGCGCATAACGGTCTATTTTTGTGTTGCTTGTACTGCAGTGAGTGCTATGGTAAATACGATATCTTCAACTAATGCGCCTCGAGACAAATCGTTTACAGGTTTTCTTAAGCCTTGGAGCATTGGGCCAATGCTAATGACATTAGCACTTCGCTGTACTGCTTTATAAGTAGTGTTACCTGTATTCAAATCAGGAAATATGAAAATGGTTGCTTTACCAGCTACGGGGCTATCTGGTGCTTTTTTAATCGCAACGCTTTCGATTGCTGCGGCGTCATACTGTAAAGGGCCATCTATTAGGAGGTCAGGGCGCTTTTCTTGAGCAATACGTGTTGCTTCTCTGACTTTATCGACATCATTACCTGTTCCGCTCTGGCCCGTACTGTAACTAATCATGGCTATTTTAGGGTCGATGCCAAATGCAATGGCTGAGTCAGCACTCTGAATGGCTATATCTGCTAATTCTTCAGCGTTAGGGTCTGGATTGATCGCACAATCACCATAAACTAGCACCTGCTCAGGAAGACACATAAAGAATACAGATGAAACAACTTTTGCGTTCGGGGTTGTTTTAATTAACTGAAGGGCGGGGCGAACAGTATTGGCCGTGGTATGAACGGCGCCCGAAACCAAACCGTCTACCTCATTTAATGCTAGCATCATTGTTGCGAGCACGACGTTATCCTCAAGCATGGCTCTGGCCATTTGTGTAGTGACACCTTTATTTTTACGAAGTTCAGTCATTGGAACTACGTATTTTTCCCGCACTTCATCAGGATCAATGATTGATATATCACTTGGCAGTGTTAAGCCTTGAGATGATGCAACATCAAGAATTTCAGTGTGTTTTCCAATTAAAATACAGTTCGCTAATTTTCTTTCATGACAAATTACCGCTGCATTTATGGTTCTGGGTTCATTTCCTTCAGGCAAAACTACCGTTTTATTTGCTTCACGAGCATTTTCAGAAAGTTGATAGCGAAATGCTGGCGGCGAGAGTCTAGTCGCGCGCTCTTTACAGCAATAAGTCTTAAACCACTCAATATCTAGATGCTCGGCAACTGTCGCCATGACTCCATCCATTCGGTCTATATCGTCAACTGGTACCTTATTACTTAAGTTTGATAACTGAATAGAGGTTTGAAATGTATCCTTTTTACTTAAAAGTAAAGGAAGACCCGATTTGAGGGCGGACTGACACAGGCGTAATATCTTAGGTTCGGGGATATAATTACCTGTCAGTACGATCCCCGCTAACGGCGTGCCATTTAAAGCAGCCATGCAAGCGGCTAATAAAACATCGGTTCTATCACCAGGGGTAACGATTAAGCAACCAGGTGTTAACGCACTGATTAGATTGGGGATAGTTCTAGCGCAAATTGAAATTTTTAGTATACGCCTTGCCTTTAAAGCCCCTTCATTTAAAACTTCTAAACCACACTCACTCACAATGTCCTCGGTGCGAGGCGCAATTAAACTCGGATTTAAAGGGATTTCACCTAATAATTTAAACTTGTTCGTAAAAACACTACAAGTCGCTTTATAATCGACAGTTGCTCTGTTGAGTGACGGTATGTCGTTGTTTTCAGATATTGAATCGTGTTGAAAGAGTAGAGATTCGTTGTCGGTATTATTTTCGTTTAAGGATGTGACTTTATTCAGTATGCAGCCTAAAATATCAGGATCTTCAGAAGATGAAAATATCCTTGCTGCTGTTTTAAGGTGCTTATCTAAACCTTTACTACTCATGCCTTTAGCATCAACTACAAGTATTACTTCAGCATTTAAATTATTTGCAATTTCAACGTTTAATTTATTAGAAAATGGCGTGTTTTTTTCTGGTACTAAGCCTTCTACAATAATAACGTCATAATTTTGTTGAAAAGAGTGGTAAACACCTACCAGCTTCTCCATTAACAAATCTTTGTCACCTCTGTTTAAAAAAGCTTCCGCCTCTTCTATTGAGAGGGGAGCTGCCGTCTCGATATTACATATATTCTTTGCAAAATGACTAGACAGGTCGAGCTTGTCATCATGATTCGAAATTTGAGTAATAGGCTTAAAAAAACCTACACGTACACCTATTTGGTCAAGCGCTCTTACAAGGCCTAAGCTAACTGAAGTTAATCCTGAATTTAATGTACTGGGAGCAATAAAAAGTGATTTAGCCATTAGATGGTACCTGGAATTAGTTCAATAGTGTCTTGTACGATCATAACTTCTTCATCCGTTGGGATGACCATGATTGGTCTAGCGCTATTTAAATGTATGGTTTTGTTATGGCAGTTTGAGCGGTTTAGTGCGTCGTTAATTGCAAAGCCGAATATACTTAGGTGGCCGATTGTCTGAGCACGCACTAATGCTGAATTTTCACCTATGCCACCGGTGAAAACCAATGCATCTAGATTTCGTAAGGAAACCATCATTGCAGCGATGTATTTGGCGAGTCTAAAGCAAAATATATCAATCGCTAACTGACTTCTTTTATGACCTTGCTCTGCATTTTCGCACAATGTACGCATGTCATTACTAATACCAGAAATACCGAGTAGGCCGCTTTCTTTGTTTAACATGCGTGAAATGTCTTCTGGACTAAGGTTTTTCGATATTAAATAATCGTAAAGGCCCGGGTCGATGTCACCAGAGCGTGTCCCCATTACCAAACCTTCGAGTGGCGTTAGCCCCATGCTAGTATCTACACTCTTACCGTTTGAAATTGATACAACGCTAGCACCGTTTCCTAAGTGAGCGACAACAAGGTTTATATTGTCGAAATCCTTATTCAATAAAATTGCAGCTTGCTGGCTGACATATCGGTGACTTGTTCCATGAAAACCATATCGGCGAACGCTTTCTTGTTCGTAAAAGTGATAGGGAATCGCGTAAGTAAAGGCATGAGCAGGCATTGTTTGGTGAAATGATGTGTCGAATACAGCTACTTGACTTAGTTTAGGGTATTGTTCACTTAAGATATTAATTCCTAAAAGGTTAGCCGGATTGTGAAGTGGTGCAAGTGGGATGCAGTGTTTAATTTCGGCTAGTACTTGATCATCAACTAAGGCTGACTGTTTAAATTTATCACCGCCATGAACAACACGATGACCGATCCCAATTAGCTGATGTTCTAAGTCAAATTGTTTTTGTAGTTCAATGATTATTGTATTAATTGCGCTTTGGTGATCTTTGGTGGTAAAAACTTCTTTTGTTTGATCGCTGATTCTTTCAATTTTTAGTTTTGCATCGATAGAGTTTAGTGATTCAGCAAGGCCTTCGGCTAGCAACTTTAATTGAGTTGTGTATAAAGCAAATTTTAGCGAAGAGCTACCACAATTGATAACAAGTATTAACTTTGGGGTCATGGAGTCTAATGGTCTGTAAATGAAAGTTAATCCTAGCTTTTACTTTAGGTAAGTATAAACAAGGTTTTTGAATTTTAAGTATCTTGTAATGACATGGCAAGTGTAGAGCATTCATAATAAATAGTGCTGATTTTTTTAACATTTAAATCGTATTGAGCTAGTTTATTCCAGTTTAATTTTTGCCAGTGTGATTGTTCAAAATTAAGTGTCGTTTCAAGCGCTAAACCTGCGCCTCCTTGATACGACAATAGCGCAACGCTTATCGTTTGATCGAGTTTGATATGACTTACAACTTCATCAATACGCTGATCGAAAAAAGCATCTAGACAAGATAAAAGGCCAACAGTGTAATATTTATCTTTCTCGTAAGGATTGATTAATTCAGCCAATTTTTCACACATTAAGGCGCGAACCAGGGCTAAAAAATGCAAAGACTCCGGCTTGTCGTCTAACTTGCTTAAAGCAAGTAAACTCACCCAACTTTTAATCTTATCAATCCCTAGTAAAGTTATAGCCTTGTGGATTGATTCAATTGTATTTGCTCGTTTAAACGCAGCAGAATTAATAAGCTTTAGTAACTTAAAGCTTAAAACCGGATCTTTAGTAATTATTTTAGTTAAGCCTGTCATATCGACATCAGGATCCTGAATTTCGGATATTAGGCCAACAACGGAGAGTTTGCCTGCGGCTATTTTTTTACCTTTTATGATTTCAGGTTTAGATAAAAAATAACCTTGAAACATATCGCAACCAAGGTCTTTACAGCGCTTAAATTCGGCTTGAGTTTCTATCTTTTCAGCTAATAGTTTTACATCATACTTTTTTAGGGTGCTAATCGTGTGGGTAAGTTGTTGGTCGTTCATATCAGGCAATTCAAGCTTAATGATATCCACTAAGCCAAGAATAGGTTCGTAGCGTTTATCCATTATAAAATCGTCTAAAGCAAGTGTATAACCTTGCTTCTTTAATGATTTTAGATTTGCAATAATCTGATCAGTGATTTCTATATCCTCTAGTATTTCAATAATGATGGATTGAGGATTAAATATTGGGGTACTGGTTAATAATTCGGCTGTAAAATTGACAAAAGCAGGCAAGCCACCTGTAACTGATGCCAAATCAGTTTCGGTAAATAAACTAAGTAAAACTCGAGATGTAGCTCTGTTGCCATCAAATTCAGTAAGTGGGGCGCTGTTATTCTCACGAAAAAGAAGTTCATAACCAATAACTTCTTTATTTAAATCATAAATAGGCTGGCGTGCTAGGAGTATGTCTTGTTTATCCATGAGTTAGCTTCTAAGTATTTAGTTTTGTCTGTTTAATTACTTGCACTAACGAGTTTAGTGCATTGAGTACTTTGAATATAAGCTAAGTGTAGTCGAATCATAAAAATTGAGGGTAAAAATATAGAATTAGAGTGTAATTAAAGGTAATAGCACTAGGGGGGGATGATAGTAATTAATGGTAATACTTTATGTTTGCAGATATAAAAAAATGGCGTCCCCTAGGGGAGTCGAACCCCTGTTACCGCCGTGAAAGGGCGGTGTCCTAGGCCTCTAGACGAAGGGGACGCATCTGCTTCTTCGTCGAAGTGGCGTGCATAATAGGGTAGAGCTTTTATTAAGTCAACGATTAATTAATCAAGAAAGAGAAAACTTTAAAGCGGAGAAAAGTAGCTATATTGACTGTTAATTTATTTGGTTTAAACAGGCCTTTAAATTATTTGATGTTAGATCAAATGCAGCCAAAGTTCCCTTTGAATTAATTAATTGATAAAGGTTAATAACTGTTGTTTCGTATCTACGGGGAAACGATGACATAAGCTTTTTTACTGATTTATTTTGATTCGTCATTAATATTATTTCAAATCTGATTTTGTTCTCGCCTGCACAATAGTAATAGTTATGTTCTTTCAGGTCAGCTGCAGGTGTTCCGTTAACTTTATGGACCATCGTAGCGCAACGAGCAAAATTTGTATTGATGTCAGCATAAACATTTAAGATGCCGATTTTTTTTGCAAGGTCGTATACATATTTGACTCGTTCTTTTGCAGCGCGTGTAATCTTGGGGAGTGTCTCTAACGCTAGGTCTCTCGGCAAGCCTCTTTGGTATAATTGCAGAACCGTTAGATGCTCGCTGGTAATGATTGAGCACGAAAGAAAGCTTTGTTTGAACTTTTCTTTAGTCACATCATTTGTAGCTGAATGTACGACATGACTAAATAAAGAAAATATAAAAAATGTTATGTAAGTCTTTGGCATGTCGAATATAGAAAGCTCTTTAATACGTTAAAAAGAAAGTGTAGCTTATGTGTTTGGTTTTTTATTGAGAAGTTTAAGTATAAGACCTTATCTTTATTGAATATGTCGATCAATAAACAGTTCTACGGCTGTAGCAAGCTCTTCTTGTTCGCCTAGAGGTGCAAGGAGCTTGATTTCAATATCGTGTTTCATTTCAAATTGTTTAAGTAGCTTTGGTACGTCATATCTTAAATGTTTTCCTCTGGCTAAGAATAAAGGAAGTACGGAAATTTTGCGAAAGCCATCCTTAACCCCTTTGTTTACCGCATGTTCAAGTGATGGTGTGCATAGTTCCATATAAGCTAAAGTTGTGTTTGAATGTTTAGCTCTTGCGCTTTGGGTAAAATCTTCAAATGTTTTCGCCCATAATGGGTCGCGACTACCGTGAGCTAACAAAATTACGAGATCTTGCATACAGTCCTCAGGTTTCTCATTTAGTTGAAGAATAACACATTAACGGTGTCTTTTTTAAAATTCAGAAAACTTGCTCTTTCCGTTTTGTATAAAACTAGAATATACTTCTAGTTTTATACGGCTTATATAGCACCAGATTTAACTTAATAGGTATTTAACATGGGTTTTAAAGGTACAAGCGAATACATAGCAACCAGTGATCTCCAAATGGCGGTTAATGCAGCAATAGAACTTGAAAAGCCATTATTATTAAAAGGTGAACCTGGAACCGGTAAAACGATGCTGGCTGAACAAATTGCCTCATCATTGGGGCTCAAATTAATACAGTGGCACATTAAATCGACCACTAAAGCACAGCAAGGCTTGTATGAGTACGATGCGGTTTCTAGGCTAAGAGACTCACAGCTTGGGAACGATAAAGTACATGATATAGCTAATTATATCGTTAAAGGAAAGCTGTGGGAGGCCTTTGATTCTGAAGAAAGGGTTGTGTTGTTAATTGATGAAATTGACAAGGCGGATATTGAATTTCCTAATGATTTGCTAGTTGAAATTGATAAAATGGAGTTTTTTGTTTACGAAACTCAAGAGCGAGTTGTGGCAAAAAAACGTCCTATTGTGTTAATCACAAGTAATAACGAAAAAGAGTTGCCGGATGCCTTTTTAAGAAGATGCTTTTTTCATTACATAAATTTCCCAGATAGCGAAACGATGCAAAGAATCGTTGATGTTCATTATCCAGACCTCAAGCAAAGTCTTTTGAAAGAAGCTTTAGATGTCTTTTTTGACGTACGTAAAGTACCAGGACTAAAGAAAAAGCCATCAACAAGTGAACTTATTGATTGGTTGAAGCTTTTAATGGCAGATGAATTGTCTGAAAAACTATTGCAAGAGCGCGATCCTAGCAAAGCAATACCTCCTTTATATGGTGCATTGCTAAAAAATGAACAGGATGTTCATTTATTACAGCGTCTCGCTTTTATGACTAGACGAAAAAGCTAAGACGTATTCTGGAGTAATTCTATGTTAATCGACTTTTTCCAAAAAGTACGTAGCGCTAAAGTACCTGCCACAATTAAAGAGCTTTTAGATTTAATGGAAGCTTTGGAGAAAAGGCTTATATTTGCAGACGTTGATGAATTTTATTATCTAAGTCGCCTGTGTTTAGTTAAAGATGAAAAGCATTTTGATAAATTTGATCGTGCTTATGGTGCGTATTTTAAAGGTATCGAGGTGCTGGATGATTTGTTCGAGAAAGCAATTCCCGAAGAGTGGCTTCGGGCAGAGTTTGAAAAAAGCCTAACAGAAGAAGAAAAAGCAAAAATTGAAGCCATGGGTGGACTTGAAGAGCTAATGAAGGCTTTTAAAGATCGCTTAGAAAATCAAAAGAAGAAACATCAGGGGGGGAATCGTCAAATAGGTACAGGAGGGACTTCTCCATTTGGCGCTAATGGCTATAATCCTGAAGGTTTCAGAATAGGTCAAAAGGATGGTCGGCAAGGTCGAGCAGTCAAAGTTTGGGAAAAACGAGGCTACAAAGATCTTGATGGTGACGTCACTCTAGGTATTCGCAATATCAAGATGGCGTTAAGGCGTCTTAGGAAGTTTGCTCGTCAGGGTGCAGCTGAAGAACTGGACTTGGATGATACAATCAGCTCTACAGCGCGTAATGCCGGGTTTCTTGATATCAAGTTGGTACCTGAGCGTCATAACAGTATTAAAGTACTTTTGTTTTTTGATGTTGGTGGATCGATGGATCCTCATATAAAAGTTTGTGAAGAGCTCTTTTCTGCCGCTAGGGTTGAATTCAAGCATATGGAGAACTTCTATTTTCATAATTTTATATATGAAAGTGTATGGAAAAATAACATTCGACGAACCAATGAATCGACACCAATATGGGATGTGCTTCATAAATACAGCTCTGACTACAAAGTAATATTTGTAGGGGATGCTTCAATGGCTCCTTATGAAATTACACAGCCAGGAGGGAGTATAGAGCACTGGAACGAAGAGGCCGGAGCAGTGTGGATGCAGCGCTTGAGTGACCATTTTGACAAAATTATTTGGATAAACCCTTTGCCTATTGATTATTGGGGGGAAGGTGGGTCTTTAGGGGTTACGAAGCAGTTAATGAATGACAATATGTTTCCAATGACGGTTGACGGCCTTGCAGATGGAATGCGGTATTTAAGTCGTTAATGCATTAAGTAAAATACTGAGCATAATTGTTTGATAATTAGCTAAAAGTTCATGCTATTTTTTTTATATAAGTATTGACTCTAGACTATGGGAATTATTCTGGAGTCAATGACTTTTCTCTTTCAAAATAGTGAATTAGTGCTGATTAATGTAACGGTTATCAATGTTAAAATTCTATTTTGTTTCTATACCTTCCTATTAATAGTGAATAAACCTATATGCATTTACGACGATTTTTGTCATTCCTATCTATTGTAACGATTATATTGTTTGGCTCATCAACTTTAAATGCCGCAGAACCCTCCAAAGAAAACAAGAAAGCAAAGCTTAAATCAATTGACCCGGTGTTACTCAAAGAAGCTGAAAAACTAAAGAAAGAATTAATTCAATTGAATAGTGAGTTATATCAATTTGAAGAAGATCTTCTTTATCCAGCAAATACTCAGTTAGGTGTGTTTCTATCGATGTCAAAGGATAGCTCATTTGTGTTGGATTCAATTGAGATTCGTTTAGATGATAAACTGGTTACTTCTTATTTATATAAAGACGATGAAATAGCTTCGCTGAAGAATGGCGGTATCCAGCGATTATATCTAGGGAGTTTAGTTGATGGTCGTCATAAGTTAACGGCTAGAATTAATGGACAAGGCGTCAATAATCAATATTTTAGACGGAAGAAAGGACTACTTTTCACAAAAGAACATAGCGCCAAATTTATTCAGCTTGTTGTAAGAGAAAGCAAAACAAATAATGAGCCATTATTTAAAGTTAAGGAATGGTAAATTGGTGACTAATTTTGCTCGTTGTATCCTTATCAATAATGTATTTAGAGTTACCCTTTTGGCGGCTTGTTTTATTGCAAGCCCTCTTTCGCATTCGATGCCTAAAAGTTTATATGTTGGGATGGTTCAGTTTGAGCTTGATAGGGGGAATCATTTTAAAGCACTCACATTAATGGATGAAGCATACCAAGATGCTCACGTTGTCGATCATGTGACGGCTTTAAACGGGTTTAATATTAATAGTGATATAGATAAAATTCTTAAAAAAGTATACGCACAAGTAAAAAATAAAAGCATTACGCTTACCAGTAAAGACTATTTCAAAATCGGACGCTTAGAATATCAATTAGGGCGATGTAAACCAGCATTAAGAGCGTTTAAAAAGCTAAAAAATAAGTTATCACAAGAAGAAAAACAAGAGTGGATATTTTATCGTGCTAACTGCTTTATTCGTCTGGGTAGTAATAAGAATGCGATGCAAGTACTGAACGACACTGTCGATGGTATTTGGGCTTCACATGCATACTATAATTTAGGCGTTTCTTATGATGAATCTAGCCGCAATAAATCGAAAGCTTTAAAAGCGTTCAAACTCGCAATATTGTTAAACAAAGGTAAAACACTTCAAGAGAAGGCGCTTAAAAACCAAATAAACTTATCGGTAGGATCTGTATATTTAAATGCAGAAAAGCCTGACTTATCCTCTAACTTTTTTAAGAAAGTATATTTAGACGCATCTATTGCTCCACAAGCGCTTTATTTAAATGGACTGGCTAAGCTGGAGCTTAATGACTTTCGTGCAGCCACACAATCTTGGTTTAGTGTAAAGAAGTATCCTCTAGTAAATCAAAGTGTCGCTGAAGCCTTACTCGCGATTCCTTATGCTTATGAACGTTCAGGGTATATAAGCCAAGCGCTCGAGGCATATTTAGAAGCAAGTAGCTCTTTTGAAACAGAGCTCAAAATTATTTCTAAAGTAGATAGTTTATTAAAGAAGTATGGTGCAGCAAAAATTCTCATAGAAGATAGCAATATTGAAGGCTTGGAATGGTTTCTAGCAAAGGATGTTGTGACCAATACGATGAAGGCGACTTATTTTAGTTACTTTATGAGTGATTTCGAAATTTACGATGCTGTTGAATTGTATTCAGAATTAAAAATGTTATCGGAAAGCATGCAGTTTTGGTCATCTCAATTAGAGGTGTTTAGCCGCTCATTGAAAGATAAAGAAGCAACTTTTTCCAAGAAAAGTAAAGCATTTAGCTTGGTTAATACCCAGAAAAAAATAGATAGAGTTACTAATAGAATTAGAAGCATTCAAAACAAAAACACATTAACTCAGCGTCAAATTGATCGCATGCAGATTACAAAAATGGAAACAAACGCATCAAAGTTATCTATGCGTTTAGCTCAATTAAAGGGGAAGGTGGCCCAAGGGCGAGGGCAATTGAAATCACAACTTGAAATAAATAAAGCGCTAAATAACCGACGTAAACTTTCTCAAAAACAACTGAAAACTGTAATAGAAAAACTTGATAAACAAATTACCCTTCTGATTAGGGGTCAACTAGGTGTACTAAAAACACAGATGTCAGCTAATTTCGAACGTTCTGAACAAGGCTTGGTTCATGTATTTCAAGATATTGCTGAAAGCAGTAAAAAACAAAAAAATAGATTAGATGGGCGTTATAAATAATGATTTCTTTTCGACCCATATACATTTTATTTACCATTGCTACTTTGGCGGTTACCTCACCAGCATACGCAGCCAATAACAATGCCTTCATTGTTGAGATGAAAACAGAAGCTAAAACAATAGGGGATATTCGGCCGGTATTTATCGTTTATAAAGACAAGGAACTTCCAAAAGTGTCTATCAAGTATCTATTAAAACGATATTTGAAATTGTTTGAGAAAGCTGAATCGCCTTCCGTAAAGATTGACGCTTTAAATCGCATCAATAATTTACGTGTAAAGTATAATATCACGAGTAAAAAATTAGCAATCGATAACATTAGACAAAGCGAAGTGGTATTAGATAGTTATGAACGAATTATTGATTCTGATATCTCTTATCAGAGAATCGATGAGTTGATTTACCAAACAGCGAAGGCGCAATCATTTATCGGAAATGAAAAAGAATCGATAAAGCGTCTGAAAATGTTAACGGGCTTGTACCCTAATTCCGAGCTCTTTGATGAGAGCAATTTCAGGATGGCCGAAGCGTATTTTAAGATAGGCAGCTATGCGAAAGCTGAATCGGCCTATAAGAAAATTTTAACTTTCTCTAAAAGTAATACGTATCATCAGCGTGCACGGTTTAAGCTAGGTTGGTCGATCTTTAAGCTTGATCGCTATGACGAGGCTGGTAAGACAGCCATAGAAACATTGGATTATTACCCTGCGTTAGCTGGTGCTCTGAGTGTGAATTCTATTGAGGAAGAGGACCAAGACCTTGTTGACGATACATTAAAACTTCTTGCAATACTTTTCTCTAAACAAAAAAATGCTAAAACCATAGAAACCCTCCAGCAAACTGTTGCAAATAAACATTATGCATTTCTATTGTATGACTCGCTATTTCGATTTTATCTAGCTCAGGATCGGTTTGAAGACGGAGCGCTCATTACGGATGCTTATACTAGAAACTACCCCAAAGATTTTAATGCTTACCTCATGGCAATTAATACCATTAAAACCTATAAAAAGGGCGGTTTTGATATTCAGGAATGGATAGCAAAAGAAAGCTTTGTACAAAGCTTTGGGATTACAAGTGCTTACTGGCCACTGTTGACGAAAGCACAAACGACAGTTGTCAAACCTTTGGTGAACCAATACTTAGGTGAACTCGCCCACTCGTATTTTGTTCGTATGCAAAATAGTGTTAAGAAAAAATCAAAGTATTCTATGTTTTCTGATTACGCAAAACGGTCAGCCGACTATTATCTTGAATTAGTCGCGACAAACCCTAAGAATAAAAATAATTCGCAAAATTTATATCTAGCAGCAGAAGCTCTAAACCGATCGTCTAGAACTGAAGCAGATTATTTAAATGTGATTAATATTTATGAACAGTCTGCTTATAAATATAATAAAGGTTTTGCCGTATCAGTTAAGGCGGGATACGCAGCAATACTTGGTTATGACAAACTTAAGTCAACTGTTGGTACTGGATCGAAAGAGTTAACACCGAGCTTAACTAAAAAGAGACAGATAAGTATTGAGCGGTACGCCCAGTCCTTTCCTGAAAATATCAATACACCGCCCTTGCTAAATGATTTAGCTAATGAATTATTTATTGCGCGTGATTTTAGCAAGGCGCAAGCTGTTTCAGCAAAAGTGGTGTCGAGCAAGAATGTTAAGCCTAATGTTTTATATTCAAGCTTGTTAGTGAATGCGCATAGTGCTTTTGAGTTGAAAGCTTTCAATGCAGCTGAAAACGCATACCAAGCTGCGCTTACTTTTAAGCATAAGAAAGGTAAAAAAGTATTGCAGGAACGTTTAGCTGCTTCAATATATAAGCAAGCCGAAGCCGAAACCAATCTTGAGTTAAGTGCTGAACTATATTTAAAAGTGGTAGACACCGTTCCGGGTTCAAGTATCGTTCCACAATCTTTATATGATGCTTCTAGTCAATTGTTAGCCTCAAAAAAGTGGGGTCAAGCTATAGCAACGCTTAGCCATTTTCAATCTGCCTTTCCAGGCCACGAACTTTTCAATGATGCATCAGAGAAGTTGATATTTGCTTTTATTGAAAACAAAGAGCTTGTTTCAGCTGCAGAAATACTAGAGAGGGTGTCCACTCAATCATTAGACAGAGTTAAAGCTGCAAATTACCTCTATCGAGCAGCGGATTTATATCATAGCAATGGCTTCGAATATGAAGGTGTACAGCTATATATGAAGTTCGTAAATGATTATAAGAAAATGTTTGACCTAAATATTGAAGCTCATCATTTAATCGTGCAATTTAATGAAAGAGCAGGTAATACAAAGAAAACTAATACATGGCAGCATAAGCTAGTTCAGTATGAAAAACAGGACGCTGGAAAACGTACAGATCGTTCCTCTTATTTAGCTTCTCATGCTGCTCTATCATTGGCTATGTTAGACTTTGAAATGTTTGAAAAGTACAAATTAACCCTGCCTCTTAAGAAATCTTTATCAAAGAAAAAAACATTATTAAAAAGCGCTGTTAAGAAATTTGAGTCATTGGTCGATTACGAAGTTGCTGAAATTGTGTCTGCCTCAACTTATCAAATTGCACAAGTCTATCGTGCGCTTGCTCAAGACTTGATGCTTTCTGAACGGCCAGCAGAACTTAATGAATTGCAACTCGAACAATATAATATTTTATTAGAAGAGCAGGCGTATCCATTTGAAGAACAAGCATTAGATATTTATAAAATAAATTTATCTAAGGTGCCGGATGGACAGTTTGATGAATGGATAAAACTAAGCTTGAGCGTCCTTGAGGATATGAACCCGGTAGAGTACAAACGTGAATTCAAGGAGGCTTCTCATGCGGCAAATATTTACTAAGCAATCGCCTTATGCAATATTTCAAATACTATTGGTGTTGGCGTTCTTGTCAGGTTGCGCGAATACAGTTAAAAAACCAGAAGTTCTTTTAAAGAAAGATGAAACAACCATACCTGTTCTAACGAAAGTGCATCAAGCAGAGTATCAGAAAGCACTCGATTTGATGAAATCAAAATCTTTTGATAATGCGCATGTTATTTTTACTAATTTAACCTCCATTTATCCAACTTTAGCAGGGGCTTACGTTAATTTGGCTTTCATCTATAAAGCTAGGGCGGATAATAACAAAGCTGAAGAGTTTATTAATAAAGCATTAGAAATTAACCCTAACAATGTAGATGCACTTATTCAGATGGCGGCTACAAGCCAAACAAAGGGTGAGTTTAAGGACGTCGAAAGGTTTCTGCTAGCCGCCGAGGCGGTTGATCATTCTAATGATATTGTGCAATACAACTTAGCTGTTTTGTATGAATTATTTTTACAACAATATGATGATGCCATTGATCACTATGAAAATTACATCGCGCTTTCTTCTAATGAAGATAAAGAAATAGTAAAACGCTGGGTTAAGCTACTGGAGCGAAAATGAAGCACTATTGTTCATGGGTTACATTCATGTTATTTGTCCATTCTAGTTTGGTTTATTGTGAAGGTTCAAACGATATACAAACAATGAAAGAAATTTCGATTATTGGTAATACTGAATTACCTTCTACTAGCTTCGACTTGTCTTGGCGTCTACCGAGTGTTGAAAAAAGAGAAGAGCAGTCACCATTAAAAGATGTGCCGGGACTAGTAAGGTCAATTGAACCGTTTCGGTACAAACAACAAATACATTTTTCTAAATATTTAGAAATCGATACTTTTCATTTTAATGCAAGATAATTACTAATTAAATATTATTAAATGATATTAAAGACGAGATTGGCATTTTAAATAGTAATATTTGTTTACAATAGCAATTACTAAACCAAATTAAATAGATGAATTTAAAACGTTTTCAGGAGATTATATAATGACAGAAACAGTGGTGCGATTTTTTCAAGAGGGTGGTTTTTTTATGTACCCGATCGCTGTTATTTTAGTAATTGGTTTAGCGATTGCGCTTGAACGCTGGTTTTACTTATCAACAACAAAGCGTTCAAATAGAGCAGCGTTTGACCAGGGGATTTTGCCAATATTGCGTAAACATGATTATAAGTCTGCTTTAAAATTTTCTAACGAATCACAAACAGCTATTGCGGCAATCATGGGCGCAGGTTTAAGCCGTCTAGTGAATGGTAGTCGACGTGATGAAGTTGAGTTCGCGATGGAAGAGGGCTTAATGGAAACGTTACCACGGCTTGAAAAACGAACACCGTATTTAGCTACACTCGCAAATGTTTCAACTTTATTAGGCCTATTGGGAACAATTATTGGTCTAATTGCTGCGTTTACCGCTGTTGCCCATGCAGATCCTTCTGAAAAAGCATCATTATTATCACAAAGTATTTCTGTTGCGATGAATACAACCGCTTTTGGCCTAATGTCTGCGATCCCTTTATTATTATTTCATGCTGTTTTACAAACAAAAACCAATGAAATTGTTGATAGTTTCGAAATGGCTGGCGTTAAGCTTCTCAACCTAATCTCTAACCAGGCATCAAACGACTAGAAACAAGGTGTTTGTTGTTAAACCGTATTGTAAAAATTAATCAATCCCATTGTATGAGCAATTTACGCTAAGCGATCGTTTTTATGGCAAGAAGGAAGCACAGAAAACTCGTTCAACCAGTAGAGCTGGATATTACTGCGTTCATGAATTTGATGATCGTATTAGTGCCTGTTTTATTGTTGAGCATGGTTTTTACTCAAAATGCAGTACTGGATCTGAATTTTCCTGCGATGGATGAAAACAACCTCCCTCAATTGAATGAAAAGCTACAGCTCCAACTAATTGTTCGTGAGAGCGGAATGAACATCGCGGATACAAAAATTGGTTTGATTAAACGTATTCCCAAAGTAAATGGGGAATACGATTTTGACGCTTTGTCCGAAATTTTAAAATTGCTTAAATCAAAGTTACCAAACAAGACTGATATTACACTTCTGATTGCTGAGAATGTAGATTATCAAACACTGGTATCAACGATGGATATAACTCGGTCATATCCAGCTGTAGTGGCAGCTAATTTAGTTGAGGCAGAGTTATTTCCCGATATTTCTATAGGTGATGCGCCGGAGTTGAATCAATGAAATTATCTCGACGCGCAAAAAGAATGCAGAGGCATCAAAGGCGTACTGCAAACTCCGCAAGCTTAAATCTAGTATCATTAATGGATATATTTACGATTTTGGTATTTTTCTTAATGGTAAATTCGTCTGATGTCAAAGTGTTACAACAAGATAAAAATGTCGTATTACCAAGTTCTTCGGCAGAACAGCAACCGAAAGATACAATTGTAATTACGGTCTCAGGAGAGAATATATTGGTTCAAGGTAGAGCCGTCGCAAGAATTGATTCAACGCTTGATACAGAAATTATTAAAAACCTTAAAATCGAATTAGATTACCAAGCTAACCGTAGAACAAAGCCTATTGAGGGAGAGTTTAAAGGTTTTCCTGTCACTTTAATTGCAGATAAAGGTACACCGTACAAGTTATTAAAGAAAATAATGGCAACTTGTACCGAAGCAAAATATACACAAGTTTCATTAGCAGTTTCTAAGACTCTTAAACCTAAGGCAGACGCTTGATGATTGAATCACAAGATCGTTTAATGCTGCCTTGGACTTCTGAAGGAAAAGAAAGTCTACGTTTTAAAAGCATTTTGGTTATTCTATTTCTATTACTATTCATACTATCAGTATGGATACCCTCCATTTCGCTACCCAAAAAAGATAGAAAAACATTAGAAAAGCTACCGCCCCAACTTGCCAAATTAGTAAAAAAGATGGAGGCGCCTAAACCAGTTAAAAAAATCGAACCTAAAAAGAAGGAAATAAAGAAGGAAGCTGAAAAGAAAGCTGAACCAAAAAAAGAAAAACCAAAGGTAAAGCCTAAGAAAAAAGAACCGATAAAAATTCGTAAACCCAAGCCTCAGCCTAAAATAAAAATACCTGAACAAAAGCGTAAAGTTAATGCGGCACGTGAAGTAGCAAAAAAAACGGGATTGTTAGCTTTACAAGATGACTTGGCCGACCTTCGAGCAACTGTAGATATAGCTGCTTTAAATAAAAAAGCAGCACCTAGAAAAGCTAAAACTATTGCAGCTAAAGCAACAAGCGGTACGAACGCTCAGCAGATTCTAGCGAGGAGTTCAGGAATTCAAACTGATAGCCTGACTGCACCTGCTGAATCAGTTGCTTTAACTGGATTGATAGGAGCAGAGCTTGATGAAACCTTAGATGAGCAAGCTCTGGCTAAAGCTGAGGCTGAAGCTGCTACACGCATCAAATACCGAAGCGAGAAGAGTATTCATCTAATAGTTGAAAGGTTAAAAGGGTCTTTAATTACGCTCTATAACAGAGAAAGAAGAAAGGACCCATTCTTGGAAGGGTTACTTGTCGTTGAAGTGGTTATTGAACCCAGCGGTTCTGTGTCATCTTGCCGTGTTATTTCATCAGAGTTGAACCATGAAACGCTAGAAAAGAAGATGGTTAATAGGATTTATCTGACAGACTTTGGTGCTGAGGATGTTGAACAAACAACTAAAAACATTCCTTTTACCTTTAAGATCTAAGAAAATCGAGTTAGTTGTGATTAATGCCTATCAATTGATAGGCATTAACTATTTAAAACACGCGTAATAACAGATGATTCAGATTTTATACAATTTTAATTCTAGGTAACTCAGATTGCTCTATAGATACTTTTTCAATAGGCGCTATTACTTTAGCCTCACCGCTTACTACAAGCTCTGAGTCTTGGTTGGTTACTTCACAGTTAATAAGAACCCTGTGACGTTCTAGTTTTTCCTTAATCGTCAGTTTTACCGTTAATGTGTTACCAATTTCGACTCTACGGTCAAACTTTAACTGTTGTTCAAGATAAATTGTGCCGGGACCTGGAATAACATTTGATATAGCCGCAGTAATGATCGATTCAGACCACATACCGTAACCTATATCGGCCTTAAGTAAATCTTTCTTAACTGCCTCTAGTGTTAGAGATTGTGGGTTAGTATCACTAGACGCTGCAGCAAACAAAATTAATTGTTCTTCAGTTAAGGTTTTAGTGAAAGTGGCGTAATCGCCGATTTGTAATTCATCATAAATGATATTTTCTAATACGCGCATAGAGTTTTGACATCTCATTAGTTAGATTGCAATCTATTAAGGATAGGCTAGAATCTGCTCGAATCAAAAGTCTTCGAGATTAAATGT